>Ga0308163_10000208_pt1 | contig 150935 bp, 139 predicted proteins | sample PhyTR1_FD_201037 | JGI IMG/M metagenome (GOLD analysis project Ga0308163, IMG submission 201037) | Phyllosphere microbial communities from UC Gill Tract Community Farm, Albany, California, United States - DLSLT.R1 | ecosystem: Host-associated > Plants > Phyllosphere > Unclassified | place...
CTGTTGTAACCTCAACCAAGAAGGAGAAAACCAAGAACTTATCCACAACGTGAGCTGCTCGGCTCACAAAGCGGGTGGGTCAATATTCGATGGAAATCCTGGGTCAGGATTGCATGGAACTCAACACGCTGTACCTTGAAAGCCCCGGAAGGCTATGCCCTGAACTGGCATACCCTCGATGGACATTTGCAGCAAGGTGGGCCAGAGGTGTCTTCCTTGGCTGAGAGCGGCGGGCTTGAATAAATTGCCTAGTCACCACCGAGAGGCAAGGTTTGACTCCCGCCGTCGGACCCCGTAGTTGGTACTGCCGGCTTGTGTTCGGCTTTGGATTCTTCCAACCGCTTCTCATGAGCGCCCCTCACCGCAGCCAAGGCTTTTGCAGAAGTGAATTGGCCCGAGTTGTGGATTGCTTGTGCCAGCGCACGCATCGTGGGCGAAGCGGGTCTAGATGATTTATCCATCATCACATAGTGCCATTCAAAGCTCAGCCTGTCATTCCACAGTAGGTCAAGGTGCGAGCGGGAACAGGATGAATAAAGGCGAAGACACCGGCGCCAATCCCAGTTGCCGCAACTGTTGAAACAGCTTTGCTCTTTTTCTCTGCGGCTATGACAATACGGACTTGGGTCGTTTCCCGCGCACACGATTCGGGCAAAGCCTGGGACCCTCAAGACTCCGCAGTGGCGTAGCTGGCCGCCGCTCTCATCACCACATCAGCTCCACTGCGTCGCAGTCCAATCAGCAAACGGCAGTCTTCTCGGCAATTCGAAAAGCGGCAGAGGAGCGTGACCGCTTCAACGCAAAGGCCATGCCCTAAGGGCTCAGCCTAGGTGGGCCGGAGGTGCCCTCGCCGGCCGATAGGCCATCGAGAGTTAGCCGCGGTGCTGAAAGCTCAGTGCTTCAAAACTGGAAGTTCCTAGCCAAATAGACTTGGTGCGACCGCGCCCACGCGTCGACCTCGCTCTCCAGTTTTTCGTCCAGCTTCGCCGCGGTCAGGAAGTTCGAAATGCGGAAATCCGCATCCATGATGTCGGAAATCACAGTGGTGTTCAGGTCAACATTTTCGAGCTGGTTTACGGTCACGTTCTGTTTGCTGTCCAGGCGCCGAGGCGGGCTTCACACTCGACCTTGCGCACGTCGCCTCGGCGGCGTCCTCAAGGCCCAGCGCACTAGGTAGCAAAACCCAGAGCGTAATGCCTGAGCAAGCCGGCCATGCCCCACCCGACATGTCCCGAGGAAGGCGCCAACGGGGAGGAGATTTCCACACTAACGCAGCCTGGCCGAAGCGATTCGTGCAGCAATTCCAGCGCAGGATTTCCACCAAAATACCACCCTCAGGTGTGCTGTCGACAGGCTTATCCAGTGGCTCACCCAGGGCGAATTTTCGGCATCAACGGCGTCTCGCAGGGCCTCATTTTCAGTCCCATCGAGGGGCTAAACGCCGCGTAAAGCGAGGTGCGCAACGCCGACTTTCAGGCCTGGGCGAAGGTGTTGGTGCTGTGTTTTCTGGGCAACTTTTCGCGGCCGAAACCGGAGCAAAGACCACTCCAAACAGCGCTGCGCAGGCCACATTTTCGCTGCGTCATTACCATGCCGGAAATGTCCAGCAAAGTTTACAAAAGCCCAATTTGCCTACTTTGGTTGTCACTCGCACGACAGGCCTATCCGGGCCGAAGGGAGGCGCTGCGCAGGGGCTGGAAGTCTTTGCCTGGGTGTAGGGTGCGCGAGCTGCGGAGCGGTGTTTCCGGGGGGTGTTTGAACGTAGGGTACTGGACCTGTCCGACGTTAGAGTAGAGTCATGCAGCCTACCCTCGCCGTCCGACCTTACAGCGCCGCCTGCCTGCGGGGCATAGGGTACCCAGGCTGTCCGACGTTATAGGTCTGCATCCCGGTGACCGATACGGATTTTCTTGTCTTGCTTCCAGCAAGGACCGCACCATAAGACGACAGCGTCAGGTCGCTAAAAGCGCAGCCAAGTTCAACCAGCCGATCAATCGTATCTTGCGACGGAGTACGAAAAGCATCTCCAAGTGGCGGATGAGGCACATCCACCGCCGTACCCAATATCAAGGCATGCCCGTGGCCGACCGTACCTAAGTATTAGCGGCAGCGTAAATACCATACAGAATCATTGAGCGCAGCAAAGCTGACCTTGGCCTCCTGCAAATCGCAGGAACTAGACCCATCCATGAGATGCCGGTGAAGCTGCCGCAGCGGCCAAGGCCAGAAGGCGTTCTGCAGGCCGTTAGACATCCCTGGCAGGCTCTCGGCATAAACGCGAAAGTGACTACACGAGGGAAAACCGGCTTGGTGCTGCAAGCCCCATAAGCAGTTTGAACCTCAAGTTAACTGCAGCATCCCGCCGTGCTTGGGGAAGCAGGGTTCGGACGTCGTGGCGCCACCAAAACACTAGGCAGCCACACGCGGCTGAACGGCGCTCTTGCGAGGCCAATACCTAGGGCCACCGATGCCAATGACGGGGCCTTGAGGGGCCGTTAGAGCAGGTCTAAAGCCGTTAGGCTGGGCTGGGCTGGGCTGGGCTGGGCTGGGCTGGGCTGGGCTGGGCTGGGCTGGGCACTTTCCCACCACCCCTGGCCGTCCTCGCACTGACAGACACACGATCAATAGCCGCTCCGTCAACAGCGATACCAGGTTCGAATCCGATTCGGCGTTTTGAGCTTCAACGGCCCGCCTTTGGGGCCGGCCAGAGCTGTCCCCTGTCGGCCCGGTGCCGTAGACCTCAGCTGTCAGATTTGGGCTTCTTAAGGGCTACCCCATCAGAAGGGGAAGGACGCTTGCTAACAAACGAGTTGATGAAGTCCGCTCAGCCACAGCGATGCCAAACCAAGCCCCCACAAATTACACGGCGCAGCATTGTGATTTTTGAGCTCAAAACATTTCGCCCGCCAACCCTATACATGAATGGATGGGGCACCGCCCTGCCACCGGCACCACCGGGCTTAACACTCAAATAAGGAGCATCACATGCACGAGTACAAGAAAGTTTTTCCCTCCCACTGGACGGACGCTGCGGCTTACGCCGCACGTAAGGCTGGGACAGTTGCCCAAACCGTCCGGCTCTATGTCATGACGGCACCACACTCGAACAGTCTCGGTATTTATCGGCTTCCGCCTGCGTACGCCGCAGCAGACCTTGGCATGCAGCCTAAAGATTTCGAAGGTGCACTGAAGCTGCTTGAAGATGCAGGCTACCTCCGGTTCGACCGCGAGAGCGATGTCGTGTGGATTATTGAATTTGCAAACGAACAAATCGGCGAGCTCCATTTTTCGAAAAAGCAAGGGAGTCTCGGCATCCCAGACCGACGCATCATCGGCCTGCGCAACGAGTTCAGCCTGGTGCCCGACTGCGCACTGAAGCAGGAATTCCTGAAGAAGTACAACGCGTTGCTCAAGTTGAATTCAACTGCGGAAAATACCAACCCACGCCCTTCCGCAGTCTCGACCTCTGCGGCGTAACAGCTCCGCGGGCTTCATCGAAGTTCGCCGTGACCCTATGCGCGCGGCGAACTTTTTCGTGAGCACTTTGTGCTTGTTGACCTTGCCCAATGTCGTGCATGTCACCAGCTCAGCAAAGCACGAATGCATGCGAGAGCGGCCACCCATCGCATACGCTGCGTCGAGCAGCCTACTCGGCACCAACTCAAAGATTCTGAAGCATAGTCCGTTCTATCAAGCTAGGACTTAGACGGACGCCTGCTGCAGCAACGACATATCCGCAGTCGGTCCTACCTCAAGATTTGGGTCAACGACTTACGGTTAAGGACATATGAGCAAGCCTATTCCCGCACCACTCGTCGCCGTGGTTTCCGACTTGGTCGCGCTTCGGGAGACTCACGCAAGCCTAAACAGTCTTTTCATGTATGCAGACGCGTCCGGGGAACCACCGGATGGAAGCAAACATGTAAAGGCGCAGGATTGGCTGCGCATCACCAACAAGGACCACAAAGAACCCTTGTCTGTCCTCGGAAAAATCATCTGTCAGTACATGGAAGCTCATGAGTTGGCTGCTGACTACGTCTATGACGGTTGGGGCGAAGAATCTGAATTAGCAATCAAGGCCAGGAGCCATGTTCGCCGGATTGAATCGCTGCTTGCAAAGAACGGCCTGCAGTATCGTCAAGGAGGGCACATAACTGATGGTGGGCTCGCAGCCAGTAAGACACTCAAAGACTTGATTCACGGAAGGGACCTTCCTGCCATCCATAGGGAATTCGACCGTGCGCTCGAAACTGTCGAAGGCAAGCCGCGTGATGCCGTCTCAGCGGCGGCCAATATTCTTGAGTCCATCTTCAAAACGTACATCGAAGACAACGGCCTGCCAATGCCGGATAAGCAAGACCTTCAGCCAGTCTTCAAGGTCGTCCGCGCAGACCTCGGCCTGGACCCAGGAAGCGTAGAAGACCAGGACTTGCAGCGCATCATCAGCGGACTGTTCTCAGTAGTTGACGGAATCGGTGCGCTTCGCACGCACGCAAGTAGCGCTCATAGCGAAGGCCGCAAAGGTTACAAGCTCGAACCCCGGCACGCCCGGTTGGCGGTCAATGCAGCCCACACAGTTGGCACGTTCATCCTTGAAACCTGGGATACGAAAGGTTCCCGGAAATGAACTGAACAAACAGGCCACGACCCGCCTGTCTCAAGCCTGAGCAATACTTCCTTGAACGCGTGGAGGACTGCGAACTATGGAATTCATTGAGTTGCTCGGTGCGATGGGGTTCACCACCTTGGTCAGCGTGAAATTAGCTGGCGCACTTGCGGACAAATTACTCACTAATCGGCTCGCGAAAGACCTTCGCCAGCTCGACCTCGAGCTCAATCAGAAGCTAGCCGACCATACAGCAAAGGTCAACATGGCAGTCAACGCGGCCAAAGCAGAAACTGAGGCTCAGTTGCGGCAGGAAGTGGAGTTGGTACTGGGCGAGGCCGGTGCCGAGATAGCATATCGAGCTGCCGCACGGACTAGGCTCTATCAGGCTCTCGGGCCTTTGCGCTTCCAACTCCTCAGTGCCTCCACAGAATGGACAAATCGAGTTGCTCGGTTTGGAGACAAAGCCTCAGGGACTTACGACATTTCACTCCAAGGGCACTTCCTGAAGAGCACCGCCTACCGACTGCTCAGACTGTTTGCAATCGCCGAACTCATCGAGCGCCAGATTGCCTTTGCAGACTTTGCGGTCGACCCGGACATGCGTGCTCTGTTGAAGTTCAAGCGCCAGTTAAGTCAATGTTTTTCTGGCAACGATATTTCACAGAGTCATCCACAAGAAGACTGGAACGCACAGGTACAGCACATTTTCAGCGACACGGTATCGACATTAGCGAGTTCGATGGTCGTGACCGACGTCACAAAAGGAGTCGAAAGAGTTGCCAGGTTGGACGAGTTCACGGCCATCCTTGCAGACCCTGTACGAGCGTCGGCATTGCATCCGATGCCCACCCTCATGTCTGGCTTTTCACCTGCAGCGAGACCAGTGCTGTGGCTCCGGATGCTTGCATCTTCTCAGTTGTGTTTGGGACTAGTAGAGGCCCAGGGCACTGCCCTCGGCCTTGAGTTGCAGCCCATCGATGTATCCCGCATGCTTGAACTGACGGAAGATGAAACGATTCGGACCCGTAAGGCTGAATTTGTTGACTCAATCGATAAGTACCGCCGAGCGCTTATCGCAAAGTGAACCATTCTTACTTTGCGACGTTAGAAGCGTTGTATCTCCTACACGTTCACTAGTCTCCGTCTTTTTCATACACAGGCCTACCGAAACTGGGTCTCTCGAAATCGGAGCTGATGTCGCGTGACCTTGCCGTTGCCGTCAAAGGTTTTGGTTCGGGCCTACGTTCGTGTTCAGGGTAAGCGGCGGGGCATGCCATCTTGAGTTGGCTTGCGGTTAGCGAAGATTCTCCGCGGCCTCAAGCTGGCCAACTATGAAGGCTGACCCGCATGCGCTCGTCTTCAATGGACCAGTTCGAGACTCTGATGCTGTCTGGTGTGCTTTCAGCAGAAAGGGCTGCCAGGGCGTCCTTGCACTTGGACTCGAATACGTTGAGCTTATCGGTGGACCCTGAGAGTCGACGCAATGTTTCGAGCTGGATGGCATAAGTAGAGCCATGAGTCGTGTAGAAGCCTGCCAGCCATGATTTGAGCCCAGGAGGAAGCGCTAATGCATCGTGCGGCACCCCGGTCCACTCGTTAGCGTAAAAGAGTTCGGCAACGTCTTGCGGCACCCGAAAGCGGAACCTGTCGCTGCCACGTGCTTGGACAGCATCCGACCGAGTCGCATCCAGGTTTACCTCCAGCAGGCGCAAGACCTGAGTGTCGCGCTCACCAAGCCGCGCCCTGCACTCGAACGTATCGAACCGCCGTAGCGCTGAAAGTACCGCACGGTGGGTCTGGGCAGAAGGCTGCACGCCCAGAAACTCTGACGCGAAGTTATGGAAAGACAGCTCTACCCATCCAGCATCGGGACCAGCAAGCGGCCTTTCCTTGTAATAGTCAAAACATGCCCTCAGAACCCGACGGTCATAGGACGACAGCGCGCTGGCATTGGCCCGAAGAGTGGTCGAACTGAGGTATGTAGGGATGTCGGGCGACGACGTGTCGTACGGTTGCTGCGCCGCCGGCGTTTTCCACCCCAAATCCCGGATTGAAAACAGCGCCGCACGCAAAACGATGTTTGGGAATGGCGTACGGCCAGGGGCGCACGCAGGCAAGTAAACATCTTTTCCGACGCGTACTGCACTGACGCGCCGAGCTCGCCGCAGCTCATCTTTGGTGGTCATCTCCGAAAGTGAGCGGATGGTTGAACTAAGCCGGTCAATCCTGTAGTCAATGGACTTGATCGAGTCTTGAAGGGCCCTAGCCTCGGAACTACTGACATCACGGTCGAACACAGACTCAAGGTTCGACCTTTGAGATTTGAGCTTATCGACGTGTTTTGGCTTGATGGGAATGACGGTCATGGGAGGTTGATGCGGTATGTTGATGTAGTGGCGTGAAAGGTGGGCGATGGTGGCTACAGGCGCTTCGGAGTAGTAGCCCGCCCACGTATCCGTATAGTGCGCAGAGAAACCGCATCAAAAAGCACCTGCAAATAGCCGTCGTTTTCGTCGGCCCGCCGACCTAATCTAGTAATCCCATAACCTCCTGACCCCCTCAAGCGGACTGATGACATCTGCAGCCCTTGTCTGAAAAGCCCGAGCTCGACTGCTGGCAGGTGCAAACATGGAGTCAACTCGACGAGCTAGAAGCCGACCGTGCACGCATGTTTCTTTGGGTGCCGGGGCTTTAGGTCCACTGGCTCGGATGTTTTCGCTGCCCGCGTCGGTTTCCCGGTCATGGCTTCGGGATGGGCTCTCTCGCAGTCGTCTGGACAATGATTCATGGCGCATACCGGGCGGAAACCGCCCGGCCTGGTTGCGGCTCATTCATCGCTAAGGCGATGTGCCCAACATAGCTGCGAAGCATCCAGCTTCCGGCTGTCTGCCTAGACTGCTCCACAAGGTAATCAGGAACACACCTTTCTTCTAAGCCCACGCATAAACACCTCTGACCAGACAGGCCTTCGGAGAGCCATAGGGAAGATTCAGACCTAGGGTGAAGAAGGCCGCCGCAGGCGGACTCGGGGACTGCCATTTAGGCAACGCCCGCATGCGGGCGCGGGCAGTCCCAGGTGCTCAAGCATGAAAATTTTGAAACTCACGAGCATGCCGAAGCAAAGCGTTGCTTGAGCTCTGTAGTTACACCTTAGGAACAGGTCTTTGGCTGGCGTCTGGTCCGCCTTCAAAGTGCGCGTCAGGAGCGCGATGGCAAATACCGCAGACGCCAGCTTTAGTGTCCTTCGTCTGACATATGCGCAGCGGCTGAGTGTTGCCACATAGAGGTGTAGCGTTTTTCGGTGGAAACCATTGTTCGGCGGAATCGCCGCATCCCCGTCAATTATTTAATGAGCCGCCACAAGGACTCGAAGCCGGCTTTCAACTGCCAAGGGTCATGGCCGTGATGCAGCAATGCGCTGTCTAACGTCACGTCTTGTAGCATCGAGTGCTGGACACCTGCAGGGAAGACGAATGGAAAGCCGCGACGAGACTGTGCATCTACTACAGAACGCGGAAGCAGCGCCTCAGGCCGACGACGTCGGAGCTACCTTGCTGGCTTTCGTCTTGGAAGCGGACCCGACACTGGGCTATGCGTCTATCCAGAATTCAGTTCCGGTCGTCCGGGCCCTCACCGTCACGAACATCGGGGAAGCACCTCTCGAAAAGCTCGAGGTCCTTGTGGCCTGCAACCCGCGATTCGCAGAAAGTGCATTGCTGCGGTTTGACCGCCTTGCACCTGGCGAATCACGACGGATTTCGCCGCTTGATTTGCGCCCCGACCATTCGTTCTTGGCAGACCTTCAAGAGTCCCTGGTCGCGTCAATCTCAGTCACCGCAACGGCGCAAGGAAATGCGCTCGCGAGTACCAGTCAAAACGTAGATGTTCTTGCCTACGACCAGTGGGCTGGGACTAGAGCGTTACCGGAGCTGTTGGCCGCATTCAGCATGCCGAACAATCCGGCTGTCGATACGGTTTTAGCCAAGGCCTCGTCGCTCCTGCGGAATGCAGACAACGCGCTCTCGATGAACGGCTACCAGTCCAAAAGCAGGGACGTGGTCTGGAAGCAGATTTCGGCCATCTATAGCACCCTCGCATCGGCTGGCCTGCACTACGCGGAACCCCCCGCATCGTTTGGGTCGGATGGTCAGAAGATTCGGACGCCCGACCGCATTCTCGACACGAGTCTGTCGACCTGCCTGGACCTGGCCATGTTCTTCGCATCCTGCTTTGAGCAAGCGGGGCTGAGGCCGACCATTCTGTTCAAGGAGGGCCATGCGTGGGTCGGCGTTTGGCTTCACGAGACGCGGTTCCCAGACCCGTTGACCGATGACGTTCAAGCTGTCCGCAAGCGAGTCGAAAGTGGCGAGTTGCTCGTGTTCGAAACGACTGGCATCGCGGCTCACCACACCCATCGACCTAGCCTCCGTATTGCCATGGAGATGGGCAGTGCGCATCTCCTGGAAGAGGGCAGCTTCCGGTATGTGGTCGATATTCATCGAGCACGAGAGGTGCAAATCAAGCCGCTCCCTTCACGCGCGGCGACAGTCAAGCGCTCGGAAGAGTTGGTGGAAGACACCACCCCGTCCATCGAGCCCATGCCCAAGTTGCCGGAGCTCGATACGGCGACGCTTGTCATGGACTTGCCCGCCGATGACACGCCTGAGGGACGGCTCACGAAGTGGAAGGCGCGCCTGCTTGACCTCACGCTGCGCAACAAGCTTCTGAACTTCAAGGCAACAAAGTCCACGCTCCGCTTCTTGGTTCCGGACCTGGCTCAACTGGAAGACTCCCTCTCTGAGGGCAAGGACTTCAAAATTCGGCCACAGCCCTCTCTGATGGAGGGAGCTGACCCACGCATGGCACAGGTCCACACGAATCGGGGCGGGCGAACACCCGTGGACGACATGGCACTGGAGGCGCTCGCAAATCGCGAGTTGCTTTCAGACGTAAAAACAGACGAGTTGGACAAGCGCCTGCTGGCCATCTTCACTGCTGCGCGAACCGGTCTGGAAGAAGGTGGAGCGAACACCCTCTACATAGCGCTGGGTCTCCTGAGATGGACCGAGGACGAACGGTCAGAGCGGCGCAACCTGGCGCCTATCCTGCTCATCCCCGTCACCCTGCAGCGACAATCCGTTCGGTCAGGTTTTCGACTCACGCGTCACGATGATGAAGCCATCATCAACCCGACACTGCTGCAGTTTCTGAAGACCAACTTCGAACTTCGCATCCCTGGCCTGGACACTTTGCCCATCGACGAAAAAGGTGTCGATGTCGAAAAAGTCCTTCAGGCCTTCCGGTTGGCTGTCGCCGAAATCAAGCATTGGGAAGTCAGGGAAGAGGCGCACCTGGGCCTGTTCTCCTTCACCAAATACCTGATGTGGAAGGACCTCCAGGACCGTACCGACCAGCTGAAATCGAACCGGGTCGTCAAGCATCTCATCGAGAACCCCGGTGAAGCCTTCGCACGGGACGACGATGGCTCGCAAGAGACGCTGAACCTGGACAAAGCGTTCAGGCCGCAAGACATTCTGGCGCCGCTCCTTTCCGATTCTTCCCAGATGAAGGCTCTTTGCGCGGTGGACACCGGCAGGGACCTGGTGCTCGAAGGTCCACCAGGGACCGGCAAGAGCCAGACCATTGCGAACATCATTGCCCACTCGCTAGGTCAGGGGAAGACGGTCCTGTTCGTGTCTGAAAAGATGGCGGCGTTGTCGGTGGTGCACCGCCGACTCTCCGCGATTGGCCTCGGACCTTTCTGTCTCGAGCTTCATTCATCCAAGGCCAAGAAGTCAGAGGTTCTCCAGCAGCTGGGTTTGGCGCTGGACGCATCAGGCCGTTACGCGCCAGAGGAGTGGGAGCGGGAGTCCGCCCGACTGGGTTCGTTACGCCAAGACCTGAATGGCTTGGTCGAGGCACTACACCAACCATACCCCAATGGTCTGACGGCGTTCATGGCCATCGGAACATCTATCGCCAATGCCGGCAAAGAGCCCTCTCCAATGCCGTGGCCAGACGCGTTGGCCCATAAAAGAGATGACCTCGAGGCACTGCGTGAGGTTGCTCGCAGCATGAGCACTTTGGGCGGGTCGGTGGGGGGCATCAATGGTCACCCGTTCGCGCTTGTTGGCTCCAGCGATTGGAGTCCGTCATGGGGTGACCAGCTCCTTTTGTCTGGACGCGCGCTGGCTCAGGCGATAGCGACGCTTCAGGACAAGATTGCCAACGTCAGCAACCTTTTGGGAGTCGACCTCTCCGGCGCATCACTTCACGCGTTGGCCAAGCTTGACGAGCTCTCAGACCTCCTGCTCGATGCTCCCAAGGTCCCGGCCAGCTTCGCACGCCAAGCGCACGACTCCAAGGCTCGTGCTCAAGTCACCCTGGTAGCCCAGCATGGCAAGGCAAGAGCCGAGCACTGGGCATCGGCTGGGAACGGCTGGACGGCCACGCTGGCGAAACTCAATGGCACTGAGCTTCTGGGTCAATGGGCTCAGGCGACCAATGCCTGGTGGCTCAAGTCGGTTCTCGGCAAACGCGCAGTGACCAGCAAGCTGGCAGCTTTTCGTGCTGACAAGAAGCGGCCGACCTCCGCACAAGTCGAAGCCATGCTTCAGCCGCTGGTCGAGGTCAATGAAAAGGACCAGCAGCTCCGCGTTCTGGAGGCCGACGCGCATGGCTTGCTGGAGACTTTCTATCAAGGGCTTGAAACCGACTGGACTGCCCTGGCATCTCACGGTGAATGGGCAAAGAATTTTTCCGATGCTGTGGTCCGCGTCGCAGCCGGCGATGACGGCCGCCTCTCAGCACTTCGCGCCACGCTGCAGCCATTGGTCTCTGACCAGCGGATGTTGCTCGAGCCTGGCGAGCGGGTCGGCAAAAGTCTCCTGGACTTTCGAGCGGCGCTTCGAGAAGTGAGACAGGCGCTGCAAACCATCGAAGGGGCTGCAAAAGTAACTGTGCCGTTGACGGGGTCCGACAGCTCCGATGGTGCGCTTGAGCGAGTCTTGGGTGTGCTGGCGGCCTGGCAGGCATCTCCCACACGTCTTCAAGCCTGGTGCTTGTGGCGTGGTGTTCGTGACCGAGCGGTCGCACACGGTCTTCAGGGGTTGGTAGCGGACGTTGAAACCGGCCGCGTTGAACTCAAAACCGTCGAGACCCATTTCGAATTCAGTTATCGAATCTGGTGGGTGAAGAAAGTCATCGACGTCGACCCCATCCTTCGCTCGTTTTCCAGCGCCGAGCACGACCGAAAGATTGCCGATTTTCGTCTGGCTGACGCGCAGTTCCAAAAACTAACCGAGGGATTTCTGGTCGCGAAATTAGCGGGCCAAGTGCCTTCTGCGGAAGGAGTGGCCGTGAAGCCAACGTCCGAAATGGGCAGGCTGCTGCGCGAACGCCAGAAGCAGCGTGCCCACATGCCAGTTAGGCAGTTGATTCAGGCCATGCCGACGCTCCTGCCCAGGCTCAAGCCGTGCCTGCTGATGTCACCGCTATCGGTTTCCCAATACCTCGACGCAGGGTTCGCTCAGTTTGACCTGGTCATCTTCGATGAGGCCTCGCAGATTCCGGTATGGGATGCGGTCGGCGTCATTGCGCGTGGCAAGCAAGTTGTCGTGGTTGGCGACCCAAAGCAATTGCCCCCGACGAGCTTCTTCAGCAAATCTGCCGATAACGATGAGCAGGGGCCGAATGATGACGAACGGGTCGAGGACCTGGAGAGCATTCTGGACGAGTGCCTCGGCGCCGGCATGAACAAGCTCAGCCTGAAATGGCACTACCGCAGTCGGCATGAAAGCCTTATCACCTTCAGCAACTATCGGTACTACGACAACTCCTTGGTGACGTTCCCCTCGCCCGTGACGGACGACATCGCCGTGCGATTTGAACGCGTGGCAGGCGTTTACGACAGAGGTGGTAGCCGGACAAATCGCGGTGAAGCTGACGCCATCGTCAAGGCCATCGAGGAGCACTATCTCAACGCGCGAAAGCGCGGCCTGACGCTTGGCGTAGTGACGTTTAACCAGACGCAGCAGGCGCTCATCGACGAGTTGCTGGACGCTCGGCGCCAGGCGAACTCAGAACTCGACCGCGCAATTGCTGCGCAGGTAGGCGAGAAGCTGTTCGTGAAGAATCTGGAGAACGTCCAGGGTGACGAACGCGACGTCATCTTCTTTTCCATCACTTATGGACCGGACGCCGCAGGCAAAGTGACGATGAACTTCGGGCCTCTTAATGGAGAAGGTGGTCATCGCCGGCTCAACGTTGCTATCTCGCGCGCAAAGGAAGCCGTCGTCATTTTTAGCTCGCTGATGCCCGAGCAAATCGACTTGGCTCGCGTTCGCGCTGCCGGCGTCCGCGACCTCAAACACTATCTTGAGTTCGCCATTCGCGGTGCGAGAGCCTTGGCCGGGCAAAGCGAGGCAACCGGCATGGAGCCGGATAGTCCCTTCGAGGTTCAAGTCATCAAGACGCTGCGCGACCAAGGATGGACCGTGCACCCACAGGTTGGATGTTCAGGCTACCGAATCGACATCGGTGTGGTTGACCCACGTGCTCCGGGTCGGTATCTCCTAGGCATCGAATGCGATGGACGGTCGTATCACAGCGGTGCGACCGCGCGTGACCGAGACCGCCTCCGGCAATATGTACTCGAAGGGCTCGGTTGGAACATCCACCGCGTTTGGTCGACTGACTGGTGGGTCAACCCCGCCGCAGAGGTAGAAAAACTTACTGCGCGATTGACCAGCTTGCTCGCTGAATCAGCCGACCTTGAGCAAGCCAATGCAGTGGATGACGGTGTCGAAGGAGTAGCCGAGGAACCCGTCGATTCATACGACGACTCAACGATTGAACAGCCGGTCGGGAAGCCACCAAGCTTGGGTGACGTTGCGCCCGTCACAGAGGCTTTGCGGGTCTATGCCGCATCAGTCATCCCAGGCGGGAATTCAACTGACTTCTACGACGCAACCTCCGAACCAGTCCTGCGGTCTCAACTTAAAACGGTGATTGAAGATGAAGGCCCCATTCAACAAGGTGTCCTGTTCAGGCGGGTCGCACGCGCCTGGGGCTTGGAGCGTACGGGCGCAAAAATCGTGGAGCGGCTCCGTGCGCTGATTTCGGCCAGTGCCGTTGTGTCGGAAGACGCCGGCGAGCCCTTCTATTGGCCTGAAGGTTCGGTCCCTGCAACCTGGCGGGGAGCAAGGCAGGCAGGCCCATCCGAAGAGTCAAAACGGAACGTCCAACAAATCGCTCCGCAGGAAATCGCATCGATGGCCATGTGGCACTTAGAGGTATTACAGACTTGCGCGCAGATTGAGCTTGTGAAGCTCGTGTGCAGGTCTTTTGGCATGGCCCGTACTACTGCTGAAGCTGAGCAACGTGTTCTCGCTGCGATACAAGGGTCTAAGGATTGTGGCTTGGTGCAAGAGGTCGACTCAATCCTGCATCGAGTGAATCTCTGATTTCTAGAACTGTGGGTAATGTCTGACAGCCCTACGGCTACCAACACCCCAAAACACCCCGTACACCGTGTCATTACCCCCCACCTCAAGGCCTGGCCAAACTGCAGAAATGTGCGGCTGAACGACCTAGCCTGATGCCGTTTTAGTGAGTCACTTGGCGCCTCCTGAGAGACTATTTCCCCACATCTTTTTAGCCGGCTCAAGAGCACCTTCCGCCGCGTTTCTTGCGCTACTTTAGAAGCCCCGAGCTAGGTTTTTGTCCCCGAGGTCCGTCTCCATTTCTGCGAACAAAAGCTCTGCGGCAAAATCTGGAAATGCCTGCCTCGAAGCCCCAGCCAGCTCAATATCCAAACGTTTCCACCACGCTCGCGGCAAGGCTCCGGGCAAGCTACAGGAGGCTTTCAGACGCTCGTTCCAGCCTTGCGTGGCACGAGGCGAAAGGCGCATTCACGCGCTGGTATTTAGCCCGCTACGAACAGGACCCGCTCCGGTTCGCCCAATTGCACTACCCAGGGCAGGGACCGAGCTCATACCCAGTCGTGACGCACATCGGCCGCCACTATGAGTGGCTGGAGCGCAGCGAGGAGGAGAGACTCCCCTACTACCAGGAGCTCCTACCTAAGATGGAGGTTGCGACGATACAGGTCGAAGAAGAGGTCCGCATTGCAGTTTTACGTCTTCGCCCTTCGACTAAGCGCGAACTTTGGCCTGCGCGCCCCCTATCCCTTGAGCGCGAACGAAAGAGTGCCCGGAACTTCCCACAGAATCGAATCAAGGACGAGCTCAAACGCGAGGAGAAATCCGCCGCACGACAAGCTACCGATACCGCTCAGCGTACCCGTGAAAAAGCTGCCTTCGATGTTGAATTCGTCCAGCTTCTAGCCGAAGCCCAGCACCGCATGCCGCCGGAGGTGTTCGAACTTCATCGGAACATCGTTGTTCGTCTCAAGGGGCTTCATGACGAAGGACTCATCAACGTGTTCAGAATTGCCGGCGGTGACATGAGCTCCATCCAAAAGGCCCTAGATGAGTCGAAGCAAGAAGCCCTCGATGCATTGACGACGATTGTCCATGAGACGCCCAGGCCCGCTCCTGGATAAGCCTTCTGTACCTACTTGTGCGAGACCGTTTCCGAGCTCGAAGGTAAGCGCAGCTCCACGGGCGCATCGGGCGCATCGGGCGCATCGGGCGCAAGCCTAGGACATGCCGGGGAAGGGCGGGTTATGCCCTTTGAGGTGAGGTGCTCTGGAGCGCTACGCTTGACCATCATGGCTACTAGCTAGCAGATGGAGGAGAAGTCTTCCATCTCGTCCTCAACGCGTTGTTGGCCACACGACATCCACGTTTGCTTCCAGCTCCGTGGTCGAACAACGTGACGATGCAGGGGCTGTCCATACAGGATTCGGGGGTGAAATCCCTGCCCGAAGCCGCTGCCGACCCACTCCAGAAACACCTCCCGTACAACGGCATTGGCGTGAACTTTGTGCCCCTGGGTGGCATCGCGAAACAGCTGCCACCGCGATAGTTTCCACGGTGGATTCTGAAGGGCAGGCGCAGGCACAACGCGCGGTAGTGTTCAGATGTCCGTATCCACCGGCAAGAGCTCTGTTGGCAGGTCAAACTGAACAACCTTGCAAGGGGCCTCATTAGGACTAAGTCGCTGGGTGTTTTCGCGGCCGCCTGGAAGCCTCCGGAGCACGACGCCCCAGCCGCCATGCGCCCACTTTGTGCCACTGAAGACCTTCTTCAGTTCGACATGACTTGCTGATGTCGCGACGAAAACCACCCAGCTACCTTTGACCATTTCAGGCCGCATACCGAGTTGAGCGAGTTGCTCTTTGGTACGTTGCCATCCACTTCGTCGTTGGGCTACGTATCGCATCGCTTCGCGAATAGGCAACTTCACGTTGGAAGTGGAGTCACCTTTGGGCACTTCAAACAGAGACTTGCGCGACAGCAGTGCGGTCAGGCACTCGACCTCGTCATGCGAGACCTGCGACTTGAGCCGATGACCGATGCCTGCTGCCGCTACGACAGCGGCTGCCTCAGCTTCACTTGCCTGACTCTCGTTAGAGAAGGCCCAGTACCCCGCAAGCAGATAGCCAAACGTGTCAGCCGCACGAGGGTCGCCGCCGACATCAGCTATAGCTGCCTGGAACACTTCAAGGCTCTCCTGGAAAACAGGCCAACGCGCAATGAAGAGGCGTGACATCCGTGGCCCCAACAGGCGAATGTCTTCGGCAGACAATGCCGCCGCCTTGTATGGCGAACCTGCATCCGCAGCCAATGCTTCGAGCACCACCCAACGTGTGGCATCGGCTGGCTCCATGGCACCAGGAGAGACCCCTGCGGCAATAAAGCAAGAAGCAATGCGGTATGACTTGGCGTGCCCGTCGATACCGCCACGTACGACCCCGGCGTCGCCCTCTTGAAGGGAATAACTGGCCCGAGCGACCTCGAGGGTGTCCTTCGTCTTTTGGTTTCGCGCGTCTGACTCAAACTCATCGATAGCAACTGCCGTATGCGGACGGTCGGCCATCGCTTGATGCAGTCCGGCCAATGAAGGTGAGCCAGTGAATCCTTGGACTTGAGGACCCAGCAACCGGACGAGCCTGTCCAGCAGCGTAGATTTGCCGCTGCCGGCGCGCCCTGTGATGAGGATGTGAGGGCGACGGCGCACCGCCGCTGCACACATGGCGACTCCAAACCATCCCAGAAGGAATTCGGCCGCGAAGGGCTCTTTCCATTTGAAGGACTTGAAGAACCCCATGACCTTTGTGACTTCCATTGGAGTAGCTTCAGGCGTTGCAGGACCAAAGCCAAGAGCCTGGCCAATTGGGTAGACATGCGAGCCATGGATACCAGGGTCAAGGAAGCCGCCGGTGGAACGCCATGCTTTTTCGCAGTTGATAACTAGACCACCACTTGGATGTGGCCATACACCCGTCCGGCGCTCCGCAGAGCGCACGTAGGGCCCAATGGCTTGGCACTGGTCCATGATGAAGTCGCCAACGCTCAGTTTCGCCTTAGTCGTGCTGGCATCTTTGGATGACTTCAGCCAATCGTCCATTTCTCGGTACCAGGTAACCCCGAACAGATGCTTCAGTTTGGCGGGGGCGAGGTCGCGAGGTCGGAGCTTGGCAATGTCACCATGCAAATGGGAGAAAGCGACGATGCAGCCCTTCTCCACCCCTAGTGGGATATACGGCTGCTCCGGCGGGTTGCTTATTGATGCGGCAAACGGTGCGTCGTCATATGTGTCATCAACGATGACCAAACTCGGTTTTGCGGACATGGTGAGAACCTTTCCGGCCCCGGATAGATGCGTCGGAGCCAATGTATTGAGTGAAATCGGAGTAATCGGTCCAGAGACGTACAGGGTTGGACCTTGAAAAATGGGCATTCGAACGAGCACGGCAATGCCGACGGCTGGCGTGGCTTGCTGTGGGTCGAAGCAAAGCGGCCTATAGCTGTGCGCCGAGGCTTGCAATGTGAAGTCGGGAGTTAGTTGTTAAGGAACATCGATACACGTCAAAGGCGTGCTAGCGCCAGCCCGCTGAAGAGCGAGACATAGCTATGATCGATGCTCCCTAACGAATTCCAGCCAGAGTGGCTCGAATGCGATGGCAATGTATGCCGGGGATAAGTGAACAACCTGCGTCGTTCAAGTTGTTAGCTTAACAAGCAGCGATGCTGCAGCGCAACAAGGGGCAAGACTAGAGCCCCTTGATTTTTTCTATCGGTCGACGCTCACACATAGCCACTACCGTCGACTCAAAGTGGAGCCTTGGGGTCGTGGCGCATAACTCGAAGGCAAAACGCATTTGCTTTGCGGGGTAACGCACGTATTCACCAATGCCCAGAGCACTGAGGCGAAATTGGCTTGATTGATAGCAGGTCGTCGTCGAGGTAACGCCGTAACAAGGTAACGACCTGGAATGGCACAGCGACCTCCACCCCTAAAGGACTGAGCGGCCGGCATTGCGGCCTCGCAGGGAGGGTGGGAATGCAATTAGCCCTCCCTCAATCAAGCGACTATGGCCATGGGTCCATGTGCGTCGTTCGACGATTCCCCTCGTTGGCCAGCCATTGCCTTTTCTTTTCGCCGAACGGCTTTAACGATGTCCGTCTTCTTCGGGTTGTAGTACCGCATCGCCATCTGGAGCGTCTTCCAGCCCATGACCTTTGCCAACTCTTGAACCGTCATGTGTTCAGCGAACTGAGATGCGGCTTCGTGGCGCAAGTCGTGAAAGCGAAAATCCTCAAGCTTGGCTGCTTCGCATGCCCTTGCAAAGCTCTTATCCAATCCCGCCGTATCGTGAAAGTTCGGAATGACGCGTTTGCCCGGTCGCGGAAGGCTTTCCAATATCGCAAGGGCCTTGTGCGTGAGACCCACCGTACGCTTGCTGCCGTTCGCATCAAGCTCTAGATTCACGCAGCCGATGTCAAGGTCTACTTGTCGCCACTCCAGCGTAAGTAACTCGCCAGCGCGCATGCCGCTCTCAATGGCGAGGACCACCGCAGCTTTCAGCCATATGGGCGCTCGGCAGCGATGACGGTCAATTGCCTCGAGCAGGCGTGCCTCTTCTCCATCTTCCAGTCGACGCTCTCGCGGTTCGTTAGCCTTCGGCTTCTTGATGTCGTTCAACACGTTGCTAAGGGGCCAACTCCACTCTTTGATGGCAGTCGTGTACAGGTGCGAAAAAATGGCCAACTCGAGCCTGATGGTGCTACCGCTGACGAGCTTCTTTCGCTCGTCGCGATAAGCACTGAAGTCGGAAGCATCGAGGTCGCTCATGTCCCGCAACGCCAAGGGATGCTGCATCAACCGGCCAATGCGGCTGTGCTCGATGTGTGAGAACCGCTTCGTCGGCGTGACCTCCTCCCTATACTTTTGGAGGGACATCTTGAGAGTCGTGTGCTTCAGTTCGCGGGTGTCCTTGAACTTCCGCCCAAACATTGCAGCTTCTGTAACGGTTGCCCAAATTTCAGCGTCGCGCTTCGTCTCGAAGGTCCGCGTCTGAGTGGGATAGCCTTTGCGGCGGATGACGGCTTGGTACTGGAAATCGCCGCGGTGAGTGATGGTTGCCATTGCTTCTCCTAAAGAGATGTATAGCAATGCCGCTGCAAAAAATTGAGCGGTGCAGCAAAAATGCAGCAAAAAGTCGCCAAGAGACTGAAAACGCCTCTGACCAGCTCCAAAAATGGAACTAAGTCATTGATTTGATTGGTAGGCCGTATCCGACTTGAACGGATGACCAAAGGATTATGAGTCCTCTGCTCTAACCAACTGAGCTAACGGCCCGCCAGCCTTCGATTATCACATCCCCAGGACCGGCCTCAGGACGCGACGTCGTAGTCATGCAGGCTGCGGGCGATGACCAGGCGCTGGATCTCGCTGCTGCCTTCGTAGATCTGCGTGATGCGGGCATCGCGGTAGTAGCGCTCCACGACGTAATCTTCGAGGTAGCCGTAGCCGCCATGGATCTGGATGGCGTGCGAACACACCTGTTCGGCCATCTCCGAAGCGAACAACTTTGCCTGCGAAGCCTCCGACAGGCAGGGCAGGCCGGCAGTGCGCAACTGTGCCGCATGCAGCACCAGCAGCCGGGCGGCGTTGATTCGGGTGTGCATGTCGGCCAGCATGTTGGCAATGCTCTGGTGTTCGCCGATGGCCTTGCCGAACTGCTGGCGTTCGCGCGAATAGGCCAGGGCCTTCTCGAATGCCGCCCGCGCAATGCCGACGGCCTGGGCTGCGATGCCGATGCGGCCGCCTTCCAGGTTGGACAGCGCGATGGCAAGGCCCCTGCCCCGTTCACCCAGCAAGGCGTCGGCCGGCACGGTGCAGTCGTCGAGTGCGATGGCGCAGGTGTCGGATGCGCGGATGCCCATCTTGTGTTCGACCCGCTGGACGATGAAACCGGGGTTGTCGGTCGGCACCAGGAAGGCGGAGATTCCCTTCTTGCCCGCTTCGGGGTCGGTGACGGCGAAGACGATGGCCAGCTGCGCGCGTTTGCCGTTGGTGACGAACTGCTTGGCGCCGTTCAGCACCCACTGGCCGTCTTTCAGCACCGCCCGGGTCTTGAGCGCGTGCGCTTCGGAACCGGCCTGGGGTTCGGTCAGGCAAAAACACGCGATGGCCTCGCCGGTGGCGAGCCTGCCCAGCCATCGGGCCTTTTGCGCGTCGCTGCCGTAACGCAGCACCGGGCCGCAGCCGACCGAGTTGTGCACGCTCATCAAGGCGCCCAGTGCGCCGTCGGCGGCGGATATTTCTTCGACCGCCAGCGCATAGGCCGTGTAGTCGGTGAACGAGCCGCCGTGCTCTTCTGGCACCACCATGCCCAGCAGGCCGAGCTGGCCCATCTGCGCCACCACGGCTTCGTCGATCCAGCCGGCCGCGGCCCAGGCTTCGGCCCGCGGGGCGACTTCGCCCCGGGCGAAATCACGTGCCATGTCGCGCACCATGCGTTGTTCTTCTGTCAGCAATTGCTCGTGCATGGTTTCAGTTCCGCTCGGGGTGCTGGGGAAAGAATGACTGGACGAGTTCGTCGTCGACCGCGTCCAGCGACTCGCGGCTCCAGCGCGGTTGCTGGTCCTTGTCGACGATGAGGGCGCGCACGCCTTCCATGAGGTCGCCACGCGGGAACCAGGCCTGGTCGAGCGCCAGTTCCATCTGCAGGCATTCGGCCAGCGGCAATGCAGAGCCACGGCACATCAGTTCCCAGGAGACGGCGACCGCGAGGGGAGAACGTTTGGCGATCAGGGCCAAGGTTTCCTGCGCCCAGGGCCTGAATTCAGGCCGCTCTTCGGTGCGCAGCGAAGCGACGATGGCGGCCGCGCCTTTCTGGCTGAAATGGGTGGCGATGGGTTCGCTGAAACGGGCCAGCGGAGGTTCGCCGACATCGGCCTGGCCGCTCCAGGCGGCAATGCGTTGTTTGGGCGGGCGGTGCCACGACACCGAGCCCAGGCGGCGGGCCAGCGCGGTGTTGTCGGAGGCTTCGGCGGCGGGGATGGCGATGTCCGCGAGGTTGGCGAACAACGCATCGGCCGCGCCGATCTGCACACCGGTCATGCCCAGGTAGAAGCCCAGGAAACCCGGCAGGCGCGGCAGGAAATGACTGCCGCCGACATCTGGAAAGTAGCCGATGGCGACTTCGGGCATGGCCATGCGGGTGCGTTCGGTGACCAGCCGCAGGGCCGCCGGCTGGCCGATGCCCATGCCGCCACCCATGGTGTAGCCGTCCATCAGGGCGATGTAGGGCTTGGGGTAGTCGGCGATGAAGAGGTCGAGTGCGTATTCTTCTTCGAAGAAACGCAGCCACTGGCCGTCGTCGGCCAGGTAACTGTCGCGCAGGGCGCGGATGTCGCCACCGGCGCAGAAGGCTTTTTCTCCGGCGCCGCGCACCAGCACCGCGCGCACCCGGGTGTCGTCGACCCAGGCGGCCAGCTGTTCGTGCAGGCCGCGCACCATGGCCAGCGACAGCGCGTTCAGGGCCTTGGGCCGGTCCAGCGTCAGCACGCCGATGCCTTCGACGATCTCGGCGAGGATGCCGCCCTGGTCGGTAGCCGTCATGTTCATGGAGCGTTCTTTCCCTGTACCTGCTGGATGATGGCCGAGAAGTCGAGCCCGCCGTGGCCCTGCGCGCTGAAGCCCTGGTACAGCTGCTGCGCCAGCGCACCCATGGCGACCGGCAGCCTGGCGGCGCGTGCGGCTTCGGTCGCCAGCCCCAGGTCCTTCAGCATCAGGTCGGTGCCGAAGCCGCCGCTGTAGCCGCGCGACGCGGGTGCGTTGGGCATCACGCCGGGATATGGGTTGTAGGTGTCGGTGCTCCAGCATCGGCCGCTGCTGGTGTTGATGACACCGGCCAGCACCTGCGGATCCATGCCCAGAGACACGCCCAGCGCCATGGCTTCGGCCGCGCCGATCATGGAAATGCCCAGCAGCATGTTGTTGGCGACCTTGGCGACCTGGCCGTTGCCGGCGCCGCCGCAATGCACGATGTTGCGGCCCATCTGAGCCAGCACCGGCTGCACGCGGGCGAAGTCGGCCTCTGCGCCGCCGACCATGAATGTGAGCGTGCCGGCCTCGGCACCACCGGTTCCGCCGGAGACCGGCGCGTCGAGCATGGCGTTGCCCTGCTTGGCGGCTAAGGCAGCGACTTCACGTGCGGTCATCGGGTCGATGGTGGACGAATCGACCAGCATCACCGACTTGTCGATCACGGCCAGCAAACCGTCTTCTCCGAGGTAGACCGAACGCACATGCGGCGCGGCGGGCAGCATGGTGACGAGCATTTCAAGGCCATCGGTCCGGGCCAGCGCCTGCACCGAAGTGGCGGCCTGTGCACCCGCCGATTGCAGCGCCTGCACCGACTCCACCACCCGGTCGAACACCACCAGCGTGTGGCCGGCCCTGACCAGGTTGAGCGCCATGGGGCGGCCCATGTGGCCCAGGCCGATGAATCCGATCTTCATTTTTTTGTCTCCTGTCTTTTTATGTCGGGCGACTTGTGCCGCCTCGGGATGTGCGGACTTCAGCGGTTCTTGAACGCCGGTTTGCGTTTCTCGGCGAAGGCCGCCATGCCCTCTTTCTGGTCTTCGGTGGCGAAGGTGGAGTGGAACAGCCGACGCTCGAAACGCACGCCTTCGGACAAGGTGGTCTCGAAGGCGCGGTTGACGGATTCCTTGGCCATCATCACCACCGGTTGCGACAGCTCGGCGATGCGGGCGGCGGTCTTCATGGCGTCCTCGATGAGGTCGGCAGCCGGCACGATGCGCGACACCAGGCCGCAGCGCTCGGCTTCGGCCGCGTCCATGGTGCGGCCGGTCAACACCATTTCCATGGCCTTGGACTTGCCGATGAAACGGGTCAGCCGCTGGGTGCCGCCGGCGCCGGGAATGGTGCCGATGGTGATCTCCGGCTGGCCGAACTTCGCGGTGTCGGCGGCCAGGATGAAGTCGCACATCATGGCCAGTTCGCAGCCACCGCCCAGGGCGTAACCGGCAACCGCCGCGAGGGTCGGCTTGCGGCACTGCGCCACACGTTCCCAGGTGGCCGTGATGAAGTCGGCCTGGTAAACGTCCATGTACGACCAATCCTTCATGGCCTTGATGTCGGCCCCGGCGGCAAAGGCTTTTTCGCTGCCGGTGATGACGATGGCGCCGATGGCCCCGTCGGCCTCCAGCTCGTCCAGCGCATGCGCCAGTTCGGCCGTCAGGTCGGGCGACAGCGCGTTGAGCGCCTTGGGACGGTTGAGGGTGATCAGCGCGACGGCGCCGCGGCGTTCGAGGAGGATGTTGGTGTATTCCATGGACTGCATTCTGGCCGCGCTTCGCCTACTTGAGGCTGATGGTGGTGTTGACGCCGCCACCGGCGCTGCTGTCGTCGAACCAGCGCTGCGTGATGGTCTTGGTCTGCGTGTAGAACAGCACTACCTGCTTGCCATATGGGCCCAGGTCGCCGAGCTTGGAAGCACGTGAGCCGCTGAACGAGAACAGCGGCACCGGCACCGGGATCGGCACGTTGATGCCGACCTGGCCGACGTCGATGTCTTCCTGGAACTTGCGGGCCGCCGCGCCCGACTGGGTGAACAGCGCCGTGCCGTTGCCGTTGGGGTTGGCGTTGATGAAGGCGATGGCTTCGTCCAGCGTTTCGGCCGAGCTGAGCGCCAGCACAGGCCCGAAGACTTCCTGGTCGTACACCGACTGGCCCGGAGTGACGCCGCTGAAGATGGTTGGGCCGACGAAGTTTCCTTCTTCGTAGCCTTGCACCGTGGCCTGGCGGCCGTCGAGTTCAAGTTTGGCGCCGTCGGCGATGCCGCGTTCGATGAGGCCCTGCACCCGTTGCAGCGCGGCGCGGGAGACCAGCGGGCCGACGTCGGTGCCGGCCTCGACGCCTGCGCCCACCTTCAGCGTCCTGGCTCGTGCCACCAGTTCCGGAATCCATTCGCGGGCCTGGCCCACCAGCACCGCGACCGACACCGCCATGCAGCGCTGGCCGGCGGCGCCGAAAGCCGCACCCAGTAGCGCGTTGATGGTCTGTTCCTTGTTGGCGTCGGGCAGCACCACCGCGTGGTTCTTGGCGCCCATCATGCATTGGGCACGTTTGCCGGCGAGGGTGGCGCGCTGGTAGACATGGGTGCCGACCTTGGTGGAACCGACGAACGAAATCGCCTTGATGTCGGCGTGATCACACAGCGCGTTGACCACCTCTTCACCGCCGTGCACCACGTTCAGCACGCCGGGCGGAATGCCGGCCTGCAGGGCCAGTTCCACCAGGCGCATGGTGACCATCGGGTCTTGCTCGGAAGGCTTCAGCACGAAGGTGTTGCCGCAGGCGATGGCCATGGGAAACATCCACAGCGGGATCATCGCGGGGAAGTTGAAGGGGGTGATGCCCGCGCACACGCCCAGTGGCTGCATGAGGGTGAAGGTGTCCACGCCGTTGGCCACGTTGTTGGCCAGTTCGCCCAGTTGCAGGTTGCCGATGCCCGAGGCGTGCTCGACCACCTCGAGGCCACGGAACACGTCGCCCTCGGCGTCGGCCAGGGTCTTGCCCTGTTCGGCGGTCAGGAGGGCGGCGAGTTCGGCCATGTTCTCGCGGATCAGCTGCTGGTACTTGAGGAAGATGCGGGCCCGTGCGCCGATCGGCGTCTTGCGCCAGGTGACGAATGCCTTCTTGCCGCTGGCGATGGCGGCGTCGACCTCCGCCGGGGTGGCAAATGGCACCTGGGCCAGCACTTCCTGGGTGGCCGGGTTGACCACGTCACGCCATTGCGTGGTGGTCGAATCGACGAACTTGCCGTCGATCAGGAGCTTGACGGTGGGGGCCTGGGCATGCGGCAGCGAGGCCGGCAGAGCGGACATGTCTTGTCTCCAATCATTGTTTGAATCCGGCCCATCCTATGCCTGCAAATTTGTCGCCACAACAGGGAAAATAGCAGCCCGCCCTTGCAGATTTGCAGGGGCCGCCACTCACCGGCTACTCGCCCTATTTGCCATGGACTGGGACAACCTGCGTTTCTTCCTGGAGACCGCCCGCGCCGGCACGCTGGCCGCTGCCGCACGTCGGCTGGAGGTGGACGACACCACGGTTTCGCGGCGCATCCAGGCGCTGGAAAAATCGCTTGGCCGGCCGCTTTTCGTACGCAGTGCGGCGGGTTTCACCGCAACCGAGGCCGGGCGTGAACTGCTGCCGCATGCCGAGGCGATGGAAGCCGCCAGCCGCGCCATCGACGCCGACCGCGCTGCACATCGACCGCCGGGTGAACTGGCTGGCACGGTGCGTATCGGCACCACCGAAGGTTTCGGCGCGGCGGTGCTGGCACCCCGCCTGGCAGCGTTTTCGACGCTGCAACCGCGCCTGGTGATCGACCTGCTGGCGGTGCCACGCACCGTGAACCTGGGCCGGCGCGAGGCCGACATCGTGGTCGCGCTGGAAAAGCCGGCACGCGGCGAGGTGATCGCCGTGCGGCTGTGCGACTACACGCTGCGGCTGTACGCGTCACGCGACTACCTGCAAGGCCAGCCGCCGATCCGCCAGACCGAAGACCTTCAGCAGCATCCCTTCGTGGGTTACATCGACGACCTGATGTTCAGCCGCGAATTGCAGTACCTGCGCGAGATGGGGCCGCCGCGCCGGTTCGCCTTGCGCAGCACCAGCATCGTGGCGCAGTGGCAGGCAGTGGCGGCGGGTGCGGGGCTTGGGGTGTTGCCGGCGTTTCTGGCGGGTGCCGATCCGCGGATGCGACCGGTGTTCGAGGCGGCGGGCCAGGGCGAATTCACCCGCACTTTCTGGATGTCGATGCCGGCTGAAAACCGGGGCCTGCCGCGCATGCAGGCGGTGTGGGAACTGCTGAAACAGATCGCCGCCGACAGCGCGCCGCTGCTGCGCGGCGAGCCAGCGGCTTGAGCCCTACTTGGGGTGGCTGAGCGCGTTGCTCAGCAGGCGCGAGGTGATGTCGACGATCTGGATCATGCGGTCATAGGCCATGCGGGTCGGCCCGATGACGCCCAGCGTGCCGACCACCTGGCCGTTGACCTCGTATGGCGCGCTGACCACCGACAGCTCTTCTATCGGCACGATGCGGCTTTCGCCGCCGATGTAGATGCGCACGCCTTCGGCCTGGCTGGAGTTCTCGAGCAGCCGCATCAGCTGGGTTTTTTGTTCGAACAGGTCGAAGGCCCGGCGCAGCTGGCCCATGTCGCTGGAAAAGTCGCTGACCGCCAGCAGGTTGCGTTCACCGGAGATGACGACTTCGTCGGCCTGCTGCATGGCGTCGGAACTGGCGTCGACCGCGGCCTGCATGAGCGCTGCGATTTCGTCGCGCAGCGCCTGCACCTCGGACTTGATGCGCTCGCGCACCTGCTCCATCGCCAGGCCGGCGTAGTTCTGGTTGAGGAAGTTGGCGGCCTCGATCAGTTGCGGCTGGGCGATGTCGGTCTCGGTGATGATGACCCGGTTCTGCACGTCACCCTCGGGCGACACGATGATGACCAGGATGCGGCGCTCGGACAGCCGCAAGAACTCGATATGCCGGAACACCGAGCTGCGGCGCGGCGCCATCACGACCCCGACGAACTGGGACAGGTTGGACAGCACCTGCGCGGCGCTGGCAATGACCTTCTGCGGCTGGTCGGCCAGCAGCGCCGGTTGCTCGGCCAGCGCAGGCCGTTGCGCGGTCAGCATGGTGTCGACGAAAAGGCGGTAGCCCCGGGCGGTGGGGATCCGGCCGGCGGATGTGTGGGGGCTGGCGATGAGGCCCAGTTCTTCCAGGTCGGCCATCACGTTGCGTACGGTGGCCGGCGAAAGCTCGATGCCGGTGGCACGTGAAAGTGTGCGCGAACCTACCGGCTGGCCATCGGCAATGTACCGTTCCACCAGGGCTTTCAGCAGCAGCTTGGCGCGGTCGTCTAGCATGGGCAGATTCTAGAGGCTGCCGTGTTGTAATTTCCCGATGAATAAGCGTTTTCGCCACGTTGCCCTGGTTGGCAAATACTTCTTGCCCATAGGCGAAGCGGTGGCCGATGCCTCCCGCGCGACCATGGCCGAGATCGCCGCCTTTCTCGAAGCCCAGGGCTGCCGCGTATCGATGGAGGCGGCCACCGCCGCCGGCAGCGGCCTCGACTACCCCGCGCTGGATGCCGCCGGCATCGGCCGCGAATGCGACCTTGCCCTGGTGGTGGGCGGCGACGGCACCATGCTGGGCATTGGCCGTGAGCTGGCCCGCTACGGCACGCCGCTGATCGGCATCAACCAGGGCAGGCTGGGTTTCATCACCGACATTCCCCTCGACCAGTTTGCAGAAACGCTGGCACCCATGCTGGCCGGCGAATACACCGAAGACCGCCGCAGCCTGATGGAAGCGCAGGTCATGCGCGAAGGCCGGTGCGTTTTCGAGGCGCCGGCCATGAACGACGTCGTGGTCAACCGGGGCGCGACTTCCGGCATGGTCGAACTTCGGGTGAAGGTCGATGGTTATTTTGTTGCCAGCCAGCGCGCCGACGGCTTGATCATTGCGTCGCCCACCGGATCGACCGCTTATTCCCTGTCGGCCGGTGGCCCCATGCTGCATCCGTCGTTGCCGGGCTGGGTGCTGGTGCCGATCGCGCCCCACATGCTGTCCAACCGTCCGCTGGTGCTGGCCGACGCTGCCGAGATCGAGGTCGAACTGGTCGCCGGGCGCGGCGCCAGCGCCAATTTCGACATGCAGTCGCTGGCTTCGCTCCTGCACGGGGACCGGGTGGTGGTGCGCAGGTCGAAGCATCAGGCACTCTTCCTGCATCCGCAGGGGTGGAACTATTTCGACACGCTGCGCAAGAAACTGCACTGGAACGAGGGAGGCTGAACCTGTGGCTCTGAAACGCATCGCCCTGCGCGACTTCGTCATCGTGCGGGCGCTCGAGCTGGACCTGTCCCCGGGTTTCAGCGTGCTGACCGGCGAGACCGGCGCCGGCAAGTCGATCCTGATCGACGCGCTGCAGCTGGCGCTCGGCAGCCGTGCCGATGCGGGTGCGGTGCGTGAAGGTGCGGCGCGGGCCGAGATCAGCGTCGAGTTCGACGATACCGGCGCACTGTCGGGCTGGCTGGAAGAAGGCGGGTTCGACGTCGGCGACAACCTGTTGCTGCGCCGCACGGTCGATATCCAGGGCAAGAGCCGGGCCTGGGTCAACGGCAGCGCCGCCACCGCCGCGCAGCTGCGCGAACTGGGTGAACGGCTGGTCGACATCCATGGCCAGCATGCCTGGCAAAGCCTCACCCGGCCCGAGGCGGTGCGCGGCCTGCTGGACGCCTATGCCGGCATCGACGTGTCGCCCATGGCCGCACGATGGTCGGCCTGGCGGTCGGCGCAACGAACACTCGATGAAGCCCGTTCGGCGCAGGAGTCCTTGCAGCGCGAACGCGAGCGCCTGGCCTGGCAGATCGGCGAAGTCGACAAGCTGGCCCCCACTGCCCGGGAGTGGCCCGAACTCAACGCGGAACACACTCGTCGTTCGAATGCCCAGGCATTGATCGATGCCGCCGGCCGGGCCCTGGACGCGCTCGAAGGCGATGTGGGCGGCGCCACCACCGGTCTGGCACGGGCGCAGGCCTTGCTGCAGGAACAGGACGGGATCGACCCCGAATTCAAGGCCTTGGCGGATGTGCTGGCAGGCAGCCTGGCGCAGGCCGAAGACGCCGTGCATTCATTGCACGCGTGGCTGCGCCGCACCGACCCCGACCCCAAGGCGCTGGCCGCACTGGACGACCGGCTGTCGCTGTGGATGTCGCTGGCGCGCCGCTACCGGCGTACGCCGGAAGAACTGCCGGTGCTGCTGGCCAGCTGGCGCGAGGAACTGGCCCGGCTCGATGAGGCCACCGACCTCGCCAGGCTGGAAGACGCCGAACGCAAGGCGTCGGAAGCCTTCCGCGCCGAAGCCCGCAAGGTGTCCCAGGCGCGTGCAAAAGCCGCACCGCGCCTGTCCCGCACCGTCACCGAAGCCATGCAGGGCCTGGGCATGCAGGGCGGGCGATTCGAGGCCGCGCTCCAGGCAGCGGACACGCCGACTTCCGGCGGCATGGAAGACGTCGCCTTCCTGGTCGCGGGCCATGCGGGCAGCACGCCCCGGCCGGTCGGCAAGGTGGCTTCCGGCGGCGAGCTTTCGCGTATTGCGCTGGCCATCGCAGTCACCACCAGCCGCCTGGGCACGGCGCAGACGCTGATCTTCGACGAGGTCGACTCGGGCGTGGGCGGCACCGTGGCGGACACCGTCGGCCAGCTGATGCAGCAACTCGGGCACGACCGGCAGGTGATGGCAGTGACCCACCTGCCACAAGTCGCGGCCTGCGCGGACCACCATCTGGTGGTCACGAAACACCGAACGGCATCGGGCACCGGCAGTACCGTGGTCACGGTGGCGGGCGAAGATAGGGTGGCCGAACTTGCCCGCATGCTGGGTGGCGACCGACCCTCGGGCACCAGCCGGGCCCATGCGCGCGACCTGCTGCTGCATGCCGGGAACGACACGAACCCGACCCGTGCGACCGGCGCCGACAGTGCCCAACTGAACCTTCCATGACCCACACGCCCCTCGATCTCATCCTCATCACCGGCCTGTCGGGCTCGGGAAAATCGGTGGCACTGAATGCGCTGGAAGACGCCGGCTATTACTGCGTCGACAACCTGCCGCCCGAACTGCTGCTGCCGTTCGTCACGCTGGAGCAGCGCCAGAAGGCCAAGAAGGTGGCGGTTGCCATGGACGCCCGCAGCGCCAGCGCCTTGCCGCAGGTGCCGCAGCAGGTGGCCGTGCTCCGGGCGCAGGGCGTGGCGGTGCGGCTGCTTTTCCTGGACGCCGGCAACGACACGCTGATCCGGCGTTATTCCGAGACCCGGCGCCGCCACCCGCTCTCCCGGCAGGACATCGCCGACCAGCAACTGGCGCTGGTGCAGGCCATCGAACTCGAACGCGAACTGCTGACCGACCTGCGCGAGCAGGCGCATGTCATCGACTCCAGCCTGATGCTGCGCGCTCAGCTGCAGGGCTACGTCAAGACCGTCATCACCGCCCCGGCCGACCAGCTGCTGCTGGTGTTCCAGTCATTCGCCTTCAAGCGCAGCATTCCGGTGGACGCCGATTTCATCTTCGATGTACGCATGCTGCCCAACCCGCACTACGACCCGGTACTGCGCCCGCTGAACGGCCGAGACGAACCGGTGGCGGCGTTCCTGCGCGCGCAACCCGAGGCCGACCGGATGTTCAACGACATCGCGGGTTTCATCGGCGGCTGGCTGGAACCGATGGCGCGTGACCACCGCAGCTATGTGACGGTGGGTATCGGCTGCACCGGCGGGCAGCACCGTTCGGTGTACCTGGTCGAACGGCTGGCGGCACATTTCAGCAGCCGCTGGACCACCCTGAAACGCCACCGCGAACTGGATTAGGCGGTCGAACGCATGGCCTGGAGCTCGGTCAGCAGCCGGCGTACCGGTGTCGGCAGACCGAGCTCGGCCCAGTCCGCGGCCAGTGCCCAGCGCACGCCTTCCGGCTGGGGCCGGTCCTTTTGCACTGCTGACGGCAGCTGCGCCAGCACCGGGTGCAGGTGCAGGTCCTTGTGGGTCAGCACATGCAGGAACACGGGCAGGTCGTTCAGCGATGCGCCGGCATATTGCGACGCGGCGGCTTCCATCGCCGCACGGTCGGCGAACACCGGCAGGCTGTAGAGGCCGGCCCATATGCCGCTGTCGGGGCGGCGCTGCAGCAGCACCCTGCCCTCGGCGTCCCGCAGCATGAGCAACCACCAGGATTCGGAACTGCGCTTCAAGGTCTTGGTCCTGACCGGATAGGCCTCGGGTTTGCCTTCGGCGCGGGCTGCGCAGACATCTTCGACCGGGCACAACAGGCACAGCGGCTGGCGCGGCACGCAGACGGTGGCGCCCAGGTCCATCAGGCCCTGGGTGTAGCGGGGCATCAGCCGGCCGAGGGTTTCAATATCGCCGCGCGGAAGCAGTTCGGTGGCCACGTCCCACAACGCACGTTCGTTGGCGGGTCGCGCCAGGTCGGCACCATAGGCCATGACGCGGGTCAGCACCCGTTTGACATTGGCGTCGAGGATGGCGGCTCGTTCGCCGAAACAGAAAGACGCGATGGCAGCTGCGGTAGACCGGCCGATGCCGGGCAGCGTGGCCAGCAGTTCGGCGCTGCGCGGAAATTCGCCACCAAAACCGGTCATCACCATCTGCGCGCATTTGTGCAGGTTGCGGGCCCGGCTGTAGTAACCCAGCCCGCTCCACAGGCCGAGCACCACGTCTGCGGGAGCCTCGGCCAGCGAACGCACGTCGGGCAGGCGCGCCAGGAAACGCGGAAAGTAGTCCAGCACCGTCGCCACCTGGGTCTGCTGCAACATGATTTCGGACAGCCATACCCGGTACGGATCGTGGGTGCCCTGCCAGGGCAGGCCGCTGCGGCCGTGGGTCGATTGCCAGTTGGTGACACGCAGTGCGAAGTCCTGCCGTTGCGCGCCGCTCATATGCAGAATTTTCGGGTGTTGTTCATGCCGTCCAGTTGCGCAACTGGTCTTCCAGGGCGGTGAGGTTGTTGACCTGGGCGGTCAGTTCTTCCATGCGCTCGCCCAGTCCGGAGGCGGCATTCTGTATGCGGTCGATGGCTTCGATGCGCCTGACGAAACCGCTGCGACGTTCAAGCAGCTGGTGTTCGACCGGCGCCATGGCCGCATCACCCCAGTTGCGGATGTCGTCCGCGGCTTCGGCCAGCACGGCGCGGATACGGGTCTCGAGCGCGCCGGCCAGCCGCGCACCCGCCGCCGCCTGTGCCAGGCGCAGCGTCTGGCCGACGCCCACATAGGCGGCATGGGCGCGGGCGATGCGTTCGATTTCCTGCGCCCACATGCCGGTGGCCGGAAGCGCAGGCACCTGCAGGGCGAAACCGTATTCGGTGTTCAGCTGGCGGAAACCTGCCGTCAGCATGGCGTGGATCTCACCGACCGCGGTTTCGGCGCGCCGCACCCGCTCGATGGTGCGCACGAATGCTTCCTGGTAGGCCCGCCGCACGCCGAGTTTCATGCCCTGCTGGCTGAGCAACGCACGCAGGGCCTCGAAGCTGGCAGGCAGCTCGTCGCCCAGCCCTGCCAGCGCATCCTGCTGCAGCTTGTTGCGTACGGTGTGCAGCGCCTGGACCCGTTTTTCGCTGGCGTCGAAGTCCTGCTGTTCACGCTCGACGCGATAACGCATGCCGGCGATGACGTTGCGGTTCTTGCCGCGCAGGCTGCGCAACTCGATCACCTGTTCGTCGATTTCCCGGCGGCGCACGGTCAACAGGCGTGCGCAGTCGTTCCGCACCCGCGCCAAGGCGACGTCCACCGAGTCCCGCAGGATGGCATGGCGCCGATCGACGATGCCTTCGGCCAGCACCGCTTCCAGCAGGGGTAGCCCGCTGGCCTGCAGCAGGGCTGCGTCGTTGTTGATGCGTGCGACCAGTCCGCGTTGCGCCGAAACCGGAATCACGCGCGCCGGAGAAACGCCCAGCAACGCCGCCGAATGCAGGCGCTGCTTTTCGGTCTGCGCATGCACCTGGCGCGAGTTGCTGATGCCGTCCCACAGCACGTCGATCTTGTTGAGCACCACCACCCGGCTGTCGCTGTGGATGCCGTCGTCCTGGCGCGGCGCCAGGTACTGGCGCCATAGCTGGAGGTCGGAACGGGTCACGCCCGCATCGGCCGCCAGGATGAAAACGGTGGCGTGCGCCTCGGCGAGCAGTTGCACCGTCAGGTCGGGTTCGGCGCCGACGGCGTTGAGACCGGGCGTGTCGAGCACCACCAGCCCCTGGCGCAAGAGCGGATGGTCGATATTGACCAGCGCATGGCGCCACATCGGCACCTCGACCAGCTTGTCGGCACCGATCAGGGGGTTGTCGTCGGGAAGCTCGTCGTCCCAGAAACCCAGGTCGCGAGCCGTATCGACCGAAACGCGCCTCACCTGGGCCACGGTTTCGAGCGCACGAGCCATCTGCGCCGGGTTGTCGGTATCCAGCGGCAGCTCGGTCCAGGCGGCGTGCTCGCCGCGCCAGGCCGAGAGGGGCCGCGGATCCATGCGGGTTTCGACCGGCAACAGGCGCAGGCTCGGCGGTTCGCCGGGCTCATGGCCCAGCTCGGTCGGACACATGGTGGTTCGGCCGGCGCTGGCGGGCACGATGCGGCGGCCGCGGTCGGCGAAGAAGATGGCGTTGATCAGCTCCGACTTGCCGCGCGAGAACTCGGCGACGAAGGCCACCAGCACCTTGTCACGTTGCAACCCCTGGGCGATGTGGGCCAGCCGGTCCAGCAGCGGGGCGTCGGCAAGTTGCTGCTCGACCAGCCAGGCGGAAAGCTGGTGGATACGGTTGGCCGTGCCGGATCGCCATGCGCCGTGCCGGTCCAGCGGTTCAGAGAATGAGGTGCTCACAGACGGCGCGGAGGTGGTTTTTGACTATATCACCGGGTTTTTAAGCGCCAGACGTCTGGTTTTCAGCATCAGGACTTCTGGCATTTCGGGCAGAAAAAGGTGGAGCGCTGGCCTTGCTTGATGGCGCGGATGGGCGTTGCGCACACATGGCAAGGAAGGCCCTCACGTCCGTAGACCATGGCCTGCAGCTGGAAATATCCGTTGCGGCCCTCGGCGTTCGAGAAATCGCGCAAGGTGCTGCCGCCCGCCTCGACCGCCCGCGCCAGCACCTCGCGGATGGCTCGCCAGAGCCGTTCCGAACGCGGACGGCTGATTTTCGAAGCCGCCAGGGTCGGCCGGATGCCCGCGCCGAACAGCGCCTCGGACGCATAGATGTTGCCGACGCCCACCACCAGTTCACCACCCAGCAGCACCTGCTTGACTGCTGTACCGCGCTTGTGCAGCGCTGCAAAAAAACGTGCCGGGTCGAAGTCGTCGGACAGCGGTTCCACTCCCAGGTGGCCCAACAGCTTCTGTGCGATGGGGGAGTTCTCGCCCGGCGCATAGACCACGGCCCCGAAACGGCGCGGGTCATGCAGGCGCAGCAGGCCGCGGTCGGTGCCCAAGTCGAAATGATCGTGAGGGCCCGGCAGCGGCTGCATGTCGGCGAACGACAGGCTGCCCGACATACCCAGGTGCACCAGCAGCAGGCCTTTGTCCATCTCGATCAGCAAATACTTGCCGCGCCGGCGCACCTGCAGCACGGTGCGGCCGGCGAGTTCGAACGGATCGACGCCCAGCGCCCAGCGCAAGGGCTTGCCGATACGCGCCGACAGCACGCGCGCTCCGGCGATCCGGTCGGCAAAACTGAGGCGGGTGACCTCGACTTCGGGTAGTTCGGGCATGGCTATGGAGAGGGGTGGACCTGAGCCCGGATGTCGGGGCTTTACCGGGCGTTTGCAAGCACGGTCGGCAATGCCTACGGCGGGTAACGCAGGTTAATAGGCGTTGAATTATTATGGGTCGATGCAGCTTCATCGCATCGCCGCCGCGGCCCTCATCGCCTGTCTTGCAGGTGCTTCGCAGGCCCACATCGCCCTCTCTTCCACCGCTTCCACCGCGTCCGCGGACGGTCCGCGAGGTTTCGTGAGGCTGGCGCAGGCCAGCACCACCGACACCACCGGCCAGACCGCGTTGCCGAGCGCCACCACCGCTGAAAAGGTGGAAAAGGTGCCCGACGACCCGGACGTTTCCGAACAACGCAACGCCGAGCTCATGTACCAGGTGCTGGTCGGCGAGATCAGCGCAAACGGCGGCGACCCGGGCAGTGCCTTCCAGTTGCTGCTGGACGCGGCGCGCAAGAGCGGCGACGACCGCTTGTTCCGCCGTGCCGCGGAAGTCGCGCTTCAGGCCAGGGCGGGCGATTCGGCACTGGTCGCCGCACGCGCTTGGAAAGACGCCAAGCCGGCATCGCGCGAAGCCAACGGAATGGTCCTGCAGATACTGGTCGCCCTGAACCGGGTCGAGGAATCGGCCTTGCCGCTGGCCCGCGAGATCGCGCTCACCGAACCTGCTGAAAAACTTCGCGCCTACAACGCCCTGCCCTCGCTGTACGCAAGGGCGACCGACAAGAAAGCCGCCCGCGCGGTGGTCGAAAAGGCGCTGGCGCAAGACCTCCAGAAACCTGCGGTTCCGGCCGAGGGCGCAGCTGCCTGGGTGGCGGTCGGCCGCATGCGTCTCGGCGCCGGCGACCTCGAGGGCACGCTGGAGGCGGCGCGCCGCAGCCAGGCACTGGACAGTCAGTCGGAGGGCGCTGCCATCCTGGCGCTGGAGTTGATGGCGGCCCGGCGAAACGACGCCGAAGAGGTGGTGAAACGTTATCTCGACAGCGCCAAGCCGCCGCTGCCCGAAATCCGCCTCGCGTACGCCCGGGGCCTGCTGGACGCCATGCGCAACGGCGAAGCCACCCGCGAGATCCAGACCATCACGGTAGAGAGCCCTCGTTTCCCCGATGGATGGCTGCTGCGTGGTTCGCAGGAAGCCCAGGACGGCCATTTCAACGATGCGGAACAATCGATCAAGACCTTCCTGGACCTGATCGCCACCGCGCCTCCGTCGGCCAATCCCGCAGTGATGGCCGCCGTGGCGCGAGGCCGCGACCAGGCCTATCTGGTGATGGCCCAGGTCGCCGAGAAGCGTGGCGACCCGACCGCCGCCACCGCATGGCTCAACCGGGTTTCGAGTCCGCAGGCGCTGGCGACCGCCCAATTGCGCCGCGCTTCGCTGCTGGCCGGCCAGGGCAAGCTGCCGGAAGCCCGCGCCCTGCTGCGGAGCCTGCCGGAACGTGACGCCGGCGATGCCCGCGTGAAGTTGATGGCGGAGGTGCAACTGCTGCGCGACAACCAGCGCGCCGAAGAGGCCTACCGGTTGCTGTCCGAAGCCCACGACAAGGCACCGGACGATGTCGACCTGACCTACGACCTGGCAATGAACGCCGAAAAGATCGGCCGCAACGACGAAATGGAGCGTTTGCTGCGTGATGTCATCGCCCGCAAGCCGGATTTCCAGCATGCGTACAACGCGCTGGGCTACTCGCTGGCGGATCGCGGCGTGCGCCTGCCGGAGGCAAGGGAACTCATCCAGAAAGCTCTGAGCTTCGCGCCGGACGATCCGTTCATTCGCGACAGCCTGGGCTGGGTCGAATTCCGCATGGGTCGAAACGACGAAGCGCTGCGCATTCTCGAAGCGGCCTACAAGGCACGTCCGGATGCAGAGATCGGCGCCCATCTGGGCGAGGTTCTTTGGGTTTCCGGCAAGAAGGACCGTGCGGTCGCGGTCTTCAAGGAATGCCTGCTGCTGAGCCCGGCCAACGAATCGTTGCTGGCGGTCATCAAGCGGCTGCAGGTCAAGCTGTGATGCGGCCAGCCCTGGTGGCGGCCAGCCTTTGCCTGTCGGTTGCGATGGCTGGCTGTGCCACGCCTGCGCCCCCACGAACGGCAGAAGCCGCCGCATCCGCACAGCAGGGCGAACGCTGGAGCGGCAGACTGGCCCTGCAGGTCGAGGACGCACCCTCGCAATCGTTCTACGCATCGTTCGAGCTGACCGGCAATGCCCAGGCCGGCACGCTGGCATTGCTGACACCCATCGGCAGCACGGTGGCCGTGCTGCGCTGGGAACCCGGCAGCGCCAGCCTTCAGCAAGGCAGCCAGGCGGCCCAGCGCTTCAATTCGCTGGACGAACTCGCCGAGCGCGCAACCGGCACCGCCATTCCTGTCGCATCCCTTTTCGATTGGCTGGCAGGCAAGCCCAGCCAGGTCCCGGGCTGGACTGCCGACCTGTCGGCGCAGGCCGACGGCCGCATCGTCGCCACACGGCAACAGCCCCTGCCGGTGGCGACGCTGCGCGTGGTGCTCGACCGCTAAGTTTTTTGCATGCGCGCCTTATATGACGTTCCGGCTCCGGCCAAGCTGAATCTTTTTCTGCACATCACCGGGCGACGCGCGGACGGTTATCACCTGCTGCAGTCCGTCTTCATGCTGATCGACTGGAGCGACACGCTTCATTTCGAACTGCGCAGCGACGGGCAACTCAGCCGTGAAGACCTGACGACGCCGCTGCCGGCAGATGACCTGGTGCTGCGTGCTGCCCGCGCGCTGCAGGGCCACACCGGCTGCACTGCTGGCGCCCATATAGGCGTGGCCAAGCACCTGCCGGCGCAGGCCGGCATGGGCGGCGGATCGTCCGATGCGGCGTCCTGCCTGCTGGCGCTCAACCGACTCTGGAAACTCGAGCTTTCGTTGCCCGCGCTTGAAACCATCGGGCTGAAACTGGGTGCGGACGTGCCGTTTTTCCTGCGTGGCCGCAACGCCTGGGTTGAGGGCATCGGCGAGCGGATCACCCCGCTCGAAGGCGTCAATGCCCTTCGTCATCGTCGTTTGGCGATCCTCAAACCGGCCGCGGGAATTGAAACACCGACAATTTTTTCGTCGAAATATTTGAAACGCGATTCAAACCCTGCTACAGTCGAGGGCTTCGCTGCAGACGAAAGCGGTTTTAACCGAAACGACTTGCAGCCCGTTGCTGAAATGCTTTGTCCAGCTGTCTCGCAAGCCCTTGGGTGGTTTGTTTCGCAAGGACTCGAAGCACGAATGACGGGTTCTGGAAGTGCAGTATTTGCAGCGGCATCGCAAGACGTCGATTGGAGCACAGCCCCTGGCGGCAGCATCTTTCGGCAATGCGATAATCTGGAAATCCACCCTCTGGCCGGGTGGGCTTCCAGCGATAGATAAAGGTTGGTAGCAGCATTCGTTGCTTCCGACCCGTGTAGGGGAGTCGCCAAGCTGGTTAAGGCACTGGATTTTGATTCCAGCATGCGAAGGTTCGAATCCTTCTTCCCCTGCCAACCACCCATATGCCACCGCGGCGCTAAAGCGGTTGGCACGCAGGCAGTTTTTCTTAGGTCGCCGGAACCTCTCATGCAGGCTAATCACCCTGACTTTCTCGTCTTCACTGGCAACGCCAATCCTGGCATGGCTGGCGAACTGGCAACCCATCTCGGCATCGAACTGGGCAGCGCCAAGGTTGGCCGCTTCTCCGATGGTGAAATCACTGTCGAGATCAACCAGAACGTCCGCGCCCGCGACGTGTTCGTGGTTCAGTCCACATGCGCGCCGACCAACGACAACCTGATGGAACTGCTGGTGATGGTCGACGCGCTGCGCCGCTCGTCGGCCGAACGCATCACCGCCGTCATTCCTTACTTCGGTTATGCCCGCCAGGACCGCCGCCCGCGTTCTTCGCGCGTGCCGATCTCGGCGAAGGTTGTCGCCAACCTGCTGCAGACGGTGGGTGTCGACCGCGTGCTGACCATGGACCTGCACGCCGACCAGATCCAGGGTTTCTTCGACATTCCGGTCGACAACATATATGCATCGCCCACGTTGCTGGGTGACCTGCGCCAGAAGAACTACGAAGACCTCATGGTCGTATCGCCCGACGTCGGCGGCGTGGTGCGTGCTCGCGCCCTGGCCAAGCAGCTCAATTGCGACCTGGCCATCATCGACAAGCGCCGCCCCAAGGCCAATGTCAGCGAAGTGATGAACGTCATCGGCGAAATCGACGGCCGCAACTGCGTGATCATGGACGACATGATCGACACCGCAGGCACGCTGGTGAAGGCGGCCGAGGTGCTCAAGGAGCGTGGTGCCAAGAAGGTCTATGCCTATTGCACGCACCCGGTCTTCTCGGGCCCGGCGGTCGACCGGATCACCGCGTCGGCACTCGACGAAGTGGTCGTCACCAACACCATTCCGCTGTCGGATGCAGGCAAGAACTGCTCCAAGATCCGCCAGTTGTCCATCGCACCGCTGTTCGGCGAAACCATCCAGCGCATCGCCAAGGGCGAGTCGGTGATGAGCCTGTTCACGGACCAGGACGACCTGTTCTAGGTTTCCAGAGTTTGGCGGACGCTCCAGGGCGGCCGTCTCGCAAGTGGCGCTCTCCTCGCGGATGAGCGCCTTTTTATCAACGGAGCCGCACTGGTCGCGGTCGGCTTCCACAGGAGTAATCAATATGAAGTTCGTCGCTTTCGAACGCAGCAAGCAGGGCACGGGTGCGAGCCGCCGTCTCCGCAATTCGGGCAAGGCCCCTGGCATCGTCTACGGTGGTGAAGGCCAGGAGCCCAAGCTGGTCGAGCTGGACCACAACGCGCTGTGGCACGCCCTGAAGAAGGAAACGTTCCACGCTTCCGTCCTCGACATGGAAATCGGCGAAGCCACCACCAAGGTGCTGCTGCGTGACGTGCAATACCACCCGTACAAACAACAAGTGCTGCACGTGGACTTCCAGCGCGTGGACGCCAAGACCCGCCTGCACATGAAGGTGCCACTGCACTTCGTCGGCCAGGAAGAATCGCCTGCCGTGAAGACCCACGCCAACCTGATCAACCACACGTTGACCGAGCTGGAAGTGGCTTGTTTCCCTGGCGACCTGCCGGAATTCATCGAAGTCGACCTGTCCAAGCTGGACAACGCCGGCACCGTGACCGTCAAGGAAATCAAGTTCCCGAAGGGCGTCAAGTTCGTCGTGCACGGCAACAAGCTGAACCCGGTGGTGGCTTCGGCTGTCGCACCGGTCGTCGAAGAAGAAATCGTGGCCCCCGTGGTCGCTGCCGCTCCTGAAAAGGGCAAGGGCAAGAAGAAGTAATTCTTCGATCGCTTCGGTCTGCATCACCGGTGCGGACCAAAAAAAGGGCCCTTCACAGGGCCCTTTTCTATTGGCGAACAAGTTTCAGCCTTCCGACGCCGGACTGCGCTCCATCAGGGCCGCCACCGCGCCTGCCGGCCGCAGCCGCCCATCGAGCAAGGCGACGACCCCTTCGGCGATCGGCATTTCGATGCCGAGCGCACGGGCACGCGCCACGACAGTACGTGCGCAATACACACCCTCGGCCACATGGCCTAGCGACGCCACGGCCGCATCCTGATCCAGTCCTTCGGCGAGCAAAAGGCCAACCTTGCGATTGCGGCTCAGGTTGCCGGTCGCGGTCAGCACCAGATCGCCCAGGCCCGACAGCCCGTTGAACGTTTCGGCGCGTGCTCCGAGCGCCGTGCCGAGGCGGGTCATTTCGACCAGCCCACGGGTGATCAGTGCTGCGCGGGCATTAAGGCCCAGTTGCAGGCCGTCACATAAGCCGGTGGCAATCGCCATCACGTTCTTTACCGCGCCGCCGACCTCGACGCCGACGACGTCGTCATTGGCATAGATGCGTAATGCCGGGCCATGGAAGGCAGACACCAGGGCGTCCCGCACACTGGCATGGACACTGCCAGCCACTAATGCAGTCGGCATGGCATGTGCCACTTCCTGGGCAAAGCTGGGGCCGCTGAGCACACCGGCCATAAGTTGGGGCGAGACGGCCGCGCAGACCTCGTGAGGCAGCAACCCGACGGCATCGGAAGCCGCCTCGAAACCCTTGCAGAGCCAGGCGACCGGTACTGATGAATAAGCCAGGGCGCCCAGCACGTCACGCAAGCCGGCAACCGGCGTGGCCACGACAATGAGGTCGGCTCCGGTAACGGTCGCAGCGATGCTGCCATCGGCAATTCGCAGCCGCTCAGGCAGCCCGGCGCCCGGCAGGTACCGGGCATTTTCACGCGTGGAATGCAGGGTTTGCGCCTGAAGGGAGTCACGCGCCCACAACACCACATCCCGATCGCCGCGCCGGCTGGCGGCGATCGCCAAGGCGGTGCCCCAGGCGCCCGCCCCCAGCACGGCGACACGCATGGACTCTTACTGCGGCAGGCCGGCGGGCGCCGAGCCGGCAGCGGCAGCCTGTGCCTGCTGCTGTTCGTACATGGCCTGGAAGTTGATTTCGGCCAGGTGAACCGGTGGGAAACCACCACGTTGAATGACGTCGGCGACATTGCCGCGCAGGTATGGGTACACGATCTGCGGGCAGGCGATACCGAGCAGCTGGCCGACCTGGTCTTCGCCCAGGTTGCGGATTTCGAAGATGCCGGCTTGCTTGGCTTCAACCAGGAAGACGGTCTTGTCCTTGATCTTGGTCTGCACCGTGGCGGTCACGGAAACTTCGTAGATGCCTTCGGTCACCATGGTGGCGTCCACACCCAGCTGGATGTCGACGCTGGGCTGCTCCTGCTCAAGCAGGATGCCGGGCGAATTCGGTTGCTCGAGCGACAGGTCCTTCAGGTAGACACGCTGAATCTGGAAAAGGGGTTCTGCTTGGTCAGCCATGGATGCGATTCCGGTACGGTTGGGCGCAGCTTTGCGCCAGAGATGAAAGACTGCTGATGATGAGTAGTCAAGACAAAGCCTGCCTGGACAAACCGTCCAGGCAGGCGTCGAGCCAAAGATTATGGCAGGCCGAAAAGTCTCAGCCGGCCTGCAGCAGCGGTGCCAATGCACCCTTGCTGTCGAGCGCCATAAGATCGTCGCAACCACCGACATGGGTGTCGCCGATGTAGATCTGCGGCACGGTGCGCCGTCCGGTGCGTTCCATCATGGCGCTACGGGCAGCCGGGTCCGTGTCGATACGGATTTCGTGGATGCTTTCGACACCCTTGGCCTTGAGTATTTGTTTGGCGCGAATGCAATAAGGGCAGACGGCCGTGGTGTACATGGTAACGTTTTGCATGGGGCGATTTCGCTGGATGTCTGGCGGCTTGTACAGCCCGGCACGATTGCCGGCGCTTCAGGCCTTGTCCATCGGCAGGTTAGCTTCTTTCCACGCCTTGAGGCCGCCGGCCAGCACTTGGGCCTGTTCGTAACCCAGTTTTTTGGCCACGGCCAACGCGCGCGAGGCGCGACCACCGGTGGGGCACACCAGGATCACCGGCAATGCCTTGTTTTTTGCCACCTGCGGCAGACGGGCCTCCAGTTCGGCCAGGGGAATGTTCCTGGCACCGCTGATACGTGCGCCGGTCGAGAATTCCTCGGTTTCACGGACGTCGACGACGACTGCCTTTTGCTGGTTGATGAGCTGCACGGCCTTGTTCGGTGTAAGGCTTCCGCCCAGGCTGCCACGGAGCAGCGGCCACACCAAAAGGGCACCGGAGACGATGGCAATAAGAAAGAGCGACCAGTTGTCGATGACGAATTTCACGCGGTTCCTTCGAGGGCTAAGCCCGCGATTCTAGAATGTGGCGTTTTACCGTCCGCCGAACGTGTGACGGAGCCCCCACAAAAAGTATCGAAAGGCGTCCCTTGTACAAGCTCGTCCTGATCCGCCACGGCGAATCCACCTGGAACCTCGAAAACCGTTTCACCGGCTGGGTCGACGTCGACCTGACCGAGACCGGGGTTGCGCAGGCCAAGGCTGCCGGCCAGTTGCTGAAGGCCGAGGGCTACGATTTCGACGTCGCCTACACCAGCGTGTTGAAGCGCGCCACCCGCACCCTGTGGCTGACCCTGGACGAACTCGACCGTACCTGGCTGCCGGTCGTGCACAGCTGGCGCCTCAACGAGCGCCATTACGGCGGACTGCAAGGCCTGAACAAGGCGGAGACGGCCAAGAAGTTTGGAGACGACCAGGTTCTGGTCTGGCGTCGCAGCTACGACACGCCGCCACCGCCGATGAGCGCCGACGAGGCCGCCGCCGAAGCGGGCGATCGCCGCTACAGCAAGATGGCCGCCGGCGACATGCCACTGACCGAATGCCTGAAAGACACCGTCGCCCGCGTGCTGCCCTTCTGGAACGAAGCCATGGCACCCGCGATCAAGGCAGGCAAACGGGTAGTGGTGGCAGCGCACGGCAATTCCATCCGGGCGCTCATCAAGTATCTGGACGACGTGTCGGAATCCGACATCGTCGGTCTGAACATTCCAAACGGCATTCCCCTCGTCTACGAGCTGGATGAGAACCTCAAGCCAATCCGCCACTATTACCTGGGTGACCAGGAAGCCGCAGCCAAGGCTGCGGCGGCAGTTGCGGCGCAAGGAAAACGCTGATTGCTGCGTTTTAGTTGCTCCAAGCTGTATCTCGATGGAACCCTTTCGATACACCTGATTCCTAGGTGTATATTGGTTTGGGCTTTAAAGCCTCCGCATAGGTAGCACAGGGTTTCTATGAGCCAGAAATTGAAGACGGCAGGCTGGATCACGGTGGGCGTTCTTGCCGGCGCACTCACCACCGTATCGCTGCAAACCGTCGCGCGTGGCGCGATGACTCCGCTCCCGCTGGAAGAGCTGCAGCAATTGGCCGCCGTCTACGGCATGGTCAAGACCGATTACGTCGAACCGGTGGATGACAAGAAGCTGATTTCCGATGCCATTTCGGGCATGGTCGCCAGCCTCGATCCGCACTCGCAGTATTTCGACAAGAAATCCTTCAAGGAATTCCGCGAAGGCACCACGGGCAAGTTTGTCGGGGTCGGCATAGAAATTACCCAGGAAGACGGGTTGATCAAGGTGGTGTCGCCCATCGAGGGTTCGCCCGCGTTCCGCGCCGGCATCAAGACAAACGACCTCATCACCAAGATCGACGACACCGCGGTCAAGGGCCTGGCGTTGAACGACGCGGTCAAACGCATGCGGGGCGAGCCCGGTACGAAGGTCACGCTCACGCTGTTCCGCAAGGATGAGTCGCGCACATTCCCGGTGACCATCACCCGCGAGGAGATCCGCACCCAGTCGGTCCGCGCCAAGATGATCGAGCCGGGCTACGCATGGATTCGTCTTTCGCAGTTTCAGGAACGCACGGTCGACGACTTCGTCACCAAGATCGATGAGCTGTACAGGCAGGATCCCAATATCAAGGGCATCGTGCTCGACCTGCGCAACGACCCGGGCGGCCTGCTCGACGCAGCGGTTGCCGTATCCGCAGCCTTCCTGCCGGAAAACTCCACCGTTGTCTCGACCAATGGACAGCTGGCTGAAAGCAAGCAGATCTACAAGTCGACGCCAGAGTTCTACCAGCGCCGCGCCGGACCCGATCCGCTGCGCAGCCTGCCGGCGGCGCTCAAGTCGGTGCCGCTGATCGTCTTGGTGAACGAAGGTTCGGCATCGGCGAGCGAAATTGTCGCAGGGGCGCTCCAGGACCATAAACGCGCCACGCTGATGGGCAACCAGACCTTCGGCAAGGGCTCGGTGCAGACCGTGCGTCCACTGGGTCCGGATACCGGCCTGAAGATCACCACGGCGCGTTACTACACACCTAGCGGCAAGTCGATCCAGGCCACCGGCATCGTGCCGGACGTCATGCTCGACGAAACAGCCGAAGGCAACCTGTTCGCCGCCCTGCGGACCCGCGAAGCCGACCTGGAGAAACACCTGAACAGCGGCCAGGGTGCCGAAAAGAAGGACGAGGCCCGCGAAAAGGCACGCGAAGAAGCTCGCAAGCTGCTGGAAGCCGACGCCGAAGCCAAGAAGCCACCGCCGAAGATGCCCGAGTTCGGTACGGCGGACGACTTCCAGCTCAAGCAGGCCTTGAACAGGTTCAAGGGCCAGCCGGTCATGGTCAGCAAGACCCTGGTAGAGCGCAAGGAAGAAAAGAAGGAAACCCAGTAAACCTGGGCGGCCCCGGCCGAAATACCCCGCATGGACCTGCCGTCCTGCGGGGTTTTGTTTTTTACGCGTATGAACGACAACCAACTGCTTCGTTATTCCCGCCATATCCTCCTGGACGCCATCGGCATCGAGGGCCAGGAAAGGTTCGCCAGGGCCCATCTCATGGTCGTCGGCGCAGGCGGCCTGGGCTGTGCAGCCGCCCTGTACCTGGGAGCTGCGGGCATCGGGATGCTCACCCTGGTGGACGACGACGCGGTCGACCTGACCAACCTGCAGCGGCAGGTGGCTCACACGACCGAGCGCGTAGGCGAGGCAAAGGTCGCTTCGCTGGCCAAGGCCATTGCCGCGATCAATCCAGAGGTACGCCTGCACCGGGAGCAGCGACGGATCGATGCCGGCTGGCTGGACGGCCGGCTGGCCGGAGTGGATGTGGTGCTGGACTGCACCGACAACTTCAAGACGCGTCACCTCATCAACGCAGCCTGCGTCAGGGCGAAAATACCGCTCGTTTCCGGCGCGGCATTGGGCTTCGACGGGCAACTGGCCCTGTATGACAGCCGCCACGCTGCCAGCCCTTGTTATGCGTGCATTTTTCCGCCGGACGATGCAGTGACCGAGGTCGCCTGTTCAACCATGGGCGTGTTCGCGCCACTGGTCGGAATCATCGGCACATCACAAGCCGCGACGGCCCTTCAGGTCCTTCTGTCCGCTCTCGCCACGCCGGGCGAGGCACCCGCGTCGGCGAGGCCCGGTGTGCTGCGCATGCTCGACTCCCAGGCGATGGAATGGTCGCAGGTGCGGGTGGCCCGAAACCCGCACTGCCCGATCTGCGGCGTGAGCCCCCCGCCTGCTTAACGATTCACCGGCTTCGGCGCATCGGTCTGCACCAGCAAACGCTGGCAATCGGCATCTTCACCAGGGCCGGTCTCGATGGTGGCAGCCAGTGCAAGGAAGGGATTGATCAACCCCAGCGCGACCGCCGCGGCAGCCCGGCCGGCAAGTGCGCCCTTGTCCGGGAAAGCCGACGGGTCACCCAGCGTGCCCTGGATGATCAGGGGCGAACGCAGGCTCAGGATGCTTTTGTCCTTCGGTTTCGGCCGCAGCGTGATGTACAGACTTTCGTCCGCCAGGTTGATGCGCCCGTCTCCGTTGACCACCGTGTCATTGGTATCGAAGACGATTCCCTTGCTGGTCATCAGGCCGTCCTTGACGTCGAAAGCAGCAGCGCCACAGCGCATGCGGACTTCCCGGTCACCGCGCAGGAAGAACTTGATCACCTCGCCGCCGTCAAGGCCCACGAACTCCAGCAGGATGTTGCTGAATTGCCCGCTCCCGACCAGAAGGCCGGTTTCGCCGTTGGCGTGCGCCAGCAACTCGGCTACCGAACTGCCCCGCGCCTTGAGATCCACCCTCAGGCTGACGTTGCCAAGGCTTGCCTTGCTCTGCTTGATGGCAGGGAACAGCCGGTTGATCTGCAACGCCCTGGCCTCCAGCCGGGTACTCACGTCAGGCGGGTTCTTGCCGCCGTCGACCCTGATATTGCCCACGATGTGCCCGCCGGCGACCCCCAGGTCGAGGGGGTCCAGCACCAGCAGGCCGTCGGTCAGGGTGACGTGAACCTTGCCGCTGTCCAGCGGCAGTTCGGTCACATGTTCGATTTTCGCGGCGCTGTATTTCACGTCGGCGTTCATCGCATTCAGTTTTTCCAGGTCCAGCTTGGCCGTCGGCAGCACCTTCCCGCCGGACCGCTTGCCCTTTTGCGCTGCCGCGGCTGTAACCGCCGGCACCGTTCCAGCCTCCGTCTGCCGACTTCCCTTGGTGGGAGTGGGCGCCAGGCCGATGACCGGTGCGAGATCGTTGAAATCGAGCAACTTCGACTGCACTTCGCCAGTGAGCCGGCCCTTCTTGCCGCCGGCGTCGTAGCGCAGGTGGCCGCTCAGGTCGGAACTTCCCAGTTTCCCCTGGAGCCCCGCGACGTCCCACGCGTCGCCCTGTTTTCGCAGCCGACCCTTCAGGGCGTAGGGGGGCGTGTCGGGTAGCACCACACCGATCAGTTGATACAGGTCCGCTAGGTTCTGTCCCTGCATCTGCGCCTCGGTGTCGATTCCCTCGAGCGTCGAGAGGTTGCCGATGCTGCCCTTGGCGCTCAGGCGCGTTTGTCCGGCCAAAGCCTTGATCTCGATAGGGAAAGGTGCCGTCTGGGCACCCGGGGAAAGTTGCAGCAGGCTACCGGTGCGGCCGTTCGCGGCGAACGACTGGTTCTTCCAGGTGCCCTTGGCGTCGTAACTGAAGGGCAATGCACCCGGCACGTCCTTGTCGATTTGCTGATCTATTCCAAAAGCGACCCGAATGTCTGCGCCCTTGTCGCTTGCCAGGAAGTGCAGGCGGCCGCCGTCTACGAGCAGGTGCCCGATATCCGGCGTCGTGCTGGTGTCGGAAGTGTCCTTTCCGAAGGCCCAGGTACGCCGACCGTCCGGCTCCATCTGGAGACCGATCTCAGGCTGATGGAGAGCGACGGACGGAAGGACGATCTTGCGGCTGAGGAGAGGCCACAGCCGGATACCGATTTCAGCTTTCTCGGCCTTAACCAGATATGGGTCTTTCGCCCAGTCGGGGTTTGCAAACTCGATACCGTCCGCAATGACGGTTGCGGTGCGGCCCAGTTTCACGTCCAGATGCCTGGTAATCGCGAAATGCCGCCCGGTCTTTTCGCTCACATAGCGGTTGATCGGGCCCCTCAGCAGATCCCAAGGGAAAAAGATCACCAGTAAGACGAGAGCCAACACCAACACCACGAAACCGGCCAGCAAGCGTTTGGCCCACGGGCGGCGAGGGTTCGATGAGGGATGGGTACTAGGATTCATGGGTTGCTCCCGCCGGCGCTGCCCGACCTGGATTCGCTGGAAACAGAAAGAGAACCCGACGGGTTTTCCGCGCTCTGGGTGGTCAGCATGACGCGCGAAATATCGAAGCCCATGGCAGATGCGCGCATCAACCAGGGTTCTATTTCGGCAGAACTACGCTGCGGCGTACGGGACAGCAACCACAGGTATTCGTGGTCGGGGGTCCCGACAAGGGCGGTCTGGTAGTCGTCATCCAGGCCCAGCACCCAATAGTCACCCCAGACGAATGGAACCCATGCCAGCCATTGCGGTGCGAACCTTACCTTCAGTCGCCCATCCTCGGTGTTCACCTTGCGGGCTTCACCCATCGCGCTTTCGACAGATCCGTCGTCACGCCGACAGGTGTTCAACACCTTCAATCTTCCTTCGGCAGCGGCGGAATATTGCGCCGTCACATCACCTGCGCATTTGCGCTGGAAGGAGTTGGGAAGCCGTGCCAGTTCGAACCACTGGCCCCCGTAGCGTTGCCAATCGACATTCCTCACGCTGGTGACTGCCGCGCTACCGTCGTTCAACTGCTGCGCCCAACCGGCATTGACAGCCACCGCCAGAACGCAGGCCGCAGCGACCTTCCAGCGCCTTTTTGCGATAGGTAAGGAGTGATTTACCGGGGGCGAATTCAGCATGTGTTCGTTCTTTGTCTCAGCGTATTCGGAGCTGCCGAGTATCCGGTTGGCCACCGGAAATGACGGTCGTCCCATGCGTGTTCCGGGCGTCGTCCCTTGCCTACAACTTCCGCATGCTGCCCCGCTGTTGCAAAGGACCTTCCGCAGAAGACGAAACCAGCTCTGTAGGAGCCACCGCACAATCACGGATTCGTACGACTGGCACAATCGAAAGCACTACCGCACAATGATTCAAGGCCGATGGCCCGGCAAACCGGCCGCCCATAGCCACGCGCCACACCCTCGACGGACAAGCACCTTGGGATTAAGAACGTACATCGTCGAAGACAACGTCACGATTCGCGAGAACCTGATCGGTACCCTCGAAGAACTGGCCCGCATCCAGACGGTCGGCATCGCCGAGACCGAAAACGAGGGCCGCCACTGGCTCGAACACCATCGCAACGAGTGGGATCTGGCGATCGTCGATCTATTCCTGAAGCAAGGCAGCGGTCTGGGCATCCTGGCGGCATGCAAGCAGCGGCTCCCACACCAGAAGGTCGCGGTGCTGAGCAACTATGCAACGCCCGACATCCGTACGCGCTGTGCCCAATTGGGCGTAGATGCCGTGTTCGACAAGTCGAACGAAATCGATGCACTGGTCGACTACTGCATCCAGCACAGCGCCCGTTCAACGCATGAACGCAACCTTGACCATCCCAAGCCTACCCAGCCCAGCACGCCCTGATTTTTTAACCGGTCGCGCGGCCATTCGCTAAAACAAAAAGCCCTGCGGCATGTGCCGGCAGGGCTTTTTGTTGCAACGGTCGTACCGCGCTGATCAGTCGATCAGCTTGTTCTTCAACGCGTAGTAGGTCAGGTCGCTGTTGGAAGCGAGGTTCATCTTTTCCATCAGCCGGGTGCGATAGGTGCTGACCGTCTTGACGCTGAGCGACAAGGACTTGGCGATGTCACCCGCGGTTTCGCCCTTGGCCAGTTTCAGGAACACCTGGAATTCGCGCTCCGAGAGAAGCTCGTGCGCCGGAGCGTCGTCCTTGCGGTTGAGCTGCTGCGCCAGAAGGTCGGCCACGGCGGGCGTGATGTAGCGGCGACCCAGCGAAATGGTGCGCACCGCGTTCACGATTTCCATCGGGTCGCATTCCTTGTTCAGGTAGCCGCTGGCGCCTTGACGGATGAGGTTCATCGCGTAGTGCTCTTCGGGGTAGCCGCTCAGGATGAGGATGCCCACATCGGGTGCCTTGGCGCGGATCATGCCCAGAGCGTCGAGACCGGTCTGGCCGGGCATGGACAGATCCATCACCAGCACATCGATTTCAGTGTTGCGGATCAGGTCGATGGCCTCGCGACCGTTGGAAGCTTCGCCGACCACACGCAGATCCACGTGGTCCGAGAAAAACTGCTTGAGACCAGAGCGCACGATGGCGTGGTCATCCACAATTCCGATTTTGATCATTTAGAGTGTTCCTAGGATGCCGCCACATGATGCGGGCACAATGCCCAGCACACGTGCTGCACCAAGCCTTGTTTGAGCATTCACGTCGATTATTCACGAAATATCCTGCAGTTCTTCGAGTTTTCGATGCGAAGGTTCTCACTACCAAAATTGGTCATCAGTCTGCCCGCGGCCATTCTGGCGGCGGCCATCCTGATCGGGATCAATGAAACCGGGTATCGCCGATCGAACGAGGCGCTGCAGGAGATCGAACGGGCCCAGCAGACACGGGTCGAACTCAGCCGGCTGCTTCAGCAGATGCTCGACGCCGAGACCGGCCAGCGTGGTTTTCTGCTCACGGGCGACGAACGTTATCTGCAGCCATACAGCAAAGCGACCGCCGGGTTGAACCAGACGATCGACACCTTGCGGGCCTCGTACATGCGCAACCCTGATGGAATCGCGCAGCTTGCCGAGCTGTCGCGCAACGTCTCGCGCAAGCTGGCGGAGATGGACCTGAGCGTGCGCCTGCGCAAACAGGGCAACGACGAAGCCTGGCGGTTCATCATGCTGACCGACGTTGGCCGCGAGCACATGGAATCGATCCGCGCGCAGACTTCGAAACTGGTGGACGAACGCTCCCGCGCGGTCGAGCGCGGCCAGACAGAAGTCGTTCACGCACTGCAGTTCTCACGTCTGGGTATCGCCGCAGTCGCCCTGGTGGGCCTGATTGCCTTCTACATGTACCTGCGCCAGACCCGGGCGCTCGAACTGGCCGGCCGCAGGCAGCAGGAAGCGCTCGAAATCGAACGTGACCGGCTGGGCGACCAGGTCCGCGAACGCACCGCATCCCTGGCCGAACTGGCTACCCACCTGCAACAGGTGCGCGAGGAAGAGCGCGCGTACCTGGCCCGCGAACTTCATGACGAACTGGGCTCGTTGCTGACGGCTGCCAAGCTCGATGTGGCCCGTATCAAATCGAAGATCGGGCTGGATGCGCCCGAACTGCAGGAACGGCTGAAGCACCTGACCGAGACACTCAACAGCGGCATCGCGCTCAAGCGCAACATCATTGAAGATCTCCGGCCGTCCTCACTCTCCAACCTTGGGCTGGTGGCTGCGCTGGAGATCCTTGCTCGAGAAAGCGGCGAACGCAATGGCCTCGCCATCCGATGCCAGCTTGACCCAGTGCCGCTCGATGCATCGGCCCAATTGACGGTCTATCGGGTGGTTCAGGAATCGCTGACCAACATCACCAAATACGCCAACGCGCAAAACATCCAGGTCCTGTTGAAGACCGGCCCGCGTGAAGTGGTCGTGGCGGTGCAGGATGACGGCACCGGCTTCGACGTTGCACACATCCACCCCGGAACCCACGGCCTGCACGGAATGCGACACCGTGTCGAAGCCGCGGGCGGACGGCTCACCATCACGTCTTCGGCCACTGGCGGAACGCTCGTTTCCGCCACCCTGCCCCATTCGGGCTGACCACCCGTCCGGGCATCGTCGGCCAACTCCTACAGTCCTCGGCCTCCAGGGATGACACCCCTGCGCGCCCACTGCCGATCAGTGCCCGTGATGTGCACGGCTAACCTCAAGGCCATGCAGTTCGGAAGCGTCCGTACTGCGACAAGCAACCTTCCGAGGAGATCAACATGCTGCATTACGCCGTGGTGTTTCTTGTAATTGCCCTGATCGCAGCCATCTTCGGTTTTGGCGGCATCGCTGCCGGAGCCGTAGGCATTGCCAAGATCCTGTTCTTCGTGTTCGTGATCATGGCCATCGTCAGTTTTGTCGCCAGCATGATGCGGCGTCGCTAGACCTCGCTTTTACGTCCGTCCATCAATCCAAGCCAACCAGGAGCTCTCAATGACCATCAACACCACCAAAGCCGCCAACACCGTTCGTGACGCTTCCGACGAAGCCCTGCAAAGCGCCCAGGGCGCCGTCGAAACGACCCGTAGCTACGCTAACGACGCCCTCGACAAGGCTGGTGAAAAGGTCCGCGACCTGCGCAGCAGTGTGGACCCGCTGGTCGACCAGATCACCTCCAAGGTACAGCAGCTGGCCAGCCGCGGCATTGATTACGCAAATGACGCGAAGTCGCGCGCCCAGCAGCAACTCAACCGTTACGGTGACGTCACCGGTCGTTATGTCTCAGAACAACCGGTGAAGTCGGTGCTGATTGCAGCCGCCACGGGCGCGGCCATCGCAGCCCTGATCCTGATCGCGACACGCAATAACAACAACAACCGCAACCGCTACTGAGTGCCGTTGTTCGACGCCTCCTGACCATCCTGCCAATCTGCAAAGCCCGACATGCTCCACCCTCTGTTCACTGTTCTCATCCGCAAGCCTGAACTGGTGGTGGAACATCTCGCGGGCTACGGCGCGCTGGTACATGAAGAGATGTCGGACCTCGGAGGGCAGCTCGCGATGCGAGCCGCGGCCTGGGGTGCGATGGTGGTCATGGCTTCGGTCTCGATCACCCTGATCGGTGTGTCCGTAATGCTGGGATGCGCCCTGCAAACCTTCCATTGGGCACTGGTTGCGGTTCCAGCAATTGCGCTGGTTGCGACCATTGCCTGTTTCCTCTATGCCCGCACCCCTACGCCGGGCACACGCTTCGAAGGGCTTAAAGCCCAGATCGATGCCGACGTGCAAGCGATGCGCATCGCCGGAGAACGCAAGTGAGCGAAGAGACCGGACCGGTCCAACCGACCGCCAAACAACGCCTCCAGGCTACCCGCCAGGCGCTGATGCACGAACTGGTTCCCAGCACCCGCAACGAAACTGCGCGCCGCATGGATGCGCAGGCTCGACAAGAACAACAACAGGCGTTCGACGCTGGCGAAACTGGGGTTCCCCCGGAACCGCCGACAGGTCAGCCGGCTTCGGTGAGCGGCTGGCTGGCCGTAGCCCGCCACTCGGTTCGAGCCTGGTGGGAATTCCACCCTGTTCGTGTCGTCGGTGCGGTTGCAGAGCCGGTGCTTGCCGAATATGCCCGCCAGCGGCCGATCAAGCTGCTCGGAATCGCAGCGGGCGTGGGTGCGGTGCTGGTTGTAACGCGGCCCTGGCGCCTGGTTTCGGTAGGTGGTTTGGCTGTGGCCGCGCTGAAGTCTTCGCAGCTTTCCAATTTCGCGCTGTCGTTCCTGAGTTCCCGCAAGAACCGATAGCCGGCCTACATCAACAACACTGGTTGCCGCGCTTCGTGCGACGCGGTAACCGGTCCCACCCACTAGCGCACTGGCCTTTCGAACAAAACTCAATTTATCCGAGGACACCATCATGAAGTACGCACGCGCCCTTGCTTTTGCCGCCATCGCCGGCATCACCGTTGTCACCGCCGGCTGCTCGGTGGCCCGCCATCAGCAAACCGTCGGATCCTATGTGGACGACGCCGCCATCACCACCGCAGTGAAGGCCAAGATGGCTGAAGACAAGTCGGTGTCCGCCAGCTCGATCAGCGTCGAGACGCTGAACGGCACCGTGCAGCTGTCCGGTTTTGCCAAGTCGCAGACCGAGAAGTCGCAAGCCGAAGTCGTTGCCCGCAGCGCCAAGAACGTGCGTGACGTGCGCAACAACATCGTCGTCCGTCCCTGATGCTCAATGCGATGCAGCCGCAGCGGCTGCATCGCATGGCACCCAAAGGCAGGCTGGAGCACACGCGCTCCTCGCCTGCTTTTTTTGACCCTGCGTTCCTTGGAGCTATCGCTTTCGTCCCCGCTACCGCACCGCTTTCAATAAAAAAACGACCATGAAAATTTTCAATTGCGATAACTGCGGTCATCCGGTGTTCTTCGAGAACGTGCAGTGCCTCAACTGCGGTTGTGCGCTGGCCTTCCTGCCGGACCGGCTCACCATGGCCGCCCTGCTGGCGCCGGTCGCGCCGAACGAGGACGGCTCGCCGAGCCTCTGGGAACGCAGCCATCCGCCGGAAGGTGTGCCACTGCAGTACCGCATGTGCCTGAATCACGACCTGCACCAGAGCTGCAACTTCACAGTGCTGCCGGAAGATCCGAATCCGCTGTGTGTTTCGTGTCGCCAGACGCGTGTGTTGCCCGACCTTTCTTTCCCAGAAAACCGCGATCGCTGGTACCACATCGAGGTGGCCAAACGACGGCTGTTCTATACCCTCGCACGCCTCGGACTTGCCGCCACGGACAGTACAGACGGCTCCCAGGACGGCCCTGTATATGAATTTCTGGCCGATATACCCGGTGGCCCGCGAGTGATGACCGGCCATAACCAGGGCCTGATCACGCTCAACATCGTGGAAGCAGACGACGCCGAGCGCGAGCGCCGGCGCATCGAACTGGGCGAGCCCTATCGCACCCTGCTTGGACATCTGCGCCATGAATCCGGCCATTTCTACTGGGACCGGCTGATCCGGGAGCAGAACCGCATAGAAGCGTTCCGGGAGGTGTTCGGTGACGAATCCCTTGACTACAAGGAGGCTCTGAGCCGGCATTACGCGGCAGATCACAGTGCGTCCGAATGGCAGGACGACTTTGTCAGCGCATACGCCACGTCTCACCCCTGGGAGGACTGGGCAGAGACCTGGGCTCACTACCTTCACATGGTCGACCTGCTGGAAACCGCCGCTGCCTATCGCACCACCGTCGAGATCCCGGGCAGCGTACCTTCCGAATCCGATCGGGTAAGCAACCCGTTCGATTCCGCGGTGACTGATTTCGATCACCTGGTGCAGCAGTGGGTACCGGTGACGCTCATGCTCAACAGCCTCAACCGCAGTCTCGGGCAGGACGATGCTTACCCGTTTGCGCTGTCCCAAGGTGCGCTGCACAAGCTGCGTTTCGTGCACGACGTGATCCACGATGCGGTCGACAAACCGCTGATCGACGACACGGAAGACATGACCAAGGCGGCGGAAGCGTCGCCGATTGAAACAGCGCCCTGAGAGGCTCTAGCGGCCAACCTTGGTGAGCAGCCGGCCCAGCACCGGCGGCGAAACGAATTTGTCGACTTCGCCGCCCAGCTGGGCGATCTCGCGCACGAAGGTACTCGAGATGAACTGGTACTTGTCGCCTGGCGTAAGAAACACGGTTTCAACGTCCGGCATCAGCGCGCGGTTCATGCCGGCGAGCTGAAACTCATAGTCGAAGTCGGTGACCGCGCGCAGCCCTCGCACCATGGCCTTCGCGCCACGCGCCACGACAAAATCGCGCAGCAACCCGGCAAAGCTCTCGACCTCCACCTGCGGGTATCGAGCCACCGCCTCCTTCACCATCGCCATTCGCTCGTCGAGCGAAAAAAGTGTTTTCTTGTGGTGACCGGCAGCCACCGCGACGATCACCCGGCCGAAGAGCTGCGTGGCGCGGCGCACCACGTCTTCATGGCCGAGGGTGATCGGGTCGAAGGTACCGGGATAGACAGCGATGAGAGGAGCCATGCGGCGGATTATGCCGAGCGGCTCAGCAGGTGCGCATGCACGGCGCCGGCGCGCAGATGGCGCTCGAGCTTCCATCCCAGGGCTGCCAGCCGCGCCCCGTCCCACGCTTCCGGCGCTTCCATATAAAGGCGTCCGTTGGGCGTCAGCGCACCAGCACCGGCCGACAGCGCCGCGTCGAACAGGCCTGCCTCGAAAGGCGGGTCGATCAGCACCAGGTCCCAGGTTCCAGGGACGGTACGCAAGGCGGTGATGCCGTCGCCACGACGGACTTCCACATTGCCGGCACCGAGCCGTGTGCAGACCTTCTTCAGCGCAGTGACCAATTCAGGGTCCTGGTCGCACAGCAGCACTTGCGCTGCACCGCGTGATGCGCATTCCATGCCGAGTGCGCCGCTGCCGGCGAAGGCGTCGATACAGCGCCAGCCGGTCAGATCCTGACCCAGCCAATTGAAGAGCGTCTCGCGCACCCGCGCTGGCGTGGGCCTGAGTCCTGGCCGGTCGGAGACCGGCAGCGGGGTACGTTTCCATTGGCCGCCAACGATACGCACCTCGCCAGCGCCGCCGTGCGGCTTCACGGCTTTGCCGGCGGCTGGCTCGGGGGCTGCAACAGCGGACTTGCGGTTGGTCACGAAGCACCTCCGACCACGACCGTCACCATGCGCTCAGGCTGCAGCGCACGGCCGAACGCCTTGCGGATGTCGGCGGCGCTGACCGCGCGCACCCGATCGGTCCAGGTGTCGAGATAGGTGAGAGGCAGCCCGTACCAGGCGATGTTGGCGACATTGCCGACCAGCTTGGCATTGCTGTCTATGCGCAACGGAAATCCACCGATCAGGTTGTCTTTCGCGGCAGTCAGTTCTGCGTCGGTCGGGCCGTCGGCCACGAAACCCGCCAACACCGAACGCGCCACGTCCACGGCTTCCCGGGCCTGGTCGGGCCGGGTCTGAAGACCGATGGTGAAAGCTCCAGCGCTCATGGCCGGCTCGAAACCGGAATACACGCTGTAGCTCAGGCCGCGCTTTTCGCGTACTTCCTGGGTGAGGCGAGAAACAAAGTCTCCGCCGCCCAGGATGTAGTTGCCGACGGTGAAGGCGAAGAAGTCGGGATCGGAACGGCTGATGCCCGGCTGGCCGATGTAGACATGTGCCTGCGCCGACTTGAAAGGCTGGCGGATGTCGCGCCCGGCCGCCAGCGGCTGCGTGTCGGCCACCATGGGGAGCGGTGCACAGGCAGCGACCGGGAGCCGGCTGAGCAACTGCCCGGCCAGTGCGTCGGCCTGGGCCTTGTCCAGCGCACCGACGATGCTGACCTTGGCGCCGCAACTGCGCAGCTGCGCATGGAACTCGCGCATCGCCTTCACATCGATGGCAGCCAGCGTGGCCTCGGTGGTCTGGCGACCGTAGGGATGGTCGCCGTAGACCGCTTGCTGGTATAGCTTGCCGGCGCGCGTTCCCGGGCGCGTGTCGGCTTCGCGCAGCCCGGCTATGACGCGTTGCCGCTCGACCTGCCAGACGGCATCCGGAAAGGACGGTTCGCCGATTTCACGCGCAGCCAGGCCTGAAGCCCGGGCCAGCAGCGCGGGATCGGCCAGTGACCGCAGGGAAAAACTGAAACGGTCGTTGCCGGCACCGGCACCGAACTGGGCGCCCAGGTCGGCCCAGGCGTCGTCCAGCGCGTTTTCGTTCAGCGCCGGTTCGTTGCCGTGGGCCTTGACGCCCTTGTCCAGCATGCCGGCGGTGGCACCGGCCAGGCCGGTCATGGCAGCAGGCTCACGGCGACGCCCCGCGTCGAAGTCGATCTGTGCATCGACGATGGGCACCGCCCGGCTTTCGACGAAGAACACCTGGGCACCATCGGGACGATTCCAGTGCTGGATGGGCAGCGCGGCGTGGGCTGCGGTGCCGGCCAGCAGGCTGGCAACGGTGGTCGCAAACGCGGGATAAGAGAGAGAAAAAACCATGGAGATCCTGCGTAGGTTAGTGCACGGCGCCACCAGGGGCGCTGTCGTTGGCCTGCGGTCGCAGGGGCTTGGCCGGATCGGGCGGCATCGGCACCAGGGTGCCGACGGTGAGCTGGTCATCGCCGAAATAACGTGAGGCAACCGATTGCAGCTGCGCCGACGTGACCATGCCCAGACGGTCGAGCAGCTGACTGTCGGCGTCCAGCGGCAAACCCTGCACCCAGTTGCTGCCCAGGTCCTGCGCCTGTGAATTGACCGAGTCGCGCTGGAAGATCTCGCCCGCGCGCCACTGTGTCTTGACCCGGCGCAGCTCGGCTTCACCGACGCCTTCGCGGGCAATCCGGGCAACTTCGCCACGCAAGGCTTTTTCGACCTCGGCGGCCGTGTGGCCACGGGCGGGCACACCCGACAGCATGAACAACTTTGGTCCGCGCGCCACTAGCGAGTGGGATGCGTCCACGCTGTCCGCCACCCGCTGCGGGCCCCGAGCCAGGTTCCTTGAAAGGCGGGCGCCCGAATATCCGTCGAGTACGGCAGCCAGCACCGTCAGTGCCAGTGCATCTTCTGCATTGGGTGTGCCGGGCTCCATCGATTCGAGGCCGGGCACGCGGAAGGCCATCATCACGTAGGCCTGCTCGGCCGGCGCACGGAAATCGAAACGCCGCATGCCGACCTGTTCAGGCTCGGGCCGCGGCTTGCGTGACGGTACCGCGCGGGCGGGGATCCGGCCGTATGTCTGTTCGGCCCAGGCCAGCACCTGCTGCGCGTCGACGTCGCCGGCAATCACGACGGCAGCGTTGGCAGGCACATACCAGCGATGGTGAAAGTCGCGTACGTCGTCTGCGGTAAAGGACGCGATATCGCCCATCCAGCCCACAACAGGGCGGTGATAAGGCGACGCTGTCCAGACCTGCGCCTGGAGCGTTTCGTACAGCCGGCTGCGCGGCCGGTCTTCGGTCCGCATCCGGCGCTCTTCGGTGACGACCTGGCGCTCTTTCAGGAACTCTGCGTCGGGCCATGTGTTGTTCTCGAAGCGGTCGGCCTCGAGTTTCATCACGTCCTGCAGCCGGTCGGCCGGCACCTGCTGGTAGTAGCCGGTGTAGTCAGCGGTGGTGAAGGCATTTTCACGCCCGCCGAGCGCGGCAACCCTTCGCGAGAACTCGCCGACCGGTACGGTGGGCGTGCCCTTGAACATCATGTGTTCGAGCATGTGGGCAATGCCGGACGTGCCGTCCACTTCGTCCATGGCACCGGCGCGGACCCACACCATGTTGACCGCCGTGGGCGCCCGGCGGTCGGTACGCACGATGAGGGTCATGCCATTGGATAACGTGAACTGCCGGGTGTCGGCGCTGGCGCCCGGCGTGGGCAGATCGGTCGAAACCGGGTTGGAGGGAGGCGTATCGGGCCCGCTGGGCTGGGCCTGAACGGCCGCCGCAAGCAAGCTGATCGACAGCACGGAAATCAGCCCGCGCAAGGCGGCACGGGCGGCGGTGCCGCGGTCTGGAGCTCGTTTCATAGAATGGTTGATTCTAAGAACGCATTCATGTTCAGTTTTTTCAAGAAAAAACCCTCCGTAAACCCGCCCGAAACCGCTGAAACCAGCGCTCCCGCGGTCCAGACTCCACCGCCCGCGCCGGAGGGCGCACTGGGTTGGCTGAAAAGCCAGCTCGGGCTGGCTGCGGCCCCTGCGCCGGCTCCAGTCGATGAGGCGCCCGCAATACCGGACGTTCCAGTCGCGGCGCCTCCTCCGGTGCCCCGTCCGACACCGGTAACAACGCCGCCTCCGCCCCCGCCTCCACCACCACCGCCAACAGATTTCGTGCCGCCTCCGGTTGCGCCGGCTCCGTCGGCGCATTCGGCACCGGAACCGTCTGCCAAACCGGAATCCGGAGAACGCAGCGGCTGGATGCAACGTCTGCGCGGCGGTCTTCGCAAGACCGGTGGCAGCATTGCCTCGGTGTTCGTCTCTGCAAGGATCGACGACGCCCTCTACGACGAACTCGAAGACGCATTGCTGATGGCCGATACCGGTGTGAAGGCGACCCAGCATCTGCTGGACGACCTGAAACGCAGGGTGAAGGATCAGCGCGCGACCGACCCGATCGCCGTCAAGGCGCTGCTGGCCGACGCCATTGCCGACCTTCTGAAACCACTCGAGAAGAACCTGGTCATCGGCCAGCACACGCCTACCGTGATCATGGTCGCGGGCGTCAATGGGGCCGGAAAGACAACCTCTATCGGGAAGCTCACCAAACACCTGGCCGAGGCCGGTGCAGGTGTACTTCTGGCTGCTGCAGATACCTTCCGGGCCGCAGCACGCGAACAGCTGGGCGTATGGGCCGACCGCAACCTGGTGGAGATCATCGGCCAGCAGGGCGGAGATCCGGCCGCTGTCAGTTTCGATGCCGTCACGGCTGGAAAGGCACGAGGCAAGGATGTAGTGCTGGTCGACACCGCCGGAAGGCTGCCTACCCAATTGCACCTCATGCAGGAACTGCAGAAGATCAAGCGTGTCGTACAGAAGGCCGACGGCAGCGCGCCGCACGAAATCCTGCTGGTGATCGATGGCAACACTGGCCAGAACGCCCTGGCCCAGGTGCGTGCCTTCGACGACGCACTGGGTCTGACCGGCCTGATCGTCACCAAGCTCGACGGCACGGCCAAGGGTGGCGTTCTTGCGGCCATCGCGCAGGAACGCCCGATCCCGGTTTATTTCGTGGGTGTGGGCGAAAAGCTGGAAGACCTGGAAACCTTCAACGCGCGCGAATTCGCGCAGGCATTGCTCGGATAGGGCAGACGTCCGGTTACGTGGCGGTTCCTATCAGCGCCATAAAATTTCTGTGGAACTTGGCGCTTAGCACTCTCTCTAACCGAGTGCTAATATGTATCGCCATGAGGAAAGGATCCCCGGTATGAACTACCCAACTGGAGCCGCCACCACCGTCGCCGCCGCCAACCCGTGGTCGATGGTGCCGCCCCTGGGCAACCTCGATGCCTATATTTCGGCAGTCAACCGGCTGCCCCTGCTGACGCTCGAGGAAGAGCAGCGTTACGCACGTGAACTTCGTGATGACAACAATGTCGAATCCGCCGGCCGGATGGTGTTGTCGCATCTGCGGCTTGTCGTCTCCATCTCCCGCCAATACCTGGGCTACGGGTTACCGCATGGCGACCTCATCCAGGAAGGCAACGTCGGGCTGATGAAGGCCGTCAAGCGTTTCGACCCCGAGCAAGGGGTGCGCCTGGTGAGCTACGCCATGTACTGGATCAAGGCGGAAATTCACGAATACATCCTGAAGAACTGGCGCATGGTGAAGGTGGCGACCACCAAGAGCCAACGCAAGCTGTTCTTCAACCTGCGGTCGATGAAACAGTCTTTCAAGGCTGACGCGGCATTGGCCGGGGACTTGCCGACGCATGCCGAAACGCTCAGCGCCAGCCAGGTCGAGACCATGGCCGAGCGCCTGAACGTGAAGCCTGAAGAAGTCAAGGAAATGGAAATGCGGCTGGCCGGCGGCGATGTGCTGCTGGACCCGTCTCCGTCCGATGACGGCGAACAGGCTTACGGCCCCATTGCCTACTTGGCGGACGCAGCCCACGAACCCACCGCCATGATCGAATCGCATCAGCGTGACGTGCTGGCCACCGATGGCATCGCCACTGCGCTCGAAGCGCTGGATGACCGCAGCCGCCGGATCGTGGAAGAGCGCTGGCTCAAGGTGAACGACGACGGCTCCGGCGGCATGACACTGCACGAGCTGGCCGCCGAATACCATGTCAGCGCCGAGCGCATCCGCCAGATCGAATCGGCAGCCATGAAGAAGATGAAGAAGGCGCTGGCCGAATACGCCTGAGTCTTCCGCTCCAGGTTCATCCGGGTTAATCCGCAAGAAGGGCCGTCCTGCCAAGGACGGCCCTTCTTGTTTTATGCGGCAAACTTCGAGACCGCCCCTTTTACGCTCGAGCCATGACCGTTTCTCCGCTGCGCCGCACCGCCATTGCCACCCTTTTGCTGATCGGCGCTTCGTTAGCCCAGGCCCAGGCGCCCGCCACATGGCCCACGCGGCCGGTTCATATCGTGGTGGGTTTCCCGGCCGGTTCGTCGCCTGACATCACTGCCCGTACCCTGGCCGAACCCCTTTCGCGTGCCTTGGGCCAGCCGGTGATCGTCGACAACAAGGTGGGCGCCGGCGGAAACATCGCGGCCGAGTTCGTGGCACGTGCCACCGACGACCACACCATCGGCCTGATGATCAATGGCAACATGACCATTGCCCGCTTGCTCAACCCCAGACTGGGTTATGACCCGTTGAAGGATTTCGCGCCCATCAGCCTGATCGGCATATCGCCGCTGGTGCTTACCGCGCCGGTCGATGCACCGGGCGCCGACGCCCGCGCGTTCCTGCAGGCGGCCCGCAGCGCGGGCGACAAATGGAGCTACGGCACGCCCGGCGTCGGCACGGTAGGCCACGTGGGCATGGAATTGTTGAAACGACGCATCCACATCGACCCGGTTCACGTGCCGTACCCGGGCTACCCTCAGGTGGCAAACGCGATGATCGGCGGCCAGCTGCAACTCGCGCTGCTGCCGCCGAGCCTGGCTGCCGCGCAGGCGCGTGCGGGCAAGCTCCGTGCCATCGGTGTCACCGCACGAACCCGCAGCACGCTGGTGCCGGAAATTCCCAGCCTGGCCGAAGCCGGCATCGAGGATTTCAACCTGGAGATCTGGAACGCGGTGGCCGCGCCGGTCAACATGCCCAAGCCGGTAGTGGCCCGGCTGTCGGCGCTGTTTTCTGAAATTACCCGGTCGCCCGACATGCGCGCCAAGCTGTTCCAGCAGGGCTGGCAGGCCGTGGGCAGCTCTTCCGAAGGGCTGGCCATCCGCATCCAGGCGGATGCGAAGACCATGGGTGACGTGATCCGCAGCGCGCGCATCACCGCCGACTAGGCATTTTGTTCGAGCAGAAGCTTGATGTCGGCCAGCAGCGGCGCGCTGCCGGTGCCGTACTTGCTGTAGAGGCGCAGGCGGCCCAGCGGGTCGTACAGGTAGGTGGCAGCCGAATGGTCCATGGTGTAGGTGCCGGGCGCCGCGCCGTCGACCTTCTTGTAATACACCTTGAAGTCCTTGGCGACCGCTGCCAGCTGCTCGGCGCTGGTCGGCCGGAGCGCGATGAAACTCGGGTCGAAGTTGGCCATATAGGCCGACAGTATTTCCGGTGTGTCGCGTTCGGGGTCTACGCTGATGAAGACCGATTGCAGCCTGTCGCCATCTGCTCCCAGCTGGCGCTTGATGTCGGCCATTTCGGCCAGGGTCGTCGGGCAGACATCCGGGCACTGCGTGTACCCGAAGAACACGGCCACCACCTTGCCCTTGAATTCCTCGAGTGTCCGCACGCGCCCTTGCGAGTCGGGCAGGCTGAAACCCTTGGCGTAGTCGGCGCCGGTCAGGTCGACCGCCTGGAAAGCCGGCCCGGGCGCAGCCTTGGAACAGGCGACCAGCACTGCTGTCAGACCAAGTGCGAGGAAAGAACGTTTCTGCATCGGCGCGGACCTCAGAACAGGTAGTGATCGACCAGCAGCGCCACGAACAGCAGGCTCAGGTGGATCAGTGAAAAACGGAAGGTGCGGCGCGCCAGTCCGTCGGAATAATTGCGCCACAGGGCAAAGGCATAACCGCAGAAACCGATGGAAAGCGCCACCGCCACCACAAGGTAGAGCCAGGAACTCATGCCATAGGCGAACGGCATGATGCAGCTGGCGAAAAGCACGAAGGTGTAGAGCAATATTTGAAGGCGGGTGAACTCGTTGCCGTGGGTCACCGGCAGCATGGGCAAACCGGACTTCCGGTAGTCCTCAACACGGTACAGCGCCAGCGCCCAGAAATGCGGCGGGGTCCACAGGAAGATGATCAGGAACAAAATCAGCGCCTCGGGGCCGACGTCGCCCGTCATGGCGGCCCAGCCCAGCACTGGCGGCATGGCACCCGATGCTCCGCCAATGACGATGTTCTGAGGCGTCAGGGGCTTCAGGATCACGGTGTAGACGACCGCATAACCGACGAAGGTGGCGAAGGTGAGCCACATGGTCAGCGGGTTGGTCCAGATGTAAAGCACCAGCGAACCGCCCAGACATAGCAGCGCGGAAAAAAGCAGGGTCTGGGCATCACCTAGTTCGCCGCGCGCGGTGGGCCGCCACGCGGTCCGGCGCATGCGGGCATCGATGCCTTTCTCGACCAGGCAATTGAACGCCGCCGCAGCGCCGGCCACCAGCCAGATGCCGAAGCATGCAATGGCTGCCTGCCGAACGTCGGCCCAGCTCGGGACACCCGGTACCGCGAGCACCATGCCGATCAGGGCGCAGAAGACGATGAGCTGCACCACCCGCGGTTTGGTCAGGGCATAGAACTGCCGCACACGCGAAGGCGGTGCGATGGACGGCGGCAGGGTGGCGGGGGTAGCGGGATTCATGCGGGGATCGAAGATAAACGACCGGACGGCTGTGACACCGAACGGCAGGAAGACAGGGCCCAGACCAGCGCGGACACCAGGGCGGCGGCACCGCCGGTGTGCAGCACCGCGGCCACCAGCGGCCAGTCGAGCACGACGTTTGACAGGCCGGTGGCCAGCTGCAGTGCGGCGAGTGCGGCGATGGCGCGGACCGCGCCGCGCAGCGCACCGACCGACCACAGCCGCCAGGCCAAGGCGACCAGCAGGACAAAAACCACATAGGCGAACAGCCGGTGGACGTAATGGATGGCGGTGAGCGCCTCGAAAGTGATCATGCTGCCGTCGGCCAGCTGTCCCAGCGGGCGCCATAGCTCGAATCCACGCGAGAAATCCATCGGCGGCCACCACTGGCCCTGGCAGGTCGGGAAACCATCGCAGACCAGCACTGCGTAATTGGTGCTGACCCAGCCACCCAGCAGTACCTGCAGCGCGACAGCGGCGAGTGTCAGCAGCAGCAACGCGCGCTGGCGGACCGAAACTTCGACCGGCGCAAGGCCGCGCTGAGCCAGTGCATGGCGTGCAGCCTGGTGGGCAAGCATGGCCAGCAGCACCACTCCGCCGGCCAGGTGCATCACCACGATTGCAGGAAATAGCTTGAGGGTGACGGTCCAGGCGCCGAAGGCGCCTTGCAGGCATACCCAGAACAGCGTGGCGGCGGGCCACCACGGATGCACCGGCGGCACTGCATGGCCGCGCCGCTGGCGGCGCCAGGCAAGCCATGTCGCGACGGTCAGCACGATGATCAGCACGCCGACGCCGGTCGCCAGGTAGCGATGGACCATCTCGACCCAGGCCTTGCGGTGGGTGACCGGGCCGCCCGGCATGGCGATTTCGGCAGCCGTGATCTGCGCCCTGGCCGCCACCGGATGGGCTTCGCCATAACAGCCGGGCCAGTCCGGGCAGCCCAGCCCGGAGTCGGTCAGCCGGGTGAAGGCACCGAACAGCACAAGGTCGAAGGTGAGGAACAAGGTCATCACCGTCAGCGCCTGCAGGCGTCGCGACGGACTGGCGCCGCGGTTGCGGAAGGCCAGCCACAGCAGCGGGCCCAGCGCGATGACGATGCCGGTCAGCATCATCTGCACTACCGGCGAGTAGTCGTAGAGGGGCGTGATGTTCATGCGCGTTTCGCGGTCAGCGGCCGGGTTCGTCCCACGATGCCGACGCACGCAGCAGCCGGTCGAGGTCGCGTTTTGCCTTGGCGGCACCCGCCATGTCCATGTCAGCGGGGAACCGCATCATCCAGTTCCCCATCGGGTCGACCAGATAGAGATGTTCGGCCAGCGCATGGCCGGGCGCGGGTTTCAGCCAGCCGGCGATTCCGGCTGCCGAGACCCGCAGCACCGCAGCCTGGCGCAACGCCGGCTGCAGGCTGGCAGGCACCGGGGCCTCGTCGTCGACCAGCCATACCCAGTCGACCCGGTCACGTTCCTTGCCCAGGCTCTCGCGCAACTGGCGCTGAAGGTAGAGGTGCTGTTCACAGGCGCTGTTGCAGGCGCCGCCACCCACGCTGACCAGCAGCCACTGGCCCGCCAGCGCAGGCAGGCGGGCGACCGTGCCGTCAAGATTGCGGGCGGCAAGGTCGGGCAGCGCGGGCTGGTCGACCACCAGCTGGCCATAACCGGCGCGGCCGGTCGGCTGCACCACGTAGTAGGTGAAATAAGAAGCCACCACTGGCGCGGCACACATGGCCAGCACCAGAAGCATCTTCCAGCGGCCCCGGGCGGTACGCGTCGCGCCGTCCAGGTCCTGGGCGGCCTGGCCCGGCTGGGGCATGGTGTGCACCGCCATGTCCAGCAGGTGGTCGCTCGCGCCGGGCAGCGCGGTCGCTGCGTCAGGCAGCGCGCGGGCGTCGGATGAATTGGAACCAGGCATATAGGAAGACGATGAGGGCACAAAGCCCGAACCATTGGAAGGCGTAGCCGTAATGGCGCTCCACGCCTGCGGTCACTGCGGGCCACTGGCGTTGCAGCCCCTCGCTGGCGTTGCCGGTCTGCACGGCCGTCAATGACGCCAGTGGCAGGCCAGTCTCGCGCCGGAAGGCCGCAAGGTCCAGATTTTGCCGGATCGGGGAATTCCCCTCTTCCGGCGCCGCAAAGTCATACAGCCGCGAGGGGGCGGCGGCAATGCGGGCGGTGACCTCCACCTGTCCGTCGGGTGTCGATACCGGCTCGAGTCGTGACCGATCCTCGAAGTTGCGGGCGATCCAGCCGCGCTGCACCAGCACCGCCCGGTCAGGCGCCACCAGCAGCGGAGTAAAGACAAAAAACCCGGGCCGGCCGAACATCTGGCGGTTGTCGAGGTAGACGGTTTTCTGCGCCACCCAGCGGCCACGCAGCAGCACCCGCCGATGCATCAGCGTGGATTCGTCGGCCAGTTGGTGAGGCGCAAGCGATGCGCCGTCGAGCACCGGCAAGGCCTGGCGTTGTTCGATGGCGGCGTCGATGGCTTCCTTCTGCGCAGCCCTCGCCAGCTGCCAGCGCCCCAGCAGCGCAGTGACCACGATGCCAATGACGGCGGCCAGCGTGATCCACCAGAAACGCCGGCCGCGGCGTGGAAAACCCGCGCCGTCGGCGGCGGCGCTCATCGGATAATCCGCGGCATGAAAATCATGGTCGCCCTCGCCTTCCTGGCCATACTCGCCAGCCTGGGCGCCGCCCTGTTCTTCATGCTGCGCGATGGCCGCGACGGGCGGGCCAAGACCAGCAACATGGCACGTGCGCTGGCATTGCGCGTGGGGCTGTCGGTGCTGCTGTTCATCTGCATCCTGGTGGCGTGGAAACTGGGCTACATCAGGCCGACCGGCCTGCCAGTGGGACAGTAGGAAAAAAGGCGCCTCGCGGCGCCTTTTGCAGGGACTGCACAAATCGGCCGGCCGCCATCACATCCAGTAGACCAGGGTGTACAGGCCCAGCCAGACCACGTCGACGAAATGCCAGTACCAAGCGGCGCCCTCGAAACCGAAATGGCGTTCCGGCGTGAAGTGACCTTTGCGCAGCCGCAGCGTGATGAAGAACAGCATCAGCATGCCGATGAACACATGGAAACCGTGAAAGCCGGTGAGCATGAAAAACGTCGAGCCGTAGACCCCCGACGTCAGCTTCAGGTTGAGTTCGCTGTACAGGTGGTGGTATTCATAACCCTGCACCACCAGGAACACCACACCCAGGATCACCGTGATCCACATGAAGGCGAGAGTTCGGGCGCGGTGGCCTTCACGCAATGCATGGTGGGCGATGGTGAGAGTGACGCCCGATGTCAGCAGCAAAGCAGTGTTGATGGTCGGCAACCAGAACGGCCCGACCGTCTGGAAGGGTTCGATCAGGCCACCGGGCGCGGCCGTGGCACCGGCCGCCATGCTGGGCCAGACGGCCTTGAAACCGGGCCACAGCAGGGCATTGTCGAGGCTGCCGAGTGCCGGCACCGAATGCGATCGCGCCCACCACAGCGCAGTGAAGAAAGCGCCGAAGAACATCACTTCCGAGAAGATGAACCACGACATGCTCCAGCGGAAGGACAGGTCGATCTTGTGGCCGTACAGGCCGCCTTCGCTTTCGGCCACCGCATCGCGGAACCACTGGTACAGCACGAACAGCCAGCCCATCATTCCGAAGGCCAGTGAATACATGCCCCATTCGTGGCCGTTGATCCACTGCGAGGCGCCCAGGATCACGAAGAACAGGCCGGCCGCCGCCAGCGCCGGGTGACGCGATGCCGCGGGCACGAAGTAATACGGCGCCGAGTTGGCGGGGGTCGCATGGGTCGAACTCATGGGGTTCTTGCTCCTGGAATTGTTTTATTCATTGTCTTCAGACCATCCACCGCACCAGCGCCATCAGGCCCAGAACCAGCACCACCACCGCCGCGATGCCCACCGCCACGATGTGAAGCGGGTGAATGTGCGTGTCTTCCTCCAGGCCGCTGGATCTGCGCAGTCCCACGAAGGACCAGGCTACCGCCTTGATGGTGCGCAGCAGGCTCACAGGCTGCCCTCGGGCGCTGCCGGCGTGCGGCCGCCCACCTCGAAGAAGGTGTACGACAGCGTGATGGTGGTGACGTCCCTGCCGAGCTTGGGGTCGATGACGAAGGCCACCGGCCATTCCTTCTTCTCGCCCGGGTCCAGCGTGTACTGGTTGAAGCAGAAACACTGAAGCTTGTTGAAGTACGGCATGGCCTGCTGCGGCGCATAGCTGGGAATCGCCTGCGCTGCCATGCGCCGGTCCTGCGTGTTCTGGAACTCGTACATCACCGTGGCGAGTTCGCCCGGATGCACCTTCAGCGATCGCACCGCAGGATGGAAAGACCAGGGGCCGCGCGCGTTGGCGTCGAACTCGACCGTGATGGTGCGGCTGGTATCCACCTGCGTGTTGGCCGGCAGCTTGGCAGCCCCGGGCAGGTTGAGTTCGGACCGCGCCAGCACATTGATGCCGGTCGCCTCGCAGATGGCGTTGTAGAGCGGCACCAGCGCATAACCGAAGGCGAACATGCCGGCCGCCACGACGACCAGCTTGCCGAGCATGCGGGCGTTCAGGCTGAGGTTGCGCGGCTTCACAGCTGCTGGCCTACCGGCCGCTCAAGGCCATGCGGGCCAGGAAGCCCAGGAAGAAAACCACCGCGATCGACGCCAGGATCAGGCCCAGCCGACGGTTGGCACGTTTTTGTTCGGGCGTCATGGCAATGCCGTTTCAGCCGACGATTCGGGTGGCCGTCGGGTCAAGCCTGGGCGGTGTCTCGAAAGTATGGAAAGGCGCCGGCGAGGGCACTTCCCATTCCAGCCCTTCGGCGCCTTCCCAGGGCCGCTGCGTCGCCGGTTCGCCCTTGCCCCGCATCATCGGCAGCACAACGAAGATGAAGAAATACAGCTGTGCGAAACCGAAGAAGAAGGCGCCGACCGAGGCCACCGCGTTGAAGTCGGCGAACTGCATCGGGTAGTCGGCATAACGGCGCGGCATGCCGGCGAGGCCCAGGAAATGCATCGGGAAGAAGGTGACGTTGAACGAGATCAGCGACCACCAGAAATGGATCTTGCCGCGCCGTTCGTCGTACATCACACCGGTCCATTTGGGTGCCCAGTAATACACCGCCGAGAACATCGAGAAGAGTGAACCGGCCACCAGCACATAGTGGAAATGCGCCACCACGTAATAGGTGTCCTGCAGCTGGATGTCGACCGGCGCCATCGCGAGGATGAGGCCGGTGAACCCGCCCATGGTGAACACGAAGATGAAACCCACGGCGAACAGCATCGGGGTCTCGAAGGTCATCGAGCCCTGCCACATGGTCGCGATCCAGTTGAAGATCTTCACCGCCGTCGGCACCGCGATCAGCATGGTGGCGTACATGAAGAACAGCTGGCCGGTGACCGGCATGCCGGTAGTGAACATGTGGTGCGCCCACACGATGAAACTCAGGATGGCGATGGACGAGGTGGCGTACACCATCGACGCATAACCGAACAGGCGCTTGCGGGCGAACGCAGGCACCACCTGGCTGATGATGCCGAAGGCCGGCAGGATCATGATGTAGACCTCGGGGTGGCCGAAGAACCAGAAGATGTGCTGGTACATCACCGGGTCGCCGCCGCCCGCCGGGTTGAAGAAACTGGTGCCGAAATGGCGGTCGGTCAGTGTCATGGTGATGGCGCCTGCCAGCACCGGCATGACGGCAATCAGCAGGTAGGCGGTGATCAGCCAGGTCCAGGCGAACATCGGCATCTTCATCAATGTCATGCCCGGGGCGCGCATGTTCAGGATGGTGACGATGATGTTGATCGAACCCATGATCGACGAAGCACCCAGGATGTGCATCGCAAAAATGCCCGAGTCCATCGACGGGCCCATCTGCAGTGTGAGCGGCGCGTACAGCGTCCAGCCGGCCGCGGGTGCGCCGCCGGGCATGAAGAACGAGGTCACCAGCATCAGCGCCGCCGGGATCATCAGCCAGAAGCTGAAGTTGTTCATGCGGGCGAAAGCCATGTCCGACGCCCCGATCTGCAGCGGAATCATCCAGTTAGCGAAACCCACGAAGGCCGGCATGATCGCCCCGAACACCATGATCAGGCCGTGCATGGTGGTGAGCTGGTTGAACAGCTCGGGGTTGACCAGTTGCAGCCCCGGCTGGAACAACTCTGCGCGGATCATCAGCGCCAGCAGCCCGCCCACCATCAGCATCGTGAAGCTGAACAGCAGGTACAGGGTGCCGATGTCCTTGTGGTTGGTGGCGAACACCCAGCGGCGCCAGCCGTGCGGGGCGCCGTGGTGGTCGTCATGACCGTCGTGGCCGTGTTCGTCGTGGCCGTGTGGATGCAGTACTGCGCTCATGGTGTGATCCTGTTTGCCTCTGGCCGTCTTATTTGTTGCGCAGTGCCAGCACTTCGGACGGCTGCACGATCTGCCCGGTCTTGTTCGACCAGCTGTTCTTTGTGTAGGTGGCGACGGCGGCGATGTCGGTGTCGCTCAGCTGTTTCCAAGAAGGCATGGTGCCGTTGTTCTGGCCGTGCAGCAGCACGAGGATCTGCACCGAGTGATCAGGGTTGAGCACCTTCTCGTCGCCGTCCAGCGCCTTGATCGGGCCGCCGCCCTTGCCATTGGCCTGGTGGCATGCGGCGCAGTTGGCCGAATACACCTTTTCGCCTCGGGCGATGCTGTCGTCGAGCGTCCAGACCTTGTTCGGGTCGTCGGCCTTGGCCGCCGCCTTCTTCTGCTCTTCACCAACCCATTTGGTGAAGTCGGCAGCCGAAACCACCTTCACATGGATCGGCATGTAGGCGTGTTCCTTGCCGCACAGTTCCTGGCACTGGCCGTAGTAGTCGCCGATCTTCTCGGCCCGGAACCAGGTGTCGCGCACAAAACCCGGAATCGCGTCCTGCTTGATGCCGAACTGCGGCACCGCGAAGGCGTGGATCACGTCATTGGCGGTGGTGATGATGCGGATCTTCTTGTCGACCGGAACCACCAGCGGGTTGTCGACTTCCAGCAGGTAGTTGTCGGGGATGGTGCCCTTGGCGCCGTTGTTGGACAGTTCGCGGTGCGCCGGCAGAAGGGTCGAGATGAACGCCAGGCCCGAGCCTTCGCCGGCCAGGTAGTCGTAGCCCCATTTCCACTGGTAGCCGGTGGCCTTGATGGTCAGGTCGGCGTTGGTCGTGTCTTTCTGCGCAACCAGGGTCTTGGTGGCCGTGAGCGCCATCACGACGACGATGACGAACGGAACGATGGTCCAGGCGATCTCGACCACCACCGACTCATGGAAATTGGCCGCCTTGTAGCCCTTGGACTTGCGGTGCTTCCAGATGGAATAGAACATCACCGCGAACACCGCGATGAATATCACCGTGCAGGTGATCAGCATGCCCGTGTGCAGCAGATGCTGGTCCGCGGAGATCTTGGTGACACCCAGCGGAAGATTGAGCTGGCGAACCGAAGGCCCGCCCGGCAGGTCGCCCACGGCATGGGCCGAACCGGCCACGCCGGCAGCCGCCAGGGGTAGCCACCTGGCGAGCTTCTGCAGCTTTTCGGTCGTGCGCTTCATCGTCTTCATTTGTGTCATTTTTAAAACCAAACTTCCAGGCTTCGGATCACCACCGGAAACCGCGGCGCGGCAGCAGCCGCGCCGTCGGCCTCAGGCCGTGCGCAGCGCCCTGCGGATATCGGTTGCCAACGCGGGCCGAAGATCGGGACGCACGAAACGCCCCACCTCGACCGACTTTCCCTGGGCCGACACCCGGATCAGCGAACCATCGCCGACCACCGGTTCGACCCGAACCCATTCACGCCGGAATTCAGCACGCTCCAGCCGGCCCGCGGTTTCGCGTTCGACCACCAGCCGTGCCTCGGTGAGCGAAATGCGCTCACCGTCGGTGGCGTGGCGTGCATACGCCAGGAAGGCAAAACCGACGGCGGCCAGTTCGAGGCCCGCGAAAGGCATGACCAGCGGAGCGCCCAGCAGCCAGAACATGGCGGCGATGCCGGCCGACAGGACGCAGAGTGATGCGTAGACCCATCCCAGTTGCGTCGGCGTGACCGCGCAGTTGCGCTTGAGCAACCAGTGCCGGCTCTGGCCCGATACGGTAGCGAAGCGAAGAACGGGGTTCGACACGAATGTTGGTGGGGGTGGGACGACCGGTGCGGTCGTTGCGCTGAGGGAGGATTCCCGAGGCCTTGTAAGCCCGGATTCTATCGTCGCGCTCACTCCCGCATACCCGTGCAACCCCGGTATCTAGGACCGGGAAAGCCAGTGTTGACGCCGTTCCCAGGCCCTATCAGGCCCCTGCGGAAGGGCCTCGACGGAGCATTCGGCGCATGTCTTCGAGGCCGACCGCGCTTTCCGGCGCCATCCGGGCGCGCGGCACCGGCTTGAAAGCGTGGCCGTAGACGATTTCGAAAGTGACCACCAGGCGACCATCCTCGGCCGGTGTTGCCAGCCCTTCGGCCAGCGCTTTCACCAGCTTCTGGTGAAAACCACGCCCGCGCAGGGCCGGAAAACGCGCCGGATGCAGGTTTCGGCCGATCTCGCGCAATTCGGCCAGCAACCGTTCCGGCGTCTCGTAGGTCAGCACGATGCGCTCCATGTCCATCACAGGCTCGGCAAATCCGGCGTGGACCAGCATGTCGCCCCAGTCGTGCATGTCGGTGAAGGCATGGCCCGCCGCCGGCCAGCCGTTGGCCGCATACACGCGGTGCAGTTCGCGCAGCGTGTCCGGGCCGAAACACGAGAACATCAGGTAGCCATCGACCGCCAGTGCCTGATGCCACTCGGCGATCAGGGCCTGCGGATCGGCTGCCGTGTGCAATGCCATGTTGGCCCACAGCATGTCGATGCTGCGCGGCGCCGGCAGTTGCCCTGGCGCGGCCATGAAACGGGGGGCGGCCTGACCGACGCCCCAGCGGCGCGGGCTCCACCACGGGCCCTCGAGCGCGGCCCGGGCGGCGTCCGCGCGCTCGGGTGTGGACTCGACCACGTCGAAGCCGGCGTCGGCATAACGATGCTGTACCAGGGCGTGGCCCGCCAGGCCGCCTCGCAAGGCCTCCCAATGACCCCAGCGTTTGGGTTTGGCAACGATCCATTCCAGCCGCTGCTCCATGCGGCGCGCCACCTCTTCGTGCAGCCAGGGTGACGCCGGCCTGTCGCCTGGCGGCAGCCGTTGCCACCGGCCGGCGGCGGCTGGCGAAATTGTGGGCGGGAGGTCGGCAGTTGCCGTTGGAACCGAGGAATTGGAAGACGTGGCCATGTTTTTGCAGCCGGGGCGCCGCCGGTGCGGCACAGCCACGGCCGAGGCCGCCGAGTATATTGAGCCGACCCATGTTTCGCCCGACCATCGCCCGCATGACCCGCTGGCTTGCCGGATTGCCCGGCCCGTCCGCCGTCTGCGTGGTGTGCTCCGCCTGGCCCGCCCGCACTTTCTGCGATAGCTGTGTCCAGCGGTTTGCCCAGCCGGTGCAGCGCTGCCGCAGCTGCGCCATGCCGGTCGCCGGCGACATCGACCGATGCGGTGCGTGCCTGACCAATCCCCCGCCGCTGGACGCCTGCCTGGCCGCGGTGAGTTACGAATACCCCTGGGACCGCAGCATCGCCGCCCTCAAGTTCCGGGGCCATGCCGGCTTGGCAAGCGCGCTAGGCCTGCTGGTGCGCAGCGCGCCCTGGGTGGAACCGCTACTCGAGTCAACCGACCTCGTGCTGCCGCTGCCGCTTTCGGCAGAACGCCTGCGGGAACGCGGGTTCAACCAGGCCGCACTGCTTGCCCGCCAGCTGGCGCCCGCGCGCGTCGACACCCGAAGCCTGCTGCGCATCCGCCATACACCCGCGCTGAGCGGCATGGATCTGAAGAACCGCCGCACCAATGTGCACGGCGCTTTTGCCATCGAGCCCGCGCGTGCCCATCTGCTGGCCAACCGGCGGGTGCTGCTGGTCGACGACGTGATGACCAGTGGTGCCACCCTGCACGAAGCCGCCCGCACCCTGCACCAGGCCGGCGCGGGCACGGTATCGGCGGTGGTCATCGCGCGCACGTCGCTCGACTGAGCGCGGCGGCCCGCGACAATCGGGGCCATGTTCAACATTGTTCTCGTCTCGCCGGAGATTCCACCCAATACCGGCAATGTGATCCGCCTGGCGGCCAATACCGGATGCGCGCTGCATCTGGTCGAGCCACTCGGTTTCTCCATGGAAGACCGGCTGCTGCGCCGCGCCGGCCTTGACTATCACGAGTTCGCCGAAGTGCGCCGCCATGCAGACTGGCAAGCGCTGATCGACACCCTGATGCCGATGCCCGACCGCATGTTCGCGCTGACCACCCACGGGTCCCGGCCGGCGCACGACATCGCATTCCGTCCTGGCGATTGGCTGGTTTTCGGCTCCGAGACTCGCGGCCTGCCACCGGATCTGCGTGAGGGATTCTTTCCGCCCACGCAACGATTGCGTCTCCCCATGCTGCCCGGCCAGCGGAGCCTCAACCTTTCCAATGCCGTGGCGGTAACGGTTTTCGAGGCCTGGCGGCAAAACGGCTTCGGCTCGACCGGCTAGGCCTGCTACACGCGCAGCAACGGTTGCCGAGGGACGTGTGTCAAGGCCGCCGGCTCCCGCAGGAACTCCATGAAGGCCAGGGTGCGCGCCGGCACCATTTTGCGTGTCGGCATGGCACCCCAGAGGGTGTAGCGTCCGCCGATCCACTGCGGCAGCAGGTGCACCAGTTCTCCGCTCTCGATCTGCGATTCGGTCAGCAGCCGCGAGAGCAGGGCAACGCCGGCGCCGTCCAGCGCGGCGCGGTGCAGCACGTCGGAATGCTGTGTCTGCAGGGTGATCTGGGCTTCGATTTCCACCGGCGCCGCATCGCCGCTGGCCGGCAGCAGGCGTAGCCGTCGGCTCGACGGATGACGGCTGTTGCGCAGCCAGTGGTGGTCGCGCAGGTCGAGCGGCGATTTCGGCAAACCGGCGCTGGCCAGATACGAAGGCGACGCGCAGAGCACCCACTCGCCGCGCATCAGCGGCCGCGCCACCAGGTTTGCATCGAAGCTGTCGTCCTCGATGAGAAAGGCCAGGTCGAAGGCTTCGACGTGCTTCTGCGGCTCGGCTTCAGCCGTGATGTCCAGCACCACGCGCGGATGCCGGCGAGTCCATTCGGCCACGCGTGGCGCCAGGAAATACGACGCGAGCACCGGCGTGCTGACGATGTGGAGCACACCTTGAAGTTCGCGGGTGTGGGCGGTGGCGGCACCCTCCGCCTCTTCCAGTTCGAGCAGGATCCCGCGCAGGCGCTGAAGGTAATGGTCGCCGGCCTCGGTCAGTGCCAGGCGGCGTGTCGTGCGCTGCAGCAGCCGTGTGCCCAGATGCCGTTCCAGGTCGCCCACCAGCCGGGTGACACCGGCGGGTGACAGGTCCAGCGCCCGCGCCGCCGCCGCGAAGCTGCCCTCGTCGGCAACCCGCTGGAAAACCTTCATCGACAACAAACGATCCATCTGAAACCTCGGTCGTGATCGGCTTCCGTATGTCGGACGCCAAGCCTCGATTATTTCATCTGGAGCAATGGTGATTTGCCAGCCATCGGGTTTTCACCAAGCGGTCAAAAGCCTAAAGTTCAACCCATCGATGAGCCGCAACCCAAACGCTACGACACACCGAGACGGATCGCCGGCAAGCAGAGGCGAACGGAAAAAAAACTGAAAAACATCATCTGAAGGAACACATCATGAACGCTCGTAATCTCGCTCAAGCTACCCTCGTCGCAGCACTTTTCGCAGCAGGCGCTGCCGCCCAGGCATCCCCGATGGGTGAAGCCGACCTGCAATACACGCAGCCGATGCAAGTGCAATCGACCCGCTCGTTCGCAGCCCAGCAAGCCGCCAGCCTGGGCTCTTCGCAAGGCAAGGCTGTGGCCAACTCCAGCGAAGGCTACGGTGAAAACGTCCACACCGCCGGCAATACCAGCGTCGACCGCCAGGCCGTCCGCGCCGCGGCCATCCAGGCATCGCGCTCCGGTTCCATCGAACGCGGCGATGCGCTGAGCTTCTAAGCGCCGACCTGCACGGGCCGCGAGGGCCCTGCGAACAAGACGCCTGCCCACCTTTCGAGGTCGGCAGGCGTCTCCGTTTTTCAGAGCACCGTCACTGCCTGCTCGAATGACAGGCGCGGGTTGCGGTTGAAGGTCTTGGTGCTGTCGATGTAGCCGACGTTGATCAAAAAGTTGGCCTGCAGGCGGCCATCCGGGAAGAACTCGGCATTGACCTTGGCGATGTCGAAACCGCTCATCGGGCCGGCATCCAGGCCCACCGCACGCAGGGCCAGCACGAAGTAGGCACCGCCCATGGTTCCGTTGCGGGTGGCGGTGGCCTGAGCCATGGGCGGGTTGCCCTCGAACATTTCCTTGGCGCCGGGGCCATGCCAGATCTGCGGCATGTTTTCGTAGAAAAGCGTGTCGGTGGCGACGATCACGGTAACCGGCGCATTCCTGGTTTTCTCGACATTGCCCGGCGACAGCGTGGGCAGCAGGCGCTCCTTGGCTTCGGGAGTCGTCAGGAACACATAACGCGTGGGCTGCGTGTTCATCGAGGTCGGCGCAAAACGGGCCAGCTCGTAGGCTTCCTGAAGCAACTCCTTGGGCACCGGCTGGTCGGTGAAACCGTTGGCGGTGCGAGCCTCGAGGAACAGTTGGTTGAGCGCCTGGCGGTCGATGGTCATGTCGGGTCTTCCATGTTGAAAACCCGAGCATAGAGGCAGCGCCAGCGTTGCGCTGGCGCTGTTCGGCTTAGTCGACGGTCGCGCCGGACTCTTTCACGACCTTGCCCCACTTGGCGGTTTCGGCCTTGATGAAGGTGGCGAACTGAACGGGCGTTTCAACCACCGGTTCAGCACCCTGATCGGCGATCTTCTTCAGCAACTCGGGGTTCTTGTAGACCTTCATCAGCGCCGCGTCGATCTTGTCGACGATGGGTGCGGGCGTGTTGGCCGGAGCCAGCAGGCCGAACCACGAAGTCGCCTCGTAGCCAGGCACGCCGGCTTCGGCGATGGTCGGCACGTCGGGCAGCTCTGGTGAGCGTTTGGCGGTGGTCACGGCCAGCGGACGCAGCTTGCCGGCGCGCACATGCTGGATGGCCGAAGGCATGTTGTCGAACATGATGGCGATCTGATTACCCAGCAGGTCGTTCATGGCCGGCGCGCTGCCCTTGTAGGGCACGTGGATCATGTCGACCTTGGTCATCATCTTGAACAGCTCGCCCGACAGATGGATGGAGCTACCGTTGCCCGACGAACCGAAGTTGATCTTGCCCGGGTTTGCCTTCGCGTAGGCGATCAGTTCCTTCACGTTCTTGAACGGCTGCTGCGGGTTGGCGACCAGCAGGTTGGGCACGTTGGCCACACGCGAGATGGGCGCGAAATCCTTGATCGGGTCGAAGGGCATCTTCGAGTAAAGCGACTGGTTGATGGCGTGGGTGCCCACGGTGCCCATGAACAGCGTGTAGCCGTCAGCCGCCGAACGGGCGGCCAGCTGGCCACCGATGTTGCCGCCCGCGCCCACACGGTTGTCGACCAGCACCGGCTGGCCGAGTTCGGTACCCAGGTACTGGCCGACCAGGCGCGCCAGGATGTCGGTGGTGCCGCCGGCCGCGAAGGGCACGATGATGGTGATCGGCTTGGTCGGATAAGCCGGTGCCTGTGCCATGGCCGGCACGGCGGCCGCGATGGTGGCCAGGGCGGCGGAGGCGAGCAGCGCACGGCGCGCCAGCAGCTTGAAGTGGATGGACATGATTTTTTGACTCCCTTTGAAATGCCCGCTCGTGGGTGGCGGGCCGATGACCGCAAGCCCGCCTGCCGGGTAGGGCAGGCGTCTCGCGCGGATGCGGCTATTGCGTGAACAGCCGCAGAAAACTCGAGCCGGTCAGACCGGCGCCTGGCCCAGCGTCACACCGCCGCAGACGTACAGGATCTGGCCGGTGACAAACCCGTTGTCGGGCGACAGGAAGAACATCGCGGCGCGCGCAACGTCTTCCGCCGTTCCCATGCGTCCCACGGCGATGCCGTCGAGGATGCGCTGGGTCTGCGGTGCGCCTTCCGGGTTGCTCTTGCGGAACAGGTCGGTGGCGATGGGCCCCGGGCCAATGGCGTTGACGGTGATGCCGTCGCGGCCCAGTTCAAGAGCCATGGTGCGGGTCAGTCCCACCATGCCGGCCTTGGTCGCCGAATACACGATGCGGTCGGCCTTGCCGAGCGCAGCGCGAGAAGACATGTTCACCACCCGGCCATGGCCACACGCGCGCAGCGACGGCAGAAAAGCCTGCGTCAGCAGCATCGGCGCCCGCAAGTGCAGGCCGACCACGTCGTCGAGGTGGGCGGTGGTGGCGTTGTCGATGGTTCCAGGCCGGGTGGCACCGGCGTTGTTCACCAGTGCCTCGACGTCGTAGGCCGCGGCCACCTCGGCGGCACGTTCGCGGGTCGCCTGCTCGCTGGTCAGGTCGGCCTGGAAAGACACCAGGTTTTCATGTGTCCAGCTGGGCAGGTTGTAGTCGATGTTGACCACTGTGCGGCCCTGCGCCAGCAGCGCCTCGGCGATGGCGCGGCCGATGCCCGAACTGGCACCGGTCACCACGGTGACGACAGGTTTCTCTTGGCTCATTTTTAGTCTCGCTCCCTGAAATATCGATACGCCGGAGGGTCAGACCCGTTCCAGCACCACGGCGATGCCCTGGCCCACGCCGATGCACATGGTGCACAGCGCATAACGGCCGCCGGTCTTGTGCAGCTGGTTGACTGCGGTGGTGATCAGCCGTGCGCCCGATGCGCCCAGCGGATGGCCCAGGGCGATGGCACCGCCGTTGGGATTCACACGAACGTCGTCGTCCTGCAGGCCGAGTGCACGCAGCACGGCCAGGCCCTGCGCGGCGAAGGCTTCGTTGAGTTCGATCACATCCATCTGGTCCAGCGTCAGTCCGGTCAGGGCCAGCACCTTCAGGGTGGCGGGCGTAGGGCCGAAACCCATGATGCGCGGGGCAACACCGGCGGTCGCCATGCCGACCACACGGGCACGCGGCGTCAGGCCGTGGATGCGCGCCGAGCTTTCGTCGGCCAGCAGCAGCGCGCAGGCGCCGTCGTTCACACCGCTGGCGTTGCCGGCGGTCACGGTGCCGTCGGGGCGCACCACACCCTTGAGTTTTGCCAGCGCTTCCATGCTGGTGTCGCGCGGATGTTCGTCCTTCGACACCACGACCGGGTCGCCCTTCTTCTGGGCGATGGTCACCGGCGTGATCTCGGCGTCGAAGTAACCGGCCTGCTGGGCGGCGACCGCCTTCTGCTGCGAGGCCAGGGCCATCTTGTCCTGCGAGAGACGGTCGATCTTGAAGTCGTCGGCCACGTTCTCTGCCGTTTCGGGCATGGCGTCGACACCGTACTGGGCCTTCATCAGCTTGTTGACGAAACGCCAGCCGATGGTGGTGTCGTACACCGCGTTGGCGCGGCTGAAAGCCGTCTCGGCCTTTGGCATGACGAAGGGCGCGCGGCTCATGCTTTCGACGCCGCCGGCGATCATCAGGCCGGCTTCACCCGACTTGATCGCACGCGCCGCCGTGCCGACCGCGTCCATGCCCGAACCGCACAGGCGGTTGACGGTGGAGCCCGGCACTTCCAGCGGCAGGCCCGCCAGCAGCAGCGACATGCGCGCCACGTTGCGGTTGTCTTCACCGGCCTGGTTGGCGCAGCCGTAGATGACGTCGGTCACAGCCGACCAGTCGACGCTGGGGTTGCGCGCCATCAGCGCCTTGAGCGGCACCGCGCCCAGGTCGTCGGCACGCACGCTGGACAGCGAACCGCCGTAGCGGCCGAAAGGGGTACGGATGGCGTCGCAGATGAAAGCCTGGTTGCTCATGGAAATCCTTTTTTGTCTCTGGAGTGGTGACGGGTCAGACGGCGGGAGGCGCGATCGGCAGGCCGATCAGTTCGGACAGCGCCTCGCGGCTCAGGCCTTCGACGGTGTCGATCAGCTGCAGGCCGTCGGGTGTGCAGGCCAGCGTGGCGAGGTCTGAATAGATGCGCTTGACGCAGCCGAGGCCGGTCAGCGGATAGCTGCATTGCTGCACCACCTTCGAGGCGCCCTGCTTGGTCAGCAGGTCCATCATCACCCAGGTCTGCTTGGCGCCGATGGCCAGGTCCATGGCGCCGCCAACCGCCGGGATCGCACCCGGTTCGCCGGTACTCCAGTTGGCCAGGTCGCCGCTGGCCGACACCTGGAAGGCACCCAGCACGCAGATGTCCAGGTGACCGCCGCGCATCATCGCGAAGCTGTCGGCATGGTGGAAGAACGCACCGCCGGCCAGCAGCGTCACCGGCTGTTTGCCGGCATTGATCAGGTCGTAGTCTTCCGAGCCCCTGGCCGGTGCCGGGCCCATGCCCAGGATGCCGTTCTCGCTCTGCAGGATGACCTCGATGCCGGCCGGAATGTGGTTGGCCACCAGGGTCGGCTGGCCGATGCCCAGGTTGACGTAGGCGCCATCGAAGATGTCCCTGGCGACGCGCTGTGCCAGCTCGTCCTTGGTCCGTTTTTGGTAGCTCATGTGTCTTGTCTCCCGGCTCAGGCGGCTTGTTTGAAACCGCCGGCCTGGGTGGCCACGCGGTCGATCTTCACGATGCGGTTGACGAAGATGCCGGGCGTGACGATGGATTCGGGGTCCAGCTCGCCCAGTTCCTTCAACTGGTGCACGGTGGCCACCGTCAGCTTGGCGGCCGTGGCCATCACAGGCCCGAAGTTGCGGGCTGCCATGCGGAAGGTCAGGTTGCCCCAGCGGTCGCCGGCCTCGGCCTTGATCAGCGCCACGTCGCCGTGGATCGGGTACTCCAGCACGTATTGCCTGCCGTCGATTTCGCGGGTTTCCTTGCCCTTGGCCAGCTCGGTGCCGAAACCGGTCGGGCAGAAGAAAGCGCCCACGCCCGCACCGGCCGCACGGATGCGCTCGGCCAGGTTGCCTTGCGCCACCAGTTCCAGTTCCAGCTTGCCGCTGCGGTAGAGCTCGTCGAACACGTGGCTGTCGGCCTGGCGCGGGAAACTGCAGATCACCTTGCGTACACGGCCGGTCTTCAGCAACGCGGCAAGCCCGGTGTCGCCGTTGCCTGCGTTGTTGTTGACCACCGTGAGGTCCCTGGCGCCCTGTTCGATCAGGCCGTCGATCAGTTCCCCCGGAATGCCCGAAGTGCCGAAGCCGCCGATGAGCACGGTAGAGCCGTCGCGCACGTCGGCCAGCGCCTCGGCGATGGAAGCCGAAATCTTGTTGATCATGAATTGAGTCTCCGGCCCACCGTTGGCGAGCGTGGATTGGGTTATTTTGTTCTTATAGCGAACAAATGTTCATAAAATTGACCGCCGAGGGCGAGTGTACACGCTGGGTTTTGACCCCGTGCTACGCTTTCCGCCATGTTTCAGCCCTCCCAACAGGACGTTCGTCGCTTCTTCTGTACCGCTCATGCCAAGGCGCGCGACGGCCACCCGATGGAGGCTATCGAGACACTCGCCGCGATGTGGATCGCCGAGCATCCCGAATACCACGCAGACCTTGAAGACGTGGAAGCGGCCTTGATCCGGGTCTACCCGCCGGACGACGGCAGACAGAACCCTTTCCTGCACCTTTCGATGCACCTGTCGATCAGCGAACAGTGCTCCATCGACCAGCCGCGCGGCATTCGGCAGGCTGTCGAATTGCTGGCCAAGCGCCGTGGTTCGCTGCACGACGCGCATCACGAAACCATGGAAGCACTGGGCCGCATGCTGTGGGAAAGCCAGCGTGCCGGCCGCCCGCCGGACGGCGACGCCTACGTGGCCGCGGTGCAGCGGCGGGCCACTCAGGACTGAGCCCGCATCCTGCTCAGCGCGCGCTGTGGAAACGTGATTCGGGCACCGTCTTAAGGTCGCCGTCGAGAGACGCGATGTAGCCGGCCAGCGTCTTCAGGTCGGCATTGGAAAACTGCTTGGCGATGCCCGCCATGACGCCGTTGCTGCGGCCGAACTGCGGGTTGTTGTCGGTCTTGTACGACTTGAGCGCCACATACAGGTAGTCGGCGTTCTGGCCGGCGATCTTGGCGTAGCTCGGGTCTATGGGTTTGCTGAAGTTCTGCCCGTGGCAGGACACGCAGGTGCCCTTCGTCAGCAGCGCGGCGACCTGCGCCGAAGGCTTGCGGGCGGGTTCGTCGGGCAGTGCCGGTGCGCCGGCCACCTTGCCGTGCTGTTCGTAGTACGCAGAAATATCGGCGATGTCCTGGTCGGTCAGGCTGTCGGCCACGCCGCGCATGGTGGGGTGCTTGCGTTCGCCAGCCCGGTAGGCAACCAGTGCGTTGGAGATGTACTTGGCGCCCTGCCCGGAGATCTTGGGGACCTTGTAGACCTCTGGAAAGCTGGCCTGGTAACCGACGATGCCGTGGCAGCCGATGCACAAGTCGACCTTGCGGGCACCGGCCCTGGCGTCGCCCTGCAGGTCTGCAGCGTGCGCCGTTGTGGCCCATGCCAGCGGCAATACCAGAAGCAGCGGAATCAGCCGAACGAGGGATTGCCGGGCGAACATCGTGGGGGTCAGCTTAGTCATTTTTGCGCGCACAATTCCGGTGGAAGGTTCACGACCGTAGCGCACGAGTATAGGTCGCGTCCCCTCTGAAACACCCTCTTTCCGCCTCGCGGATTACCCGCATGCAACCCCGTTTTTTGCGCAGTCGGCTGCGCTGGCAAACACCATGAAATTCCAGGGAACACCGAACTACGTCGCCACGCCCGACCTGATGCTGGCGGTCAATGCGGCCGCCACCCTGCAGCGGCCGCTGCTGGTGAAGGGCGAGCCCGGCACCGGCAAGACCTTGCTGGCCGAAGAGGTGGCCGCCGCACTCGGGCTGCCCTTGCTGCAATGGCATGTGAAGTCGACCACCAAGGCCCAGCAGGGCCTGTACGAATACGACGCGGTGAGCCGGCTGCGCGACAGCCAGCTCAGTTCCCTGGACGGCGGCGAAAAGGTGCGCGACATCCGCAACTACATCGTGCAGGGCGTGCTGTGGCAGGCCTTCACCGCGGAGCAGCCGGTGGCCCTGCTGATCGACGAGATCGACAAGGCCGACATCGAGTTCCCGAACGACCTGCTGCGTGAACTCGACCGCATGGAGTTCTATTGCTACGAGACCCGCGAGCTGATCCGTGCCAGGCACCGCCCGCTGGTGTTCATCACCTCCAACAACGAGAAGGAACTGCCGGACGCCTTCCTGCGCCGCTGCTTCTTCCACTACATCCGGTTCCCCGACGCGCTGACGATGCAGAAGATCGTCGACGTGCATTTCCCCACCCTCAAGGCCGACCTGCTGGCCGCCGCGATGCGCCTGTTCTACGAGGTGCGCGCCCTGCCCGGCCTCAAGAAGAAACCCAGCACCTCCGAACTGATCGACTGGCTTAAGCTGCTGGTGGCCGAGGACATTCCGCTCGAAGCCCTGCAAGCCAGGGACGAGAAGATCGTGGTGCCCCCGCTGGTCGGCGCCTTGTTGAAGAACGAACAGGACCTGAGCCTGTTCGAAAAACTGGTGGCCATGAACGCCCGGAACCGCTGATGAACCGCGTCTTCACACCCTTCGCCACGCCGTTGGCCCCCGTAACCCTTAGCGGCCGTTTCGCCACCCTCGAACCCCTCTCCCCCGGCCATGCAGAAGAAGCGCGCGAAGCCGTGGCCGACGGCGAGATCTTCAAACAGTGGACAACCGACATCCCGTCGCCCGAAGGCATGGACGCTGAGATCGAACGCCGCCTGACGCTGCACCGCGAAGGCCGCATGCTGCCTTTCGCCGTGCGCGACGCAGCGGGCAGGTTCGCCGGCATGACGACTTTCATGGAAGTCGACGCCACCAACCTGAGGGTCGAGATCGGCAGCACCTGGTACCGCAACAGCGTTCGCCGCACCGCCCTCAACACGCAGGCAAAACTGCTGTTGCTGGGCCATGCCTTCGAAGTGCTGGGCTGCGTGGCGGTCGAATTTCGCACCCACTTCTTCAACCATGCCAGCCGCGCCGCCATTGCCCGGCTGGGTGCGCGGCAGGACGCCGTGCTGCGCAACCACCGCATTGCGAAGAACGGCACGCTGCGCGACACGGTGGTCTTCAGCATCCTCGAGAACGAATGGCCGGCCGTGAAGGCCCACCTCACCTGGCAACTTGAAAAGCCGCGCGGCTGAAGCCAGGCGCAACGGCACACGAGCGGAGCAACCCATGCTGATCGATTTCTTCTTCACCCTGCGCGCCGCCAGGCTGCCGGTGTCGGTCACCGAATACCTGGCCCTGCTCGAAGCGCTGCAGGCCGGTGTGGTCGGGCCTGGCATCGACGGCACCGGGCCGGCCGGCGACATGGAAGACTTCTATCACCTGGCACGCACGGTGCTGGTGAAGGACGAAAAGCACTTCGACCGTTTCGACCGCGCCTTCTCTGCCTATTTCCAGGGCGTGCAGATGCTCACCGAAAAGCTGCACGAGGTGCCCGACGACTGGCTTCGCAAGATGCTCGAGCGCGACCTCACGCCCGAGCAGAAGGCGGCCATCAAGGCACTAGGCTGGGACGAACTGATGAAGACGCTCAAGGAGCGGCTCGAGGAACAGAAAGGCCGGCACGAAGGCGGCAGCAAGTGGATCGGCACCGGCGGTACGTCGCCATTCGGCAACGGCGGCGTCAACCCGCAGGGCGTTCGTATCGGTGGCACCGGTGGCGGCAGGAGCGCCGTCAAGGTGTGGGAGCAACGGGCCTACCGCGACTACGACGACAACCTGGAACTCGGCACCCGCAACATCAAGGTGGCCCTGCGCCGGCTCCGGCGTTTTGCCCGCCAGGGCGCGCCCGACCAGTTCGACCTGGACGGCACCATCGCCAGCACCGCGGCCAATGCCGGCTGGCTCGACATCCGCATGCGGCCGGAGCGGCGCAATAACGTCAAGCTGCTGCTGTTGATGGATGTGGGCGGCACCATGGACGAACACGTGGCACGGGTCGAAGAACTCTTCTCGGCCGTCAAGAGCGAGTTCAAGCACCTCGAGTTCTTCTATTTCCACAACTGCGTCTACGACTTCGTGTGGAAACACAACCGTCGCCGCTTCGCCGAAAAGATCGACACCTGGGACCTGATGCGGCGCTACGGCCGCGACTACAAGCTGGTGTTCGTCGGCGACGCCACCATGAGCCCGTACGAGATCACCCAGCCCGGCGGCAGCGTGGAATATCACAACGAGGAAGCCGGAGCCGAATGGCTGCAGCGGCTCGTCCACACCTTCCCGCACTACGCGTGGATCAATCCGGAGCCACAGGGTGTGTGGGGTTACCGCCAGAGCATCGGACTGGTGCAGCAGATGATGTCCGGCCGTATGTACCCTTTGTCACTCAAAGGCCTGGAGGACGCGATGCGTCTGCTGTCAAAATGAGGCGATGACCGGGCGCCCGCACCTTCCTTTTCTTCGACGACACACCCTCTTTCCCTTACCAGGCCCGTACCGCACGCCGGCTCCATCGCCGGCGTTTTTGCGCCCGGCGTTCGGTGTCTGCATCGCGACGCTGCTGCTGGGCGGCTGCAGCCTGATGCCAGGCCAGAAGGACAAATCGGCCGACCCACCCATCGACACCACCGACCGCGTGCTGAGTGCCAGCGAGGCTTCCGAGGTCGCCGCTCAGAACGACCGCAAACCCGAAGGCCAGGCAAAACGCGAGGCTTTCACGCTCGATGTGAAAGCGCCCAACGATGTGCGCGACTACCTCAACCTGCACCTCGAACTGCAGCGCTACCGCCAGCTTGAGGACCTGGAAGGACAGGAACTGGCCCGGCTGCTCGGCGCAGCCGAGGCCAACACCCGCGACCTGCTGGGCACGCTGGGCTATTTTTCGCCCCGCATCACCATCGCGCTGAACGAAACGCCGGCCAGCAAACGCGCTCCGCGCGAGGTCACGGTGGCGGTCGACCCGGGCAAACGCACCCGCATCGCCGATGTCGACGTGAACTTTGCCGGCGCCATCGCCGACAGCCAGCAACCCGCCGTCGCGGCCCAGCGCAACGAGGTCAGCACCGGCTGGGGCCTGCGCCCCGGCCAGCCCTTCACCCAGGACGCCTGGGACGGCGCCAAGGGAACCGGCCTGCGACGCATCACCGCCAGACGTTTCCCGACTGCCAGCGTGTCTGCGAGCCGGGCCGACGTCGATGCCGACACCGGCGAGGCGCGGCTGCAGGTCACCTATGACTCCGGGCCGGCCTACCGCTTCGGGCCGGTGCAGGTGCGTGGGGCCGAGCGTTATCCGCCCGAAGTGGCGCAGCGGCTGTCGCTGCTGCCGGTGGGTGGCGAATACGACCAGGCCGCGCTGCTGGCAGCCCAGCAACGGCTGGCGGCCACGGGGTATTACGACTCGGTCTTCCTCACCATGGACACCGATTCCGGCAACCCGCAGGCCGCGCCGGTGATCGCCCAGGTGCGTGATGCCAAGCTGCAGAAGATCATCTTCGGCGTGGGCGCCAGCACTGACAGCGGCCCCCGCCTTTCGGTGGACCACATCCACAACCAGTTGCCTCTGATCGGCTGGCGCGCGGTGTCGAAGGTGTCGGTCGACCAGAAGACCAAACTCATCAGCTCCGAGCAGACATCCCTGCCCGATGAAAACCTGTGGCGCTGGGTGACTTCCGAACGGGTGCAGCGCGAGCTCACCGGCAGCTACGAGGTCAACAGCGGACGTCTGCGCGGCGGCCGCGCCAAGAGCACCGACCACATCGATCGCGGCTACTTCCTGCAGTACGACTACGCCACCACCACCAACGGTAGCGCCGACGCGCCGCCCTCGGGTTCGGCACTGAGCGTGCCCTGGAGCTGGACCGGCCGTTATTTCGACAACCCGACAGCACCCACCCGCGGTTATGGCGTGGCCGTGGAAGCCGGCCCCGGCATGACCCTGCTCGGCGACCGGCAGGCCTTCGTCCGCACCTACGCCCGCGGACTGGCCTTCATGCCGCTGGGCACGGTTCAGCCCGACGGCGGGGGTGAGGCTCGCCGCAGCCGCCTGCAGTTCAGGGCCGAGGCCGGCGCGGTCAACATCCGCGACGGCGCCACCGTGCCCGCCACGCTGCTGTTCCTGACCGGCGGCGACAACACGGTGCGCGGCTACAGCTATCGGCAGATCGGCGCACGCACCGTCAACGGCGAAATCTACGCCGGCAAGTACCTGGCAGCCGGCAGCGTCGAATATCAGCGGCCCATCGTCTGGAACGGTGAAATGACCGAATTCGAAGGCGCCGTCTTCATCGACGCCGGTGCCGTGGCCGACCAGCCCGGCGACCTCAAGGCCAAGGTCGGCGTCGGCACGGGCGTGCGCTGGCGCAGCCCGGTCGGGCCGCTGCAGGCCGACATCGCCTATGGCGTGGACCCCAAGAGACTCCGGCTGCATCTGCGGCTGGGCTTCACCTTCTGATGCCCCGCATGGCCGAACAAGAAAACACATCCCCCGCCACCCGATCGCCCGCGGCGCCACCGCGCCGACGCCGCGCGCTGCGCTGGGCCGCCGGCATCTTCGGCACGCTGCTGCTGGCGCTGGTCGCCGTGGTGGCGGCCGGCTGGATATGGGCCGGCAGCGCGCAGTCGCTGGCCTACACGTTGGCCCGCGCGGCCCAGTACCTGCCAGCCGGCCAGTCGCTCGAATCGCGCGACGTGACCGGCTCGCTGCGCACCGGCGGCCATATCGGCTGGCTTCGCTGGCAGGGCCCTGCGCTGTCGGTCGAAGTCAACGACGCCACCATCGGCTGGCAACTCGCGCCCCTGCTGAACCGCAAGGTGTCGCTCGGCGAGATCCACGCGAAAAGCGTCGTCATCGAAAAACGCGGCGAGCCCGACAACACGCCCACCGAGCCGCTGCAAGACGTCATATTGCCGGTCGACATCGACCTGCCCTTCCGGGTCGACACCATCCGCTGGGCGGGACCGCCGGAAGTGCTGGTGACGCAACTCGCAGGGCGCTACCGCTACGACGGTGGCGAACACAAGCTCAAGATCGACAACGTCGAGGTGGCCGGCGGCAGATACGACCTCGACGCCACCCTGCAGGGCGCGGCTCCGATGGCCCTGGAAGCCACCGCGCGCGGCCGGCTCAGCCCGCCGCTGCCGGAGGGCGCGCAGCCCATCGTCGTGGGTGCCGGCGTGTACGCCAGGGGCACGCTGTCGGGCACCGAAGCGCGCCTGATGGTTGCCGCCGCGGTCCAACCCGCCGATGGCGCGGACGTGCCCGAAGGCATGCACGCGGATCTGCTCGCCACCGTCGCGCCCTGGCTGCCGCAGCCACTGCTCACCGCCGACGGCAAGCTGCGCAACATCGACCTGGCGAGGCTGGTGCCGCAGGCACCTGCCACCTTGCTCAACGGCACGGTGAAGGCCGGGCCCATCGTGTCCGGGTGGCAGGCCCGGGCTTCGCTCGCCAACGGCATCGCGGGACCTTACGACCAGGGCAAACTCCCGGTCGAGACGGCCGACCTGCAGGTTGCCCAACGCGCCGACGGCGGCTGGGATATTTCCCAGGCCTTGATCCATGCCGGTGGAGGCGACATCAGCGCCCAAGGCCGCTGGGGGCCTGCGCCCGCCACGGACCAAGGCGCAGCGGCAGCACCCGCGCCTTGGGACATCGTCGCCACCCTGGCCGGCATCCAGCCCGGCGCGCTGCACACGCAGCTGGCCGGGCCCGTGCTGTCCGGCAAGGCCAGCGCATCGCAAAAGGGCGAAGCGATCGATTTCGACGCGGCCATCACAGCCGCCGGCCGCGCACCACCGCGCCGCACGCCCAAGGGCGCCAGCAGCACGGCCGCCACGCTGGACACCCTGCAACTGCAGTCCGCCACGGCCCAGGGACGATGGGCAGACGGCACGCTGGACCTGAAGAAACTCGCCATCCGCACCGCCGACGCCAGCATCGACGGCGTGCTGCAGGCGCGACCAGCCGACAAGTCCGGCAAGGGAAAGATCACCGCCGTGCTGCCCGGCGCGCAACTGGAAGTCGACGGCGCGATGGCCCCGGCAACCGGGTCGGGCCGAGCCCGCCTGGCCTTGAACAACGCGGCCACGTTGCAGCGCTGGATGGCGACCATTCCGCCGCTGCGCACCGCGCTTGGCGCCGTATCTCTCGACGGTTCCGCCAGCCTCGACGCCCAATGGCGCGGCGGCTGGGAAAGCGCCCTCAAGCGGCTGCAGCAAGGCACTGGCAGCGCCAACGAGCTTTCCCTGCAGGCCGACCTGAAGGCTCCCAAGATGGACGTCGTGCTGGCCGGTTCCGGCCAGGCCCATACGTCCATCGCACTGCGCGGTGTTTCGGCGGATCTTTCCGGCACGCTCGGCCAGGCCAGCCTGTCGCTGCAAGGCTCGGCCAGCACCGGCGGGCAGACCGTCGATCTCAAGACCCGCGCCAGCGGGGGCATCGACGGCCCCGGCCGTTACCACGCCAACCTTTCAGAACTGCAATTGCAGGCGGCCCTCGCCAACCTGCCGGGCCCGTGGAACATCAAGCTCCAGTCACCGGTGAGCGCGCAGGTGCGTCAGGCCAGGGACAGCCTTTCGGTGGAGACCTCCGCCGGCAGCGCCAGCCTGTCGGGCCCGGCGCCCGGACAGGTGGGCATCGCCTGGCAACCGGTCAGCCTGCAAAGCTCCGGCAGCGGCCCGGCCGCCAAGGTACGCGTGCGCTCGCAGGGAGCGCTCAAGGGGCTGCCCATGGCCTGGGCCGAGATCTTCGCGGCCGGCGGCAATGCGTCGCTGGCCAAGATGGGTTTTGCCGGTGACCTGGTGTTCGACGGCGCCTGGGATGTCGACGCGGGCGACACCCTGCGTGCACGCGCAAGCCTGGCCCGCACCTCGGGTGACATCCGGATCCAGGTGCCTGGTGCACCGCCCGCCCCTACCGTCATCGCAACCAGCGGAACCGGGAGCGGCGCCGACAGCGCCAAGGCCTCGGCCGGCGCATCGTCCAACGTGCCTACGACCGCGGCCGGTGTCATCGCCGCCCGCATCGAAGTGACGGCAGACGGCGACGACGTCAAGGCCGACCTGCTGTGGGACAGCGCCCGTGCAGGTGTCATCAAGGCAGCCGCCTCCACCCGCCTGTCGCACAGCGCCGAAGGCTGGAGCTGGCCTGCTGACGCGCCCATCGGCGGCAGCCTGGATGCCAGCCTGCCGCAGCTGGGCGTTTGGTCGGTGCTGGCACCGCCGGGCTGGCGGGTGCAGGGTACGTTCGAAGCCAAGGCCCAGCTCTCGGGCACCCGCAGTGCACCGCGCTGGGCCGGCACCCTCAACGCCAACGGGCTGGCCGTGCGTTCGGTGGTGGACGGCATCGACCTGCACGACGGCCTGTTCCGCTCCACGCTGCAGGGCGACCGGCTGGACATCACCGAATTCAGCCTGCGCGGCGGCAATGGCCCCAGCACCCGCATCGCGGGCATCGCCGGCAGCCTGGCCACGGCCCGAAACGTCAGCACCAATGTCGACGGCGGGCAGTTGCGCGGCAGCGGGCAGCTGTCCTGGGGCAATGGCATCCGAATGGAGATCCAGGCACAGGCCGAGGCGCTGCGGGTGTCGGTGCGCACCGACCGCCAGGTCACGCTGTCGGGAACGGTGCAGGCAAGACTCAACCCCGACGGCCAGCTGGTGCTGCGCGGCAACCTGAAGACCGACCGGGCGGTCATTCTGCTGCCCGACGACAGCGCGCCGACGCTCGGCTCCGACGTGTTCGTGCATTCGTCCGCCAAGGACCGCGAGGCCGCCCTGAAGGCGCAGAAAACCGCTACCGCTCCCACGGCCGTCGGCACTGCCAAGCCGCCCGACGTCGTCATCAACTTCGACCTGGGCAACGACTTCGCCGTCCAGGGCCGTGGCATCACAACCCGCCTGACCGGCGCGCTGGAAATCACCAGCAATGCGGGCCTGGGTGTGCTGCCGAAGGTGATCGGCGAAATCCGCACGGCATCGGGCCAGTACCGGGCCTACAGCCAGCAGCTGGACATCGAATCCGGTGTGATCCGGTTCAGCGGCCCGCTGGACAACCCCTCGCTCGACATCCTGGCCATCCGCCCCAACATCAGCGTGCGGGCGGGTGTGCAGGTCACCGGCACGGCGCAGGCGCCACGGGTCAAGCTGTATTCGGAGTCGGGCCTGACCGATGCCGAGATCCTGTCGTGGGTGGTGCTGGGCCGCAGCACGGCCAACGGCGGTGCCGAAGCCGCATTGCTGCAGCAGGCCGCGCTGGCGCTGCTGTCGGGCGGCAAGGGCAGCTCGGGCAATGTCGCGAAAAAACTGGGCCTCGACGAGATCGGCTTCAAGGGCCCGGGCAGCGGTGCCGACGCCAGCGCCGCCGCACTGACCTTCGGCAAGCGCCTTTCGCAGAAGCTGTACGTCACCTACGAAGCCGGCCTGACGGGTGCGCTGGGTTCGCTCTACATCTTCTACGACCTGACCCGGCGGCTCACCCTGCGCGGACAGGCCGGCGTGAAGAGCGGGCTGGACCTCATCTACACGCTGACCTACAACTAGTGAATCCGGGCGGCAGCGCCTTGGCACGGCTGGAAACGTATGGGCGCGCCGGCGCCCATACAGTGGGTTTTTGTCCCCCACTCCAGCCCACAGGAAGGCCCATCCGATGACCACCTCGATCCGTTTCGCATTCGACGCAGCCACCCTGACCGCCATGCCCGAACTCGACAGCGACACCATCGCCGCCGCCGACAACACCGCCATTCCCGATGTGGGCGACAGCGTCACCTTCGCCTCCGGCGCCGGCCATGCCTTCGTGGTGGACGAACGGCATTACGCATACGACGGTTCGGGTTCGGTCATCGTCACCATCAAAGTCACGCTCGCAAGCGAGCGCTCGATCTGATCGAATTTGGGGTTTTGCGGCAAATAACTGTATATTTGTACAGATGTTTGCAGCGCTTCCGACTTCATCCGCCATGAAAAACTGGGTTCCGGCAGCGGACGACCAGGCCGAAGACAATCCTGAAGACCGTCTGGAAACTGCCCGGTCGGCCCTCCGGATCAGGCTGAGGGACCATGACTGCGAAGACGCATCCACCGCCGAGGATGCCGAGCGGCGTTACCGCAAGACCCTGGAGCGTGCCTTCGGCGGCCCGGACGAAGCCGTCGCCGCCTTGCGCGCCTACCAGCTGGCTTGCGACAACGATCCCGAAGATATCGACCCCACCGACCGCGTTTCGGCGCAAGCCTGGCTCAAGGCCAGCCAGCGTGCCAGCACCGAAGGGCTCGTCGGCCTGGATGGCGCGCACGAAGCCTGGTTCGAGGTGAGCGTCTCGAAGTCGCCGCCCGCCTTGTGCCCCATGGTGCCGCGCCGCCCGGCCATCGCCGCCGTTGCGCCACGACTGCTGTATGTGGCCCCACCCCCGGCAGAGTTGCCGACAGACCTTTTCCCGGTGCAGCCTTCGGCCGTCCCGCAAGTCGCCGCCGCTTGCGAAAAACCAGCCGCACGCAACCGTATCCGCACCAGGGTGGCCGAACCGCTGATGTCTCCGCAGCTCGATCTTTTCTGAGACCTGGCCCGATCGGCCGCCCTGCTTCGCAAGCCGCCAGGAAGACCCCTTTTGTTACCCCTACAATCGGCCGCTCTCTTCGTAGTTCAAGGGAGTTTTCAAAGGGAAAGTGAACGACGCGACTCACTTTCGTATCACAGCCGGATGCGTAATGCCGATTGCTGGATCTTGGCCGGGGTCGCTGCAGTAGCTTAGGTTGGCAGGGTCAAACTGGTCGCACGCCTGCTTTGCACCACCGCAACTGCTCATAGTGTTCTTAAAGTTGAGTTCTTCGTAGCGGCCCCCTTTTGGCCGCAGTAGCAAGCTGAGTCCAAATCGACTGGCATACATCCCTCATTGGCTAACTCGCCAGAGCCGCAGGATCGCTGACCGCTATTGACGGAGCCACCATCATTCAGCGTTGCAGGGCGCAGTTTGTCAGGCAACTCGCGGTCGAATGTCAGCACACGTGGCGCCGAATAATTGTTACATTCATTGATGGCCGATCAATGGAGCGCAAATGACTGCAGCGAGTAAGAAGACAGGCGCGGCAAAGAAAACCGCCGCTGGCCCAGCCAAAAAGGCCGGAGCCGTAACGACTTCACCGAAAAAGGCCGAGCGGATCTACTTCAAGCAGTCTGAATTTCCGATGACCACATTGCAGCATGCACAAAAAATTGCTGCAGCATTGGTAGATAACTTCGCAGGGGACTCTGCGCCTCCTCCCGACGTAGCGCTATCTCTCGGAATCAGCCCGACAAGTAGCGGGTGGCCAACGTTAACTGGCGCCTCCATCGCTTACGGCCTTTCTGAAGGCGGGATCAACGCTAACGTAATCAAGCTAACCGCGCTCTGACGGCGGCTAGTCGCGCCAGAGGCCGAGGGCGAAGACATCATTGCGCGTCGCGAAGCCATATTGCAGCCTCGCCTACTTCGCGAGTTTTTTGAAAAATACCGGCGCGCGAAGCTTCCAAACGATGTCATAGCGGGAAACGTATTGAAGACGCTTGGGGTGCCGGGTGAGCGAACGGCCAACGCGCTGGAGATCATCAAAGCGAATGGCGCTTATGCTGGGATCATCAGATCAACTCCCACAGGCCCTTTTGTTAGTCTTGATTTCCCTAACGTCCCCATCGCAGCAGCAACTGCCGAAGTTCAGGACGACGGCGTAGCGGGCTCCGCCGAACTTGATGAGGGGCTGCGCTCCATCGCTGAACGAGTTGTACATTCTGTCGCTCCCGTTGTTGAATCTGCAGCCGCTATTAGGGAGGTTGACTCGAAGGCAAACCGCGTTTTCATTACGCACGGCAAACAGCGCGCAATCGTAGGCCAGATCAAGGAACTTCTCATCTTCGGTAAATTCGAGCCCATTATCTCGGTCGAGCGCGAATCAACCGCAATAGCCTTGCCGGAGCAGGTGTTCGAGGACATGCGCTCGTGTGGCGCAGGGGTGCTCCATGTGGGCGCTGAGGGCCACTATCTTGACAAAGACGGAAAAGAGCACCCGAAGCTTAACGACAACGTGCTTATCGAGATTGGCGCCGCCATGGCGCTATACGGCAAGAGAATGATCTTGCTTGTTGAGAAGGGAGTAAACTTGCCCTCGAACCTTCAGGGGCTGTACCGATGCGAGTACGAGGGCGACAAACTCGACTACGATTCGACTATGAAGCTACTGAAGACCTTCAGCCAATTTCGATAGTAAGGGTCGCAATGCACCCCGATAACTGTTATCAAATGCCTCGGAAGGGAGATCCGATGCAGACATAGCAGCGCGGCCAAGCACTGCCGCTCTTCTCACGTTCGATCAATGGGTAGAAATACTGTCGTCAGGTTGCTTGGTAAAGCGACTCATTGGCAGATCAATCTGCGACTCGCTGCAACCGTTTTTTCTTCCAAATCAACAGGTTGTAAACACAGCCTACAGTTAGGCGGCGGTTATAATGCACCCCCTGCGTAGTTCAAGGGGAGCTTTCACAGGAGAGTTGGGCGCGGCGACTCACTTCCCTATCAACGTCCTAGTGACATAAATCTTTTTGGTTCAACCCACGCTAACGGCGGACGTTAACTCGACTACATTCTTCATCGCCGTAAGTTTTTTGGAGCGCCAATGGCTGTCCCTAGAGTTTTTGTAAGTTCTACGTGTTACGACTTGATCGAAATCAGGGACGCAATCGGAAATTTTTGCGAAGGATTCGGCTTCGATGCTGTACTTAGCGACAAAGGCGATGTTTTTTTTCATCCGGACCTTCATACGCATGAGGCATGCTTGTTCGAAATACAAAATTGTCATTTACTAGTTTTAGTTATTGGGGGTCGCTTTGGTGGAACTTATATCACCGAAAAAAACAAGTCCATTACCAATGCCGAGTATGCAGCGGCACGCAAGCGCAGCATCCCCATATTTTGCTTCGTAAAACAAGATGTTCTCGACAACCATAATCTATGGCAAAGAAACAAAGGCAAGCCTTTTTCAAATCAAATTTTTTATCCGGCAATCGAAAAACAAGAACATGCAAACGATATTTTTGAATTTATTGACGAGGTTAGGCACTCTACCGTAAATAACGGTTTCTTCGGCTTCAAAATGGGTCGGGACATTGAAAACATGCTTAAAAAGCAGTTGGCTGGAATGTTTTTTGATTTTTTGAGCAAACGAAGCTTAGCCACTGAAATTCAAACAACTAATGACGCGGTACAGAGACTTGCGCTCGTAGCCAATTCGATTGAAGAAGTGGTTAAACGCATTTATCGAAAAGACGAAGAAGATCCTGTTGCCGTAATCGATGCATTAGAACGAACTAAAGCCGCCGAAAACTTCTTCCAAACTATTGGAAAAATATTAGCCGACAAAGAATTTTTAACTGATAGCGACGTTTCTGTACTTTCGAAAACGACAGATGCCGATTGGGTCTCAGTCTTTTCCGAATTAAGGTATTTCGGTTACGGCTTTGATGTAGAAACGGCAGCTTCTGACGTCGTTGCTCTATTTCAAGAGCCGGACAAAGTTTTGACGTTTTTGGACTGGACCCCACTTGTCAATGAAAATGCTGAAGTGATTTTCAATGGCATTAACTTAACAGAGGAAATTCGTCGTGGCTGGATAGCATTCATTTCGCTTCGCCCCGATAAGCGAAAAGAGGTTTCTGAGGGCTACCGATACGCCAACGCGCCCACCGCACCCGTCACACGCCGCCGGGCTTTCCCCAAGCCAAAGCAATGAGCCATAAGTAGAAATTTTGCGGCCGGATTGCTTTGTAAAGCGACTCACTGGCAGATCAATCGGAGACTCGCTCCCGCAGTTTTCTTTGCTAAATCAACAGCTTGCAAACACAGCCTCCCAGTTCGGCGGCGGCTATAATGCACACCCCTCTTCGTAGTTCAATGGATAGAACGAGTGCCTCCTAAGCGCTAGATACAGGTTCGATTCCTGTCGAAGGGACCATTCACAACCCGCATGCCTCACCGCATGGCGGGTTTTTCTTTTTCCTGGCCTTAACACGGCACTAGGTAATAACCCGAACAATCGTCGGGCCTTCCGAGAAATTGGCTACCGAAGTCACGTCTTGCAACGTGAAAGGTCAGAATTCTTGTTGCATAGCAGCAATTAGAGGAAGGACCCTGGATGCTTTTGTTCAAGAACAAGCAAATCGATAGCGCAATTTTTGACATGGACGGAACGATGTTCGACACCGAGCGACTTCGGTTCCGCACGCTGACCCAGGCTTCCGAAGAGCTCTTCGACAGGCATTTCACCGAAGAGGTCCTGATGGGGTCTCTCGGCCTGAGTGCCCGCAAGGCCGAAGAGCTTGCAAAGCAGCAGTACGGAGAAAGTTTCCCGTACGCCGCCATTCGCCGCCGCGCCGACGAGCTCGAACTGGAACATGTGCGCACCCACGGCGTACCCATCAAACCGGGCCTGCTGCCCGTATTGGAGCGGCTGCGCAAGTCGGGCCTGAAGATGGCGGTCGCGACGTCCAGCCGCCGGGCGATTGCCGAGGAATACCTCATCAACGCCAACATCTACAAGTACTTCGACCTGTGTGTCTGCGGCGACGAGGTGGTGCAGGGCAAGCCGCACCCGGAGATTTTTCTGCGCGCCGCCGAAGCGCTCAACACCGTGCCCGAACACAGCCTGATGTTCGAGGACTCCGAGAACGGCCTGCGCTCGGCCATCGATGCCGGCGGCCTGGCGGTGCTGGTGGAAGACATCAAGCGGCCGCCGGCGGAACTGGTCGCCCGTGCCTTTGCCAGCTACACCGACCTGCGCCTTTTCCTGCAGGAGCTTGCGGACTGCACGCCCAGGATGGCCATGCCGACACTCACCGAACCCTTTCCCCAGGCGGTGAACCAGCTCAGGGCGGGCATACACGGCTTCGGTGCCATGGGCGGCGGTTACCTGACGCAGGTTTTCTCGCACTGGGACGGCTACACCCGGCCGGTGGAAATCATCGCGTCCACCGGCAACGCGCTCCTGCGCGAAGCCATCGAAGCCTTCGGCAAGTTCAGCGTGCGTTACGGCAGCCTGGCTTTCGACCAGGCCATCCAGCGCATGCGTATGGTGGACGCGGCCGATGTCCCGGCGGTCGCCGGCATGTATCGTGACTGCGCCATCGTGGCTTTGTGCGTACCCGAACAGGCCATCGTCACCCAGGCACCGGTCATTGCCCAGGGCCTCGCCGAACGCTTCGCCACGACCGATCGCGCGCTGACCGTGCTGGTGGTGCTCAACAAGGTCGGTGGCGCGCAGTTCGTGCGTGACCTGGTCGAAAAGGCACTGCGCGAACAGGTGCCGGCGCAGGATTGCGAACAGATCCTGGAACGGACGCATTTCTGCGAAACCGTGCTGACCCGCATCGTCTCCAAGCTCTCAGACGAGCAGTTGTTGCGGCAACTGCGCATCAAGGCCGACCTCTACGACAAGAACGTGGCCGCCGCCCGCGAAGCCGCCGCCGCGCCGGTCCTGGCGCTTGCCGACGGCGAAGAAGACGTCGCGGAAGGCGTCACGCCTATCGCCAGCACCTTGCGAGATGCCGGCGAGCCGGCCAGCGCGCTGGCCCCGCTGCACCTGATCCTGTTCAACAGCGAAACCGACATGCCGCTGTACGCCCAGCGCGGAAGCGACCTCCTGGAACACCTGCGGCAGATCGACACGGTCGCCGACATCGGCGAAATCCAGGTGCTGAAAAACCGCCTCTGGAACGGCACCCACGCCATCGTCGCCTGGTATGCCGCGCTGCTGGGCTACCCCACCGTCGGCCATGCGATGGGCGATGCGCGGGTGCAGACGCTGATGGACCACCTGCTCGACGTGGAACTGGCGCCGGCACTGACGCTGGCGTTCCCGGCGCTGGCGCCGCGCCTGCCGGAGTTCATCAACACCTTCCGCCGGCGCTGCGCCCATGCGTTCAAGGACCCTTGCGCACGCATCGGCCGCGACCCGCTGCGCAAGCTGCAGCGCGACGAACGCGTGCTGGGCAGCCTGTCGATGGCGCAGGCGCAAGGCATCGCGGCACCCGGCCTTGCATTCGGCGCCGCCCTTGCGGTCTGGTATGCGCTGAAGCACCCGGAAGCGGCAGACGACGGCGAATGCCTGACGATCCGCCGGATCTACGGCCAGCGCGGTTCGTTGATGGATGTGCTGACCTGGAACGGCGAGTACTACGGCCAGCCGTTCGCCGGCATGGATGCGGTGGCCGATGCCACGGCGCTAGCGGCGGTGCATATGCATTTCGACCGGCTGCAGGCGAATGCCGAGGCCTATCTGCAGGCACCGGAACTGCTGTGATCCGGGGGCGATGACCCGGCCTGCTTTCCGCAGCCCTCGAGCATCGCCCGACCCAGCGCCCGTGCCTCCTGCGAATCCCGGCTCAGCAACAGCTCTGCCGCACCCACCCGGTCGCGCATTTCCTTGTTCTGGCTCAGCTTTGACTTGGCGACCACCCGGCTGACCCGGATTTCCAGGCCGACGATGGCCTTCAGCATGCCGTCGATGAAATCGGGCGCCGAATCGCCCATGCGCCAGGGCTTCGGCTCGACGGCTTCGTTCACCCGGGTCAGCCGCGCCAGCAGGCCGCGCAGAAACGCCTCGTCGTGACGGAAAACGATGTGGCCGTGGACATGCACCACCTGGTAGTTCCAGGTCGGCACCTGCCGGTGGGTTTCGTGTTTGGACGGATAGCCGTTGGGCGACACATAGGCTTGCGGGCCGCTGAACACCACCAGCACCTCGGCACCTTCGCGCAGGTCCTGCCACAGCGGATTTGCGCGGGCGATGTGGGCCTTGAGGGTGACGATGGTGTCGTCCTGGCCGTCCACCTCGAAAGGAATGTGGTTGGCATCCAGCCCTTCCGGCCCCTGGTTGACCAGGCAACCCAGCGGATGGTCGCGCAGCAACTGGCGGATGGTCGCGGGGCGGGATTCGGCGAAATGGGCGGGCAGGTACACGGCGTGATGGAAATGTCGGTGAAGCGTGATCGAAGCGCTAATGCCGCGAGTGCGAATGGGTCGCCACCACCACCAGCCGGCCGATGAAGACCGCCGACAGCACCAGCAGCACGATGTTCAGCGCATACAGGCAGAACTGGGTGCGGGCATAGTTTTCACGCACCACCACCTGGGCCTTCTTGCCGCCGTTGCTGTTGAAGTCCGACAGCCGGCCCAGGGTCTGCGTCGCCCGGTCGAAAGCCTCGTCGGACAGCGTGATGAATCCTTCCAGCCGCGCCTGCCTGTCGCCGCCCTGCTGCATCAGCAGCTGGTCCTGAACGTCCAGGTAGATTTCGCGCTGCTTGCGGTAGGTGTCGAACAGCTGCTGCTCTTCGTTGGGGGTGACCAGGGGGGCGTAAGTCGCCTCCGCGCGCTTGAGATCGTCCTTGCGGTCGGCCTGGATGGTGCGGCAGCGCTGCGAACTGCAATCGTCGCCGGCGATCACCACCAGGCCGGCCGCCCGCCGCACCTGGCCAAGCGATGAACGTATGCCGGCGATGGCCTGCACGCTGGGCAGCCAGTTGCGGGCGACATCTTCCGACGCCACGTAGATGTTCGACGTCGTGTTGAAGATGTAGATTCCCAGCGCCAGCAGGAAGGACGCGACCACCGTCAACACCGCAAGGGTCCAGCTTCCGGCTTGTCGGGGAGCGAACAAGGCATTGCGCATGACGGGCCTGGGCAGAGTTGCGGTGTACGCCGCATCCTACAAGACGCAAGGGAAGAGACCAAACGTCACGGACTGTCCACCCATCGACCGCACCATACTTGGCGGCAGTATCCATTGAGCAGTTTCCAGACACCGATGAGCAATTCGACGACCACCCCGCAGCATTCGCATGTCTTCGACGAAGGCAATCCGATGGCCGAGCGCAGCACCCGCTGGGCCACCTTGCTGACCGCCGCGATGATGGTGGTCGAGATCGCGGCCGGATGGGGTTTCAACTCCATGGCGCTGCTGGCCGACGGCTGGCACATGAGCTCGCATGCGCTGGCGCTCGGCCTGTCGGCGGCCGCATATGCGGCGGCGCGCAAGCTGGCGGGTGACCACCGCTTCTCCTTCGGCACCTGGAAGATCGAGGTGCTGGCCGGCTACAGCAGCGCCATCCTGCTGGTGCTGGTGGCCGGACTGATGCTGTTCCAGTCGGTCGAACGCCTGTTGTCGCCCAGCCCCATCCATTACGACCAGGCGATCGCCATCGGCGTGCTGGGCCTGCTGGTGAACCTGGCCTGCGCCTGGCTGCTGCGCGGCGGCCATCACCACGGGCACGGGCACGATCATGGACATGCACACGCACACGCACATGGCCATGACCACGGCAACCATCACGGCGATCACGAGCACCAGGACCTCAACCTGCGCTCCGCCTATCTGCATGTGGTCGCCGACGCCGCCACCTCGGTGCTGGCCATCGCCGCGCTGGTCGGTGGCAAGCTGTGGGGCGCCGCCTGGCTCGACCCGGTGATGGGCATCGTCGGCGCGATGCTGGTGGGCAGCTGGGCCTGGAGCCTCTTGCGCCAGACAGGCCGGGTGCTGGTGGATGCCGAGATGGATTCGCCGGTAGTGGAAGAAATCCGCGAGGTCATCGCCGCCAGCCCGGTGCCGGCCACCATCGCCGACCTGCATGTGTGGCGGGTCGGCAAGGCGCAGTACGCCTGCATCGTGTCCGTCTTCACCGACGGCCCGGCTACGCCGGAATTCTTCAAGCAGCTGTTGCGGGTGCATGAAGAGCTGGTGCACATCACCGTCGAAGTGAATCCCTCGATCCGGCCTGCCGAGGCGGTCAACGCATGAAACAGGCCCTGCTGATCATCGACGTGCAGCGCGCGCTGTTCGATGCCGAACCCCGGCCCCTGGAGGCCGATGCGGTCGTCGAACGCATCAACGCCCTGTCGGCACGTGCCCGGCTGGCGGGTGTGCCGGTGGTCTTCATCCAGCATGAAGACACGCAGTCGCTGGCCCACGACTCCGCAGGCTGGCGGCTGCAGGCCGGGCTGTCGGCCCAGCCGGCCGACAACTTCATCCGCAAACGCACCGCCGACAGCTTTCTGGGCACGCCGCTGGGCGAACTGCTCACCGCACGCAACATCGGCCAGGTCGTCGTCGCCGGCTACGCATCCGAGTTCTGCGTGGACACCACCGTGCGCCGCGCCGCCGCCCTGGGTTACGCGGTGCTGATCGCCGCCGACGCCCACACCACCCACGACAAACCCCATGCGCCGGCCGAGCTGATCCGCACGCACCACAACGCCACGTTGACCGGCATCTCCAGCTTCGGGCCGAAGATCGAAGCGGTGCCGGGTGATCAGATCCACTTCGGCGATGGTGTGCTGTAACGCTTCCGGAATTCAAAGGCCCCACCCCCCCGCTGTACCCGACCGAGCCGCGTCAGCGGGCACAGGCGCGGCAGATCCAGGCCTGGATCCGCAGCGACCTGACGGCGATTCGCGGGGAGCGTCCGACCGAGGTGGTCTTTCTGGGAGCCGAGGCCCAGCCGCTTTCGCCACAGGCAAGGGCAGCGGCGCAAAAGCTGTTCTCGCTGGCGCAGGCGTTCATGGCGCCGGGTGACGAATACCTGTTCGGCCGATGGTCGATCGTGGACACCGACCTGGCGCTGATGCTCAAGCGGCTGGCCGGTGCGGACGACGGCGTGCCGGCGGCTCTGGCCGAATACGCGAGCCGGCAATGGGCGCGGCCTTCGGTGCGTGCGTGGATCAGGAACATCGGCACCGCCGAATAAGGCGCACCTACAATTCGCCCGCCACGTCCGGAAGGACGCGGTCGGGTTTGGAAGCCCGAATAGATATCGAAGGCTTAGCTGCGCACCTGTCTACACAGTTGTGCAGCTTTGCTGTCCGCGCCCCAGTTTTTGGCGGCTCGGGCAGGAGGGCTTGCCCTGCCGGTGTTTGCTTCGGTTTCTTCCGGTCTTCCAACCTGTTCGAGCTGCCGCCATCGTTTGGAAGCGATGGCGGCAGTTGTTGCAACTGGAATGAAACCCTGGAAGGCCTCAAATGGCTGAACGCTCCCTCTTGTCGATGACCCTCGACATCGACACCGAAACCACCGCCCTGCGCGAAGTCCTCGGCGCCTATGTCGGGCTCGAAAAACTCTTGCAGCGGTCCGGCATCGAGGAAGACCCCGAACTGCCGATGAACCGCGCCGAACTCCACGGCATGCTGCAACTGATGAACGGCGGCATGCATCGGCAGATCGAACTGATGGAAGACTGCGTCCGCTCGGTGGTGCTGGCGCTGCGCGCATCGACTCCGGCGCAGGTCACCACGCCATAACGCAGTCGCCGCCATTCGCGCTTTACCGATACCAAGGAGCAGCCACACGCCGGCCGCGGGCGACACCCTTCGCGTAGAGTCGCCCGCGTGCACCACCTCATCGAACTCATCGGCCAATACGGCGTCTTCCTGGTCTTTGCCTGGGTCCTGCTGGAACAGGCCGGCGTACCGGTCCCGGCGTATCCGGTGCTGATGGTGGCGGGGTCGCTGGCGGCGGCCGGGCAGTTGTCGATGCCGCTGCTGGTGCTGGTCACCGTGCTGGCCTGCCTGATCGCCGACACCGGCTGGTACCTGGCCGGCAACCGCTACGGCGGCCGGGTGTTGCGCACCATCTGCCGGCTGTCTCTCACGCCCGACAGCTGCGTGACGCAGACCGAATCGGTGTTCGACCGCTGGGGCCCGCGCTCATTGATCGTGGCCAAGTTCGTTCCCGGTTTTGCGTCGGTCGCCACGGCCATGGCGGGCGCCACGCGGGTCAGCCGCGGCGCCTTTCTGGCTTATGACGCGGCGGGTTCCGCGATCTGGGGCGGCCTGGGGCTGGCGCTGGGCTGGATGTTTGCTCCGGCGGTCGAGACCATGCTGGTCACGCTGCAGAGCTTCGGCCGCTGGGGCTTGATATTGCTGGGCGGCGCGGTCGCATTGTTCGTTGCGCGCAAGGCCTGGAACCGGGTGAGCTTTCGCCGGCAACTGGTGATGCAGCGGTTGACGATTGCAGAGCTGAACGCGCTGCGCCAAGGCAGGAAGCCGGTGGTTTTCGTCGATGTGCGCCAACGCAAGCTTTGGGAGCAGGACCACATCCCGGGCGCCGTTGCCTACGAAGCGGACGATTGGGCGCCAGCGCACCAGAGCCCGCATCGTGATTCGGCCATCGTGGTCTATTGCGATTGCCCGGCGGAGGCGTCGGCGGTCATCGTCTCGAAAGCGCTGCGGGCAAAGGGTTTCAAGACCGTGCATGCGCTCGGCGGCGGGCTGCAGGCCTGGCGCGATGCCGGCCACCCCGTGGCAAGACCGGGGTAATGTACCTGCTCTGTTATTTCAGGTAATAAATAATATCCAGAAAGTGCCGATTAGGCTGCCATAGAATGCCGCACCACCGCACAGGCCCGGCATGCAGAATAATCGCAGCGTTAGATATACCACCAGCCCATTACTGGCCAGCCCGACACCGACCTGGCGCAGCAAATTCATCGTGGCGGTGATAGCCGCCGGTTTTTTATTGCTGGCCTGCCGGGCATTCTATGTGCAGGTGCTGAATAATGATTTCTTTATTCGCCAGGGTGTCATCCGGTTCTCACGCAACCTGATATTGCCGGCCAGCCGGGGCCGCATATTGGACCGTAACGGCCTGGTGTTGGCGTCGAGCGTTCCGGCGCCGGATGTCTGGGCCATTCCGCAGGATATACAGACCGATGACCCGGCGGTGGTCGACAAACTCGCAGAACTGTCCAGGCTGCTGGGAATGCCGCTGAAGGAGCTGGACAAGAAACTGGACGACGACGACAAGACCTTCGTCTGGATCCAGCGGCAGGTCGATGCCACGGTGGCCAGGAAAATCGCCGCCCTGGCGATTCCCGGGGTCTACCTGCGGGCCGATTACAAACGCGAATATCCGTCGGGCGAAGGCGATGCACATATCGTCGGTTTTGCCAACGTCGAGAACAACGGGCAGGAAGGCATGGAGCTGAGTTTCAACAAGGCGCTGAGCGGCACCGCCGGTTCACGCCGGGTGATCAAGGACCGCTTCGGCCGCATCATCGAAGACGTGGGCGAACAGGTGGCGCCGGTCGATGGCCAGGACATTACCTTGAGCGTGGACGACCGCATTCAGTTCGTCGCCTATCAAAAGCTGCGTGACGCGGTAGTCGCCAACAAGGCCAAGGCCGGCAGCGTGGTGGTGGTCGACGCCCATACCGGCGAATTGCTGGCCATGGCCAATTACCCCAGCTTTGACCCGAACGACCGCAGCCACCTGACCGGCGAGCAGTTGCGCAACCGCGCGATGACCGATGTCTTCGAACCGGGCTCGACCATGAAGCCGCTGACCATCGCCACCGCGCTGCAGTTGGGCCGCGTCACACCCAGGACGATTATCGACACCAACCCCGGCTATATAAACGTCACCGGCGCGACCATTCACGACGACGCCAATTTCGGGGTATTGACGGTGCAGGGCGTCATTCAAAAATCCAGCAACGTGGGTGCCACCAAGATTTCCCAGCGCATGAGTGCGGAAGAAATGTGGAATTCGTTTACCGCGGTCGGCCTGGGTCGGAAGCCGGATACGGTTTTCCCCGGTGCCGTGACCGGCCGGCTGCGCCCCTGGAAAAGCTGGCGACCCGTCGAACAGGCCACCATGTCTTATGGCTATGGATTATCTGCGTCGTTGTTCCAGATCGCCCACGCATACACCTCATTCTCGAATGACGGTGAAGTGATTCCGGTCAGCCTGCTGAAACTCGACCATGCGCCCGAGGGCGTCCGGGTGTTTTCTGCGGAGGTCGCCGGCGAGGTGCGGGAGATGATGCACATGGCCGCTTCACCGGATGGCACCGCACCGCAAGCGCGTACCGAAGGATATTCAGTGGGCGGCAAGACCGGCACCGCACATAAACAGGTCGGCAAGGGTTATGCAAGCAACCAGTACCGCGCCTGGTACACCGGCATGTCGCCCATCGACAAACCCCGGGTGATCGTCGCGGTGATGATCGACGAACCCAGTGCGGGCAAACATTTCGGCGGCCAGGTAGCGGCCCCGGTGTTCAGCCAGGTGGTCGGGCAGAGCCTGCGCATATTGGGCGTGGTGCCCGACCTGACGGTGCAGCAGGGCTTCAACATGGCGAAGGAAAGCACGGTGACGGCGTCGCATTCGCCGATGGCCAACGACTGAACAAAAAAGGCCGCGCTCCAGGGCACGGCCTTTTCAGCAAGCGCCCTTGTCGATCAATCGATCAGGCCGACCTGCAGGAAACCCTGCGTTCCCACGTTGCTGCGTGCGCCGACCATCACGCCGAGCTTGTTGCTCTGCGCAAGCCAGTAGCCGCTGCCACCGTTGCTGGCGGCCTGCGCGACACGCATGCCGGTCGGTCCGGAGGCACCGGCCCCGATCAGCGAAAGCGTGGCGGTGATGCCGGCGCCCGTGGGCAGCACGCCGGTCGAACCGAAGCTGGTGCCGGTGACGGCCGCCGAACCCCAGGCGCCATCGGTGCTGCCGCCACGAACCGTGACGTTGTTGAAAGTGCCTTCGGGCGTACCGATGCGGAATTGCACGGTCGGCACCGCGACGGCCGAAACGGTACCGGCGTCCAGGTAGACGTTCTGGCTGCCGATGGTGGCGATGGAGAAGCTGCCGGTGTCGGTGGCATCGGCCACGTTGATGCCGTTCCAGGTGCCGGCCGTCGTGGCGGGAGCCACCGCGTAGGTACGCACCGAGCCGGTCGGGCAGGTCGCCACGGTGTAGACGACGGCGTCGTTGCAGACATCCAGGAAGGTGCCGGCGTTGCGCACGCGGATCTGGCTGATCAGCGAGTCGCGGCCGGTGGCGGTCGCCCGGACGGCCAGGCGGTTGTAGGTGCCGTCGAGCGCCGATTGCGTGGTGACCAGGGCACGCGTGGCGACGAAGGGCTGCACGCTGTAGCTCACGGGCGATGCAAAGGCGGTGGCGAACGGGAAGGTGCCGACCACGGTGTCGGTGGTGGTGCGGAGGCGTGCGGTGTTGGCGGCCGAACCGGCGTTGCGCACCGACACCATCCGGTAGGTGCCGGGCTCGGTGGCGTCGGCGGCCAGGGTGCCGCTGGTGGTCACGCTGGCGGCGTCGGTCATGTCGTAGACCAGTCCGTTGAAGTCCAGCGCCAGGGTCTGGCGAGTGCCGTTGGCAGCGAACACGGTGTAGTTGCCGTTGCGCGCATCGCCCGCCGCGACCACCAGGTTGATGCTGGCGCTCAGGCCGTTGGACGCGGTCGCGCTGACGGTCAGCGTGCCGGTGACGGTGCGGCCGTTGAGGATGGTGGCGGCCCACGACTGGCTGGCGACCGCGCTCAGGCGGGCCTTGGTGGCGGCGCCCGCGAGCGCTGCGCTGATGACGTTGACGGCCTGGTTGGAGGTGATGCTGACGACGTCGCCGGCATTGATCGCGATGTTGCCGTTGGCATCGGCCGTGCGGGTGACGCCGTTGACCTGGACGGACAGGGAAACCGCGACGGGTGTCGTGGTGCTTGTGGTGGCGCCACCGCCACTCTCGCCACCACCTCCGCCGCCGCAGGCCACCAGGGAAGCGGCAGCTGCCAGGACACCGGCCTTCAGGAGTGAATACTTCATGTTGTCTATGAGAAGAGAGTTTCCGCACACGTCGGCGGCGCGGGATTGTATGCGCCGCCGATACATGTACTGACACTTACGACACACTCGCGCCGGCTGTCAGCGCCCGGTGGAACCCAGCTTCTCGAAATCGGCATTCAGCCGCGCCAGCGACGACGAGATCTGTGCGCGCCGGTCTTTCACCCATGCGTCCTGGCGGGAAACACGCAGGTTGGCGTCCTTCAGCATGCGGGCCATTTCTGCTGGCTGCGGGCCGCCGGCAGTCTCGCGGTTCCGGACGATGGCGACCGGGTCGAGCGTGGCGCGAAACTCGGCTTCGGACATCGGCAACGCGGGAGCGAAGTCGGATCCCCTGACCGTTTCGGCATAGATGCGCCTGGCTTCGGCGTAGGGGAAGGCCAGCGGCCTGATGTCCTTGGCCTTGGCGTATTCGACGACCTCGGACGCGAAATGGTGACCGACGCGGAACGGCAGCCTGTATTTGCGCATCAGCACGTCGGCCAGTTCCTGCGAGGCGGTCCAGTCGCTGTTGAGTTCTTCCAGCGCGCGGTCGGGGTCGATCACCAGCGCGGTCAGGATCCTGTCGAGGTTGGCCAGCACGGCCGTGGCGCTGTTGACCATGGCGCTGTTGGCGCGGACTTCTTTCGGGTCGCTCATGCCGGGCGGAATGTTGTGCGCCTGGATGGCGGCGCCCAGGCCCAGGGTGAAGGCGGTGGACGCATCGCGGCGGGTGCTGTTGAGCAGGCCGGGGTTGCGTTTCTGCGGCATCGCGCTGGATACATAGGTATTGCCGCCGCCCTCCTGCAGCAGGATCCACGGACGGGCCTGCGCGTACTGGGTCATCACGTCCTCGATGAAGCTGCCGACGTGCAGCGAAATGGCGGTGACGATCTGCCCGGCCTCTACCGGTTCGTCGACCGACGAGATCTGCGACGCGTCGTAGGCGTTGTCGACCAGGGCGGAAAAACCCAGGTAGTCGGACATTCGTTTGCGGTTGAGCGGCCAGCTGGTGCCGTTGAGCACGGTGGTGCCCATCGACGACCGGTCGATGCGCGCATAGGCCTCGCGGATGCGCTGCGCGTCGCGGTCCAGCCCGGCGGCGATGCCGAGCAGGTAATGGCCGTAGCTGTTGGGCTGTGCGGCGACGCCGTTGGTGTAGTTGGGGACGATGGTGGCCTGGTAACGCTCGGCCTGTTTCACGAGGGTGGCGGTGGTCTTGTTGAGCTGGTCGGCCAGCGCCAGCATGTCGTCGCGCAGGATGGCCGAACGCAGGGTGGCAAGCATGTCCTGGCTGGAGCGGCCGGCGTGCAGCAGCGTGATCTGCGGGCCCGCCGCCTCGATCAGCAGGGGTTCGAAGGTGATGACGTTGACAGGGCGTTTGCCGCCGGGCTTGTCGCCATCGGCCAGCACCTTGGTGATGCCGGCAAAGGCCAGCGGTGCCATGTTCCTGTCGAGCAGGCCCTCGTCGGTGTTGATGACGGCGGTGGCCTTGTTGATTTCGCCGAGCCAGAAGAACTCGTCGTGTTTAGGCTTGGGCTGGGCCCAGGCAACAGGCGCAACCAGGGACAGGGAAAGTGCGGTCGCAAGGGCGAGGGTCGTGAGTTTCATGCGTTTTTTGTCTCTTTGGGCTATGCAGCCAAAGACGATACAAGCGGCCAAAACTCCGGGTCAAATTAAATTAGGACCGGTTGCCATACGAAAAAAATATGGCGTTTCTCAGGCGTTAGCGGGCGATGCCGGCGAGGCGAACCTTCTGCGCGGCCGTCTGGACCGGTGGGACGTCGATGCCCCATTCATGGCCGGCCTGCATTTCGCCACGGGCACGGGCGGCTTCCATTTCGGCGACCACTTCGGCGCGGGTGCGGCCGGTCGCCGGGCGGCTGGTGGTCGCCTTCGAAGAAGCGGTCGTCAGCGGCGCCGACAGCTCGGCTTCGTCGCTGGAGGCGAAGGAAGCAGTCGAAACAAGTCCGGCAGACAAGGCGATGGCGAGGGCGGCGAGGGTTGAAAAGCGGTTCATGTCAGTCCTTTGGAGAGTTCGGTCACCAGCGATCTGCTGGGATGGATGAACTTTAGGATTTGCAAGTCCGCATGAAAAGTTGCAATCCGTGCACCATCTATCTGCATATTTGCATACGATGCAAGCCATGATTCCAGACAACCTGCCCCGCCCCGACAGCCGCCGCGCCCTCGTGTGGGACGACCTGCAGATGTTTCTTGCAGTGGTCGAGACGGGGTCGATCACGTCTGCGGCGAAAAGGCTGCGCGTCAACCATTCGACGGTGCTGCGGCGCATCGGTAACCTCGAATCCACGCTGTCGACGCGGCTGTTCGACCGGCTGCCGGGCGGTTATGCCCTGACTGCGCCGGGGCACGAATTCGCCGAGCGCCTGGCCGGCGTTGCCGAGCAGGTGGAAGACGCCCATCGCCACATCAGCAGTCGTGACGTCGAGGTGCGCGGCACGCTCCGGGTGGCAGCGCCCGAAATGCTTTTCAAGACCGTGCTGATGCCGCTGATGACCCGGTTTTCACAGCTGTACCCCGCGGTGCAACTGCAACTGGCGATGGGCAGCAATACCCTGAATCTCACCCGCCGTGAAGCCGACGTGGCGGTGCGGGCATCCAACCATCCGCCGGAAAACCTGATCGGCCGCCGGCTCGGCAGGGTGCAGACGGCGTTGTATGCATCCCGCGACTACCTGGCATCCCTGCCGCCGGGGGCGACGTCGGCCGATTACCGCTGGGTGGCGCTGGACGACACGCTGATCCACATGGATTCCGCCCGCTGGGTGCGGCGCAATATCGACGAATCGCGTGTGGTGATGCAGCTCGACAGCGTCGGCGGCATGGTCGACGCTGTGGCCTGCGGCACCGGCGTGGGCCTGCTGCTGTGCCCGGTCGCGCACCTGCGGCCCGAACTGGTACAGCTGTCGCCGCCCGATCCGGCGCTGGATTTCGGCATCTGGCTGCTGACCCATCCAGACCTGAAACAGGTGGCGCGGGTTCGCGCGTTCACCGACTTCCTGTTCGACACGCTGGAGCGTGAAGGGACGCTCAAGTAACGATTGCTGCCTCAGGCCAGGGCCAGCGAACCGATCAGCCAGACGTTGGCCACCGCGATGACGGCGAACAGCAACCAGGCCGCCGACTTCATCGACCAGCCGCTGGCGAAACCGCCCATCACTTCGCGGCTACCGGTGAAACGGATCAGCGGCCACATCGCGAAAGGCAGCTGGAAACTCAGTACCACCTGGCTCAGCACCAGCATCTTTCCCACGCTGCCTTCACCCAGCAGCCAGACCCCCAGAAAGGCAGGAATCAGCGCCAGGCCCCGGGTGATGAGACGGCGCTGCCAGCACGGGATCTTCAGGTCCAGAAAACCTTCCATCACGATCTGCCCGGCGATGGTGCCGGTGAAGGTCGAGCTTTGGCCGGACGCCAGGAGGGCGATGCCGAAAAGCATGGCCGCCAGGCCGCTGCCGACCAGTGGTTCGATCAGCCGGTAGGCATCGCCGATGTCATTGACCTCGCGATGGCCGTTGGCGTGGAACGCGCTGGCTGCCAGCACCATGATCGCGGCGTTGATCAGCAGGGCCAGCGACAGCGAGACGACCGCGTCGAGGGTGCAGAAACGGATGGCTTCGCGTTTACCGGCGTCGTCGTGCGAAGCCAGCCGCGTCTGCACGATGGACGAATGCAGGTACAGGTTGTGCGGCATGACCGTGGCGCCCACCACGCCGATGGCCAGGTACAGCGCGCCGGGCTGCTGCAGCCGTTCCAGGCTTGGCGCGAAACCCATGGCGACCGACGACCACAGCGGTTGCGACAAGGCGAGTTCGACCGCAAAACACGCTGCGATGGTGGTGACCAGGCCCAGCACGATGGCCTCGACCCGCCTCACGCCCGCGCCTTGCAGACCCAGCACCAGCACGGTGTCGAAGGCGGTGATCGCAATGCCGACCGGTATCGACACGCCGAACAGCAGGTGAAGCGCCAGCGCGCTGCCCAGCACTTCGGCCAGGTCGCAGGCGATGATGGCGAGTTCGGCGCCCAGCCACAGGAAACGGTTCACGCCGGGCGAATAACGCTGGCGGCAGAGTTGCGCCAGGTCTTTCTGTGCCACCAGGCCGAGGCGCACGCACAGGGTCTGCAGCAGCATCGCCGCCAGGCTGGCCAGCAGCACGACGAAGAGCAGGCCGTAGCCGAAACGCGAGCCGGCCTCGATGTCGGTTGCCCAGTTTCCGGGGTCCATGTAACCGACCGAAACGAGCAGGCCAGGGCCTGCATAACGGATGAGTTTCTTGAAGAAGGGAAGGTCGGCGGAGACCTGGACGCTGCCCTTGATCTCCGAAGGACAGAAAGGCGCGGTAGCGGTGCGCGGCAGGCGGAAGAACATCGCCGGGATGATAAACAGCGCCGACCCGGCCGCACCGGACGGCATTTCTATTGCCGCTATAGAAAATCACGACAGACGCGGCCTGAAAACAAAAAAGCCCGCAAGCGTTTCGGCTGGCAGGCTGATCTGGGGAATGTGGTCGTGGACTCTGACGCGGTCCACGTTACGGCATTTTCACTTGCAGGAACCACCTTGTTGTTTTTCTCGTCGTGGTGATTCTGGTCCGACGTGCCGTTATGAGATCCGGCTTTGCCTGCGCAGGCAACCCTCATGCGTGAATGCACAAGGACAAGCCGGATTATATACCGAAAGTGATAGATGCGGGCTTACCCGTCGAGCTGTGGCAAAAATGCCTCCGCAATCTGTTCTACTGCCGGGCAGCCACCACAAAGGAGCCGCCATGGCAAAGGGTCAACAACGCAGTACCAAGGAACCGAAGAAGCAGAAGGTGGACAAGTCGCCGCCCAAGCCGGTGACACCCCTGAGCACCGCCCCCATCACGGTGGTGCCCGACCGCAGCAAGAAGAAGAAATAAGCGCGCAATGCGTGCGATGCATCGGTTCGGCCGATGCTTTTGGACACCTCTTGCCGGCTTGCCGGCATCACCATCGATTGCATGAACCGATTCGCTCTTCGCCGCCGTGCGGCAACCTTCGCGGCCAGCGGCGTATTGCTGGCCGGCTGCAACAGCGTGATTCCAGCACCGGGTGGTTCCACGCCTTCACCCACCGCGAACGACTCGGTCACCATAGAACACACCAGCCTGCGCAGCCGGATCTCGGTCTACGAGAGCGCCTTGCGCGCCTGCAAGCAGCGCGGGCACGAGCAGGCCATTTTCCAGGCTCAGGTGAATGAAAACGTCCAGCAGCCACCTGCTACCGGGCCGCAGCTGAGCACTTTCGCGTGCCGGTCCTGAACCACATCGGAGCCGCCATGCCGCACTCTCACCCACGACACAAAGAAGAAACTCCGGCCGAACATCTGGCCGACCTTCCAGTCGAGCCGGAAATGCCGCAAGGCGACATTCCGGCAGAGCAGTCGGAAGACGTGGCGACCGGCGTGCCCGCTACGCCCGCCGCACCCATCTAGTCATTCAGCCGCAGCGCACCGCCGTGATGTGGCCGGTGCCATCCACCTCCAGGTTCAGCCTCTGCGAACTGAACTCCTGAGTGTTTGCTTCACCCGGGCGCACCACCCGCAGCGTTTTCGCCAGGGTCTTGGTGATCAATTCCGACTGCAAGGCCTGTGTCGCCGGTTTGCCGATGGCGTAGCTGCCTGCCGGCGCATTGCAGGTGCCGCTCAATATCAAGGGGCCATTCGGAACGCCGCTTTGAGGAGTGGAGCTAGAACCACCCATGCCCAAGCCACCCTCCGCGCAGCCAGTGAGCTGCAAGCCCAGGGCAAATATCGTGGAAATGAATAAACCAGAGCCGATGCGCATGCTGTCTCCCCAAGTCGAACAAGTTGGTTCGACCGCACAGTAGGCCGGGCTCATGGCGTGTTTGCAAGCAGACGTTACAGCCGCCGTGTGGCTCGTGGCGCTCTCACCGCCGGAGGTTTGGCTTCTGCCTGCATTTCCGGGCAACTTTCGTTATTGGCGCCGAAGACCATCAATGATGCAGAAGGGAAACGACGGTTGAGTGATTCGCTGATCGGCCTGGACATGTCCACCGGCGCCTTGCGCGACTGGTGCAGTACACGGCCGCCGGCGTCCAGCACGGTGAAACAGACATCCGCCCGTGCGGCGCCCGTGGCGACAGACATGAGGATCAAGGCAAGGGCGGGAGCAGCGGAACGCGGTAGTCGCATGTTGGGTCCTGGTTGGGCGGGCTGCGCGATCTTAAAGAAGAGCGCCGCCCGGCGGCTGTAGTCCGGCTCCCGACACACGTTGGGCTTTCGTCCTGCATGGGCAAAACCGGTCAGGCGCTGCAATGCACTCATCACTTGAATGATGCGACGGAGAGCTCGTCTCCTCTTGGGCCCGCTTCGGCGGGTCTTTTTTTGCCTGCCTCACGCCATCCGGGACAATCGGCATTTCCAGACAAAAAGCTCCCGAGGTAACCATGGCTGTCCACTACTCCCGCGAACATCAATGGATCGACACCACCACGCCCGAAGCGGCGCGTGTCGGCATAACGTCCTTTGCGCAAGAGACGCTGGGCGACATCGTTTTCGTGGATCTGCCGGCGATCGGCAAGGTTTTCCGGCAGGGTGAAGTCGCTGCGGTTGTCGAGTCGGTCAAGACTGCCGCCGATGTCTTCATGCCGGCGTCCGGTGAAGTGGTCGCGGTGAACGAAGCGCTGCGTGCCGACCCCGCCATGGCCAACACCGACCCGCTCGGCGCTGCCTGGTTCTTCACGGTGAAACTGGCCGATCCGTCTGAACTCGATGGCCTGATGGACGAGGCGGCCTACGCCGCCTTCGCCAACGAAGGCTGAAGCGCCAGCGCCCGGTTCGCCAGGCCGGCGAGTGTCCAGCAGATCCAGGCCGTCCAGAGGGTGTGGCTGGTGAAATGAGCACCCCGCATCTGCTGAGAAAGGCCCAGGGCCAGGCCGGTCAGCAAGGCAACTGCCAACCAGGTCAGGGCCAGCCGGGGTTTCGCCCGGGCCAGCACAAAGAAACCGGCCATGAAGGCAAACCCTGTGGACGCATGCCCCGCCGGAAAACAATGGCCGCCGCCGCCATCGCTGACACCGGGCAACCAGTGCGAGACCTGTTCGAGCGTGCCGCCGAACTCCCGGAGATCCCACGGGCAGCTGGTAACGCTGCCGTATTTCATGAGTGTGATGGCCAGCAGGCAGAGCAGAGGCTGCGCCCACAGACCGAACCGCTCGCGCGGCGTCAGGGCCCGCAGAAACCCCCCTGGGAAACGGCTTCCGACGGCGATGGCGGCCAGCAGCAACCATCCGACATCACGCGCGCCCTGGTGAAACACCGCCTCGAGCCAGAAGCTGCCACGCAAGGCAAAACCGTGGCTGTCGCCGAAGAGGCGAGCCAGCGGCAGGTCCAGGCCGGAGGCATCCCAGAGGATGAGGAGCGCCAGGGCGACCAGCGAGACGCTGGCCCAGCCGGTCGCAAGACGGGCCGTGACGGAAAAGCCGTCTGCCACAGGGGCACGATCAGGAAAACGAACGATGACACGCATCCGCCAAGGCTAGGCACGCGTGCTGAAACCGCCGTGAACCAGCGGTTCATCCTTCGTTCATGCAGGCAGGAAACCGCTCCTGCCTGGCAATCACGCGCTCAGAACGGGATCAGGACGGGCTGAACAGGAAGTTCATCACGTCGCCATCCTTCACGACGTATTCCTTGCCTTCGCTGCGCATCTTGCCGGCATCCTTGGCGCCCTGTTCACCCTTGAGGGCGATGTAGTCGTCGAAGGCGATGGTCTGGGCGCGGATGTAGCCCTTCTCGAAATCGCCGTGGATCACACCTGCAGCCTGCGGACCGGTGTCGCCGATGCGGATGGTCCAGGCGCGGACTTCCTTCACGCCGGCGGTGAAGTAGGTCTGCAGGCCCAGCAGCTTGAAGGCGGCGCGGATCAGGCGGTCCAGCCCCGGCTCTTCCTGGCCGATTTCGGCGAGGAACATCTTCTTGTCCTCGTCGTCCATGTCGGCCAGTTCGGCTTCGATCTTGGCGCAGATGGCGACCACGGGCGCGTTCTGCTTTGCGGCGTACTCACGCAGGCGATCGAGGTAGGGGTTGTTGTCGAAACCGTCCTCGGCGACGTTGCCCACGAACATCGCCGGCTTGGCAGTGATCAGGGTGAAGGTCTTCACCAGCGGCGTTTCTTCCTTGGAGAATTCGAGCGCGCGCACCGGAATGTTCTCGTTGAGAGCCTTCTGGCAACGTTCGAGCAGGCCGACCAGCTTCTGCGCGTCCTTGTCGCCGGAACGAGCCACCTTGGTGTGGCGGTGCAGCGCTTTTTCGACGGTGGCCAGGTCGGCCAGGCAGAGTTCGGTCTGGATGACCTCGATGTCGGAAATGGGGTCGACCCGGCCCGACACGTGAATGACGTTGTCGTCGTCGAAGCAGCGCACCACGTTCACGGTGGCGTCGGTCTCGCGGATGTGCGCCAGGAACTTGTTGCCCAGGCCTTCGCCGGTGCTCGCACCGGCCACCAGGCCGGCGATGTCCACGAACTCGACGATGGCCGGCACGATGCGTTCGGGGCTGATGATCGCCGCGAGTTGCTTCAGCCGCGGATCAGGCACTTCCACGATGCCGACGTTGGGCTCGATGGTGCAGAACGGGTAGTTCTCGGCGGCGATGCCGGCTTTGGTGAGGGCGTTGAAAAGAGTGGACTTGCCGACGTTGGGCAAGCCCACGATGCCGCATTGGAGGCTCATGAAAAAATTCCTTTGATTGCCGCCAATTGTATTGGCCGTGTCCGGGACGCCAGCCGGACACGGCTGTGAACACCCGTCACCGACCGCTCCCTACAATGCCGCATGGTGCAAAACCCCGATATCTGTATCCGTGGCGCAGGCGTGGTGGGCAGCACGCTCGCATTGCTGCTGGCCCGTGACCGTCTGCGTGTGGGCCTGCTCGCGCAAGCCGCGACGCCCTCTTCCCAATCGCCTGCCGGCGACACCAGCGACGTGCGTGCCTATGCGCTCAATGCGGCATCACGCGACCTCCTGATGTCGCTCCGTGCATGGCCCGAGCCTGAGTTCGCCACGCCGGTAGCGGCGATGGAAATCCACGGCGACAGCACCGGCGTGCTGCGTTTCAGCGCCGAAGCGCAGAAGGTGCCAGCCCTCGCCTGGATCGTCGACCTGCCAGCGCTGCAGGCACGCCTGGCAGATGCACTGCGCTTCCAACCGCTGGTCGAGATGCTCGAAAGCGAGCGGCCGGCCGCCCTGACCGCCGTCTGCGAAGGCCGGGCCAGCGCCACACGCCAGGCTTTCGGTGTCAGCTTCGAGACGACTCCCTATCCGCAGCGCGCCATCGCGGCCCGCCTGCGATGCGAAAAACCGCATGGCGGGGTGGCCCGCCAGTGGTTCCTGCCCGACGGCGTGGTCGCGCTGCTGCCGCTGGGGGGCAGTGCCGGCGATACGGTCGCCATGGTGTGGTCGGCAGAAACCGCCCGCGCCGCCGAGTTGCTGGAATTGGACGGCGACGCCTTCGTCGCCGAAGCCCTGGCCGCCACCGGCGGCGCGGTCGGCGCCCCGTCGCTCATCAGCCCGCGTGCCGACTGGCCGCTGCAATTCGCCCGCGCCAACCGCTGGTGCGGACCCATGCCCGGAGATCACCCGAAAACCGCCAGCTGGGTGCTGGCGGGTGATGCGGCGCACAACGTGCATCCGCTGGCCGGCCAGGGATTGAACCTGGGCCTGGCCGATGTCGCCGAACTGGCTCAGGTGCTGCACGACCGCGAATACTGGCGCAGCCCCGGCGACCTGCGACTGCTGCGCCGCTACGAACGCGCCCGCAAGGCCGGCCTGTGGCCGATGGGCCTGGCGACCGATGGCCTGCAACAGCTTTTCTCATTGCCGGGCACGCCTTGGCAAACGTTGCGCAACTGGGGCCTGAGCGGTTTCGACGCGGCCGGACCGGTCAAGTCATGGCTGGCCCGCCAGGCCATGGGCCGGGGTTGAACCTTCGGCCTGAGCCGCGCTCCCACTGTTTTATCGAAAGTCTTTCCATGACCCCACGCCGTCTTCTTTCTGCACTGCTGGCCGCCGGCGCGCTGGCCGCCAGCTGCATGTTGCCCGTCCATGCACAGGACACCGCCGCCATTCGCAAGGCCTTGGGCGAGCGGGTGCCGCAACTGCAGCAGATCGACGAGATCACCCGCACGCCCATGCCGGGCCTTTTCGAGGTGCGGGTCGGCACCGACGTTTTCTATAGCGATGCAAAGGGTGATTTCTTGCTGCAGGGCGAACTGCTCGACACCCGGGCAAAACGCAACCTGACCAGCGAACGGGTCACCAAACTCTCGGCAATCGACTTCGCGAGCCTGCCCGAGAAAGACGCTTTCACCATCGTGCGCGGCAACGGCAAACGCCATGTCGCCGTCTTCGAAGACCCCAATTGCGGTTACTGCCGCCGTTTCGAGGCCGACCTCAAGAGCATCGACAACGTGACGGTGCATGTGTACCTGTATCCCATCCTCGGGCCTGACTCGACCGAGAAGTCGAAGAACCTGTGGTGCGCCAAGGACCGCGCCCGCGCCTGGCAGGACTGGATGATCGACAACAAACCCATTCCCGCCGCCAAGTGCGACACCGCCGCACTGGAGCGCAACGTGGCGTTCGGCCGCAAGTTCAAGATCACCGGCACCCCCACCCTGATCTTTGCAGACGGCACCCGGGTGCCAGGCGCCATTGCCGCCGCGGAAATCGAAAAGCAGCTGAACACCGCGACCCGCTGACACTTACCGAGCCTAGCCACCGCCCATGACCGCACCGAAGCGCAACGCCCCCGCAGACATCCACTACCGCGTCGAGGCTGCCGACCTGCATGCGCATCTGTTCCGGGTCACGCTGACCATCGCAGAACCTGCCGCCGAGCAGGCGGTTTCGTTGCCGGTGTGGATTCCCGGCAGCTACCTGGTGCGCGAATTCGCGCGGCATCTGCAGAAGCTGGGTGCCCAGCCGCAGGGCCGGCGCAAACCGGTGGTGGAACAGACCTCCAAATGCAGCTGGACCATCCGCTGCCAGCCCGGCAAGCCGCTGGTTCTGAGCTACGAGGTCTATGCCTTCGACAACTCGGTACGCGCCTGCTGGCTCGACGGCAGCCGGGGCTTCTTCAACGGCACCGGCCTTTGCCTGCGTGTCGAAGGCCAGGAATCGCACCCGCTGACGGTCGAGATCGTCCAGCCAGCCGGCGCTGCCAACTGGAAAGCCGCCACGGCCCTGCTGCCGCAAAAAGTCGACAAGCGCGGCTTCGGCACCTACCGCGCGGACGATTACGACACCCTTGCCGACAGCCCGGTCGAGCTGGGTGACTTCTGGAGTGGCGAGTTCACCGCAGGCGGCGTGCCGCACCGTTTCGTGGTGGCCGGCGCCGCCGCCGCCAGCTTCGACGGTGCCCGCCTGCTGGCCGACAGCCAGCGCATCTGCGAGACGCAGATGCGCTTCTGGCACGGCGACGGCAGCACCCCGCCGCATGACCGCTACGTATTCATGCTCAACGCGGTAGACGACGGCTACGGCGGCCTGGAACACCGACACAGCACCGCCCTCATCTGCACCCGGCGCGACCTGCCGCGCATCGGCGAGCCGCGTCAGTCCGAGGGCTACACAACCCTGCTGGGCCTGATCAGCCACGAGTACTTCCACACCTGGAACGTCAAACGCCTGCGCCCCGCCGAACTGGCGCAGTACGACTACACACAAGAGAACTACACGCAGCTTCTGTGGTTCTTCGAAGGTTTCACCAGCTATTACGACGACGTGCTGCTGCGCCGTTCCGGCCTGCTGGACGACGCCGGTTATCTGCGCCTGGTCAACAAGACCGTCAACCAGGTCTTGCAGGCACCGGGCCGTCTGGTGCAGTCGGTGGCACAGGCCAGCTACGACGCCTGGGTGAAGTACTACCGCCAGGACGAAAACACCGCCAACGCGACCATCAGCTACTACACCAAGGGCGCGCTGGTCGCGATGTGTTTCGACCTCACCTTGCGCCGCGAGGGCAAGGGATCGCTCGACGACGCCATGCGCGCCTTGTGGAAACGCTGCGACGCCGGCCCCATGACCGAGGCCGATTTTGCCGAGGTGCTGGCCGCACAGGCAGGCCGTGAATTCACCGCGGAATTCGTGGCCTGGGTGCATGGCACCGCCGACTTGCCGCTGGCCGAACTGCTGGGCGAACACGGCGTGGACATGGTCGCCGACCCGTCGCAGCCGGCGCAGCGCCTGGGCCTGCGCGCCACCGAAGCCGGCGGATCGGTGCAGGTCAAGGTGGTGCTACGAGGCGGTGCGGCTGAAAAAGCCGGTGTGGCCGCAGGGGACGAATGGCTGGGCCTGGAAACGCCCGACGGCGCCGCATGGCGCATCGGCAAGCTGGACGACCTGGCGCTGTACCTGGGCCAGGGCCGCAAGGCGATAGCGCTGGTCGCACGCGACAAACGGCTGTTGAGACTGCCGCTGGAACTGCCCGTAACGGACACCACCGCACGGCTGGTTCTGCGGGATGCGGCGAAAGTCACGGCATGGCTCGGCGAGCCGGACACGACGCCCCGAAAGACCACTGCAAAGACCCCGGCCAAGGCCAAACGCCAAAAATAATTTGGCCTTCTAAAATCTCGGGCTATAATTCGAGGCTTGGCGCTTTAGCTCAGTCGGTTAGAGCGATGGAATCATAATCCACAGGTCCGCGGTTCGAATCCGTGAAGCGCCACCAAATAATAAAGCCTCCCAGGTCCATGACCAGGGAGGCTTTTTCATTTCAGCCGCCAGCCTGCCAGATCAGGCCAGTGCCTTGCCGAAGGTCGCCAGCAGACGGCCCCAGGCGCGTTCGGATTGAGCGGCGTCATAGACCTGCGTGTCCGGCGGGCACCAGCCGTGGGCCGCGGGGTATACCTCCACCTCGGCTGGCAGTTTTGCGCTGTCGAACGCGGTGCGCAAGGCAAGCTTGGCCTCGGGATCCTTCTTGTCGTCGTTTTCGGCCACGGCGATCAGGTAGGTGGCCTGCGTCTGCCCAACCAGACGGTGCGGGCTGTCGGCGGCCGCAGTGACCATGGCAGCGCCATGGAAGGTCCCGACGGCACCCACGCGGCCCGGTGCCACGGTGGCCGTGCGGACCGCGATCGGGCCGCCCATGCAATATCCGGTGGTGCCCAACTTGCGCTTCTTGTCCACCTCGGTCTGGGCGTCGAGCCAGGCCACGAAGGCAGCGCCATCGCTCAGGTGCATGGCCGGGGTCAGTGCCTGCATGAGCGGCATGACTTCGGCAATGGGCGTCTTGCCGCCCATGGGTGCGGTGGGAGCAGGCTTCTGCCGGTAGAACGGGTTGACCACCAGCACGCTGTAGCCCGATTCCGCGAGCCGGCGCCCCATCTGCCGGAAGGCTGGACGAAGGCCGAAGACGTCGGGCCACACCAGCACGCCGGGCGCGGGGCCGGAGGTGGGAGCGACAAAATAAGCGTCGCAGATGCCGTCCCTGGTCGTGATGGTGACGTCACGCTCCGTGACGGCCACGGCGTTGGCCACGCCAGGCAGTGCCGTCAGCAGGCCGGCGGACGCGGCCCATGCGGCGAAGTCGCGTCGGTTGTACTTTTTCAGTTCTTCCTGCTCGTTTACATCACACATGTTTCGTTTCCCCTTTGAGGATCAGCTTGGACGAAGCCTTGTGCCACAAGTCCGATGAGCGAGCAAGCACCCGCCCAAACCGGTCGATGACGGGCAGTCGATGAGCGCGAGCCCACGGCCGGGCGGTGGCTTTACACCATTCAAGACGATGTCACTGTCACGAAACGTTAATTGAATTGAAATAATCTGGGCGGCTCCCTTCCAGGCGCCCCGAATGTCCGACACCAGCGAGTATCTCAGCGAGTTCCGGCCCCGGCTCCAGCAGCCCAACGCCCAGGCCCTCTGCAACCCGGTGCCGCACCTCGGCGCCGACGACACCAACGACATGGTGATGGAGTTGTTCACCAGGCACCGTGACCTCAACAGCCTGCCGGTGGTCGAACTCAAGCGGCCCATCGGCCTCATCAACCGCAACATCTTCATGTCGCAGATGAGCCAGCCTTTCCGGCACGAGCTGTACGGACGCAAGAGCTGCATCGCCTTCATGGACAAGCAGCCGCTGGTGGTCGAAGGCGGCATGGACCTGGAAGAGCTGACCTTCAAGGCCGTCGCGCACGGCGAGAAGGCATTGGCCGACGGTTTCATCATCACTTCCGCGGGCGAGTTCGCGGGCGTGGGCAACGGGCTGCAGCTGATGCGTGTGGTCGCCGAACTGCAGGCGTCCCGCAACCGCCAGATCATGCACAGCATCGAATACGCGAGCGTGATCCAGCAATCGACCTTGCGCAGCTCACGCGAGGCCCTGGCCAAGGCCTGCCCGGATGCCGACCTGGTCTGGGAACCGCGCGACATCGTCGGCGGCGACTTCTACCAGTTCAGCGTGGCCGAAGGCGGCTGGTTCGCCACCGTGGCCGACTGCACCGGCCACGGCGTGCCGGGCGCCTTCATGACATTGATCGCCTCCACGAGCCTGAACCAGGCCATCGAGCAACACGGTCCGCGCGACCCAGCGCGGTTGCTCGGCAACGTCAACCGCAGCATCAAGCAGGTGCTCGGCCAGATGGACGACAAGGACGGAACGCCGGGCTCGGACGACGGCATGGACGCCGCCTGTTTCTGGTTCGAACCCGCCAGTGGCCGACTGGTCTTCGCCGGCGCGCGCCTGTCGCTTTTCGTGCTGCGTCCGGGCGCCGACACGGTCGAGTTCACCGAAGGCCAGCGCAAGGGAGTGGGTTACGTCGACAGCGAATTCGACTTCGCCTGGACCAACCGGCAACTGCAGTTGCCGACCGGCAGCCTGGTCTTCATCACCACTGACGGCCTGATCGACCAGATCGGCGGATCGCGGGCCATCTCCTTCGGCAAACGCCGGGTGCGCGAGCTTTTGCTGGCGCATTCGAACGACTCGGCCGCAGCGGTCAACCAGGCCGTGCTGGCCGCGCTGCGCGAGTGGCAGGCCGCCAACCACCGCCGAGACGACCTCACTTTTTTCTGCTTCCGCACCTGAAGGTGCCCTCGTGTCCATGGCTTCCAAATCGATCGCCGACAAGTACGGCTCATTCTTCAACCTGGCGCACGAGCACCAGGTGATCTTCTATTACGTCGGCTATTTCTCGCAGCACATCGTGGCCGCCATGGCCGAGGCGGTGAAGCTGCAGCTGGAGGTTTCGGGTGCATCCGGCCCGACACGCCGCAAGCTGTTCTCGTCCTTCGTGGAGATGGCGCAGAACATCATTCATTACTCGTCCGATTCGCTGACGCCGCCCAGCCAGCGCGAAGGCGAACTGCGACACGGCGCGGTGTGCATCCGGCGCGAGGCGGACGGCGGTTTCCTGCTGCTGTGCGCCAACCCGGTCGAGCCCCAGGTGGCCGACGACCTGAAGGTGAAGCTCGACGCGCTGCGGGCCATGACGATGGAAGAGATCAAGCAGGCCTACCGCCAGACGCTGCGTGAGGAAACACCCGAAGGCAGCAAGGGCGCGGGCATCGGCTTTCTTACCGTCGCACGCGATTCGCGCGAGCCGCTGGAGTTCGACTTCGACGTGGCCGAGGCCGTCGGTGCTCCTCCGGTGTTCTACCTGAAGGCGGCGATCTAGTTCGCGCAGAAAACAGCAAAAGAATCGAAAGCAAGGATGGAAAACCTCTACATCGCACCGACTCCGAGTTCGCCGGAAGTCGACTTCAAGTTCGACGCACGGGTACTCAGCCTGCGCGGCGAGTCCTATCCGGAAAACGCGGCGGCGTTCTATGGCGACGTCATCGCCAGGCTGAAGGAATACCTCGCCCTGCAAAGCGGCCAGCAGATCGAGGTCAACATCGCGCTGGCCTACTTCAACAGCTCCAGCACCAAGATGCTGTTCAACCTGATCGAGGCCCTAGACGACGCGGTCGACGCCGGCAACCGGGTCAAGCTGAACTGGTACCACGACGAGGAGGACGAAACCATCCTCGAATTCGGCGAAGAGCTCAGCGAGGATTTCTCGGCCATCGAGTTCGTCAGCCACGCCGTCAAGCAGGCCTGACATGGAAAACAGCGCAGCCGCCCCCCCGGACCTGTTCGATGCCGAACACCGGACGCTGCAGGCCGCACAGGCCGCTTTTGCAGACCCGGCCGCCACGGCAGCGCCGGTTTGCCACCAGGCGCTGGGCGACCTGCTCGCCGGCTACGAACGCCTTTTGCGCGAGACCCGCCGGCTGGTACGCCGCAGCGACCGCGCCGAGCGCGAGATGAACGAACTCAACCAGCGCCTGCAGGACCTGGCCCGCGAACTCGAATACCGCGCCACCCACGACCCGCTCACCAGCGTGCTGAACCGGGCCGCCATCATCGACCGGGTGAACCATCTTTTCGGGCGGCACGACCTGGCGCTGATCGTGCTGGACATCGACCACTTCAAGCGGGTGAACGACAGCTTCGGCCACCCGGTGGGCGACCGGGTGATCGTCGGTGTGGTGCAGTGCCTGAAGGCGGCGGTGCCGCCTCATTCGCAGATCGGCCGCGTGGGTGGCGAGGAGTTCACCGTGATGCTCCCGACGCAGGATTTCCGCCATGCGGTCGAAGCTGCCGAAGCCGTGCGGCAGGCCATCGAGGCGCATGAGTTCTGCCTGCCGGACGGCAGCCGGATCACCGCGAGTTTCGGCGTCAGCTGGGCCCGTTGCGGCGGCAACTTCGGAGACGCCTACGCGCTGGCGGACGAAGCCCTCTACATGGCCAAGCGCGGCGGGCGCAACCGGGTCGCGCAGGCCCGCGCTGCACTGCAGACGTCGGTCGCATGAGACGCGTCACCGAGCACACCTGGATGGTCGCCCCTCCGGGTGGCGATTCCCTGCCACCGGCGGACATGAAACCGGACTCGGTCAGACGCTGCTGGCAGGTGCTGGTGGCCGACCGGGACGCTGAAGTGCACGCCGCGGTGCATGCCGCGCTGGCGGGCCGGGAGCTGTTCGGCCGCTCGCTGTCGGTGCTGCATGCATGGTCGGCAACCGAGACCCGGACCGTGCTGCAACGGGAACACGGCCTGGCGGTGGTGCTGCTCGACCAGACGCTCGACGCCGGCGCTCCCTGGCCGGCCCTGGCGGATGCCGTTCGTGCCAAGCCGGCGCTGGCCAGCACCCGCATCGTGCTGCGCAGCGACCCGCATCACGGGCCCGCGCTGGAAACGCTCCTGCAGAACGACATCAGCGACTGCCGCGACAAGGCCGACCTGGCGGGCGACAGGCTGGTCGCCATCGTGGCGACCGCCATCCGATCCGTGGAGCAGCTGTGCACCATCGAAGCCAACCGGCACGACCAGAGCCTGCTGAAGCGTCTTACCGACTACGCCTACTACGACCCGCTGGTGCGGCTGCCCAACCGCGCCCGCTTTGTCGAACAGGTGGATGAATGCGTGCGCCAGGGCATGCGCCAGCACATCCTGGCGCTGGTCGACATCGACGACTTCAGCGCCGCCAACGAGGTGATGGGCCACCGTTTCGGCGACTGCCTGCTGGAGATGGTGGCGCGATGCCTGGCCCGGTCGTTGTCGCCCGACGTGCTGCTGGCCCGGGTCGGCCCGGACACCTTCGGTGTGCTGGCCTCGGTGCACCAGGCGCTTCCGCAGCAACTGGTGAACTGCGTCGACCAGCCGCTGAGCATCGAGGGCGTGCCCTACAAGGTCTCGCTGACCTGCGGTTATGTGCTGCTGCTCCAGGGCGATGGACGTTCCGGTGTCGACCTGGTGAAGGACGCCACCATCGCCCTGAAGCGGGCCAAGCGCGACCACCGAGGCCAGTATCTCCAGTACCTCGACGACATGGGCACCGAGGCGCGCGCCCGCGCGCTGCTGCTGTCCGACCTGCGGGCCGCCATCGACCAGGGGCTGCTTTTCCTGGTCTACCAGCCGCAGATCGACCTGCACGACGGGACCCTCATCGGCCTGGAAGCCCTGGCGCGCTGGCGCACCGGCGAAGGCTGCTTCGTGCCGCCAGACAAGTTCATCCCGGTGGCGGAACATTCCGGCCTCATCGTCGGCCTGGGCCGCTGGGTGCTGAACACCGCCTGCCAGGCCATGCGCCGACTGCTCGACGCCGGCTGCGCGCCGCAACGCATGGCCATCAACGTGTCGATGGTGCAGCTGCGCGACCCGGGCTTTTTCTCGATGGTCTGCCTGGCGCTTGCCAACAGCGGGCTGCAGGGCCGGCACATCGAACTCGAGATCACCGAGTCGGTGGCTGTGCTGCCCACCCAGGAACTGGAATCCACCCTCAGTGACTTGCGGGCCGGCGGCATCACCATCGCCATCGACGATTTTGGCACCGGTTATTCATCGCTGAGCTGCCTCGAACGCCTGCCGCTCGACCGCATCAAGATAGACCGCGCATTCATCAGCCAGCTGGGCGCGCCGCGCGGCGCACGCATCGCCGAAATGGTGGCCCAACTGGGGCTGAAGCTGGACCTGCAGGTGCTGGCCGAAGGCATAGAGGACGCAGCGACCTTGCGTGCCGCGATGTCCATCGGCTGCCACCAGGGACAGGGTTATCACATCGCCCGGCCGATGGACGAGGCCGCCCTGCTCGAATGGCTGAACTCGCCTTCCGGCCTGGCCCGGGTGTCGGACGCCCATGCCTGAAACCTGTTGGCGAGGCAGTACACTCGCCCTCACCAAACGCTTCAAGAAGCCTTTCAAATCAACGACTTGAAAGGCTTTTTCTTTTCCTGATGTTCCCACCATCCGCTGGCGCCGCCGGCTTTCGTCGCCGCATATCCCTGACTGTCGTGAGCCTGCAACGCGGCAGCCGGCAGGTGTTCGAGTCGCTGACGCTGGAACTCCACGAATCGCGCATCGGCCTGATCGGAGACAACGGCGCCGGCAAGAGCAGCCTGTTCCGCCTCATCGCCGGACTGGACCAGCCGCAACAGGGCAGCGTGTCGGTGCATGGCTTAGACACCCGGGCCGACCGTCACCAGCTGCCCCGCCATATCGGCCTGATGTTCCAGAACCCTGAAGACCAGATCATCTTTCCCACCGTCGCCGAGGAAGTCGCCTTCAGCCTGACCGCTCGCGGCATGAAACGCCCCGCCGCCCGCGAACAGGCGCTGGCTTTCCTCCAGGCGCGCGGACTGGGCGACTGGGCCGGCCGTGCCATCAGCGAACTGAGCCAGGGCCAGCGCCAGCAGGTCTGCCTGGCCGCGCTGCAGATCGGCGAACCCTCCACCCTGCTGCTGGACGAGCCCTACGCCAGCCTCGACCTGCCGAGCCAGCAGAAGCTCCGGGCGCAACTGCAGGCCAGCGACCAGCAGATCATCCTGTCCACCCATGTGCTCGACCACGTGCGCGATTTCGAACGCGCGGTGTGGCTGGAACAAGGCCGGGTGCGCGCCGACGGCCCGGCGCGAGAAGTGTGCGAGGCCTATACCCAGGACGTGCGGCAGCGGGCCAGCCATGCGTAGCCTTTACCTGCCGCAGCGCACCTGGCTGCATGCGGTGCGCGCTTCGATAAAACTGGCGACCCTGGCCGGCTGCGGCACCGCGCTGGCCCTGGTCGACCGCCCGCTGTGGCTGGGCGCGGCGCTGGCGGCGGTGGTGCTGGTCTTCCTGTCGCTGGGGCGGCCTGCCTGGCGCCATGCTTCGGTGCTGCGCGGGGTGCTGATCGCCTGCGGCCTGATCGTGTTGTTCCAGTGGTTCATGGGCCATCCGTGGCTGGGTGCCGTCACCGCCTTGCGACTGACCAGCGCCGCCCTGCTGGCGCTGATGCTCACCCTCACCACCCGTTTCGAAGACCTGTTGTCCGTGCTGGAGAAGGTGCTCGAACCGTTGCGGATCTTCGGCCTGCCGGTCGACCGCATCGCGCTGGGGCTGGGCCTGCTGCTGAGGTTCACTGAAGACTTCCATGCCCAGTGGCAACGCCTGGACGACGCCTACCGTGCCCGCACCGGCCGTGGTGGCGGCCTGCGGCTGCTGGCGCCCCTCACCATCCGCGCGCTGACCACCGCCGAACGGGTGGCCGATGCGCTGGCCGCGCGGCTTGGCAAATAATCGCCACCCTCTTCATTCAGAAAGCACCCATGGTCGTTACCAACACCAGCGCCTTTTCTTCCCGGTCCCTCGCCTTCGTCGCGCTGTTCGCGGCGCTGATGGCCGCGCTGGGCCTGGTGCCCAAGATCGACCTCGCCTTCGGCGTGCCCATCACGCTTCAATCGCTGGGCGCCATGCTCGCCGGCTGCCTGCTGGGACCACGGCGTGCCTTGATGGCGCTCGGCCTGTTCCTCCTGGGCGTGGCGCTGGGACTGCCGCTGCTGTCCGGCGGCAGGGGTGGCCCCGGTGTGTTCATGGGCCCGACCGTCGGTTTCCTGTTCGGCTGGATGCTGGGTGCCGGCGTGACCGGCCTGGTCATGCGCAGCCTCATGCGGCGGCTGGGCGACAACGCCGGCTGGCCGGTGCTGGCCGCCGCCTTCGCGGCTTCGGCTGTCGGCGGCATCGTGGTGGTCTATGCGGTCGGCATCGCCGGCCTTTGCCTCATCGCCCACATGACGCCGCTGCAGGGCCTGCTGTCGATGGCCGTGTTCATCCCGGGCGACCTGATCAAGTGCGGCGTGTGCGCCGCCGTCGTGCAGACCGTGGTGCGCGGCCTGCCCGGCTGGCGCCTCGACCGCGACTGAGGCGCCGGGCCTTCCCGTTCACGTCGCCGGAGGCAGGCGCGTGAACACCGTGCGGGATACATAGTCCTTGCGCGGCCCCTTGACGGTGTGGGTCACCTCGAAGCTGCCGTCGGCCCGGAAAACGTAGCGGCTGTCGTACGTGTCCGCGATGCAGAGGTGGGTCGTCGTGCCCACCAGCGCATCGCCCTGCGGGGCGATGGCGACGGCATGGAACAGCCGCATCGGCTCTTCGGCGAAGTGAACCAGGAACCCTCCAGGCGCACGCTCGTAGAAATAGTTCTGCGAGCCCGTGTGCGACCTGCCGTTTTCAAGCTGTACCCGGGCTTCTTCCCGGTAGGCGAACAGGCCGCTCGGCAAACGACGAAACACCGCCGTGCCGGTCATGCGGGCGGCACCGACGATGTCGCGGGTCAGTGTCCAGCTGCCTTCCAGGCCGGTGAAGACTTCGTCTGCACAGCCCCACGGGGCGGAGCAGGTTCGGGGACCGGTGGGTTGCATGCGGTGGACTTTAAAACAGTCCGGCGCCGGAATCGGCGCGCGGCATTGCGTTTTCACTGCCGCCTTGCCAGCACCGCTTCCCTCTCCCCCGCATCCACCACCCTCCCCGCCTCGACCACCACCACCGTATCGAACCGAGCCAGCAAGCCGGGCCGGTGCACCGAAGCCAATATGCAGGCGTCCGGAAACGCCGCATCCATCCGGTCGAACACACGCCCTTCGGCCAGCGGGTCCAGTGCACTCGTCGGCTCGTCCAGCAGCAGCAGCGAACTTCCCTTCGCCGCCAGCGCACCACGGGACAACGCCAAACGCTGGCGCTGACCTCCGGACAGGTTGCCGCCCCGCTCGTTCAGCAGGCTGCCCAGCCCGTCGGGCATGCGTTCCAGCACCTCGTCGAACACTCCGGTATGAACCGCCGACTTCAAGTCAGCCGCATCCGCAGGTTCGCCGAATGTCAGGTTCTCTTCGACGCTGGCCTCGAACACTTCGGCCTCTTGCGGGATGAGGGTGGCGAGGGTGCGCAGTTCGGACCAGTCCACCGGCACGCCGTCGCGCAGCAACTCGCCCGACTGCGGCCGATACAAGCCGGCGAGCGTCTTCAGCAAGGTGCTCTTGCCACCTCCACTCGGCCCGATCAGCGCCACGCGCGCACCGCGCCGCAGCACCAGGTCGACACCTTGCAGCCCGCCGCGCGCATCGTCCGCATAACGCCAGGTGGCACCCCGCAATTCCAGCGTCTGCCAAGGCGCGTCGGGCACCACGGCCGGCACGGTTTCATCCGGTTCGGCAGGTGCCTGCCAGATGGGTTCCGAGCTGCTGTAGTCGGTGTGCATGCGCGCAAAACTCTGGAAGTTCGAGGCCATGGCACCCACCACCGAAGCAGCCTGCTGCGCGTACTGGTAGATCATGAAGATCGTGCCCAGCAACACCGCCTGGCCGGGTTGGCGCGACTGCAGCACGTAGACGACGACCAGGATCCAGGTAAGCCCCATGCCCAGCAGGTCGACCGCGAACCACTTGCCCTCGTTGACCATCACCGCACGGCGCAGCGGTGCCATGACCGCATCCATCCGGTGGCCGAGCAGCTTGCGCGAGGCCGCCTGCAGTCGCAGGCCGATCACCGTGCCGGCATTGCCGACGAAGTCCAGCAGCGCGGCGGCATAGCGGCGCTCGGCGTCGTTCTCGGCGCGGGCCAGCAACATCAGCACCCGGTCGAATCGCAGGATGATGACGGCGATGACCACGTAACCCGTCACCGCGATGGCGCCGCTGGTGCGCGACAGCAGGGCCAGCGCCACGATGGGCCCGACGAAGTTGAACGCGCTCTGCAGATAGCCGAACTGGTTCTGTGCAAAGTCCGACAGTGCCCGGCTGGCCTGGGTGACGCGGTGCTGCAATTCGCCCGAATGCCGGCCGTCGCGCCAGGCCAGCGGGGCGGCAGCGATGCGGGCATAGAGCTGGTCGGTCAGCCGCACACGCACCCGCACGCCGACGTTGCGTTCCAGCACCCGGCCGGGGCCGTGCAGGCACCAGGACAGCAGGTAGATGCCGATGAGGCAGGCGATCCATCGGCCCGAGGTGGCCAGGTCACCCTGCTGCAGCGCGTTGATGGCCTGGGCGGCCAGCCAGGGCATGGTGAGGCGCATCAGCTGTGCGGCTGACAGCAGGCCGGCGGCGCCGAGCAGCTGGCCGCGCGCGCCGTCGGCGTGCCGCCAGAGCGCACGGTACAGGTCGCGGGCAGCGCTGCCGAGGCCGATGGCCTGGGTGGCGGTCGGGGCGGATGGGGTTTCCGTCATGCAGTCATCACTCCTTGGCTGCATTGTGCCGAGCCGTCGATGGCCGGTGTGCCTTGCGTCTTGTCACGGAACGGGCGACGGGCAACGTTATGTTGGCTGCAACTCCGGACCCGAAAATTGAAAAAAATCCTCCACAAAATCGGCACGTTCATGGCCGACACCTTCTGGGTCGTGCCGGCCCTGATGGTCGTGATCGGCATCGGCGCGGCGCTGGTGCTGGTCGAGGTCGACCGGCGTGGCATCCTGCCCGCCGCCTGGCTCGGCACCTGGCTCTACGACGGCAGCGGTACCGGTGCCCGCACCCTGCTGGGGGCCGTGGCTTCCTCGATGATCGGGGTGGCGGGCACGGTGTTTTCCATCACCATCGCCGCGCTGTCGCTGGCGGCCGGCCAGATGGGCCCGCGGCTGCTGCGCAACTTCACCCATGACCGGGGCAACCAGGTGACGCTGGGTGCGTTCCTGGCGACGTTCTCGTATGCCCTGATGGTGCTGCGCAGCGTGCGAACGCAGGACGAAGGTGTCTTCGTACCCCATCTATCCCTGACCGTGGCAATCGTGCTGGCGCTGGTCTGCGTGGGCACGCTGGTCTATTTCGTCGGGCACATGGCGAGCCGCATCAACGTGGACACGGTGATCGAGCTGGTGAGCGACGACGTGCGTCTGGCGGTGCGCCGGCTGACCACCGAAACCGCGCCGCCGGAGCCAGGCCGGGTACCGGACTGGAAGACCGCAATGCCGGTGCGCGACGACCGGCGCGGCTATCTGCAACACCTCGACCAGCAAAGCCTGGCCGACTGGGCGGCCGCGCAGGAAACCGCCTTGCAGCTGCTGGTGCGGCCGGGCGACTACGTGTTCCCGGGCGCGCCCATCGCCCGCATGCTGCCGGAGCGCGAGGGCGCGGCCGAGGCCATTCGGGCGGCGACCGGCCTGGGCAGCGAGCGCAGCAGTTCGGCCGACCTGGAGTTCGCCATCCGCCAGCTGGTGGAAGTGGGCGTCCGGGCACTGTCGTCCGGCATCAACGACCCGCATACCGCCATCGGCGTCATCGACCGGCTGGGCGCGTCGCTCTGCGATTTCGCCGGCCGCGAGCTGCCCGACGGCGTTTCGGTGCGGGACGGCCGGGTCGTGCTGGTGGTGCCGGCCGTGACCTACGACGGCCTGGTGGACGCCATGTTCCACATGATCCGGCAGGACACCAAAGGCAATGTGGCGGTGCTGATCCGCATCCTGGACGTGCTGGCGGCGGTGGCGTGCTGCGAACGGCGCCCGGACCGGCTCACGACACTGCGCCGGCATGTGGCGCTGGTAGTGACGGACGCCGAACGCAGCGTGGCCAACACCAGCGACCTGAATGACCTCGTCCGGCGTGCGGAACGTTTCGAAGCCATCGCCGCCACGGGCCGCGACAATACGTGATGCGTATACCTCCCCGACTCCAGCCCCTCATCGAAGAAGGTCTCATAGACACCGTGGTGCGCCAGTTGATGAGTGGCAAGGAAGCCATGGTCTTCGTGGTCCGACTCGGCGAAGACACGCTCTGCGCCAAGGTCTACAAGGAAGCCACCCACCGCAGCTTTCGTCAGGCGGTCGACTACACCGAGAACCGCAAGGTCAAGAACTCGCGCCAGGCCCGCGCCATGGCCAAGGGCAGCAAATTCGGCAAGCAGGCGATGGAAGCCGCCTGGCAAAGCGCCGAGGTCGACGCCCTGTACCGCCTGGCCGCCGCCGGCGTGCGGGTGCCGACGCCCTACAACTTCGCCGAGGGCGTGCTGCTGATGGAGCTGGTGACCGATGCCGAAGGCGACGCCGCACCCCGCCTGAACGACGTGGCCTTCAGCGAGGCCGACGCCCTGGCCCACCACGCCACGCTGCTGCGCGAGGTGGTGCGCATGTTGTGTGCGGGTGTGGTGCACGGCGACCTGTCCGAATTCAACATCCTGCTGGCCGGCGACGGCCCGGTGATCATCGACCTGCCGCAGGCGGTCGATGCCGCCGGCAACAACCACGCGGCGCGCATGCTGCTGCGCGACGTGGCCAACCTGCGGGCCTTCTTCGGCCAGTACGCGCCGGAGCTGAAAAAAACCCGCTACGGCGAGGAGATCTGGCAGCTTTACCAGCACGGCCTGCTGAGCGTCGAGACACCGCTGACCGGGCTGTACCAGGCGAAGGAAGGTGCGGTCGACCTCGAAGCGCTGATGGACGAAGTGGAGGACGCGCGCATGGAAGAGGCGGCGCGCATCCTGCGAATGCAGCAGGCGGGCTGAGCCGGCCCGGAGCCCTAGACGATCTTCACGCTCAGGTTGGGCAGGCCGTCGATGTGCATCTCGATGACATCGCCGCGCACCACCGGGCCGACATTTTCCGGCGTGCCCGAATAGATGATGTCGCCGGGCATGAGTTCGAAGGCTGCCGACAGGCGGCTGATCTGCTCGGCCACCGACCAGATCATCTGCTGCAGGTCGGCGCTTTGTTTGGTCACGCCGTTGACCTTCAGCCAGATGGCACCCTTGGTGAAATGGCCGGTGCTGGCGACCGGATGCACCATGCCGATGGGGGCCGAATGGTCGAAGCTCTTGCCGATTTCCCAGGGTTTCTTTTCGTCGCCCATGGCGCGTTGCAGGTCGCGCCGCGTCATGTCCAGGCCCAGGGTGTAGCCCCACACCAGGTCGAGCGCACGGTCCACCGGCACGTCGCGGCCGCCCTTGCCCAGCACCGCCACCAGTTCGGCTTCGTAGTGGTAGTTCCTGGTAAGCGGCGGATAGGGGTGGTCGGCCACCGTGCCTGCCGGCACGTACTGGATGGCGTCGGTCGGCTTCTGGAAGAAGAACGGCGGCTCGCGGTTCGGGTCTGAACCCATTTCCCGGGCATGCGCCGCGTAGTTGCGGCCGATGCAATAGATGCGGCGGACCGGAAAGGAACGGGCCGAGCCCACTACCGGGATGACGGTCTGCGGTACATCGAAAACCAGGCTGCCGGGTTTGCCTGCAGCCGTGGCGGTGGCGCATCCGCTCAATACCGCCGCGGCGGCGCCCACAGCCCCGACGGCCCCGGTGTTCAAGAAATGACGACGATCGGTCATGTTGTCTCCTGTTGTAGCCATGGTTGATACAACAGGACCGCACCGCCGGTCATCGTGGATTTCACTCAGGCTCGGCTGCCGTCCTTCGATCCGGTCCGTCCCAGGTCGGCCAGCAGCGCCAGCACCAGCGCCGCCGCGGCCGAGATGAACAGCAGCCGATGGTTGCCGCCGGTGGCGTTCAACATGGCCGAATAGCCGTAACCCGCCACCGCCTGGAAAGCCGCGAACACCGTGGTCGCCCAGCTCCAGACCTGGTTCTGCCGGGCCGCGTCGTGCGGCACCGACTCATGCACCCGGGCCAGCATCAGCGGCACGATGCCGGGCGGAAAACTGCCGATCAGCAAGGTGAGCACCGCCAGCAGCGCCAGGTTGCCGGTGGCGTAGGTGCCGGCCAGCACCAGGGCCTGCACGCCCAGCGCCAGCCGCACCGCCGGGCGCGGCCCCATGCGGTCGGCCAGGAATCCGTACAGGGGCGGGCCGGCGATGGCACCCACGCCATAGACCACCCAGAACAGCGAACCCAGGTGCGCGCCGGCACCCAGGCCGCGAGCGATGAAGTCGACCAGGAACAGCATGGGCGCCACCAGGCCGACGGCCATCAGGGCGTATTGGGTGTAGAGCACATGCAGGCCGGGGCCGGCCGGTGCCGCGCTTGCCGTTGCGGCCGACGACCGGGGAGCTTCGGCCGTGCCGGAACGCGGCCAGGCGAACCAGCTGGCGGCTGTCAGCAGGACCGACACCGCGCCCAGGCCCAGCCAGGTGCTGCGCAGGCCCATGTGGAGCAGCAACGGCACGAGTGTTCCGGAAGCCGCAACGCCCAGGCCGACACCCAGAAAGATGGCGCCGCTGGCAAGCCCCTTGCGCTCAGCCGGCACATGCGGCAGCACGGTGGCCGCCACCAGCACCATCATCGCGCCGCCCGCCACGCCGGATACCAGGCGCCAGCCGAAGAACCAGGGCAGCGACAGCGGAAACGCGCATCCGAAAAACGCCAGCGTGACCAGCAGCATCATCAGCCGCAGGGTGCCGGTGTTGCCCAGCCGGCCGGCGATGGGCCGGCCCGCCAGGGCCCCGAGCAGGTAACCCGCCAGGTTGGCCGCGCCGAGGGTGACGACATCGCTGGCCGCGAACCAGTGCGCCTCGATCAGCGGCGGGATGAGCGGGGTGTAGGCAAACCGCGCCAGGCCGATGCCCACGAGGCTGGCGCACAGACCCGCGAAGATGTGACGGAGGGCCGAACGCGGGTCGGGCCGGGCGGGAAAAAGTGGAACGGTGGACATGCGCGGCCGAGTTTAGGCAGTTGCGCCGTGTCCCGCTTCCCCCGGAAGGCATAGGCCTTCCCTCGGTTCACGTCAGGTCACTTCGCCCCGGGCAATGCGTAGGCAATGATGTAGTCGCCCCGCTCGGGCGCGGTGCGGCCGCCACCTGCGGTCACCACCACGTACTGCCTGCCCGATTCCGGCGACTTGAACACCAGCGGCGTCGATTGCGCGCCGACCGGCAGCGGTGCCTTCCAGATCTCCTGGCCGGTCTTCACATCCATCGCACGCAGGTAGTAGTCCGCCGTGCCGGTATAGAAGATCAGGCCGGAAGCGGTGGCCACCGGACCGCCCAGCGAAGGCATGCCGATGGGAATGGGCATGTGGGTCTTCATGCCCAGCGGGCCGAGTTGCTCCACCGTGCCCAGCGAACGCTGCCAGGCGATCTTGCGTGTCTTCAGGTCGATGGCGGTCATGGTGCCGAAAGGCGGATCGGTGCAGGGCACGCCCAGGGCCGAGGTCACCATGACACGGCTGACGCCATACGGCGTGCCGGTCATCGGCACGATGCCGGCCACGCTGGGGATCGTCTTGCCCGATGCCATCAAGGCCTTGTCGGCATCGGCGCGCGGCAGCAGGCGGGCCTTCATCATGATGCGCATGTCGTTCACGATGAGGTAGTCATGCGCCTTGTCGATGGAGATGCCACCCCAGTTCATGGTGCCGAACGGCGACGGGTGCGGTATGTACCACCTGGTGTCGGGCGCGGTGAAGTCGCCGTCGTATTTCAGTTCCTTGAAGGCGATGCGGCACATCAGCTGGTCGATGGGGGTGATGCCCCACATGCCGGCTTCTGTCAGCACACCCTGGCGGATCTGCGGCATGCCGACCGAATACGGTTGGGTCGGCGACAGCTTCTCGCCCGGCAGGCCGTCGGTGGGCACGGCTTTCTCGACCACGTCGGCGATGGGTTTGCCGGTGCGGCGGTCGAGCATGAAGATCTCGCCGCGTTTGGTGGTCTGGATCAGCGTGGGGATACGTTCAGCGTTGGCGCCCGGCACGTCGTACAGCACGGGTTTGGAAGGCAGGTCGTAGTCCCACACATCGTGGTGGGTGGTCTGGAATACCCAGCGTTCTGCGCCCGTCTTCGCGTCCAGCGCGACGATGGACGAGTTGACCCGATTGATGGCGTCGGTGCGCTGGCCGCCGTACATGTCGGGCGTGCCGTTGCCGGTGGGCAGGTAGACCAGGCCCAGCTGCGGGTCGTAGGTGGGCGCGGCCCAGGTATTGGGTGTGCCGCGGGTGTAGTGCTCGCCCTCTGCGGGCTCGTTGGTCACGCCGGGACGGCCGATGTCCCAGGCCCAGGCCAGCTTGCCGGTCACCGGGTCGAAGGCGCGCACCGCGCCCGACGGCTCGTCGACCGCCTGGTTGTCCATGATCCAGCCGCCGACCAGCAGCCGGTCGCCGGCCATCACCGGGCCGGCCGTCGGGTTGTAGAAACCCGGCACCAGTTCGCCCATGCCCTTGGCGAGCGAGGTCTGGCCCTTGTCGCCGAAATCGGCACAAGGCGTGCCGGTCGCGGCGTCGAGCGCGATCAGGCGCAGGTCGGCGGTGGTCAGGTAGATGCGGCGCTGGCAGGCAGCCGGCCGGGCCGGAGCCGTCGGCGCATCCGCCGCCGCCGGGGTGGCCGGCTTGGGCAGTTCGTAATACGCCAGCGAACGGCAGCGCAACCAGGTCGGGCTGTAGCCGGGGTTGACCTGCGGGTCGTATTTCCAGACCTGCTTGCCGCTGTCGGCGTCGATGGCGAACACCTTGTTGGCCGGCGTGCAGGCGTAGATGACCTTGCCGATCTGCAGCGGGGTGTTCTGGTTCTCGGCGCCACCGTAGGCGAAGTCACCGGTGCGGAAGGTCCAGGCGACCTTCATGTCCGACACGTTCTGCGGCGTGATCTGGTCCAGCGGAGAAAACTGGTTGCCGTCGGTGGTGCGACCGTAGTTGGTCCAGTCGGCACCGTCGTCGCCGGGCTTGTAACCGTCGGCGATGGCGGGCGCATCACCTGGCCGCACCAGCCAGATGGGCTGAAACGCGCCTGCGAAAGCCGCCACCAGGCCCACGGCCAGCACAGCCGCGATGCCGAAGGAGGCCCGGCGAACCGGCACACGGCCGGCGTTGCCACGCAGGCCGGGTGTGACCAGTGCAATCAGCAGGCCGATGACCGCCAGCAGGCCGACCCGCGCGGCGAGCGGCCAGAAATTCAGGCCGGCTTCCCACAGCGCCCACAGCACGGTCAGCACGAATGTCAGTGCAAAAAGCCAGGCGCCACGTCGGTCGGAGCGCGCCACCAGCACACCCGACACCAGCATCAGCAATCCGGCCGGCAGGTAGTAGAACGAGCCGCCGAGCTGCAGCAGCTGCACACCGCCATAGGCCAGCCAGGCACCGATCAGGGCGGTGATGGCGCCGACTACGATGGTCGCGGCCCTCCTTGTCCTGGAGATCTTTTCTTTTGCGGATTCAACCGACATAACGCACTCGCCTCACCTTTGTTGGACCGCGCAACGATGCCCCTGCATGTCCGTACGCGATAAAACCGCGGAGTGTAGAAAGCCTTCATCATTCTGAAAAGTTCGTATTTCAGATGCATTGTTTTGGGATTCAGAATGGACTTGAGACACCTGCGAGCCTTCATCGCCGTGGCCGAAGAAATGCATTTCGGACGTGCCGGCGAACGCCTGCACCTTTCGCCGCCGCCCGTCAGCACCGCAATCAAGGAACTCGAGACCGAGCTGGGCGTCCAGCTCTTCGAGCGCACCTCGCGCCGCATCACCCTCACCCGCAGCGGACAGGAGCTGCTGCGCGATGCCCGCAACATCGTCGCCCGCACCGAATCCATGCGCAGCCACGCATCGCGCATGGCCAAGGGGCTGTCGGGTTCGCTGTCGGTCGGGTTCATCAGTACCGCGGCCTATTCCTTCCTGCCGGACCTGCTGGGCCGCTTCACCACCGACCATCCGGAAGTGCGCCTGAGCCTGCATGAAAAAAGCACCGACCGGGTGCTGGTCGACCTGGAATCGGGAGCGCTGGACATCGGTTTCCTGTTCGCCTCGCCGGGTTCGTTTCCGGCCTTGTCGTATGAGGCGACCAACCGGTTCAAGCTGGTGGTGGCGCTGGCGCAATCCCATCCGCTGGCGCGCCTGAAGAAGGTGCCGCTGGAGCGCCTGGCGGCCGAACGGTTTCTGCTGTTCGAACGGCAGCAGGGCCCATTGATGTTCGACAAGATCGTGGCCGCCTGCATGCACCACGGTTTCAGCCCCCGGCTTTTCCATGCGCGCCAGCAGCACACCATCGTCAGCCTGGTGTCGGGCGGGTTCGGCGTGGCGCTGGTGCCCGACTGTGTTCAGGTGATGCAGCGGGAAGGCGTGGTCTACCGCCCGCTGCGCGGCGAAAGCCCTGTGGTGGAAGTGGGGGCAGCCTGGCGCACCGACGACGACTCGCCCACGCTCGAGGCATTCCTGGGATATGTCCCGCGCCTGAAGGCCTGACGCGGGGCCTTCACGAACTCAGACGACGGTGACGAACTGCTCGCGCGGGCGGCGCACCTTGTCGAGCTTGACCAGCCAGTCGCCTTCGACCTGGCGGTAGCCCAGCGGCAGGATGGCCACGCTGCGCAGGCCCTTGGCGCGCAGGCCCAAAATTTCGTCCAGCGACTCGGGCACGAAACCTTCCATCGGCGTGCTGTCGACCTGCTCGTAAGAGGCTGCGACCAGCGATGCCGCCAGGCCGATGTAGGCCTGCCGCGCGGCATGGGCGAAGTTCACTTCGGCGCCGCGCTGCGGGTAGGTGGCGAGCAACATGGCGCGGTACTTTTCCCAGCCTTCGTTGGTGGTGCCGCGCACGCTGTTGGTCAGGTCGAACATGGTGTTGATGCGTTCGGCCGTGTAGTCGTCCCAGGCGGCGAAGACCAGCAGGTGCGAGCCGTCGGTGATCTGGCCCTGGTTCCAGCCGATGGCCTTGATCTTTTCGCGGGTGGCGTCGTCGGTGACCACGAAGACTTCGAAGGGCTGCAGGCCACTCGAAGTGGGCGCCAGGCGGGCGGCTTCGACGATGCGGTCGACCTTTTCCTGCGGCACCTTGCGGGTGCTGTCCATCTTCTTGGTGGCGTAGCGCCAGTTGAGGCGGTCGAGCAGCCCTTGCGAGGTGGCTTCGGAGGCGGCGTTCTGGGTGTCGGACACGAGGTTTTCCTTGGGGTTTTCGATGTTTCGGGTGCTCTGGAATTATCGAAGCAAGTTCGGCATCCGTCGTCGCCCGACAGGAATGACAGCATTCACGACACGGCACCAATCGGTGCCGGTTTCAGTCGTTTACCAGTGCCCGCATCTTGCGGCGCAACGCCTTGTCGCGACGCTGTTCCTCGTTCCAGTCGTGCCTTATGGCCAGCGTCACGGACACCGCCATCAACAGCAGCACCAGCGCGAACGGCAGGGCGAAGACGATCGTCGCCGTCTGTATCGCCTGCAGTCCGCCGGCCATCAGCAGGCTGAGAGCGATGCCCGCCACCAGCAGGCCCCAGATAACCTTGACCCGCGCCGGCGGATTGGCATTGCCGCCGGTGCTCATGGTGCCCAGCACCAGCGCGGCCGAGTCGCCCGAGGTGACGAAGAAGACGAATACCAGCAGCGTGGCGACCCCCGATGTCAGCCATCCCAGCGGCAAGGCGTTCAGCATCACGTACAGCGCGCTCGACACATCGGTGGCGACCGCCTCGGCCAGCGGCACGCCCTGGAAGATCTGCATGTTGAGCGCCGTGCCTCCGAACACCGCGAACCACACGAAACCCACCAGCGTCGGAGCGATCACCGTGCCCAGGATGAACTGCCGGATGGTGCGGCCGCGTGAAACCCGGGCGATGAACAAACCCACGAAAGGCGACCAGGCCAGCCACCAGGCCCAGTAGAAAAGCGTCCAGTTCCCGATCCAGCTGCTGCTGCGGAAGGGTGTCATGCGCAGGCTCATGCGGACGAACTCGCTGGCGTAGGAACCGAGGGTCGAGGTCAGTGTCTCGATGACCGCCACCGTGGGCCCTGCGATGAACACGAAGGCCGTCAGCAGCCCGGCCAGTGCCAGGTTGCCAATGGACAGCCATTTGACGCCGCGCTCCACCCCCGACACCGCCGAGGTGATGAACAGTGCGGTGGTCACCACGATGATGGCCGCCTGCACCCAGGGCGTGACCGGCAGGCCGAAAGCCGTCGCCAGCCCGGCGTTGATCTGCGTCGCGCCCATGCCCAGCGATGCCGCCACGCCGAACGCCGTCGCCACCACCGCCATCACGTTGAACAGCGGCGACAGCGCCGCCATTCCGCGCCAGGGCAACGCTTCGGTCGCCGAGCTGACCAGCGGCAGCGCCTTGCGCCTGAATGTGAAGAAGGCAATGGCCAGCCCCACGATGCCGTAGATGGCCCATGGGTGCAGCCCCCAGTGGAAGAAGGCGTAGCGCATGGCGACCGCGGCCGCCTCGGGAGTGCCGGCCACCACACCGGGCGGCGGGTTGCGGAAATGCGATATGGGTTCACCGACGCCCCAGAACACCAGGCCGATGCCCATGCCCGCGGCGAACAGCATCGAGAACCAGGCGCCGGTCGAGAACTCGGGTTCGTCGTCTTCATCGCCCAGCTTCAGGTCACCGAAGCGGCTGAAGGCCAGGAAGAAAGCCAGCACCACCAGGCCCAGCACCAGCCACAGGTAGAGCCAGCCGAAGTTGTGGGTGATCTGGCCGAGCAGCGTGGTGAACACGCGGTCCAGGCTGGCGGGAGAAAAAAGCGCCCAGGCGACGATGAGGGCGATGAGGCCCGTGGAAACGAACAGCTGCAATGGAATTTTCCTGAGGAGATGCCGCTGGAAACCCAGATGGATCAGCGGCGCGCCTTGCGAAGGAAGGCGAAGGGATCAAGGTCCGGCCTTGGCGAGAACGGGCTGGCGCCACCTGCCTAACGGCCGTGGCGAGCCCGTCGACAGCCGCCCGCCGCGGGCGCTGCCCGGCGACTTCTGCGCTGTCGCGAAGGCCGCAATTTTACCGAAGCCGGCATCGGCGCTGCTTCGGTAAAATTACCGGCCCCGGCACGCACCCCTGCCGGACCACGGGGCCACCACCGACCTGCCGCCGTTTCACCCCTCTCCGTACTCCGGGCCAGGCGTTTGCGCCCTCGCCCTCATCGACTCATTTCCCATGCAGGCACTCGCCCGATTCAGCCGTTTCATCGGCAACACCTTCGCCCTCTGGGTGTTGCTGTTCGCCGTATTGGCCTTCTTCGCACCCGCCCAGTTCAAGTGGATCGGCCCGTTCATCGTGCCGCTGCTCGGCATCATCATGTTCGGCATGGGCCTGACGCTGTCCAAGGACGATTTCAAGGAAGTCGTCAGGCGCCCGCTGGACGTCGCCATCGGCGTGCTGGGCCAGTTCATCATCATGCCGTCGCTGGCCTGGTTGCTGGCCAAGGCGCTGCAACTACCGCCCGAAGTGGCCGTCGGCGTGATCCTGGTCGGCTGCTGCCCCGGCGGCACTGCATCGAATGTGATGACCTTCCTGGCGCGCGGCGACGTCGCGCTGTCGGTGGCCATCACCTCGGTCACCACATTGCTCGCACCCATCGTCACGCCGGGCCTGATCTACCTGCTGGCCAGCCAGTGGCTTGAAGTGAGCGCCGCGGCCATGTTCTGGTCCATCGTGCAGGTGGTGGTGCTGCCGATCGCGCTGGGTGTGGTCGTGCAGACCGTGCTGGGTAGCCGGGTGCGTGGCGCCGTGACGGTGCTGCCGCTGGTGTCGGTGGTCGCCATCGTGGCCATCGTCGCCGCGGTGGTGGCGGGCAACCAGGCGCGTATCGCCACCAGCGGCCTGATGATCTTCGCCGTGGTGGTGCTGCACAACGGCCTGGGCCTGCTGCTGGGTTACTGGCTGGGCAAACTCACCGGCATGAGTGTCTACAAACGCAAGGCGCTGGCCATCGAGGTGGGCATGCAGAACTCCGGCCTGGGCGTGGCGCTGGCCACCGCGCATTTCTCGCCCCTGGCCGCCGTGCCGAGCGCCATCTTCAGCGTGTGGCACAACATCTCGGGCCCCATCGCGGCGACGCTGTTCCAGCGTTTCCGCAATGCCGACGGCAGCACGGCCGACAAGCCGCGCTGAACCCCGCCCGCTCCGGCCAGCCATGCGTATCCACGAACTGAAGCAGCGCTTGCACGCGGCCGGAGCCGGCCCTCTGCACGAGCGCCGCATCCTGCGCAACTGGTCGCATGCCCTGGCGCACACCAGCGGCAAACGCAGCCCGGAAAGCTTTTTCCCCGCCGCCCTGATGGCCGCGCTGCCCGCCATCGAGGCCGAACTGGCCGCCCTAGCCCGCGTCTCGTCGGCCCACCCCGGAGAAGACGGTTCAGAGCGCCTGCTGGTCACCCTGGCCGACGGCCAGACGGTCGAAAGCGTGCTGCTGCCGCGCGGCGGCCTGTGCGTGTCTTCGCAGGTGGGCTGCGCCGTCGGTTGCCAGTTCTGCATGACCGGCCGCGACGGGCTGCTGCGCCAGGTCGGCAGCGCCGAGATCGTCGCCCAGGTGGTGCTGGCCCGCCAGCGGCGCGCGGTCAGCAAGGTGGTGTTCATGGGCATGGGCGAACCGGCGCACAACCTCGACAACGTGATGGAGGCCATCGAACTGCTGGGCACGGTCGGCAACATCGGCCACAAGAATCTGGTGTTCTCCACGGTGGGCGACCCGCGGGCTTTCGAGCGGCTGCACCGGGCGGCGGTCAAGCCGGCGCTGGCGTTGTCGCTGCACACCACCCATGCCGACCTGCGCCGGCAATTGCTGCCGCGCGCGCCGGACATGAGCCCCGACCAGCTGGTGGCCGAGGCCGAACGGTACGCCCGTGCCTCGGGCTATCCGACGCAATACCAGTGGGCGCTGCTGGACGGCATCAACGACACCGACGAAGAGGTCGAAGGCATCGTCCGCCTGCTGTCCGGCAAGTACGGCGTGCTCAACCTGATTCCGTTCAATGCGGTGGACGGCGTCGACTTTCATCGCCCCGGCCGCGAACGTTGCGAGCAGCTGGCCCGCACGCTGCACCAGCGCGGCGTGCTGACCAAACTTCGCTGGTCCGCCGGGCAGGATGTGGAAGGCGGCTGCGGTCAGTTGCGCGCCCGGGCCCGGGGCGGTGAAACCGCCGTGGTGATCCACCCGCGTCGCTCGTCGGCAAGCTGACGCCGACACGGGCCGCCTTCCGACGCGAGCCGCCCGTACGGGCATCAAGAATTTCCTCTCCAAAGGAAATACATGCCCAAACCAAAACCGAAAGACACGCAGAACTGGGCCATCGAAGGCCGGTTCCTGCACCTGATCTACAGCCCCGGAGGCGGCATCGAAGGCTTGCTGACCGACACCGACGGCGCGATCACCCAGTTCGTCACCGACCCGAAGGACGCCGCAAGCCTGGATCGCCTTGCCAGCCTGAAGCCGGGCCAGGCCGTGGTGGTCGAAGGGATCGAGGAGGCGCCGTCACCGAAGGGGGAGGCGGCCCACATGGTCTATCGTTTCCAGCGCTTTGCCTCGGTCGACGGCAAGGCTGCCGACGAGCCGAATGAGTCTGGCGAAGTGCGTGGCGAGGTCGTCCGTTTCAACTACGCCAGGCACGGCGAGCCGAACGGTTTCGTGCTGGACGGCGGCGACTTCGTCCACACCCGGCCGGACGGTTTCAAGGCACTCGGCCTGAAGGTCGGCGACAAGGTGTCGGCACACGGCCCGGCGCGCCCGCTGGTTCTCGGCAAGGGCCGGGTGGTCGACGCACAAAGCGTCAACGGCACTGCCATCGGCGGCTGATCCCGCTCAAGCCGGAGCGGAGCCCCCGGCCGGCGACCAACCTTCTGCCGCCACATCCCGCAGCACCGCCATGAAGGCCTGCACCGACGGGCTGGGCGCTTCGTCCATGCGGGTCAGCATGCCGTAGTCGGGCATGCGGTCTGGCACCTCGACAGGGATGTGCGCCAGAAGCCCTTTCTCGACATATTTCTCGACCAGCGTGGACGGCTGCAGCGAAAGCATGTCGGTCAGCTGCAGCGACTCCAGCGCGAACAGGAAGGACGTGGTCTCGACCACGCTCGAGGTCGGCGCCATGCCGATGACGCCGAAGATATCGTCCGACACCTTGCGCACCGCCGTCGAAGGCGGGTACAGCAGCCACGGCCAGTGCGCCAGCTTCGACAGCTCCAGCCCCGGCTGGCCGCGCAAGGGATGGCGCGGGCCGCCCACGACCAGCAGCCGTTCGGGCGACAGCCGTTCGTAGTTGAACTGGCTGCGCTGCCGGTCGTCGGTGAAACGGCCGATCATCAGGTCGATCTTGCGTTCGGCCAGCCACACCGCGAGCTGGTCGCTGCTCTGCTCGAAGACCTTCAGCACCAGCAGGGGACGGCGCCGCTGGATCTCGCTCACCGATTCGGTCAGCAGGCGTGCCGCAGAACCCGAGATGGCGCCGATGGACAACTGCCCGTGACCGCCCTGCTTCAGCGCATTGAATTCGTCGACGAACTTCTTCTGCCCCGCCAGCGCGCTGGCCGCATACCGAAGGGTGAACAGGCCCAGCTCGTTGGGCCGCATCTCGCGCGGCAGGCGTTCGAACAGGCGCGCATCGAAGATTTCCTCGAGGTCCAGCAATATCTTGGTGGCCGCCGGCTGGGTGATGTGCATCTGCTCGGCGGTGAGCCGCAGGTTGCGTGTGCGGCCCAGGATGTCCAGGAACTGGAGGTGCCTGAAACGCAGCCGGCCGCAGGCCGCGGCCATCGATAAGGGTTTGCCCGACATGGTGATGCGCGATAACCAAATGGAATGAATCCGCCGTAAAGACTGATTGGACCACGGCACATCGACGCCCTTAGTCTCCGCCCCGAAGCGGCCCGAACACGGCCCTTTGCCACAACAAATTCCGGAGACAAAACCATGAAGCTGAAGTCCATCGCGCTGGCCGCCGCATTGCTGGCCGCATTCGCAGGCACCGCATCCGCACAGATCAAGGAACGCTCGATCAAGATCGGCACCGGCATCACCGAAGACCATCCGCAGGCCCTGTCGCTGAAGCATTTCGCCGACGCCATCGAGGCCAAGAGCGGCGGCAAGATGAAGGCCAAGGTGTTCGCCAACGGCACCCTGGGCAACGACGTCACGATGACCTCGGCGCTGCGCGGCGGCACCCTGGAGATGACCATCCCCGACAGCTCCACCCTGGTGTCCATCGTCAAGGACTTCGGCGTGCTCAACCTGCCGATGACCTTCAACAACGAACAGGAGGCCGACGCGGTGCTGGACAGCGCCTTCGGCCAGAAGCTGCTCGACAAGCTGCCCGAGAAGGGCCTGATCGGCCTGGCGTATTTCGAGAACGGCTTTCGGCATGTCAGCAACTCGCGCCGCCCCATCACCAAGGCGGAAGACATGGTCGGCCTGAAGCTGCGGGTCATCCAGAGCCCGCTGTTCGTCGACACCTTCACCGCCCTGGGCGCCAACGCCACGCCGCTGCCCTTCACCGAGCTGTATTCGGCGATGGAACAGAAGGCGGTCGACGGCCAGGAGAACCCGGCCGTGACCATCCTCACCAGCAAGTTCTACGAGGTGCAGAAACAGATGGTGCTGTCCAAGCACATCTACAGCGCCTGGGTGCTGCTGCTGTCCAAGAAGACCTGGGACACCATGTCGCCCGAAGAGCAGAAGATCATGAAGGACGCCGGCCGCGAAGCCACCGCATTCGAACGCAAGTCGATCCGTGCGCTGAACGAGAAGGCCCTTGGCGAGCTGAAGAAGGTGGGCATGAACATCACCGAACTGCCCGCCGCCGAGCAGGCGAAGATGCGTGAAAAGCTGCAGCCGGTGGTCGCCAAGTACAGCAAGGAATTCGGCGAGGACAGCACCCGCGAAATGATGGCCGAGCTGGAAAAGGCCCGCAAGAAATAAGCCCCGGAAAGCAGCGTTCCCATGGATGAAAAGAAATCTCCCTCGCGCCGTTTCAGGTCGCAGGACTGGTTCGCCGATCCGCAGCGTTCGGACATGACGGCCCTCTACCTCGAACGTTTCATGAACTACGGCCTCACGCCGCAGGAACTGCGTTCGGGCCGGCCGATCATCGGCATCGCGCAGACCGGCAGCGACCTGTCGCCCTGCAACCGCATCCATGTGGACCTGGCGCGCCGGGTGAAGGAAGGCATCCGCGACGCGGGCGGCATTCCGATGGAGTTCCCGGTGCATCCGATCTTCGAGAACTGCCGCCGCCCCACCGCCGCACTCGACCGCAACCTGGCCTACCTGGGCCTGGTCGAGATCCTCTACGGCTACCCCATCGACGCGGTGGTGCTGACCACCGGCTGCGACAAGACCACGCCGGCCGGCGTGATGGCCGCATCGACCGTCGACATACCGGCCATCGTGCTGTCCGGCGGGCCCATGCTCGACGGCTGGCACGACGGTGAACTGGTCGGCTCGGGCACCGTCATCTGGCGCAGCCGGCGGCTGCTGGCGGCCGGCGCCATCGACGAGGAAGAGTTCATGCAGCGCGCCTGCGACAGCGCGCCGTCGGCCGGCCACTGCAACACCATGGGCACCGCCAGCACCATGAACGCGGTGGCCGAGGCGCTGGGCCTTTCGCTCACCGGCTGCGCCGCCATCCCGGCGCCCTACCGCGAACGCGGCCAGATGGCCTACGCCACCGGCCGCCGCATCGTCGAGATGGCGTTCGAAGACCTGAAGCCCTCGCGCATCCTCACCCGCGAGAGTTTCCTCAACGCGCTGTCGGTCATCAGCTGCGTCGGCGGCTCCAGCAACGCGCAGGTGCATGTGATGGCCATGGCCCGCCATGCGGGTGTCGAGCTGAACCCGTCGGACTGGATGGAACATGCCTACGACCTGCCGCTGCTGGTCAACATGCAGCCGGCCGGCAAGTACCTCGGCGAACGTTTCTTCCGTGCCGGTGGCGTGCCGGCGGTGATGTGGGAGCTTCAGCAAGCCGGCCTGCTGCATGGCGACTGCGCCAGCGTCACCGGCAAGACCATGGCCGAGAACCTGAAAAACCGTCAGACCGGCGACCGCGAGGTGATCTACCCGTTTGCCGAGCCGCTCATGCAGAAGGCGGGTTTCCTGGTGCTGGCCGGCAACCTGTTCGATTTCGGGATCATGAAGACCTCGGTGATCGGCGAACGGTTCCGCGAAAGGTACCTGTGCCGGCCCGGCCACGAAGGCATCTTCGAAGGCCGCGCCGTGGTGTTCGAAGGCTCGGACGACTACCACCACCGCATCAACGATCCGGCGCTCGAAATCGACGAAGGCTGCATCCTGGTGATGCGCGGCGCCGGCCCCATCGGCTGGCCCGGTTCGGCCGAGGTGGTCAACATGCAGCCGCCGGATGCACTCATCCAGCGCGGCGTCATGAACCTGCCCACGCTGGGCGACGGCCGCCAGTCGGGCACGGCGGACAGCCCATCCATCCTCAACGCATCGCCCGAAAGCGCGGTCGGCGGCGGCCTCAGCTGGCTGATGACCGGCGACACCATCCGCATCGACCTCAATGCAGGCCGCTGCGACGCGCTGGTGTCACCGGAAGAGATCGAGCGCCGGGTGCGCGAGCTGCCGGCGCCTCCGATACCGGCCAGCCATTCCCCCTGGGAAGAGCTGTACCGCGAGAAGACCGGCCAGCTGGCCGAGGGCGCGACCCTGGATTTCGCGCTGAAGTACCGGCGCATCGCCGAGACCACGCCGCGCCACAACCACTGAAAAACCGACGTCGGCAAGCTGCCGACCACTGAAAGGACCTGGGCATGAACCAGCCACTCGAAGCCGCCGCATGGGCGCCACTCTTGCCATCCGACGGATTGACCGGCTGCCTGCTCGGCCGCGCCTGGCTGACCGGACCGCAACCCGGCCCCGCGGTCGTGGTGTTGCGGCCGGAAGGCGTGTTCGACATCAGCGACGAATTTCCCACGGTGAGCACGCTGCTGGAAACACCTCAGCCGGCTGACGCGGCCCGCACGGCGAGGGGCAAACGCATCTGCAGCGTCGATGAACTGCTGGCCAACAGCCAGCCCGGCGCCCGCGACGAAAGCCGCCCCTGGCTGCTGGCGCCCAACGACCTGCAGGTGGTGAAGGCGGCCGGCGTGACCTTCGCCACCAGCCTGATCGAACGGGTGATCGAGGAACAGGCCGGCGGCGACGCCAGCCGCGCGCTGACCCTGCGCACCAAGGTCACCAGCCTGATCGGGGCCAACCTGGCCGACATCGAGCCCGGCTCGCCGCAGGCGATGGAGCTGAAGGCGCTGCTGCAGGAACAGGGCCTGTGGTCGCAATACCTCGAGGTGGGCATCGGCCCGGACGCGGAGGTGTTCACCAAGGCGCCGGTGCTGGCGTCTGTCGGTGCCGGCGACGACATCGGCATACGTGCCGATTCGGCCTGGAACAACCCCGAACCCGAGGTGGTGCTGGCGGTCAACAGCCGTGGCGAGATCGTCGGTGCCACGCTGGGCAACGACGTCAACCTGCGTGACATCGAAGGCCGCAGCGCGCTGCTGCTGGGCAAGGCCAAGGACAACAACGCCTCCTGCGCCATCGGCCCGTTCATCCGCCTGTTCGACGCCACTTTCAGCCTGGACGACGTGCGCCGCGAGACGGTGCACCTGAACGTCGCCGGCCCCGAGGGCTATCAGCTGCGCGGCATCAACACCATGAGCAGCATCAGCCGCGACCCGGCCGACATCGTTGCGCAGACGCTGGGCGCGCACCAATACCCGGACGGTTTCATGCTGTTCCTGGGCACCCTGTTCGCACCCATCGAGGACCGCGACCAGCCCGGCTCGGGTTTCACCCACAAGCTGGGCGACAGGGTCACCATCCGCAGCGACCGGCTGGGGGCGCTGAACAACGTGGTCACCCACAGCGAAACCGCGCCGCCCTGGCGTTTCGGCCTGCGGGCCTTCATCGGCAACCTGGCCGCGCGCGGGCTGCTGGACGGCCGGTCCCTCTAGTCATCGGTCCGGCTCAGAACAACACATAACAAGGAGACAAGGACATGGAATATTGGATGAACCGCTACTGCCGGCTGCTGGACTTCCTGATGGCGCTGGCGCTGGCCGTGATGGTGGTGCTGGTGTTCGGCAACGTGGTGCTGCGTTATGCCTTCAACTCGGGCATCACCGTATCGGAAGAGCTGTCGCGCTGGCTCTTCGTGTGGCTGACCTTCCTGGGCGCCATCGTGGCAATGAAGGAACACGGCCACCTGGGCGTCGACATGGTGGTCAGCCGCCTGCCGGACTGGGGCAAGAAGGTGTGTGTCGTCGTCGGCCAGTTGCTGATGCTGTGGGTCTGCTGGCTGCTTTTCATCGGCAGCTGGAACCAGACGGTGATCAACTCCGATGTGTCCGCGCCGACCACCGGCCTGTCGGTCGGCATCTTCTACAGCGTGGGCATGGTGTTCGGCGCTTCGGCCGGCGTGTTTTTGCTGTGGGACCTGTGGCGTGTGCTCAGCGGCCAGCTGCAAGGTGATGCGCTGGTGATGGTGAAGGACTCGGAAGAAACCGCCGAGTTCGATGCATTGCAGGCCAGGCTTGCCGAAGAAGACCGCGTGACGGCCCTCCAGTCCAACGGCAAGAAAGTCTGACCCGCCATGACCATCGCTGTCTTTTTGATCTCCCTGCTCGGCGCCATGGCGCTGGGCATTCCCATCGCGTTCTCGCTGCTGCTCTGCGGCGTGGCGCTGATGTGGCACCTGGACATGTTCGACGCCCAGATCCTGGCGCAGAACGTCATCAACGGCGCCGACAGCTTCCCCCTGCTGGCCGTGCCCTTCTTCATGCTGGCCGGCGAGGTGATGAACACCGGCGGGCTGTCCAAACGCATCGTCGACCTGGCGCTGGCCATCGTCGGCCATGTGCGCGGCGGCCTGGGTTACGTGGCCATCGTGGCGGCCTGCGTGCTGTCGGCGCTGTCGGGTTCGGCGGTGGCCGACGCGGCCGCGTTGTCCGCATTGCTGATCCCGATGATGGTGGCGGCAGGCCACGACAAGGCGCGCTCCGGCGGCCTCATCGCGGCGGCCGGCGTCATCGGCCCGATCATCCCGCCATCCATCGGTTTCGTGATCTTCGGCGTGGCCGCCAACCTGTCGATCAGCAAGCTGTTCCTGGCGGGCATCTTCCCCGGCATCCTGATCGCCGCATCGTTGTGGGTAACCTGGTGGTGGATGGCGCGCAAGGAACATGTCACGCCCCCGCCGCGCCGCAGCAGGAGCGAGATCTGGCTGGCCTTCCGCAAGGCCGGCTGGGCGCTGATGCTGCCGCTGATCATTCTGGTGGGCCTGCGTTTCGGTGTGTTCACCCCGACCGAGGCCGCCGTGGTGGCCGCCGTCTATTCGATCTTCGTCGCCGTGGTCGTCTACCGCGAACTGAAGCTGTCGCAGCTCTACGCGGTGTTCGTCACCGCCGCCCGCACCACCGGCGTGGTGATGTTCCTGGTGGCCGCCGCGCTGGTGTCGGCCTGGCTGATCACCGTGGCCGACCTGCCCGGCAAGGTGGTGGCGCTGCTGCAGCCCTTCATCGGCAGCCCGATGCTGCTGATGATGATGATCATGCTGCTGGTGATCGTCGTCGGCACCGCCATGGACATGACACCGACCATCCTGATCCTCACCCCGGTGCTGATGCCGGTGGTGAAGGCGGCCGGCATCGATCCGATCTACTTCGGCGTGCTGTTCATCATCAACAACTCCATCGGCCTGGTGACCCCGCCGGTGGGCACGGTGCTGAACGTGGTGGCCGGCGTGGCGCGCATAAAAATGGACGACGTGATACGGGGCGTCTGGCCCTTCATGGCGGCTGAATTTCTGATGATGTTCCTGATGGTCATCTTCCCGTGGCTGGTCACCGGCCCGGCCAAATTCCTGTACGGCTGATATGACCGATTCCACATCACCTGTGATTGCAGCCCTGCTCGCCGAGCTGGGCCCGCTGGCCGTGCTGCACGGCGCCGACATCCCCGAACGCAACCGCAACGACTACAGCGGCCTGCTGCCCAGCACGCCGCTGGCGGTGGTGCGGCCGGCCGATACCGCGGGCGTTTCCGCAGCCCTGCGCATCTGCCACCGGCACGGCGTGGCAGTGGTGCCGCAGGGCGGGCTGACCGGCCTGTGCGGCGGTGCCCGCGCCGGCCAGGCCGAGGTGGCGCTGTCGCTGGAAAGACTGACCGGCGTGGTCGAGGTCGATGCCGCATCGGCCACCATGACGGTGCTGGCCGGCACCCCGCTGCAGACGGTGCAGGAGACCGCCGCCGCAGCCGGCTTCTTCTGCCCGCTGGACCTCGGAGCGCGGGGCTCCTGCAGCATCGGCGGCAACCTGGCCACCAATGCCGGCGGCAACCGGGTCATCCGCTACGGCATGGCGCGCGAGATGGTGCTGGGCCTGGAGGCCGTGCTGCCCGACGGCACGGTGGTCACCAGCCTCAACAAGATGATCAAGAACAACGCCGGCTTCGACCTGAAGCACCTGTTCATCGGCAGCGAGGGCGCGCTGGGAATCATCACCCAGGCGGTGCTGAAGCTGTGGCCCAAGCCGGCGTCCACCATGGTCGCCATCTGCGCGGTGCACGACTTTTCCAACGTGCTGACGCTGCTGCAGTCGGCCCGGCAGAACCTCGGGCCGCTGCTGTCGGCCTTCGAGGTGATGTGGCCGGAATACTGGGATTTCGCCACTACCCGGGTGGCCGGTGTGCGCTCACCTTTCGAAGGCGACGAAACCCGCCACGGCGCCTATGTGCTGATCGAGGCGCTGGGCACCGATTCCGACCACGACGCACCGCGTTTCGAAGCCTGGCTGGGCGAGCTGCTCGAACAGGGGACCATCCCCAACGCGGTGGTCGCGCAGTCGGTGGCCGACAACCAGGCCTTCTGGGCCATACGCGATGCGACCGGCGAGCTGTACGGTTTCTTCCCTCGCCACATGGCCTTCGACGTGGGCCTGCCCATCGCCGCGATGGACGATTACGTGCAGCGATGCCGTACCGCCCTGCACCAGGCCCTGGGCGACCCGGTCACCCTCTTCTACGGCCACATCGGCGACGGCAACCTGCACATCATCGTGTTCCAGCATGGTGCGCAAGACCAACCCAAGGAGCAGGTCGAAGCCATCGTCTACGGACTGGTGCGCGACTTCGGCGGTACCGTGTCGGCCGAGCACGGCATCGGCACCCTCAAGCGCAAATGGCTGGGCCACGCCCGTTCGCCCGAACAGGTGGCGCTGATGCACACACTCAAGCAGGCTCTGGACCCCGGGGGTTTGATGAACCCCGGCAAAGTCATCTGATCCGACGTTTTCAACTTTCAACTTCAGGAAAGATCTTTTTCATGAAACTGCTGCGTTACGGCCCGCCCGGCCAGGAAAAACCCGGCCTGCTCGACGCTGCCGGTGTGCTGCGCGACCTGTCGGCCCATGTGCCCGACATCCACGGTGCCACGCTCGACGCGGCCACCCTGGACCGCCTGAAGAAGCTCGACACCTCCACGCTGCCCAGTGTCGAAGGCTCGCCCCGCATCGGCGCATGCGTCGGCAACATCGGCAAGTTCGTCTGCATCGGCC
>Ga0308163_10000211_pt1 | contig 150091 bp, 145 predicted proteins | sample PhyTR1_FD_201037 | JGI IMG/M metagenome (GOLD analysis project Ga0308163, IMG submission 201037) | Phyllosphere microbial communities from UC Gill Tract Community Farm, Albany, California, United States - DLSLT.R1 | ecosystem: Host-associated > Plants > Phyllosphere > Unclassified | place...
AAGCCTTGGCTTCGCCGCCAAACTTCTTCGACAGAACGGTTGCGATCGCAGCCGTCAGCGTGGTCTTGCCGTGATCGACGTGACCGATGGTGCCCACGTTGACGTGGGGCTTGGTCCGTTCGAATTTACCTTTTGCCATTACTTTTCTCCAAAGAGCTTCCCCGTGTGAGGTTTAACGTCTGCATTCGATTGCTGATTCGCTTCGCACGGGGGACAAAGCGGCACCGGATCGCAGACAAAAAAGAGATCCGACCCCAGAAGGGCCGGACAGCGGCCAATTACTTGGCGCGCGAGGCCATGATGGCTTCAGCGACGTTACGCGGGGCTTCCGAGTAATGCTTGAATTCCATCGTGTAGGTAGCCCGACCCTGCGACATGGAACGCAGCGTTGTCGAGTAGCCGAACATTTCGGACAGCGGGACTTCGGCCTTGATGGCCTTGCCGCCACCGACCATGTCGTCCATGCCCTGGACCATGCCGCGACGCGAGGACAGATCGCCCATCACGTTGCCGGCGTAGTCTTCCGGGGTTTCGACTTCGACAGCCATCATGGGTTCCAGGATGACCGGACCGGCTTTGCGGCAGCCTTCCTTGAAGCCGAAGATGGCAGCCATCTTGAAGGCCAGTTCGTTCGAATCCACGTCGTGGTACGAACCGAAGTGCAGCGTGACCTTGACGTCGACGACCGGGTAGCCCGCCAGAACGCCCTGGCCCACGGCTTCGTTGATGCCCTTTTCGACGGCCGGGATGAATTCGCGAGGAACCACACCGCCCTTGATGGCGTCGACGAATTCGATGCCCTTGCCGGCTTCGTTCGGCTCGATCTTCAGCACGACGTGGCCGTACTGGCCCTTACCACCGGATTGACGAACGAACTTGCCTTCGGCATCTTCGACGGTCTTGCGGATGGTTTCGCGGTAGGCCACCTGGGGCTTGCCGACGTTGGCTTCCACGCCGAACTCGCGCTTCATGCGGTCGACAATGATTTCAAGGTGGAGCTCGCCCATGCCCGAAATGATGGTCTGACCGGATTCTTCGTCGGTCTTGACGCGGAACGAAGGATCTTCCTGAGCCAGGCGCTGCAGCGCGATGCCCATTTTTTCCTGGTCGACCTTGGTCTTCGGCTCGACGGCCTGCGAGATCACCGATTCAGGGAACACCATGCGTTCCAGCGTCACGATAGCTGAAGGGTCGCACAGGGTCTCGCCCGTGGTGACTTCCTTCAGGCCCACGCATGCAGCGATGTCGCCGGCGCGGATTTCGCCGACTTCTTCGCGGTTATTGGCGTGCATCTGGACGATACGGCCAATACGTTCTTTCTTGCCGCGGACCGGGTTGTACACGCTATCGCCCTTGGACAGGACACCGGAGTACACACGCACGAAGGTCAGTTGGCCCACGAACGGGTCGGTCATCAGCTTGAACGCCAGAGCGGAGAACTTCTCGCTGTCGTCAGCACGGCGGACCACGGGCTGCTCATCTTCGTCGGTACCCGAGACCGGTGGAATGTCGGTCGGAGCCGGCATGTAGTCGAGAACGGCGTCGAGCATGGCTTGCACGCCCTTGTTCTTGAAGGCGGAACCGCACAGCATCGGCTGGATTTCGCCAGCGATGGTACGGGTACGGATGGCCAGCTTGATTTCAGCTTCGGTCAGTGCCTCGCCTTCAAGGTACTTGTTCATCAGCTCTTCGCTGGCTTCAGCGGCGGCCTCGACCAGCTTTTCGCGGTATTCGTTGCAAACATCGACGATGTTCGCGGGAATTTCGCCGTATTCGAAGGTTACGCCCTTGTCTTCGTCCCAGATGATTGCCTTCATCTTGACCAGGTCGACGATGCCCTGGAAGTGCTCTTCGGCACCGATCGGGATCTGGATGACGACAGGGTTTGCCTTCAGGCGATCGACCATCATCTGGCGAACGCGCAGGAAGTCGGCGCCGGTACGGTCCATCTTGTTGACGAACGCGAGGCGGGGCACCTTGTACTTGTTGGCCTGGCGCCAGACGGTTTCCGACTGGGGCTGAACGCCGCCGACGGCGTCGTACACCATGACAGCGCCGTCCAGGACGCGCATTGACCGCTCGACTTCAATCGTGAAGTCGACGTGGCCCGGGGTGTCGATGATGTTGATGCGGTGTTCGTCGTAGTTGCCGGCCATGCCCTTCCAGAAGCAGGTGGTGGCGGCAGACGTGATCGTGATGCCACGCTCTTGCTCTTGCTCCATCCAGTCCATCGTGGCAGCGCCGTCGTGCACTTCACCAATCTTGTGGTTCACGCCGGTATAGAACAGGATGCGCTCGGTCGTGGTGGTCTTGCCGGCGTCGATGTGCGCAGAAATACCGATGTTGCGGTAGCGCTCGATGGGGGTCTTGCGGGACATAAAAATTACTCCGTTAACGGACGGAAGCCCGCCCACCGCAAAAGCAGGTGGATCGGGCTTCCGGCCAGTCTATTGTGGAAGACGGCTGTGACAGTTCTTAGAAGCGGAAGTGGCTGAAGGCCTTGTTGGCTTCTGCCATGCGGTGCACTTCGTCACGCTTCTTCATCGCACCGCCACGGCCTTCGGTGGCTTCCAGCAGTTCGTTGGCCAGACGTTGGGCCATCGACTTTTCACCACGCTTGCGAGCGGCTTCCTTGATCCAGCGCATGGACAGGGCCAGACGACGGACAGGACGCACTTCGACGGGCACCTGGTAGTTGGCACCACCGACACGGCGGGACTTCACTTCGACCATGGGCTTGACGTTGTTGATGGCAACAACGAAAGCTTCCAGGGGATCCTTGTCAGGATTCTTCTTTTCGATCAGGTCGAGGGCACCGTAAATGATGCGCTCGGCGACGGCCTTCTTGCCGCCTTCCATGATCACGTTCATGAACTTCGAGAGTTCGACGTTGCCGTACTTGGGATCCGGCAGGATTTCACGTTTAGGGACTTCGCGACGACGTGGCATTTTTCACCTCTTGAATTGCTTCAGTTGGCATCCTTGGCGGACACCGCGAGAGTCATACAAAACTCTCACTTACTCGACCCGGAACATCGGGTCACTACGCTGCATCTCCGCGCCACGCGGAAAACAGCACCTGAAAACGACTGACCGAAACGCAGGGCTTACTTGGCCTTGGGCTTCTTGGCACCGTACTTGGAGCGCGATTGCTTGCGATCCTTGACGCCTTGCAAGTCAAGCGAACCACGCACGATGTGATAACGCACACCTGGCAGATCCTTGACCCGGCCGCCGCGGACCAGCACGACGCTGTGTTCCTGCAGGTTGTGGCCTTCGCCGCCGATGTACGAAATGACTTCGAAGCCATTCGTCAGGCGAACCTTGGCGACCTTACGCAGAGCCGAGTTGGGCTTCTTTGGGGTCGTGGTGTAGACACGGGTGCAAACGCCACGGCGTTGCGGCGAGTTTTGCATCGCGGGGCTTTTGGAGTTGGTCTTTTCGACCTCACGCCCCTGACGCACGAGCTGGTTGATGGTTGGCATTGGTTGAAACGTCCCTAAACGTTCTGAAAACGAAAACGTGAATCCCTTCGGTAAATTTCCGAAAAGCCTGCCAGTATACGACAGTGCCGGCTTTTTGTGCAACCACTACCGGAGTCCGGCAGGTGCGCATCAAGCGCGGCGCTGCCTTGTTACTTGATCCAGAGCCGGATCGAATCCCAGCTCCGGCCCAGCACGCCGGCCTGCGGCACTTCCTGCAGTGCCACCAGCGGTACCTCGAACGGCGCCTGTTCGCCCGCCGTGACGAGCAGTGTTCCGACTTTCTGTCCCTTGGCGAAAGGCGCCACAAGCGGGTCTGGCCGCGACACTTCGGTCCTGACCTTGCCGGAGGTTCCTGTCGGTACGGCCACCACGATGGCGCCCGGCTGGCCCAGGGGCAGCTCGTTCCGGGCCCCCTTCCAGACCGTCGGGCTGACCACCGGCTGGCCGGCATCGAACAGCTTGACGGCTTCGAAGGCGGTGTAGCCCCAGTTCAGCAGCTTCTGGCCTTCACTGGCCCGTGCGCTTTCACTTGCAGCACCCAGCAAGACGACCAGCAGCCGGCGGGTGCCCACGTTCGGCATGTCGCGATGCGACGTGGCCACCAGACAATAACCGGCCGCGTCGGTGTGGCCGGTTTTCAGGCCGTCCACTGTCGGATCGCGGAACAGCAGCAGGTTGCGGTTGTTGCCATTGGCGGCCGGAGTGCCGGGGTAGCGGTACTGCTTGATGGCGTAATAGCCGATGTACTCGGGGAAGTCGCGCATCAGCCGGGTGGCCAGGATTGAAAGATCGCGCGCCGTGGTGGTGTGGCCGGCCTCGGTCAGGCCTTCCGGGTTCTTGTAGCTGGTGCGGTTCATGCCCAGCACCTTGGCCTGGTCATTCATCATCTGGACAAACCGCTCCGTGCTGCCTCCCACACCTTCGGCCAGCGCCACGGTAGCGTCATTGCCGGACTGGACGATCATCCCTTTGACCAGGTCTTCCACCGGAACCTGCATCTTGGGATCGATGAACATGCGTGATCCCGGCATCTTCCAGGCCTTTGGGCTCACCGGGAAGGTCTGCTGCAAGGTGATCTTCCTGGAGCGGAGTGCGTCGAATACCAGGTACGCACTCATCAGCTTCGTCAGCGAAGCCGGCTCTACCGGCGTGTCGACGTCCTTCTGGGCGAGGACCTGGTCGGCAGTGACATCGAGAAGCAGGTAGGAGCGGGCGGCGACTTCAGGGGCCGCAGGTGCTGCTTGGGCTCTGGCGCCGAAAGATGTGGCCAGGGCGACCAGGGCGAATACCCTGAGCACGGACAGAAAACGGGACATGGGCAAATCTGGGGGAGGACGGGCGTGATCGAGGAACACGGTGGCAAGCGGGGCAGGAAAGCCCCTCGAAGACCGTCCGGAATTATCCGCGAGCCCCCCGCGCCATTCGCCTTGCCAGAAGTAAGACTCCGTGTCGGCCGCCGGCTGCGACCTGAATGCCAGCGCCTAGCCCGCCACAGCCGACAAGTGCCGCACCACCAGGCTTTTCAACAAAGGCAACTGGCCGTGAAAGAAATGGCCGACGCCGGGTACGACGGTGACAGGCAACGTCTGCGGACGGGCCCAGTCGATCACGTCGGACAGGGGCACCGTGTCATCCGATTCCCCATGGATCACCAAAGTGCGCTCATGCGCATCCGCCGGCAGGTTCGCCACCTTGAAACGGGTGGTCGCGGTACCTACAAAAACGATTTTCGCGGGTGAACGCCCTGCCCACAAATCGGCGACGACGTGGCTGCAGACGAATGATCCGAACGAGAAGCCGGCCAGCGCCAGCGGGCCTTCGGGCGCCACTTGCTGCACCACCGCCAACATGTCTTCCTTTTCGGCACGCCCCTCGTCGTAGGTGCCGGCGCTGGCGCCGACACCGCGGAAATTGAAGCGCACCGCTGTCCAGCCGCTTTGCACGAAGGCACGCGCCATCGTCTGCACAACCTTGTTGTCCATGGTGCCGCCAAAAAGCGGGTGCGGATGGGCGATCACGACGGTGCCACGACGTTCGACGCCCGCCGGTGGTTCGTCACGCGCGGCTTCGATGAGGCCCGCGCCGCCTGCCAGTTGCAGGGCTTCGGTCTGTGCATTCACCGGAATCACCTTCCCACATCCGCCGGCAGGCGCAATCGGTCGACGGGCCGGCCATTCTTCAGGTGCGACTCGACGATTTCATCGATGTCGGACTCGTCCACGAACGTGTACCAGACGCCCTCGGGATAAACCACCGCCACCGGGCCGCCCGCGCAGCGATCGAGGCAGCCTGCCTTGTTGACCCGCACGCCGCCGACCCCGGCCAGGCCGGCAGCCTTGACCTGCTTCTTGCAGTGGTCGAAACCTTCCTTGGCGCCATGCAGCGCGCAGCTGTCCTCGCCGTTCTGGCGTTCGTTGAGGCAGAAGAAGACGTGGTGCTTGTAGTACTGCGCCTCGACCGGCAGATCGGGGGTTTCGTGGATGTTTTGACTCATGCCGGCGATTCTAGGCAGCGGATGCAACGGTGACGCGCTCGCGGCGGGAAACCCGCAACAGCAGGTAAACCAGGGTACCGAAGGGCCACAGCCAGCCGAGCCACTGCACCAGACCGTGGAACCGTATGAACCGCCCTTGCTCCCAGGTCTGCAGCGTCTGCCAGAAATAGGCGCTGGTGGGCGCCTGGTTCAGCACGTTGAGATGCCAGACCACCGCCAGCAGCGCGACCGCGGCGCAGGCCCTGCGCGGCAGGCGCAGGCAGGCTGCCGCCAGGAGCACGCCGAGCGCCAGTCCCACCTGCACCGGCAAGGTGAGCCATTCCCAGGCATGCACCGGGCCGTAGCTCAGCGCGGAAGAAAGCGCCGTCACCAATGCGCCGACCACCAGCGCCCCGAGCCCCAGGCCGACCCGCAGGCGCCAGTGACGGGCGATCGAATAGGCCATCAGGCACGGCACGAGCAGGCCCAGCGCCACGCAAAGAAGTTCTGCGCTGGGAACCAAGGGCTGCAGTTCGATTTCGCGGATCGGCAGCCAGTCCAGCAAAAGCGTGTCGTCGAGCAGGTCGGCCGCGGCGTCTTCCAGCCGCTCCAGCACCTGCCCGAGGCCGAACGGCACCGCCACCGGAAACAGCAGCGCCATCGGCCAAAGCGCCAGCAGCACGATGGCGCCCCGCGCATCGGCGATGAACCAGCGTTCGCGCAGCCGCGCCCAGCTGGCTACCGCACCCAGCCGCTCAAGCCCCCAGGCCAGGGCGGCGCCGCCCACCGCGCCGGCGGAGTTGAGCGCCAGGTCGACGTTTGAAGGAACCCGCGTCGGCAGGTAACTCTGCATGGTTTCGAGGGTCAGCGAGAAGAACATGGCGCAAGCGGTCAGCAACACGATGCCGCGAACACCCCGGCCGGAACGCAAGGCCGCCAGCGCCAGCAGGAAACCCAGTGGCCCGTAACCCAGCACGTTCGCCGTGACATCGAAACCCGTCCACCAGCGGGGCAGCGGCGCCCACAGAAACGCCCAGGGCACGATGCCCTGGTCACGCCATTCTCCAAAGGGATAGAGGCTGGCGTAGGCGATCAGCGCCATGTAGGCCAGCGCCAGCGGCCCGGCGGCGGTGCGGGTCCGGAGCTGCAGGTCGACGGACGCCACGGCCGCCTCAGAAAGGCTTGACCACCACGAGGATCACCGCCGCCAGCAGCAGCAGCACCGGCACCTCGTTGAAGAAGCGGTACCAGCGCGCGCTGCGCTGGTTGCGGCCCGCGCGAAACTTGCGCAGCAGGCTCCAGCAGGCATGGTGGTAGCCGATGGCCAGCAGCACCACGAACAGCTTGGCGTGCATCCAGCCCTGGCCACGGCCGATGCCGTAGACCAGGAACAGCCAGGCCCCGAAAGCCAGCGCGGGCACGGCAAGGATGGTCGTGAACCGCAGCAGGCGGACCGACATGCCCAGCAGGCGGTCACGTTCGGCGGTGGATTCGGGGGAAACCTGCGCCAGATTCACGTAGATCCGCGGCAGGTAGAACAACCCGGCGAACCAGCTGGCGATGAAAACGATGTGAAGCGACTTGATCCAGAGCATGAGCATGGGCTGGAGTGTAGGCAAACCGGGCCGCGCAAAAAAAACCCGGCTCGTCCGAAGGCGGCGCCGGGTCTGGGAAGCTTCATCGGCGTCACCGCGCGAATCGGCACCCGCTCAGGGAGGAAAAGCGGGGAACGGCCGGGCCGTCCGGGGGCAAATCTAGCAAAGCGACCCAGGCGCGACAACCGGGGAAATTCCCCAGTAACGTCATCGGGGCGGGTGCTGTGTTGCAATCCCGGCACAGCCTTCGGGCTCTATTTACGCACCGACTGCGAGTCTTCGAATGCCCCACGCACCTACCCCATATCCCCTGTCGCGGCCACGCCGCCTGCGCCGCGACGGCTTCAGCCGCAAGCTGGTCCGCGAACACAGCCTGACCGCCCACGACCTGATCTACCCGGTGTTCGTGCTGGATGGCCAGCAGCGCCGCGAGACCGTCGCATCCATGCCCGGCGTAGAGCGCCTGAGCCTCGACCTGCTGCTGCCGGTAGCCGAGGAATGCGTCGCACTGGGCATTCCGGTAATGGCGTTGTTCCCGGTCATCGACCCGGCCATCAAGACGCCCGATGGAGTCGAGGCGACCAACCCCGACGGCCTGATCCCGACCGTGGTACGCGCCCTCAAGGCACGTTTCCCCGAACTGGGCGTGATGACCGACGTCGCCCTCGATCCCTACACCAGCCACGGCCAGGACGGCCTGCTCGACGAGCACGGCTACGTCATCAACGACATCACCATCGAGATGCTGGTGCGCCAGGCGCTGGTGCAGGCCGAGGCGGGAGTCGACATCGTGGCGCCCAGCGACATGATGGACGGCCGCATCGGAGCGGTGCGCGCCGCGCTGGAAGACGCAGGCCACATCCATACGCGGATCATGGCCTACAGCGCCAAGTACGCCAGCGCCTTCTACGGCCCTTTCCGCGATGCCGTCGGCTCCGCCAAGAATCTGGGCAAGGGCAACAAGATGACCTACCAGATGGACCCGGGCAACAGCGACGAGGCTCTGCGTGAAGTGGCGCTCGACATCTCCGAAGGTGCCGACATGGTGATGGTCAAGCCCGGCATGCCCTACCTGGACATCGTGCGCCGGGTGAAGGACGAGTTCCGTGTGCCCACCTTCGCCTACCAGGTGAGCGGCGAGTACGCCATGATGCAGGCCGCGTTCGCCAACGGCTGGCTCGACCGCGACGCCACCACCATCGAGGCGCTACTGGCCTTCAAGCGCGCCGGCGCAGATGGTGTCCTGACCTATTTCGCAATCCAGGCAGCCCGCCTGATCAAGCAGCAGCAAGGCTGAGGGTCGGAAAGATGCGAGTCTTTGCATTGCAGGGCGGCAAGGTCCACGAAAGCGACAGCCTCGAAACCGCCATGCCGCCCGTCGGTTTTGTCTGGATCGCCTGCACCCGCAAGGAGCTCGAAGCCGATATCGGCCGCATCCAGCAGACCTTGCAGCGGCTCGCCGGTGTGCAGCTGGTCGACCTGCACGTGAGCGACCTGCTGAACCGGCATCTGCCATCGCACTACGACTACACCTCGCAATACGACCTGCTGGTGTTCCGGCGACTGGGCGCCAACGCGACCGCATCGCCGAAAGAAGACCCTTCGTCGGCGCCCCTGATGCCCGGAGGCCCGCTGGTGCTGCGACGCATCGACACGACACCGGTCGGATTCGCGGTGTTCGACCAGGTGCTGCTGACGGTCCACCCGGAGGACTGCACGGTGCGCGACGCCTTCGCCGCCCGCCTGCTTGCCGGCCATGCCACCGAGGCCCGCACCACCGGAGCACGCACGCCGGCGAGCCCTGCCGACCTGATGCTGCGTATCGTCAACCTGATGGTCGACAGTTACCTCGAGCTGCGGCGCGAACTCACCCGCCAGCTCGACCACTGGCAGGCCGAGCTGCTGAGGCCGCGCCCGCGCCTGACCGACTGGAGCGCGCTACTGGACGCCCGCCTGGCGCTGCACCATCTGGACGAGATCTGCGAAGACCAGCGCGCCGCGGTGCAGGACTGGATCGATGCGCTGGAAACCTGGCCAGCCCCCACGACACCACCCGCGCAGCGCGAACGCGACCTGCTGATGGTGCGCAGCCGCGACGTGCTGGAACACATCGAGCGGGTGGTGCACCACGTACGCCGCCTGGAGCAAAGCGCCGAAACCGCGGTGCAGATGCATTTCAGCGTACAGAGCAACCGCACCAACGACATCATGCGATTGCTGACGACGCTGACGGCCATCTTCCTGCCGCTGAATCTCATCGCCGGCATCTTCGGCATGAACTTCGAGTTCATCCCTCTGGTGCACAAGCAGGACGGGTTCTGGTGGGCGATGGGCTCGATGGCCACCATCGCCCTGGTACTCATCGCCTGGTTCTGGCGGAAAAAATACCTGTCGCGCCCCGCCCGGTAGACGAGGCCCCCGGCGATCAGCCCAGGTGGGTATTGAAGAACGCCAGGGTGCGTTCCAGGGCCAGCTTGGCCGAGGGCGCGTCGTAAGAACCGCGCTGGTCGCAGTTGAAACCGTGGTGGGCGTCGTAGACATACACCGGCACATCCGGATGCGCCTTCTTGAGGGCCTCGACACTTTCCAGGCTGATGTGATCGTCCTGCGAGGCAAAGTGCGCGATGACCGGCACTTGGGGCTTGCGGGCGATCTCGGCTTCGGTGGTCGCGCCGCCGCCGTAGTACTCCACCGCAGCCGACAGCCCCTGCACCAGCGCGGCCGAGCGCCACACCAGCAGGCCGCCGTAGCAGTACCCCACGATGCCGACCTTGCCAGCCTTGGCCGCATAGGAAACCGCAGCCTGGATGTCCTGCAGCACGCCCGGCGCCGGCAGCGCCTCGACGGCTGCCTTCAGGCGGACGCCTTCCTGCATGTCGGGACCGGTGTAGCCCAGGTCGACCCCCTTCTGCACGCGTTCGAAGGTGCCCGGCGCCACGGCCAGGTAACCCTGGGCGGCATAACCGTCGGCGACCGAACGGATGTGCGAGTTCACACCGAAGATCTCCTGGATCACGACGACGGCGCCGCGCGGCGTGCCCGACGGTTCTGCGACGTATGCGGAAAATTCGAAGCCGTCGGCGGCGGTGAGGGTGATGGTCGAAGAGGCCATGGAATCAATGCTCCTGTGTGATGGGATGGAGGCGGTTTTAACGCAGGCACGGCGGGCTCGCCGGCCTGGGGATTAACGTGGGCGGGGCGCCAGCCGGGCAAGCCAGGCTTCGATTTCATCGCCGGCCGCATCGGTCGCGTCGGTCAGGGCCCGGACGCCGCCGGCCGCATCGGCGGTGGCTGCCGGCCTGCGCAGCACGAACACCCGCTGCCCGATGAAACTCTCGCCCTGCGGCGCGTTGTCGACCAGCGTCGCGCGCAGCCGCAGCACCCCTTCGCTCTGCCCGGGGCCAACGAAGACCTGGCTGAACTCTTCGAGCTGCAAGCGCAGGATGCGGGGCAGATTGCCTTCGATTCGTTTCTGCGACAGCAGGTCGTCGGCGTCCAGCACCGGACGGTTCACACCCAGCCGTTCGCGCACCCGCTGGCGCACCAGCTGGGCTGGCGGCAGCACCCAGCGGGCATTGGCATAGGGCCGCAGTTGCTGTGCATCGGTGTACTGCAGCCGGTAGGTGATGGCGGCGGTATCGGGCACGCCCGCACTGTCGATGTCGGCGAGCGCGATGGGCGGCAGGCTACGGGATACATCCTGGGCCGACGGCGTCAGCAGGCCTGCGCCGAAGTCGTAGGAGACCGGCCGCGATGGTTTGTCGGGCAGCGACGAACAGGCAGCCATCGACAGCACGATCGACCCCAGGACGGCATGGCGGAAATAAGCGGTTTTCATGGGCGGTTGGCTCCTGCGGTCGGTGCGACGAAACCCGGCTCCCCCGGCCCCGGCCGCGCCTCGCCGTTGCCGAAGAGCAGCGACTGCGGGTTGTCGTTGATGTTGGTCACCGTGCGGCTCAGCTGGCGCATGGCGCGCGAGGCGTCGTCGGTCACCCGGTTGATGCGCGGCAAGGTGGTGGTGCCGATCACGTCGACCGCATGGCCGAGCGCACCGGTACCCTCGGCCAGCTTGTCCAGCGGGCCGTCCTTTTCATTCAGCCGGGCCGCCGTGCTGCTGATCTGGTTCGCCGCGCTGGATACGTCACCCGCCGCGCCCTGCAGCGACTTCAGCGTGACGGTTGCCTGGTCGAGCGTGCGGGGCATGGCCGACAGCGCCGGGTCGACCCGGTCGGTCAGCGTGGCCTGCATGCGTTCGGTCAGCACGGCGACGTTGCCGGCCGCCTTGCCGATGTTGTCCAGCGCCAGTGAAATGCGTTTCTGGTTGTCGTCGCTCATCAGGTCGTTCAGGCGTTTGGTGGCGTCCTCGACCTGGGCCAGTATGGCGGGCGCGCTTTCGGTCAGCCGGCCCAGTTGCGATGGCTTGATCGGCAGGCGCTCGATGCCGTCCTCGCCCGGCAGCACCACCGGCTGGGGCTTGTCGTCGTCGTCAAGCTGCACGAAAGCCAGGCCGGTCACGCCCTGGTAGGCCAGCGAGGCGAAGGTGGTGGGCGTGACGGGTGTGTTTTCACGCACCGCCAGCTGCACCACCACGTTGCCGGGGACCTGCGGGTCGAAACCGATGCGGGTGACCTTGCCCACGGGCACGCCCTTGAAACGCACCGGCGCCTGCAACTGCAGGCCGGTGACCGTGTCGCCGGTGCTGAGTTCGTAGTCTCGATAGCTGCCGGTGTCCCGTGTCAGCCAGACCGCCAGGCCGATCAGCATGAGGGTCAGCAACAGCACGAAGATGCCGGCCGCCATGGCGTGGGATTTGTTTTCCATGTGTTCAGTCCTTGACGGCCATCGGCGCGAACGGTGATATCGGAGCCATGGCGCGGCGTCCGCGCTCGCCCTGGAAGTAGGTGTGGATGAAGGGATGGTCGACCAGCGCCACATCGCGCGGCGGCCCGTCGGCTATCACCTTGCGGTCGGCCAGCACCGCCACCCGGGTGGACAGCGCGAACAGGGTGTCCAGGTCATGCGTCACCATGATCACGGTCAGCCCGAGCTCCTGATGAAGCGAGCGCAGCAGGTCGCAGAAGTCGTCCGAGGCGCTGGGGTCCAGCCCGGCGGTGGGCTCGTCCAGCAGCAGCAGCGGCGGATCCATGACCAGCGCGCGCGCCAGGGCCACACGTTTGATCATGCCGCCGGACAGGTCGGATGGCATCTTCAGCGCATCGGCAGGTTTGAGGCCGACCATCTGCAGCTTGACCATCGCCGCGTCACGCGCCAGCGAGGTGGGTAGCGTGCCCAGTTCACGCAGCGCGAAAGCCACGTTGTCGAGCACGTTGAACGCCGAAAACAACGCTCCCTGCTGGAACAGCATGCCGACCCGGCTCGACGCCCCGCGCCGGCCCATCTGCGCCGCCGGTTCACCGAGCACTTCGACGGTTCCCTCGGCTGGTGTTTCAAGGCCCAGCATCTGCCGCAGCAACACCGTCTTGCCGGTGCCCGATCCGCCCACCAGAGACAGGATTTCACCGCGCGTCACCGTCAGCGCCAGATGGTCGTGGATCACCACACGCCTGCGGCCTTCGCCGAACGCGGTCACCAGGCCTTCGATGCGGACGACGGGTTGTTCCATGTCCGGCGCCATCAGATGCCGACGTTGCGGAAGACGATGGCGAACAACGCGTCGACCAGGATCACCACGGTGATCGACGTCACCACCGAAGCCGTGGTGCCCTTGCCGAGGCTTTCGGTGTTGGGTTCGACGCGCATGCCGTAGTGGCAGCCGATGAGCGCGATCAGCACGCCGAACACCATCGACTTGAGCACCGCGATGCCCAGGTTCGGCAGGCTCACCGCCTGCGGCAGGGCGTTGACGAAATACGCCGGCGTGATGTTCATCGCCAGGTCGGCCGCCAGCATGCCGCCGGCCAGCGAAGCCAGGATGGTCCAGACACCGATCAGCGGCATCGCCACCGCCAGCGCCAGCGAACGCGGCATCACCAGGCGGAAACCGTGCGATATGCCCATGACCCGCATGGCGTCGAGTTCTTCGGTGACCCGCATGACGCCGATCTGCGCGGTGATGGCCGAGCCGGAACGCCCGGCCACCAGGATCGCAGCCAGCAGCGGCCCCAGTTCGCGCACCAGTGAAATTCCAAGGATGTTGACGATGAACGATTCGGCGCCGTATTGCCGCAGCTGCATCGACATCAGGTAGGCCAGCACCACGCCGATGAGGAAACCCACAAGCGCGGTGATGGGCAGCGCGGTGGTGCCCATCTGGTACAGGTGGCCCGAGATATCGCGCCAGGGCCCGGTGCCGGGTTTGCGCAGCAGGCGCATGACGTCGAGCGCCAGCTGGCCGATCATTTCGGTGAGGGCACGAGCCTGTTCCAGTGCCTCCATGACCCGCCGGCCCAGCGAGTCGATGCCGCGCATGACACTAAAAGCCGGCTCGGCCGGCGACTCGACGCTGAAACGCCCGACCCGCTCCAGCATGCTGCGCTGGCTGTCGGTGGCGTCGACTTGCTGCGGCCAGCGCCGGCCCCAGGTGGCCCACAGCAGTTGCGCGCCGACGTGGTCGAGCTGCTCGATGGAGGCCAGGTCCCAACGCTGGTCGGGGCGGCCCGCCAGCTGCTTCAGTTCGGCGTCGAGCGAGCGCCAGACCTGCCGGATGCCCAGCTGCGCCGACGTCCAGCGGCCTTCCAGCCGCACACCGGCAGACGGGCTGGATGCGTCACGGACGACGCGGGGCGGGGATTCCTCGATGGGCAAGTGGCGACTGATGAATGGAGAAAGAGGCCGCACCGCATTGCGCATGCGCGCGGCGCCGGGTGACGGATGTTACGAGCGCCGGCTCCGGCATTGTGTCAGCCGACGAGCCGTCGGCACATCCTCCTCATGAGGGGCAAATCGTCGTAAGCCCCGGGTAAGCCCCTATGCACTAAAAACGCGCATGGACTAAAGTCCGTCTCGCTGCAGGGCCCGAGGCTCTGCGAGAGCGAGGACCCCGAGGAGACAAACGCGCTAAACAGAATCAATATTCAGCCCGAGCATCCCTAGAGAGATGCGGGCAGACTCCCCAACGCCAGGCTTGCCTGGCGTTTTTTTTCGTCCATCGCACTTTAAAATCCGGCGCCGTGCACCGGCAGGGTGAATTTTTGCCGCGTCATGCCACAGTTTGGGGCGCGCCACCGGCGTTTCCGCCCCTCCGTCATCCGAAGAAGTTTTTCATGGAATTGATCTGGGCCTGCCTGGCCGCCCTCGGCGCCGGTTTCATCGATGCGGTTGTCGGTGGCGGCGGGTTGGTGCTGACCCCCGCGTTGTTCGCGCTGTTTCCAAGTGCGCCGCCGCCGGCCTTGCTCGGCACCAACAAGGCGAGCGGCATCTGGGGCACGGCGGTGGCAGCCCGTCAATTCGCCCGGCGTGTAGACATGCCCTGGCCCGTCCTGCTGCCGGCCGCCGGGCTGGCCTTCTGCGGCTCGATGGGCGGAGCCTGGACCCTCACCCACTTTCCGCCCGACGCCCTGCGCCGGCTGTTGCCGTTCATCCTGCTGGCCGTGCTGCTCTACACCCTGGCTCGCAAGGACATGGGACGCGACCACGTACCGCACCTGTCACGCCGCGCCGCCACCGCTGCGGCCTGCACGGGCGGCCTGGCAATCGGCTTCTACGACGGCTTCTTCGGCCCCGGAACCGGCAGTTTCCTGGTGTTCTTCTTCGTGCGGCTGCTGGGCTATGATTTTCTGCATGCATCGGCGTCGGCCAAGCTGCTGAACACCGCCACCAACCTGGCCGCCTTGCTGCTGCTGGCCTCGAAAGGGCTGGTGTGGTGGCACTACGCCATTCCGATGGCCGTGGCCAACGTGGCCGGCAGCCTGATCGGCACCCGCACCGCCCTGCGGCACGGATCGGGTTTCGTGCGTGGCATGTTCATCGTGGTGGTCTCCCTCCTGATCCTGAAAACCGGCTACGACGCATTCCTGCGCTGACCATGACAAAGACACCCCGTGCACTGATCGATTTCCTCCAGGAAGACAGTGCGCCGCTGCGTCTTGCGCTGGACGACTGCACCGAGGTGCTGCGTGCCGACTCCCCCGACCAGGTCCGCCTCGTCCTGGATGCGGCCGAGCGTCATGCCCGTGCGGGCGCCTGGTGCGTCGGTTATGTCCGGTACGAAGCCGCCGCCGCATTCGACCCGGCCTTCGTGACCCATCCGGCCGACGGTCCGCTGGCCTGGTTCGGTGTGTTCCGCCAGGCGGGCCCCTGGCCAGCGTCGACCGGAACCGTCACGGCCGATGCCGCCGAATGGTCCACCGCACTCGACCGTGCGACCTTCGACGCCCGCATCGCCCGCATCCACCAGGCCATACGGGCAGGCGAGACCTACCAGATCAACCTGACCGCGCCGCTGCGCAGCCGCTTCCAGGGCGATGCCGAAGCCGCAGAGGCCTGGTTCCACGCCCTGCAACGCGTGCAGCCACAAAGCTATTCCGCCTTCATCGACACCGGCGAAGAACAGCTGCTGTCGGTGTCGCCCGAACTGTTTTTCGACTGGCGCGACGGCCGCATCGTGTCGCGCCCGATGAAGGGCACGGCGCCCCGTGGCGCCAGCGCGGCGCAGGACGCCGAACAGGTGCGAAAGCTGCTCGCTTCCGAGAAGGAGCGGGCCGAGAACCTGATGATCGTGGACCTGATCCGCAACGACCTTTCCCGTATCGCGCAACCGCATGCGGTACGGGTGCCACGGTTGTTCCAGGCCCGCGCCTGGCCCACCGTGTGGCAGATGACATCGGACGTGATCGCCGCCACCCGCGAAGGCACCCGGCTTTCGGACGTGTTCGGCGCCCTGTTCCCGTGTGGCTCGGTGACCGGCGTTCCGAAGGTGCGTGCGACCCAGCTGATCCACGCGCTGGAAGACGGCCCGCGCGGGGTTTACTGCGGCGCCATCGGCGTGCTGCAACCGGGCGGAGCCGCCACTTTCAACGTGCCGATCCGCACCGTCCAGCTGCGCGACGGGCAGGCGGTGTGCGGCATCGGAAGCGGCATCACCATCGACGCACAGGCCCAGGGCGAATGGGACGAATGGCAGAACAAGCAGGGCTTTCTGCACGCGGCGGCCCGCCCCTTCGAACTGATTGAAACCCTGCGGCTGATGCAGGGTGAATACCGTCATGCGGACGACCACCTGGCGCGCATGGCGGCAAGTGCGGCGCACTTCGGATTCCGGTTCGATATTCACACCGCACGGCGGGCCCTCGTCCGGCTGGCCCGGACCCATGCAGAAGGCCTCTGGCGGGTACGGCTGCTGCTGGGCGCATCCACGGAGATTCGTGCGGAGGCATTCACCATGAACGAGACGCCGACGCCGGTCACGGTGCAACTGGCGGAGCAGGCGATGGACGCGGTGCATCTCGACTTCCTGCTGCACAAGACCAGCCGAAGAGCGCACTACGACCGGTTCACACCCGCCGATACGGCAGTGTTCGACACCTTGCTGTGGAATGCCCGCGGCGAGGTGACCGAATTCACCCGCGGCAACGTGGTGGCTCAACTGGCCGATGGCCGCTGGATCACTCCGCCACTGTCGGCCGGGCTGTTGCCTGGAGTCGGCAGGGCGCGGGCGCTGGCAGATGGACGGGTGACCGAAGCGGTCTTGCAGGTGCAAGACCTGCCGGGCCTGAAAGCCCTGGCTTTCGTCAACAGCCTGCGCGGCTGGTTGCCGGCACGGCTCTCGCCCGCAGGCTGATCCGCAGCCTCAGGGCGCGGCCAGGTGGATGTCGTCCACCTTGCGCGCGACACCGGTGGGCGCCGAGCTCTTGCCGATGCGGGTGTTGGCGATGTCGTCCTCGCTGGGATAGATGCCCGCCACCCAGTAGTCCATCACCCGCCGGGCGATGGGCGCAGCCGCACCGGCACCCCAGCCGGCGTTTTCGACGATCACCGCAACCGCGATCTTCGGATTGACCGACGGTGCGAAACCCATGAACAACGCGTGATCGCGCTGGTGTTCCTCGAGCGCCCTGGCGTTGTACTTGGTGTTCTGCGCCTGGGTGACCGCCTGCGCGGTGCCCGTCTTGCCGGCCGCCTGATACGCGGCACCGGCGAACACGCCGCGCGCGGTGCCGCTGGTGATCACGCTGACCAGGCCGCCACGCACCACGTCGACGTTGGACTGCTTGTAGCCCATGTTTTCCGGTGCGGGCTGCGCCACGGGTACGTCGACCCGGGCGACCGGGTCACGCACCGCACGCACCACATGCGGCCGATGCTTGATGCCGCCGTCGGCCACGATGGAAGCCGCCTGTGCCAGTTGCAGCATGGTGAAGTTGTTGTAGCCCTGGCCGATGCCCAGCGAGATGGTTTCGCCGGCGTACCACTTGCGCTGCTCCGGCCGTTTGTAGGTGCGTCGTTTCCAGTCGGTGCTGGGCAGCACGCCGGTCAGTTCGCCCGGCAGGTCGATGCCGGTAACCTGGCCGAAGCCAAGCGGCGCCATGAAGTCGTGGATGGCGTCCACGCCCATCTCGTTGGCCAGCGAATAGAAGTAAACGTTGGACGACAGCATGATGGCGCGCTGCATGTCCACGCCGCCCAGGTTTCCTTCGGGGCTGCCGAAGCGGTGGCCGGCGAAGTTGTAGAAGCCGGGATCGTTGATCACCACGTTGGGCCCGCGCTTGCCGGTCTGCAGCGCTGCCAGCGCCATGAAGGGTTTGTAGGTCGAGCCCGGCGGATAGGTGCCGCGCAAGGCCCGGTTGAGCAGCGGCTTGTCGAGCGATTCGCTGAGCGCCGACCAGCTTTCCTGGTCGATACCGTCGACGAAAAGGTTGGGATCGAAGGTCGGTTTGCTGACGAAGGCCAGCACCTCGCCCGTATTGGGGTCGATGGCCACCAGCGCGCCGCGCCGGTCTCCGAACAGGCGCTCCACCATCTGCTGCAACTTGATGTCGATGGACAGCACCACCGTCTCGCCCGGGGTGGCGGCGTAGGTGGCCAGCCGGCGCACCGCGCGGCCGCCTGCCGAGGTTTCCATCTGCTCCACGCCTGTCGTGCCGTGCAGCTGGCGTTCGAAGCTCTGCTCGACGCCCAGCTTGCCGATGTGGTCGGTGCCGCGGTAGTTGGAAGCGTTGTCCGAATCCTCGATGCGCTCCTTTTCGCGCTGGTTGATGCGGCCGATGTAGCCGATGACATGGCTGGCAAGTTCGCCGAAGGGATAGTTGCGGAAGAGCCGCGCCTTGATCTCCACGCCCGGGAACTTGAAGCTCTGGGCGGCAAACTTGGCGACCTCGGTATCGGTCAGCCGGATGCGGATGGGCACCGATTCGAAGTTGCGGGAATCCTCCATCAACTTCTTGAACCGGCGACGGTCGCGCGGCGTGATCTCGACCAGCGCGTTCAGGCGGCCGATGGTGTCTTCGAGATCGCCGGCCTTCGAAGGCGTGATCTCGAGCGTGTAGGCCGAATAGTTGGTGGCCAGGATCTCGCCGTTGCGGTCGAGGATGAGTCCCCGGTTGGGCACGATGGGCACCACCGCCGTGCGGTTGCTTTCGGCCTGCTCGGCCAGGTCTTCGTGACGGACGATCTGCAGATACACCAGGCGGCTGCCGAGCAGGCCGAAACACATCAGCATCAATAGCGCGACGGCCAGGATCCGGCGCTTGAAACGCGCCAGCTCCATTTCGGTGCTGCGGATTTCGTTCATGGCCTAACGCTCAGAGTGGACGGTTTTCATCACGGTCGGGCGTGCGCCTTTGCGGCGCGAGCAGCACCACGCTGATCGGAATCCACAGCAGCGAATCGAGCAGCGGCGCTGCCAGGATGCCCCAGCCCGGCAGCGACGCGCCCAGGGCCAGGCGGATCAGCGTCTGCAGCAGGTGCGCGGCAATGAACAGCGGCAGCATCTGCACCGCCTGCAGCGGAATGCCGAACCACAAAAGCCGTCGCTGCAGGCTCACGCCCAGGTACACCATGACGGTGTAGATGAGCGCGTTCTGGCCCAGCAACGCGGCATGCTGGACATCCACGCACAGCCCCAATACAAACGCAATGCCCATGCCCACACGCGAGGGCTGGTGCACGCTCCAGAACACCAGGATGAGCATCAGCACATCCGGCACCCAGGCCACCCGCCCGAGCGGCAGCAATGCCACCAGCAGGCCGACGAAAAGGCTGGACCAGATGAAGACCGGGTTGACCGGCAGCAGCAGTTGTTGCGGGCTACGCGCCATGGCGGACCTTCGGCAGTTTTGTCATGGCGTCGGCACCACGCGCGGCGGCAGCAGGCGGCGCTTGTTTTCTACCGGTGCCGCGTCTTCAGGCGGCCGCGGCGGCATCTGGTCGCCCAGCGGTTGCAGGACCAGCACATGCCGTGCGCCCTGGGTGCGCGCCAGCGGCAGGCAATGGATGCGCGCGAAAGCAGACTCCGAGCGGCGCTCGACATGGCTGACCTTGGCCACCGGCAGGCCTGCCGGATAGACGCCGTCCACGCCGCTGGTGGTGAGCAGGTCGCCCTCTTCCACATCGGCGTTGCCGGGCATGAAGCGCAGCTCGAGCGCGCCGCCACCGGCCGGGTCGCCATAGGCAACGCTGCGCGCGCCAGTGCGGACATTGAGCACCGGGATCGAAAAATCACGGTCGATCAGCAGCGACACCTCGGCGAGCAGCGGATGCACACGGGTGACCTGGCCGAGCACGCCGGTCTCGTCGAGTACCGGCGCACCGAGCGCCACGCCCTGCAGCTGGCCGCGGTCGATGATCACGCGGCGGGTGTATGGATCGGGCGCGTCGTACAGCACCTCGGCTGCCTGCTCGGGCGCCTGCAGCCGCTGGCGCAGTGCGAGCAGGTCACGCAGGCGCCGGTTTTCCAGCAGCAACTCTTCGACCTGGTTGGCACGTTGCGCCTGCTGCAGGATGCCCTTGCGGGCGATGTCCTCGACCGATTGGGCCGACCGCACGGTTGCCATGTATTCGGAACCCAGGCGGCCCAGCCGTACCGGCTGCAGCGCCAGCCACTGCACGGGATACAGGGCAGTGGAAACCGCGGCGCGGATGGGAGGCGTGATGCCCAGCCGGGTGTCGGCCACCATGAGCAGCAATGAAAGCGCTGTCAGCACCGCCAGCGTGGATCGTGCGGAAGGGCCCTGCTTGAAGAAGGGCGGCGCGGAGCGATCCAGGGTTCCCAGGGGCATGGCGGGACAAGAAGAGGGTTACGTGGCCAGGGCTGGCCGAAGGAGACGGAAAACCGCAGGCATGATAGGTGAGCACCCACGCGGTGGAAAGGTTCCACCCCAGAACAAACGGGGGGCACCTTGAACGCCACCCTTGGCATCGCAGCCCGCAGGCCTGAAAGGCACCGGCCGCCGGGCCGCCCCAAGGCCGATGGGCCGCCTCCTAGGGAGGTGGCGAACTACACGGAGCCGAAGGCGCAGTGAGAAGCCGGGAGGCTCACTCGCTGGTGAAGATGCTGCCCAGGCGGTCCATGCGTTCCAGCGCCATGCCGCAACCACGTACCACGCAGGTCAGCGGCTCTTCGGCCACCAGCACCGGCAAGCCGGTTTCTTCGGCCAGCAGGCGGTCCAGGTCGCGCAGCAGGGCACCGCCGCCGGTCAGCATCATGCCGCGGTCGGCGATGTCGGCGCCCAGCTCGGGAGGAGTCTGTTCCAGCGCGTTCTTCACGGCCGAGACGATGTTGTTCAGCGGGTCGGTCAGGGCTTCGAGCACTTCGTTGCTGCTGATGGTGAAGCTGCGCGGCACGCCTTCGGACAGGTTGCGGCCCTTGACTTCCATTTCCTTGACTTCGGAGCCGGGGAACGCGCTGCCGATGTTCTTCTTGATGGCCTCGGCGGTCGGCTCGCCGATCAACATGCCGTAGTTGCGGCGGATGTAGTTGATGATGGCTTCGTCGAACTTGTCGCCGCCGACGCGGACCGAACCCTTGTAGACCATGCCGCCGAGCGAGATGACGCCGACTTCGGTGGTGCCGCCGCCGATGTCGACCACCATCGAGCCGGAAGCCTCGCTGACCGGCAGGCCGGCGCCGATGCCGGCGGCCATGGGCTCCTCGATGAGGTAGACCGCCGTTGCGCCAGCTGCTTCGGCTGCGTCCTTGATGGCGCGGCGCTCGACCTGGGTCGAACCGCAGGGCACGCAGATGATGATGCGCGGGCTCGGGCTGAGCATGGTGCGCGGGTGAACCATCTTGATGAACTGCTTGATCATCTGTTCGGTGATCACGAAGTCGGCGATGACACCGTCCTTCATCGGGCGGATGGCCTCGATGTTGCCGGGCACCTTGCCCAGCATGGCCTTGGCTTCGCGGCCGACGGCCTGGATGACCTTCTTGCCGTGCGGGCCGCCTTCGTGGCGGATGGCCACCACGGAGGGCTCGTCCAGGACGATGCCCTTGCCGCGGGCGAAAATCAGGGTGTTGGCAGTACCCAGATCAATGGCGAGGTCGGTAGAAAAGTACCGGCGAAAAGCTCGAAACATTACGAATCCTATGGGGGCACGACATGCTGTGCGCCTGCCGTCGCCGGTTTGCTGTTTGGTATCTGGGGGTCGATTCGGAGGGGGTCGGTCACTGACCTTTTGTGCCGGCGCGGGGCGCGGGCTGGGCCTCCGGACGAAGGCGGGATAATACCCGATGCGGCCCGCCGTCCCCGAGCTCCTACGGGGGCGAACAGGCCTTTACAGCATCCAATTCGCATCCACTTCAGCAACGGCGCAACAGCGCCGCCCGCCATGGCACTTACTCCCCAAGACATCGGCCGCATCGCCAATCTGGCCCGGCTTGAATTGAAACAAGACGAAAGCGATCGCATGCTCGGTCATCTGAACGCTTTTTTCGCGGTCGTCGAGCAGATGCGGGCGGTCGACACCACCGGCCTGGAGCCGCTGGCGCACCCGGTCGCCGCTTTCGAGGACGTGGCCCTGCGCCTGCGGCCAGACGTGCCAGGCGAATACCCCTCGCGTGAAGACAGCCAGCGCAGCGCGCCCGCTGTCGAGAACGGCCTGTATCTGGTGCCCAAGGTGATCGAATAAATGACGACCAAGACTGCTTCCTCCAAAGACCTGCACGACCTCGGCGTGGCCGAACTGGCCTCGAAGATCGCCGCCCGCGACGTTTCCGCCGTGGAAACCGCGCAGCATTTCCTGGACCGCGCCGCCCGCCACCAGAACCTGGCCGCCTATGTTTCGATCGACGCCGAAGTGACCCTGGCCCAGGCCCGTGCCGCGGACGCCCGCATCGCCGCCGGCAGCGCCGGCCCCCTGGAAGGCGTTCCGATAGCCCACAAGGACCTGTTCGTCACCCGCGACTTCCCGACCACCGCCGGCTCGAAGATGCTGGCCGGCTATCGTTCGCCGTTCGACGCCACGGTGGTCGCCAGGCTGGCGGCGCAAGGCGTCGTGACGCTGGGCAAGCTCAGTTGCGACGAATTCGCCATGGGTTCGGCCAACGAGACCGTCGCGGTGCCCGCCGTCGGCCACGACACGCCGTCCGCACCGCTCAACCCCTGGGACCACAGCCGCGTTGCGGGTGGCTCGTCGGGCGGTAGCGCTGTGGCCGTAGCTGCGCGGATGGCGCCCGCCGCCACCGGCACCGATACCGGAGGCTCCATCCGCCAGCCGGCAGCCTTCTGCGGCGTGACCGGCATCAAGCCGACCTATGGCCGCGCTTCGCGCTACGGCATGGTGGCCTATGCGTCCAGCCTGGACCAGGCCGGCCCCATGGCCCGCAGCGCCGAGGACTGCGCCCTGCTGCTGTCGGCCCTGTGCGGCCCCGACCTCGATCGCGACTCGACCTCGCTGGACCGCCCGGCCGAAGACTACTCACGCTCGCTGAACGACTCGCTGCAAGGTTTGCGTATCGGCGTGCCGAAAGAGTTCTTCGGCGAAGGCCTGCAGGCGGATGTGCGGGCGGCAGTGGACGCCGCGCTGAAGACCTACGAAGGCCTGGGCGCGAAGCTGGTGCCGGTCACCCTGCCACGCACCGAGCTGTCGATCCCCGTCTACTACATCATCGCGCCCGCCGAGGCATCGTCGAACCTGAGCCGCTTCGACGGCGTGAAGTTCGGCCACCGGGCGGACAAGTACACCGACCTGCTCGACATGTACAAGAAGACCCGCGCCGAGGGCTTCGGTGATGAAGTCAAGCGCCGCATCATGATCGGCACCTACGTGCTGAGCCACGGCTACTACGACGCCTACTACCTGCAGGCCCAGAAGATCCGCCGCATGATCGCCGACGACTTCCGCGCAGCCTTCGAAACCTGCGACCTGATCGCCGGCCCCGTGGCGCCCAGCGTGGCCTGGAAGATCGGCGACAACGCCGACGATCCGGTCGCCAACTACCTGGCCGACATCTTCACCCTGCCCGCGTCGCTGGCCGGACTGCCGGGCATGAGCCTGCCGGCCGGCTTCGGCGCGGACGACATGCCGGTGGGCCTGCAGCTCATCGGCAACTATTTCCAGGAAGCGCGCCTGCTGAACGCGGCGCACCAGTTCCAGCAAGCCACCGATTTCCACCTGCGCGCACCGGAGGGCATCTAAGCCATGTCGTCGCTACTCGTCCAAGGCTATGAAGTCGTCATCGGCTTCGAGACCCACACCCAGCTGTCGACCGCGTCGAAGATCTTCAGCCGCGCGCCGACCGCTTTCGGTGCCGAGGCCAACACCCAGGCCGCACCGGTCGACCTGGCCCTGCCGGGCACCCTGCCGGTGATGAACAAGGGCGCCGTCGAGCGCGCCATCGAACTCGGACTCGCGCTGGGCTCCACCATCGCGCCGCGCAGCATCTTCGCCCGCAAGAACTACTTCTATCCCGACCTGCCGAAGGGCTACCAGATCAGTCAGTTCGAGATCCCGGTGGTGCAGGGCGGATCGGTCGAATTCCTGCTTGGCGAAGAAAGGAAATCGGTCCGCCTGGTGCGCGCCCATCTGGAAGAGGACGCCGGCAAGTCGCTGCACGAGGACTTCGTCGGCATGAGCGGCATCGACCTCAACCGGGCCGGCACGCCGCTGCTCGAGATCGTCACCGAACCCGACATGCGCAGCAGCGCCGAAGCAGTGGCCTACGCCCGCGAACTGCACAAGATCGTCACCTGGATCGGCATCTGCGACGGCAACATGCAAGAGGGCTCTTTCCGCTGCGATGCCAACGTGTCGGTTCGCAAGCCCGGCGCGCCCCTCGGCACCCGTCGCGAAATCAAGAACCTGAACAGTTTCAAGTTCATGCAGCAGGCGATCGACTTCGAGATCCGCTGGCAGATCGAGGAAATCGAGGACGGCCGCGCGATCCAGCAGGCCACCGTGCTGTTCGATCCGGACACCGGCGAGACCCGCGCCATGCGCACCAAGGAAGACGCCGCCGACTACCGTTATTTCCCCGACCCCGACCTGCCGCCGCTGGTGGTCGAGGCCGAGTGGGTGGAGCGGGTACGGGCGCAGATGCCAGAGCTGCCGCGCGCCATGGCCGCACGTTTTGTCGCTGACCTGGGCGTGCCCGAATACGATGCCGCAACGCTCACCCAGAGCAAGGCGATGGCCGCTTATTTCGAAGCTACGGCCAAGGCCAGCGGACAGGCAAAACTGGCCAGCAACTGGATCATGGGTGAGGTGTCGCGCCGGTTGAACACCAGCGAAGCGGGCATCGAGTCGGCACCGGTTTCATCCGCGCAACTCGCAGCGCTCATCGGCCGCATCGCCGACGGCACCATCAGCAACAACGCTGCGCGCCAGGTGTTCGATGCCCTTTGGACCGGCGACGGCAGCGATGTCGACGCGGTGATCGAAGCCAAGGGGCTGAAGCAGATGAACGATTCGGGCGCACTCGAAAAGATCATCGACGAGGTGCTGGCGGCCAATGCCGACAACGTCGCCCAGTTCCGGGCCGGCAAGGAAAAGGCCTTCAACGCGCTGGTCGGCCAGGCGATGAAGGCCAGCAAGGGCAAGGCCAACCCGGCCGAAGTCAATGCGATGCTGAAAGCCCGACTGGGCTGATGCCCTACAGGGTCCGGACAGGTGCCTGGGGCACCTTCTGCACCTTGCGTTTGTCGTAGCCCATCGCCGCCACGCGGCTCAGCAGCACCTGGTATTGCGCTTCGGTGAGCGTGGGGGTGCGGGCCATGATCCACACATGGTCGCGTTTGTCGCGCGCCACGATGGTCTGGCTGTAGTCGGGGCTGACATAGGCGATGCGGTAGTCGGCCTTGATCGGCCAGATGAACTGCACGCCCCACACCGCCGGATCTTCCCTCGACACGAAACCGGTGGAACCCAGATGCTTGAGTTCGCCGTCCTGCTTGCGGAACCGGAAGTCGATGTCGACGGTGCCGTCGTCCTGCATCCGGTAGGTCTCTACCGCGTCCGTGGCGTCCTTCTCGGGGAAGGTCGGGATATTCGCGATGACGTACCAGGCACCCATGTAGCGCTGGATGTCGACACCGCTGGCCAGCGGCACCGGTGAGTCCGGTTTCTCGCTGCTCGATGCGCAGGCGGCGATCAGGGCGACGGTCGCGGCGCCCAGCCCGGCAGCTGCGGCCAGGCGGAGATGGTGTTTGTTCATGGAAGAAGACAGGTCAGGGTGAACACGGCCGCCACCCTAAACCGGCCTGCGCCGCACCGGCGTCGTCCGGTTGCCGCGCCGCTTGTAGGCCGGGCCTACTCGTCGACGCCGTAGCGCTGGCGGTATGCCATCACCCGCGGGTGATGCGCCGCCACCTCTTCCGAGCCGTGGCTCGACAGGTACTGCAGCAGGTCGGCCAGGCGCGCGATGGTGCAGACCTGCATGCCGAGCCGGCTGCGTACGTACTGCACCGCGCTGTAGTCGACGTCCAAACCGTTTTCGGTCGCCTTTTCCTGGCGGTCGAGCGCGATGGCCATGGCATGCGGCACTGCGCCGGCAGCCTTGATCAGCGCGATGGATTCGCGCGCCGCGGTGCCGGCCGACATCACGTCGTCGATGATCAGCACCCGGCCCTTCAGCGGGGCACCCACCAGGCTGCCGCCTTCGCCGTGGTCCTTGGCTTCCTTGCGGTTGTACGCAAAGGGCACGTTGACGCCGCGCCGGGCCAGTTCGATGGCTACCGCGGCCGCCAGGGGAATGCCCTTGTATGCGGGGCCGAAGATCATGTCGAACGCGATGCCGCTGTCGATCAGGGCGTCTGCATAGAATCCCGCCAGACGGCCCAGCTTGGCGCCGTCGTCGAATAAGCCGGCATTGAAGAAATACGGCGACAGACGACCCGCCTTGGTCTTGAATTCACCAAACCGCAGAACGCCGGACTCGATGCAGAACTGCACGAATTCCTGGGCCAGCGGGCCCACCGCGCTTGCGCCCGAAGCGCCATTGCCATCCACCACCATGGGACGATTTCCTTGTTCAAATTAACGAGCCTGAACCTGAACGGCATCCGTTCGGCCACCAGCAAAGGCCTGGAAGCCTGGATCTCGGCAACCGCGCCGGATTGTATTTGTGTGCAGGAGGTGAAAGCGCAGGCAGCCGATGTCGCCGGCCGTTTCGAACACCTCGCCGGCCTGAAAGGGCATTTTCACTTTGCCGAAAAGAAGGGTTATTCGGGCGTGGCGATCTACAGCCTCCACGAACCCAGCGATGTCGTGATCGGCTACGGCTCACCCGAGTTCGACGCCGAAGGCCGCTACGTGGAACTGCGCTTCGACACACCGACCCGCAAGCTTTCGTTGATCAGCTGCTACTTTCCCAGCGGGTCGTCGGGTGAAGAGCGGCAGCTGGCCAAGTACCGCTTCCTTGCCGAGGTGCATCCGATCCTGATGGCGCTCAAGGGCGACCGCGAATTCGTGCTGTGCGGCGACATCAACATCGCCCACCAGGAAGCAGACCTGAAGAACTTCAAGGGCAACCGAAAGAACAGCGGTTTTCTACCCGACGAGCGCGAGTGGATGAGCAAGATCCTGCATCTGACAGACACCACGGGCGGGCTGGTCGACGTGTACCGCAAGCTGTATCCGGACACCACCGACGATTGCTACACCTGGTGGAGCAACCGCGGCCAGGCCTATGCCAAGAACGTCGGCTGGCGACTGGACTACCAGATCGCCACGCCGGGCATTGCCCAGGCGGCGCGCACCGCCGCCGTCTACAAGGACGTGAAGTTCAGCGACCACGCGCCGTTGACGATCGAGTACGACCTGTCCATCTGAAGGCGCACGCGGTAGCGCCCCCCTGTGGCCTACCAGCGCAACAGCCGCGGCCCCATCACGGCACCTGCCGCCACCGGGAGGGCCATGCCCAGCACGTACCAGATGGCGATGAACGGCGCCGCCAGCTCCGGACAGTGCAGCGCATAGACGGCCGCGCCGGATGCACCGCCCAATGCACCGGCACCGGCACCGGCCAGCGCCGGGCGCACCGGGGCCAGCGATTTCAGCGCCCAGATCGCCGCCAGGAACATCGGCAACGAAAGCACCGCAATGTTCTCCGCGCAGACCCGCCAGGTGCGGCTCAGCATCAGCGCCCCGGCCTCTCCCGCCGGCGCCTGCAGCAGCACCAGCAGCCCGAGTGCCCACAAAAACCCGACCGGCAGAACCCACGCGGTCCAGGCAATGCGGGTGTCGGCACCCGGCCGGCCGAGCCGGGCGACCAGCGGCAAGGCCGCCACCGCCATCAGGCAGGGAACGCCGAACTTCACCCAGAACATCGGCACGGTGGCGTAGCGGCCCAGGGCCGGGTTGAGGCCCAGCACGGTCAGCATCAGCAACATCGAGACGGGCAAGGCGAACAGCATGCCGATCGCCAGTCGGCGAGCGGCGACATGGCGCTTCACCGGCAGGGTGTCGGCAGCGAGCAGATGGATCAGTTCGTCGGTCTTCATGAAGAGGCCTTCGTCCGGGGACGGGACGTGGAAGCGATACGGGCGGCGAGGGCCTTCAAGCCGCGGTGGATGCCGATCTTGACGGCCGATTCGGACATGCCGGTCTCCGACGCCACATCGGCTACCGAGCGACCCTCCAGCTTGACCTGCTCGATGGGCAGGCGCTGCCGGTCGGGCAGCGTGGCGAGCAGTTGCCAGAGGTCGCGTCGCGCTTCGGCTGCGTTGTTTTCGGTGGTGTCGAACAAGGCCGTATCGTCGTCGTCGAGCACGTCATGCCGCGCTTCACGCCCCTGGCGGGCACGCAGCAGGTCGATGGTTTTGTAGCGCGCGATGGCGTGCACCCACGCGGTGACGGGCTGGTCGTGCCGGTAGGTGTGGCGCTGGTTGTGAACGGCGAGCAGGGTGTCTTGCACGAGATCCTCCACGTCGTCGGGCCAGGCCGACAGGCGCCGGCGATAAAAAGATCGCAGGCGTGTGCCCAGTTGCTGAAGAAAACGACGGTACGACGCCGCATCCCCGTCCAGGCCGGCCAGCATCAGGCTGCGCAGCGTCTGCTCGGTCTGGGCGTGCGTCGCATCGGTGGCGGACGAATTTCGTTCCATGGAAGCAGCAGGGTACACGCGGGCCTCGCCCGCCCTGCCGCAGCATTCCTGGCGATTACTTCTTCATCTCGTCTTTTTTCATGGCGTCCTTGCCCATCGTGTCCTTCGCCATGCCGTCCTTCGCCATGCCGTCCTTCGCCATGCCGTCCTTGGCCATGCCATCTTTTTTCATGCCGTCCTTCTTCATGGCACCCTTGCCCATGGTGTCCTTGGACATCGAGTCCTTGGACATCGAGTCCTTGCCCATGGAGTCCTTCTTCATCATGTCGTCGGCGGCCATGGCCGAAACGGAAGCGGCGGCCAGGCAGGCTGCAAGCAGTGCGGTGTTGAGCTTGTTCATGGTGAAAGTCCTTCGATGTCGATGGTGAAAGGTGCGCCGTCGCCCGGAATGGACACGGTCGCGTTGTCTGCGGCGTCGAGTGCTGGTGCGCTCAACTTCCGCCGAACCAGTTGTAGCCCTGGTCTTCCCAGTAGCCGCCCGGATAGGTGTTGGTGACGAACATCGCCATGATGTTTTTCGGGTTCTTGTAGCCCAGCTTGGTGGGCATGCGCAGCTTCATGGGGAAGCCGTATTTAGGCGGCAGCGGGGCCCCGTCGTAACTCAGCGTCAGCAGCGTCTGCGGGTGGAGCGCGGTCGCCATGTCGATGCTGGTGTAGTAGTCGTCGGCACACTTGAACCCGATGTATTTCGCGCTGGTGTCAGCGCCGATGCGGTGCAGGAAATCGCGGAAGGACACGCCGCCCCAGCGGCCGATGGCACTCCAGCCTTCCACGCAGATGTGACGCGTGATCTGGTCCTGCTGCGGCATCGCGCGGAGTTCGGCCAGCGTCCACCGGTGCTTGTCGGCGACCATCCCGGTGACCTCCAGGCTCCAGCCCTCTTCCTGCACCACCCGCACCTCGTCTTCGCCGTAGTAGGCGTTGAAGGGAAAGGGCCGGGTGATCATCGCCTCGGAGTAGGTCGGGGCCAGCCGGTTCGGGTCGAACAGCCAGCCTTGCGCCTGATCGTTGAAGCGGGAGATCCGGTTGAGCACTGCCTCGACGTCTTCGTTGTCGCTGATGCTGCAGCCGGTCAGCAGCGAAAGGCCGCCCAGCGTCAGCGAACCGCGCAAGAAGTTGCGGCGGGCTGCCGGAGCCATGCGTTTCCCGAGCATGCGACGTGCCTCTGTCAACGCAGCGTCGGTGTCGACGTCGGGCAGGGTCCGGCGTTTGAAGATGTTCATGCTGTCGTCTCCTTGCCCCGGGCGCTCAGCATGGTCAGCAGGGTGCGCGGCACCAGGGCCACCATGACCAGATGCACGGCCACAAAAACGACCAGCAGTGCCATGCCGAAAAAGTGGATGCGCCGTGCGAATTCGTAACCGCCCAGAAGGTCGCGCAGCTGATGGAACTGCACCGACTTCCACAGCACCAGGCCCGACAGCACGATCACCACGATGTCGACCATCACGAACAGGTAGGCCAGGCGCTGCACGCTGTTGTACTGACGGGGGTCGGCATGCGAAAGCCTGCCTTTCAGGGCGGCCAGCGCGTCGTGCAGCACCGCCCGCAGCGACAGCGGGAAGAATTTGCGGTGCAGCCGGCCGGTGACGACATTCATCGACAGGTAGAAAACCCCGTTGCCGACCAGCAGCCACATCGCGGCGAAGTGCCACTGCAAGGCACCACCGAGCCAGCCACCGAGGGTGACGTCTGCCGGGATGACGAAATCGAAGAACGGCGCCGCGTTGTAGATGCGCCATCCGCTGGCCACCAGGATCAGCACGGCGAAAGCGTTCAGCCAATGGCTGATGCGCATCCAAAGCGGATGTATCGGTCTCGATGTTGCAGCGGCGGTCATGGGAACTCCTGGCCAGGCAAACCGGAACATCCGGCGTGCAATGGAAGTTCGTGACGGGCGCACCGCGGGTTACAGCGGACGAATCTTTTTTTGAAAAAAGGCGAAAGCCGATGGCTCAGCCGGCCCCCGCCTGCCGCTGGGCGCGGCCTTTAGAATCGATGCCCAGGGTGTCTGGCCGACAGGGTGTCGGCTTGGCAGGTTTCAGCGATGGTCGGGCCGCCACGCGGCCTTTCCACGACCCATGAACAACCCTGAACATCTCCTCGAGGTCATCGCCGCCGTCCTGTTCGGCATCGCGCTGGTCCATACCTTCACCGCCAAGCAGTTCGAGCGGCTTTCCCATCGTTTCCCTCGCCATGCCGGCCTGTTCCACCTGCTGGGTGAAGTCGAGGTGGTGTTCGGTTTCTGGGCCATGGTGCTGGTGCTTGCCATCGCCTTGGTGGCGGGCGGCACACCGGCCCTGCAATACGCGGAATCGCGGCACTACACCGAGCCGCTGTTCGTGTTTGTCGTGATGGTGATCGCCGCCTCGCGGCCGATCCTGCAGGCGGTGATGGCCGCCGTCGCCGCCATCGCACGCACCCTGCCGATACGCACCGCATTGGCCAGCGCATGGCTGGGGCTGGCGGCGGTGCCGCTGTTCGGCTCGCTGATTACAGAGCCTGCGGCGATGACCATCGCGGCGTTGATGCTGGCACCCCAGGTCTTCCGGCCCGATGTTCCCGAGCGCCTCAAATACCTGGCGCTGGGCGTGCTGTTCGTCAACGTGTCGATCGGCGGAACACTGACATCGTTTGCCGCGCCGCCGGTGCTGATGGTGGCCGCCGCCTGGTCCTGGGACTCGGGCTACATGCTGGCGACCTTCGGCTGGAAGGCCGCCGTCGCGGTGGTGGTCAACGCCACGTTTGCCACCTTCATGTTGCGCAATCACCTGGGCGAGGCACCGGCGACGACGGAAATTCCTGTCGCACCGGCCGCCGCCGTTCCGCTGCCGGTGATGCTGATGCATTTCGTGTTACTGGCGGCCGTGGTGCTGCTGGCCCACCATGCCGTGGCTTTCCTCGGTGTGTTCCTGATGTACCTCGGTTTCACCCAGGCGTACGAACGCCACCAGAGCCCGCCGATCATCAAGGAGGCGCTGCTGGTGGCATTCTTCCTTGCAGGGCTGGTGGTGCTGGGCGGCATGCAGCAATGGTGGCTGCAACCCATCGTTTCCGGCATGTCGCCGCGATCACTGTATTTCGGCGCGACCGCCCTGACGGCAGTAACCGACAACGCCGCACTCACTTACCTCGGTTCGTTGATTTCCGGCATTTCCGAAGAGGCAAAGTACAGCCTGGTGGCCGGCGCGGTGACCGGCGGCGGCCTGACCGTCATCGCCAATGCCCCCAACCCGGCGGGTGTCGCCTTGCTCAAGCGCGGGTTTGAAGACGAATCGGTCGGCGCGGGCGGGCTGCTGATGGGTGCGGCGATTCCGACCCTGGTGGCGCTGATAGCCTTCGAACTGCTCTAGCTCCGCGCCGCACGCTGCGCCATGTGCACCAGGTGCAGCGTGATCTTGTGCACCTCTGCCTGGCTGCTCTCGATGTGGGCACGCAGGAGCATCGCGGCCTGGTTGCCGCGTTTGGTCAGGATGGCTGAAAGAATCTGCCGATGCTCCTCGTAGACGACGTCGATGCGCGGCCGACGGGTGAAGTCGAGCCGGCGAATGATGCGGATCCGCTCCGTCACGTCGCGGTGCACCCGCGCGATTTCGTCGTTGCCGGCGGCGGCCACGATGTCGCAATGAAATTCTTCGTCCCACTGTGCCACCTCGGCGGCGTCGAGGGTGCGCGCCTCGGGAGGCGCCAGCCAGCGGTGCGCGAGCGCGTCCAGCATCGCATGGCCCGGAGTGCGGCCGCCCTCGCACAGACGATGTACGGACGTGATCTCCAGCACCCGCCGCAATTCGTACAGCTGCGCAAACCGGGCGAAATCGAAGGGCAGCACCCGCCAGCCGCTGCGAAACAACAGCTCGACATAACCCTCGTCGCGCAACCTGAAAAGCGCCTGCCGCACCGGCGTGCGCGAGACGCCCAGCCGGCCGGCGATTTCGTTCTCGGTGAAACGATCTCCGGGCACTCGCCGGAAGTGGGCGATGTCCTGCTGAAGCAGTGCATAGACCTCTTCCGCACGCTTGCGCACGGCGGCCGCGGCCGGGACGGGCCCGCCATCGGCGAAAAGCGTCGGCATGTGGAGCAGTGAAGTCACCCGACGATGGTAGCGCGCACAAAATGCGCCAGCCACCTCGGGCAACGACCAATAATAGGTAGCTCTCCGAACATTCCGATGCCGCCCACCGCAACGCCTTCCCTGTCTTCAGAATCTTCCGCCGCCCGCAAACCGTCATGGCGGCAAGCGCTGCGGGTGTACACCGAACCGGCCAGCCTGCGCATGCTGGCGCTGGGTTTCTCGTCGGGCCTGCCGCTGCTGCTGGTGCTGGGCACCTTCAGCTTCTGGTTGCGCGAGGCGTCTGTAGACCGGTCATCCATCGGGCACCTCAGCTGGATCGGGCTGGCATATGCCTTCAAGTGGGTCTGGTCGCCACTGGTCGACCGGTTGCCGCTGCCCTTGCTCAGCCGCACGCTGGGCCAGCGGCGGGCATGGCTGCTGCTGGCCCAGTGCGGCGTGGTTGCCGGCCTGGCGGGCATGGCCTTCAACGACCCCAAGCTGGCGCTGCAACCGATGTTCTGGTGCGCGCTGGCCACGGCCTTCGCATCCGCCACGCAGGACGTGGCGCTGGACGCATTCCGCATCGAATCCGCCGGGGCCGAACGGCAGGCGGCGCTGGCCGCCACCTACCAGACCGGCTACCGGCTGGCCATGATCTGGGCCGGTGCCGGCGTGCTGGCGCTGGCTGCCTACGCCGAGGTGGCGGGCACGCAGGGCTACCAGGTGCATGCCTGGCGTTTTGCCTACCTGGCGATGGCCGCGTCGATGCTGGTGGGCATCGTCACCACGCTGTTGTCGGCAGAACCTGCGCCGCGCGAGATGGCGGCGCCCCGCAACGCCGCCGAATGGTTGCGCGGCACGCTGGTCGAGCCATTCGCAGACTTCTTCCGCCGTTACGGCAGCCGGGCGTTGCTGGTGCTTGCGCTTATCGCCGTGTACCGCATCAGCGACGTCGTCATGGGCATCATGGCCAACCCGTTCTACGTGGACATGGGCTACACCAAGGCCGAAGTGGCCACCGTCACCAAGCTGTACGGCGTGGTGATGACGCTGGTGGGCGCCTTCGTCGGTGGCGCACTGGCAATGCGGCTGGGCGTGATGCGGGTATTGATGCTCGGCGCGGTGTTGTCCGCGCTGACAAACCTGCTGTTCGCCTGGCTGGGAACCCGCGGCCACGACGTGAGCGGACTGGTGCTGGTGGTGGCGGCGGACAACCTGGCTGGCGGTATCGCCACATCGGCTTTCGTGGCCTACCTGTCGGGGCTCACCAACCTGAAATATTCGGCCACGCAGTACGCGTTGTTCAGTTCCCTGATGGTGGTGCTGCCCAAGTTCATCGCCGGTTTTTCGGGCGATGCGGTCGACCGTTTCGGTTATGGCACCTTCTTTGTCGGCACGGCCTTGCTGGGCATACCGGTCTTGCTGCTGGTAGCGCTGGCAATGCGTGCAACGCCGGTCCCGGAGAACCGTACGCCCCATCCGTTTACCTAACTTTACGGCGGCGACAACGCCGCCCACTGCTTAGCGCAGGAGGATCAACCCCATGCCAAGTCCCCAACTCCTGATGATCGAAGACGACACCCGCCTGGCCCAGATGGTCGGCGAGTACCTGGCCCAATCCGGCTTCGGATTCACCCATGCCGGCACCGCCGCCGAAGGCCTGCAGAAGCTTCAGGGCGATGCCGCGGCCGCCACGCCCGACCTGGTGATCCTCGACCTGATGCTGCCCGACATGGACGGTCTCGACGTGTGCCGCCGCATCCGGGGCCTGAGCGGACACGCGGCGCAGGTGCCCCTGCTCATGCTGACCGCCAAGGGCGATCCGATGGACCGCATCATCGGCCTCGAACTCGGTGCCGACGACTACCTGCCCAAGCCGTTCGAGCCGCGCGAGCTGCTGGCTCGAATCCGCGCCATCCTGCGCCGGCGCAGCGAAGGCTCGGCGTCGGCCAGCCGCAACCTGCAGTTCGGCTCGCTCGAGATCGACCGCGACGCCCGCACCGTCACCGTGGCGGGCCAGCATGCAGAAGTCACCAGCTACCAGTTCGACCTGCTCGTGGCGCTGGCCGAACGCGCCGGCCGGGTCCTGACGCGCGACCAGATCATGGAAGCCGTGCGCGGCCGCGAGCTTGAAGCCTTCGACCGTTCCATCGACGTGCACATGGGCCGTATCCGCGCCGCCATCGAAGTCGACGCCAAGAACCCCAAACGCATCCTCACCGTACGCGGCGTCGGTTACGTTTTCGCCAAGCAGCAAGACTAGCCATGGCCGATCGCCGCCGCCCCATCTGGACCCGCTCGCTGCCGCTGGCTCGCATGGCGCAGCGCCTGTATGTGCGTATCTGGCTGGCGGTGCTGCTGGCAGTGGCGGTGCTGACGCTGATGGTCGGCTGGGCGTGGCAGATGGCTTCGGACCCTCCGTTGCGAGAGGTGTTCGTGCGCAACGCTGCCGGTGAAGTTGTCGGCAGCGGTGCGTTGCGACCCCGGCGCGGTCCGCATGCGGACGGCCCCCCGGTAGGTGCGCCGCCACCGCCACCGCTCGACGGCGATGAGCGCGATGGCGAAGGCCGGCCGCAGATGCGCACCGGACCCGAGTTCGCCGTTGCCATGAAGGATGGCGAGACCCTGACGGTGCACCTGCCCCGTCCGCCACGCAGTTTCTGGAACCGTCCTCCCTTCGGCTTCTTCTGGACACTGGGCCTGGTGGGAGTGGCGGTGGCGCTGGCCACCTACCCCATCATCCGCAAGCTCACACGCCGGCTCGAGAAATTGCAGCAGGGCGTGGAGCAGTGGGGCCGCGGCAACCTGTCGGCCCGGGTCGCGGTGCAGGGTTCCGACGAAGTGGCGTTTCTGGCGCTGCGTTTCAACCACGCCGCCGAGCGCATCGAACACCTGGTTCAATCGCACAAGTCCTTGCTGGCCAATGCTTCGCACGAATTGCGTTCACCGCTGGCCCGGATCCGCATGGGGCTCGAACTGATGAATCCCGGCGGTTCGGCCGCCCGGGACGAGATCACCCGCAACATCGGTGAGCTGGACCAGCTGATCGACGAAATCCTGCTGGCCAGCCGGCTGGACGCCGACGAGGCCGATATCGGCACCATCGAGACGGTCGACCTGATCGGCCTGGCTGCCGAGGAATGCGCCCGCGCCGGTGCCGAGCTAGACCTGGCGGAAAACGACAGCGCCAGCGTCGAGACCCGCGGCGTCGCACGGCTGCTGAGACGGGTGGTGAGGAACCTTCTCGAGAACGGCCGGCGCTATGCAGAAGGCGAAATCGAGTTGTCCGTGCACCGCGAAGGCGACCGGGCGGTTTTGAGGGTGAGCGACCGCGGCCCGGGTGTTCCGCCAGAACTGCGCGAACGCATCTTCGAACCCTTTTATCGGCTGCCGGGCGCCAGCGAACGTGAAGGCGGCGTGGGCCTGGGCCTGGCACTGGTCAGGTCCATCGCGCAGCGTCACCAGGGCACGGTGCACTGCGAGGGCCGCGAAGGCGGCGGCGCGGTGTTCGTGGTGTCGCTTCCGGCGCACGTCTGACCTGGCCGCATGCGCGGGCGTGCGGCCTAGAATCCGCCGCCCACTCCCGTTCGACCCATGCTGCACATCATCGCCAACCGATTCACGCTGACCGAGTTCCTGCTCGACAGCCTGCCGGCCGACCAACGCGGGCGTGTGGCGATGCATCCCAGGCGCATCAAGGGCGTGGGGTATTCGCTGCTGAAGGCACTGGACGCCTTCGTTCCTTTCCGGCTGCCCGGGTTCCGCCCCTTTCCGGCCGAATACCTGCAGCAGCTAGAAACGATAGCGCCCGACGATTCGGTACTTGTCTTCGGCATCGAGAACATCAAGGACCTGCGCATCGTGCGCAAGTACCTGGCCACCCGGCAGGTGTCGGTCTTCACCTGGAACCCGGTGATGGACTACCAGCAGACACCGTGGGTGCGGCGCCAGCACATCCGCCAGCTCAAGGGCCTGGGTTTCCGGGTCTTCACCTTCGATCCGGGCGACGCGCAGCGTTACGGCCTCACGCTCGTCAAGCAGGTGTACCGGCCGGTGGAAAGCTTTCGGGAGTCGGTGCCGGACGACTTCGACATCTACTTCCTGGGCAAGGACAAACACCGCTTCGAGCGCCTGCAATCGCTGGGCGAGACCTGGCGGGCCCAGGGCTTGCGGATCCGCCTGCAGGTGATCGCCGAGCCCGGCGAAAGGCATCCTGAATCGGCTGTGGTCGACGTGCGGCCCGACGCCCTGGGCTACCGCGAGAACATGGCGCTTATCCAGCGTTCACGCTGCTTGCTGGAACTGGTCCAGGCCAACCAGACCGGGCTGACCATCCGGTGCCTGGAGGCGATGTTTTTCGACCGCAAGCTCATCACCAACAATCCTCAGGTGAAGCATCTGCCGTTCTATGACCCGGCGCGTTTCTTCGTCCTGGGCCAGGACGACCTGTCGGCCATGCCGCGGTTCCTGGCGGCCGGCACGACGCCGCTGTCGGCGGACGACCTCGCGGGTTACGCCTTTCCCGACTGGATCCGTCAGTTCGAGGTTCCGGCAGCGACCTGAGGATCTTCCTTCTTGCCGCGCGAGGCGAAGCCGGCTTCGGCCATCACCAGCGCCAGCATGAAGGCGAAGAAGTGGTTTTCGCGTGCGCTCCACATGGCCGCGTTGACCATGCTGTCGATGAGGAAGATGCACGAGAAGCTCACCAGCATGCCGCGCATGCGGGGCGAGGCCTTGCGTGCGACCCAGACCGGTGACAACACCAGCGCCGCATAGAGCAGCACGCCCGGCAACCCGTTTTCCATCCAGAAGAACAGGAACTGGTTGTGCGGATGCCAGTTGCCGAATTCGCACCAGTCCTCGCGTTCGATGTGGCGGCAGAACTGCTGGTGATAACTGCCTGTGCCCCAGCCGACGATCGGGTGTTCGCCGATCATGTGCGCCGTGGTCTTCCAGAAAGTGACACGGCCACCGATGCTGTTGGTCTGCATGCTGTCGCTGCCTTGCGCCTCGGCCACGCCCAGTTCTATGCGCTCGCGGATGGCCCCCGAAGACATCAGGATGCCGCCCACCACCACCATCGCGGCCACCACCGCGACCCAGCGCCGACGGCCGTCGAGGCTCATGAACAGATAGGCCACCACGCCGCCCAGCAGCATGACGTAGCCGGTGCGGCCCTTGGACAGGTGGGTCACGCTGAGTGCCGCCATGACGGTCAGCACCAGCCAGCCGGCTCCGCGCCAGCTCACCCCGGCCGCCTTGGCGCGGTCCAGGGTCACCACCGCGAAGAAACACATCATGATTCCCTGGGTGATGTAGTCGCCGACCACCATGTGGGTGATGCCCCAGCCAGTCTCCTTGCTGACCGACCACGGCACCGCCACCCAGACGCCGGCATAGACCGAGAACAGGATGAAAAGCATGGCGAGCACGAAGGCGTCCATGCAGCGCTTTCTCCAGGCCATGCCCGCCAGCAGACTCATGAACAGCGGCACCATCAACAGCTTGGAATACTTGCGCAGCGTCATGCCGATGTAGTGCGGATCGGACGACGGGTGCAGGCACCACAGCAGCACTACTCCGAACAGCAGTGCGGCGATCCACGCGGTCGGCTGGCGGCGGACGGCTTCGAAACGTCCACGGAAATTACCGGCCAGCAGCCAGAAGACAAAGGTCAGTGCGGTGGCGACGAACCCGGGCGCCATCAACACCGGAAACAGGCCATAGGACGCCACCAGGCTGATACATGCGGCCTGCGACATCCGCTGCTGGAAGCGCGAGGTATGAGGGGAGTCGATCATGGGAGAGCGCAGCCAACCGTCTGTTGGGAAAGTCATGCGGTTTCAGGTGAGATACGGAAAAGAAAGCGGCCGACGATGCTTCGTCGGCGGAACAGCTTCAGACGAACATAGGGTTCGAGCTTGCGACGTTCGCCGCCCCGCAGTTTGATCATCGGAGTGCAGGGGTCGGGTATCGCATTGAAAAGCAGGTGTACATACAGGCGCCGGCGTTTCCAGCGTGAACGTGCCTGGAACGCGTATGCGCTGTCTTCGGCACGCAACAGCAGAAGTCGATAGCTGGAGGGATGGCGTTCAAGCAAGTCCTGTGCACACACATGCACCGTGTGATAACTGGGCGAACCCAGCTTCTGCACGACTGCATCGAACCGACCTCCGGCGCGCAATGCGTCGAGGTAATCCTCGGTTTCGCCGTCGATGACTTCTGCCCGGAAAAGCGCCAGCCAGTCGCGGATGAAGGGTGAGCCGACGGGCGCCGCCATGCACCAGCTGTCGACCAGCGGGCGAGAGCCCGCGACCGCATAACGGTCCAGGTAGAAACCGACGTATTCGGCAGCCGTGGCCTGCTGGCGGTGCAGCATCCAGTCGAGCGAGGTGGTGAGGATGATCGACGAATCCAGCCAGATGCCGCCGTAGCGTTCAAGCAGGGCGAGGCGGATCCAGTCGGACTGCTTGGCCGCGCCCAGGCGGGACAAGGTCGGCGGCACATCGGGCAGGAAATCGGCCACGCTGCGGGCGCTGAGCAAACGCACCTCGTAGCCGGGATTGAGCGCCTTCCAGTTGTCGATGCACAACCGCACCACCAATGGTGGATGGTCGTCGTGCCAATAGGACCAGACCTTGCGCGGCACCGGCGCGACCAGCGGCGCCGCGCCCTCCAGGAGCCATTCCTGCGCCGGGTCGAGCCGGCGGATGGGCCGCGTGAAACATGCGTATGCCAAGACGATACAAACCAGCGTCGCTGGCACGAGCCACGACAGAACCATCATGCTGCGACGGCAAAACGATGCGGTACGATCCCTGCCCTCGCGCGGCCCCCGCCGTTGCAGGACACCTTCGCACCATGAGCCAACCTGTCGCGCACGCCCTGCACTGGGACAACATTTCGACCCTTGTGCTCGACAGGCAGAAAGCCGTTTTTGCCTCGCTCGGCCTGCCGCTGCAGCAGGACCACGTCCACAAGATGCGCCACGGCATCTGGATGAACCAGCGCATCGCCGAATGCTCCAGCGAAGACATCGTCGTGTTCTGTGATGTCGATGCGTTTCCGCTGCGGCGCGAAGGCTGGGAGCAGGCCATGGAGGTCGCCTCGCAAAACGCGATCTTCGGCCTGGCGCAGTTTTCGAACCACCGCCCGACTACCGAGATCTACGCCGGCCCGATGTTCCTGGCGTTTCGAAAGTCGGTCTGGGAAGCGCTGGGGCGTCCGGACATGCGCTCTTCCGCGGAACACGATGCCGGTGAAGCCTTGTCGCTTGAAGCGCGCAAGCGGGGCGTGGGCCTGCACCTGATGAAACCGACCGCTTGCGTGATTCCGAAGTACGCCCTGGGACGCGAAGGCATCTTCGGGATCGGAACCTTCTATGGTGACAACGACTTTTTCCATCTCTTCGAATCCCGCGACGCAGCGCACGAAAAAATACTGGCTGCGGTAGCCGACGATGTGTCCGCGCACCGCCCGCTCGACTTCGCAAACTATCTGTCACTGGGTGCGGAACAGAATGAAAACGTTGATGAAGCAGTCAGGCCGAATCGCGCGAGCTGGTGGCGTCGCATTATCTCCTGAAGGCCTGCGAGAGCCGATATGACGCTGCCACTTGTATTTATCAATCTCGAGCGCGATGAAGAACGGCGGGAGCGACTGCTCGGCCAACTGCATGAAAGCGGAATCGAAGGATCGCGCCTGCCGGCTGTCTGGTGGGCAGACCTGGCGGAAGACAAACAAGCCGCTGGATATTGCTCCGATTTAAACGCGCGGCAATATTACAAATCTTTGTTGAACGGCGAAAAAGGCTGCTACGCAAGCCATCTGACTGCCTGGAAGATGTTGCTCGAAAGCCATGCTCCTGCCCTGGTGGTGCTCGAAGACGATGTCTGCCTCGCACCCGGTTTCGCCGAGGCGTTGCAGGCCATCGAAGCACTGGACGTGCCATGGGACATGGTCAAGCTGATCGGCCGCAGCCACGAGAAGGTGCGCTCGAGCCGTCTGCTGACCGCCGGGCTGAAGCTGGTGCAATACCGCCGTGTGCCGAGCACCACGGCAGGTTATGTGGTGAGTCGCTCGGGCGCACAGAAGCTCCTGGCTAGTCGACAGCCTTTCGGCAGGCCGGTGGATGTCGACCTGCGTTTCTGGTGGGAAAACGATTTATGCATCCTGGGCGTGACGCCATCGGTGCTTTCGCTGGACTCGACCAGCGACGTCAGCACCATCTGGCAGCAGATAGACCGGCTCTCGCCAATGGCGCGCTGGCGCAAGCTGCGCATGAAATGGCAGTTGAACCTGGGTAACCTGCTGCACGGCCGACGCCACCCACCGCTGGGTCAGGCGCGCCGCAAGCCTTCGAGCAATCGCCGGTAACGGCCGAGCATCAGGTCTGCACCGAACGATCTTTCTGCCTGCAGACGCGCCGCCGCACCCAGTCGCGCGGCCAGGGCCTGGTCCTCGAGCAGCTGCTGGATGGCATCCGCCAGTGCGGTCGCATCGTTCTCGGGCACCAGCAGGCCGGTTTCGCCATTCACGATCACTTCGCGGGCGCCGACCACGTCGGTGGCGATGCAGGCACAGCCGGCCGCCATGGCCTCGCACAGGGCGAGCGGCATGCCTTCGAAATGCGTCGACAGCACGAAAATCTGCTGGCGCACCAGCCGCTGCGGCAGATCGCCGACCGAACCCAGGAAACGCACTTGCGATGCAAGTCCGCGAACCGTGACAAGCGACCGGATCTTTTCCGCGATGCGGGCCTTGCCACCGCCCGCCAGGTCGAGCCGGGGCCGCAAGCCGCGCCCGGCGAGCTGGGCCAGCGCCCTCACCAGCGTGGCATGGTCCTTCTGCCGGCCGAACCGCGACGCCATGCAGACGATCGGTTCGCGGTCCGCCCACGGCAGCAGGGCTTCGCGAGGAAATCGGCCGAGGTCAATGCCGTTGGGGATGGCCACGCAGCGCTCGGCCGGGAAACCCAGCTCGAGCAGCCGCTGGCGCACACCTTCCGAGACGCCGACGATGGCTGCTGTCCGTTGCGCCAGCCAGCGCGACTGACGCAGACGCCAGCGGGTATAGCGCTCACGCGAGTTGTGCTCCACATGCACCAGCTGCGGCACACCCGCCAGCAGGCCGGCGTAGCGTCCCCAGATGTGTTCACTGAAGCCGTGGGCCACCAGCACGTCGGGGCGCAGTTCAAGCGCGAGCTTGCGCAAGGCCAGCACGGTGGCGATATGGGACCAGCCCGGTATGAGCCGCACGTCCAGCCCTTCGGCCCGCAGGGCCTCCACGCGGCCCGGCGGCGTGTGGCGCTTCAGCCGCAGCGCCAGCACGGTCTGCATGCCGCTGTCGCCGCGAGCCGCCAGGCACAGGTCGACGGCAACCTGGGTGGCGCCGGAAAACCCGCCGGTGACGAAATGCAGGACACGCATGTGGGGTCGTCGCCTGTCAACGCGGGCTGGGCGTGGCCTGAAAGGTCAGTGGCCGCCGGCGAAGACTTCACCCGCCTTCAACCGGTACAGCGTGCCGCAATAGGGGCACTTGGCTTCGCCGGTGCGGGCCACGTCCAGGTACACCTTGGGGTGGGTGTTCCAGAGCTTCATGTTGGCGGTCGGGCTCGGGCAGTAGACGCCGCCCTGGGCGTTCAGGTCGGCAGCGGCCAGTTCGACGATTGCGGCTGGCTCGCGGGGGGCGGTGGCGGGAAAGTAGGCGGGGCTGGTCATCGTGGGGACTCTGCTTTCAGACTTTGGTCAGCCAGTGGGCGTACTTCGGGTTGCGTCCGTTGACGATGTCGAAGAACGCCTTCTGGACTTGTTCGGTGACGGGGCCGCGGCTGCCGGCGCCGATCTCGACGCGGTCGAGTTCGCGGATCGGCGTCACTTCGGCGGCGGTGCCGGTGAAGAATGCTTCGTCGGCGATGTAGACCTCGTCTCGGGTGATGCGCTTCTGCACCACTTCGATTCCCAGGTCGGCCGCGATATGCATGATCGTGTTGCGGGTGATGCCGTTCAGGGCGCCGGCCGACAGGTCGGGCGTGTAGATCACACCCTTCTTCACGATGAAGACGTTTTCGCCCGCGCCTTCCGACACGAAGCCGGACGCATCGAGCAGCAGCGCTTCGTCGTAGCCGTCGTCCAGCGCTTCCATGTTGGCCAGGATCGAATTGCTGTAGTTGCTCACCGCCTTGGCCTGCGTCATGGTGATGTTGACGTGGTGGCGGGTATAGCTGCTGGTCTTGACGCGGATGCCGCGCGACATGCCTTCGTCGCCCAGGTAGGCCCCCCACGACCATGCGGCGACCATCATGTGGATGGTGTTGCCGCGCGGGCTGACACCCAGTTTTTCGGAGCCGATCCAGGACAGCGGCCGGATATAGCCAGACTTGAGGCCGTTCTCGCGCACCACCGTGCGGTGGGCCTCGTTGACCTCGTCCTGCGTGAACGGGATCTTCATGCGCAGAATCTTGGCGCTGTTGAAGAGCCGTTCGGTGTGTTCCTGCAGGCGAAACACCGCCGGGCCGTCGACCGTGTCATAGGCGCGAACGCCTTCGAAAACACCACAGCCGTAATGCAGGGTGTGGGTCAGGACGTGGATCTTGGCCTCGCGCCAGTCGACGAGTTCGCCGTCGATCCAGATCTTGCCGTCACGGTCGGAAAGCGAGGGTGCGGGGGGCACGAGAGTCATGCGCGGGGTCCTTCAAATACGCCGTGCAGCCGACCAACGGCTGCAAAAGCCGCGCATTTTACGGTGCAGGCGAAGCGGCAGGAGTGTTGGTCGCTTCAGCTTCGTCAGCCGCCACCGGCCGGGTCATCTGCCAGGTGGTGAGCTTGCCGGACACAAACACGCAATCCACATACGAATGCGAGCCGTCGGTCCAGCGGTAGGTCTCGGTGTCGGTGCCCTTGCCGCTGAGTTGCTCGCCCAGTGCGCGGGTCATGGCGACCACGTGCAGCAGGTTGACGCCGGGCTTGAGCTTGGCATTGAGCATGACCGCGCTGCCCACATAGCCGACCGGGCGGTCGGAGGCGCGCTTGAGCACGGTCATCATGCGGGTGAAGTGCAGCAGCAGCCACATCACGAGGCCGCCACCGACGACGGCGATGCCTTTCATGCCGTAGGTGTTGAAGGCTACCGCGAGCAGGGCCAGGCAGCCGATGGGAACGAGGATCTTGGGCAATTTCATGGCGCGTATTTTCGCAGCGCCCGCAATCCCGTTCCTTGTCCGACCTTTTTACTTGTTCGGCTTGGCTGCCGGTGGTGCCGGCAGGGCGGCCAGACCGGTGTCCTGCACCACGGTCAACGAGGTCACGTAGCTGGCCTTGTCGAACTTCTGGCCATCGGCGCGTTCGCCGGCGGGACCGTTGTGCATGACTTCCATCACATAGGTGCCCTTCCAGGGCAGCGACACCGAAAACTTGCCGTCGGCGTCGGTGTGGTGCTCTTGCGCCCAGCCCGATGCGGTCACCACGGCCACCTTGGCCTTGGGCAGGGGCTTGCCCTGGAAGAATGCCTGCAGTTCGGCGGATTCGGCAGTGACGACGCCGGTCGGCACCAGGTCGAGGGCCAGCACGGGCTTCTGGGCCGACAGGTCGGTCACCAGACGCGCTGCCGGCTGGTACATGCCCTTGCCGGGTTGCGCGCCCTTGATGTCCCACATCGGATAGGTGGCGTCTTCGGCAATCAGGGATTCGCCCTTGGCGGCCTGCAGCGGGATGGTGAAGGCGCTGGCGGTCTTGGTGACATCGGCCTGCTGCACACCCTGGGCCGACACTTTCTTAGCCACCGGCTTGCCGAACTTGTCGAGCAGGCCCGGCGACACCTCACGCAGGTTTTCGCCGAACTCGCCGAAGAACAGCCTGGCGCCGGTGGCGTCCTGTTCGATCCACACCTGGTGGGCGGAAACACTGGCGGCTGCGAACAGTGCTGCTGCAGCGCAGGCGATCAGGCGGGCTTTGGAAACGAGGTGCATGGTTGTCTTGTCGGTTCGAGTGAAAACGGCGGCCAGTCTAACGACGACAAGAATCGTTCTCATCTGGAAAGCCCGACCCGATCGCCGGTCTTTATTCGGTCATCACTGCAGCTGTCGCAACAGTTCGATCGCCTCTTCCACCCGCTCGACCGGATGGACGGTCAGTCCCTCGATGGGTTTCCTGGGCGCATTGGCCTTGGGTACCAGCGCCACCGAAAAGCCCAGCTTGGCGGCCTCGCGCAACCGTTCCTGGCCGCGTGGCGCGGGACGAACCTCGCCGGCCAGGCCGACTTCGCCGAAAGCCAGGAAACCGCTGGGCAGCGCCTTGCCGCGCAGGCTCGACGAAATCGCCAGCATCACGGCCAGGTCGGCCGCCGGCTCGCTGATACGCACGCCGCCCACTGCGTTGACGAACACATCCTGGTCCATGCAGGCCACGCCGGCATGGCGGTGCAGCACTGCCAGCAGCATGGCCAGGCGGTCCCGGTCCAGGCCCACCGACAGCCGCCGCGGGCTGGGCCCGCCGCTGTCGACCAGCGCCTGGATCTCGACCAGCATCGGCCGGGTGCCTTCCAGCGTCACCAGCACGCAGCTGCCGGGCACGGGCTCGCTATGCTGGCTCAGGAAGATGGCGCTCGGGTTGGCCACACCACGCAGGCCGCGCTCCGTCATGGCGAAGACGCCGATCTCGTTGACCGCGCCGAAGCGGTTCTTGATGGCCCGCACCAGACGGAAAGAGCTGTGCGATTCACCCTCGAAATACAGCACCGTGTCGACCATGTGCTCCAGCACCCGGGGTCCGGCCAGCGCACCTTCCTTGGTGACATGGCCTACCAGCACGATGGAAATGCCGCTGGCCTTTGCGGCCCGGGTGAGATGCGCAGCACATTCCCGCACCTGTGCCACCGAGCCGGGCGCACTCGTCAGCTGGTCCGAATACACGGTCTGGATCGAGTCGATCACGGCGACCGACGGCTGGCGTGCATCGAGCGTGGCCAGGATCTTCTCGAGCTGGATCTCGGCCAGCACATTGACCCGCGAACCGTCGAGTCCCAGGCGGCGCGCACGCAGGGCGATCTGTGCTCCGGACTCCTCGCCTGTGACGTACAGCGTCTCGAGCCCGCTGCGTTCCAGCGCGTCGAGCGCTTGCAGCAGCAGGGTCGACTTGCCGATACCGGGGTCGCCACCTATCAGCACGACGCCGCCTTCGACCATGCCGCCGCCCAGCACCCGGTCGAGCTCGTCGATCCCGGTGGAAGCCCGGGCCACGTCGGCCGCCTGGATGTCAGACAGCGCCGCCACCTCCGAGCTGGGCGCCAGGGCGGCGAATGTCGGTTGAGCCAGCCGGTTCCTGCCGGGCGGCGCGGGTGGTTGCGCGACGGTTTCCACCAATGTGTTCCAGGCACCGCAATGCGGGCACTTTCCCAGCCAGCGAGCGCTGGTGCCGCCGCATTCGCTGCAGACGTAGCTTGATTTTTCCTTGGCCATAGCCCGTCGACTATACGGGCGACAGGATGGCGCCATCCGCTGCCCGGCCCGACATCCGCTGGGCCTGAAAAGTCATTGGGCAAGCCATGGAGATACAGATGGACGCGTGTTCTTAATATGGGTTAAAAACTGGTTTCATCAGGCTTTCGGCAACCGGCACCCATGGGAGGATAGGCAAACACTATGAACACTTTCGACGACCTCCTTGCCAAAGTTGCCCTGCTCACACGCACCGATGGATGCCAGATCGAGCAGGTGATGCACCTGACCTTCGACGCCAAGGCGGCGCTGGATGCCGAATTCGGCGCCGGAAACCGTTATTCGGTATCGCTCACCCGGCTGATGCTCCGGCTGAACCATTCGCTCGACCGGCGCGAGCGCATCGAAACCACCTTTCGGGTGACCGAGCTCCTGAGCGCCGCATCGGACCAGTGGGCGCGCAGCCGCGGCAAGGTATTACGCCGCCACACCGCAGATTTCGTGGACACCGACTTCGGCTCTGCCGGCTGAGGCCTCACGCATTCGGGTTTCTCCGGGACTCCCCTGAGAGGCGCCGGCCCTTCGCACGGAGACAATCGGGGCTGATTTTTTTGCCGCCCCGCGCCCCGCCCCGAAAGGCCCGTTCCATGATTTCCATTCCGCGTCGCCGCCTTTTGCAGGCCGCCGCCGTCTCGCCCCTGATCACCTCGCCATGGACCCTGGCGCAGGCACAAACACCCGCTGCGCTTGATTCGGCCCGTGTCGTCAACGGCTTCGCAGCCGGCGGCACCGCCGACGCTGTCAGCCGTCGCATCGCCGAAAAACTGCATCCCGGCTACGCCCATGCGGCCTTCGTCGAGAACCGCACCGGCGCCGGCGGCCAGATCGCCATCCAGTACGTAAAAAGCCAGCCAGCCGATGGCGCCACCATGCTGCTGACGCCGATGTCCATGCTGGGCATCTATCCGCACACCTACAAGAAGCTGCCCTACGACCCCGTGGCCGACCTGGCACCCGTGGCCATCGCGGCAGTGTTCGATTACGGTTTCGCGGTCGGCCCGTCGGTGCCCGACCACATCAAGACCATTCCCGACTACCTGGCCTGGTGCCGGACCAAACCCGAACGCGCGGCGTTCGGTTCGCCGGCCGCCGGCTCGTCGCCTCACTTCATCGGCATCCTGATCGGCCGCGCCGGCAAGGTCGACATGACCCACGTCGCCTTCCGCGGTTCCCAGCCCGCCATCCTCGACATGGTGGGCGGCCAGATCCCTGCCGTCTGCGGACCGGTCGGTGAATTCATCCAGTTCGTGCAGGCAGGCAAATGCCGCCTGCTGGCGACGTCGGGCGCGCAGCGCAGCAAGTTCTTCCCGCAGGTGCCGACGCTGTCCGAACAGGGCTACAAAGACCTGGCGTTCAGCGAGTGGTATGGCTTCTTCCTGCCCGCCAAAGCTTCGAGCGAGACCGTGCAAAAGCTCAACGGTGCCATCCGCAACGCGGTGGCGCAGAAAGACACCATCGAAGGCCTGGCCGCGGCCGGCCTGGAACCACAGGTCAGCTCGCCCGAGCAGCTGGCCGCCGCACTGAAGACGGACACCGAGCGCTGGCGCGGCATCGTGAAGTCGGTCGGCTTCAGCGCCGACACCTGAAGCCGCGGCCGCAACGACGACGCTTCAGGCCAGCCACTGGAGCAGCAGGCGTTCGGTGGCTTCCGGTGCCTCGTACTGCAGCCAGTGGCCGGCGTTGGGCACGATGACAAGTTCGGCCTGGGGTGCACCTGCCAGCATGGCCGGACCGGCCTGCGACGGTACCGCCGTGACGTCGTATTCGCCCCAGGCCAGCAACACCGGAACCTGGCGGGCCGCCAGCAACTCGAGCGCCGGCAGCAGGGCGCCACGGCGCGACAGGTTCTTGCTGCGATAACGCGTCTTGACGCACGAATCACGGTGCAGCGCCAAAGCGACCGCGTCGATGGCGGCTGTGTCATGCAGCATCAGCGCAGCCAGGTTGTGATGCAGCCGGGCATCGCGTTCCTCGCCTGAAGGCAGGTCTTTCCAGTTCAGCATGCCGAGCCGCTCGCGCCGCGGCTGGCCGTGGCCGCCAGGGCCCAGCAGGGCAACCCGGCGCACCGCCGGACGGCGCGCCGCGAGGGTTGCGGCACAAAGGCCGCCAAAAGAGAAACCGACGATGTCGAAGGCGCTGTCGCCCAGCAAACGGTCGAGCGCCGCAGCCAGCGTTTCGACGATCAGGTCCAGCGTCTGCTCCCCTTGCGGCACGCCGGATTCACCGTAGCCGGGCATGTCGGCCACCCACAGCGTGTGTTTCTTCGACAGCGCCTGCAGGTTGCGGATCCAGTGCAGCCAGCTGCCGTGGCCGCCGTGCAGCAGCACCAGCGGCGGCCCCTCGCCCAGGCGGCGGAAAACCACTTCGCAGCCGTTGACCGTTGCGGTCTCGCGGACGGTGCCGGCGTCAAGGGCGGCAATGGAAGCGCGCGCCTGCGCATCGGCGGCGGCATCGAAGACGAAAGGCAGGGTTGATTCGATCGGTTCTGGCATACGGCAACGGAAAGAAAGCCGGCCGGCGCACGACAATCGGCGAGGCCTGTTCCGGCCGATTTTCGTCTTTCTTACGTAGGCTTCTCAAAGTTCCACCGCATGGTCATCAACCTGGTCTGGCTCGGTTTCTTCCTGGTGGCCATCGGCACTGCCTGCGTACGTTTCGCGCTGGGAGACGCCGATGTGTTCGCTCGCCTGGTGGCCGCGCTGTTCGATGCCGCGCGCGGCGGTTTCGACATCGCCATCGGCCTGACGGGCGTCATGGCCTTGTGGCTGGGCTTCCTGAAAGTGGGCGAACGCGCAGGCTTGGTGGAGGCACTGGCACGCCGCGCCGCGCCGCTGCTGCGCGCGCTGTTCCCCGGCGTGCCGGCAGGCCATCCGGCGCAAGGTGCCATGACCATGAACCTGTCGGCCAACCTGCTGGGCCTGGACAACGCCGCCACGCCGCTCGGCCTGTCGGCCATGCGTGAACTGCAGACCCTGAACCCGCAACCGGCCATCAACACCACGGCCAGCGATGCGCAGATCATGTTCATGGTGCTCAATACCGCCGGGCTGACGCTGGTGCCGACATCGGTGATCGCCGTCCGGCAGGCCATCGCGATGCAGCAGAAGGTGGCGCATTTCGACGCGGCCGCGATCATTCTGCCGACCTTGCTGGTGACCGGCGCTTCTTGCATGGCCGGTTTCCTCGCAGTCGCCGTGTGCCAGCGGTTTCCGCTGTGGAAACCGCGCTGGTGGCTGCCCCTGCTGGCCCTGCTGCTGACCGGCGCGGCGCTGCTTGCAGGCCTGTCGCGACTGCCGCCGGCGGTGTTCGCCCAGGCGGCGGGCGTGGTGGGCGCGGCCAGCATCCTGGGCCTGATCACCATGTTTCTGTGCGTCGGAGCCTGGCGGCGGGTACCCGTGTACGAGGTGTTCGTCGAAGGCGCCAAGGAGGGTTTCGGTGTCGCCATCCAGATCGTTCCGTACCTGGTCGCCATGCTCTGCGGCATCGCCCTCTTCCGTGCCGCGGGCTGCATGGACGCCGTGCTGGGTGCCATCGGTGCCGGTGTGGCGGCGCTTGGCCTGGACACCGCGTTCCTGCCGGCGCTGCCGGTCGGGCTGATGAAGATCCTTTCCGGCTCCGGCGCCCGTGCCCTGATGGTCGACGTGATGACCACCTACGGCGTGGAGTCCTTTCCCGCCAAGGTGGCGGCCATCATGCAGGGCTCGACCGAAACCACCTTCTACGTGCTGGCGGTCTACGCGGGCAGCGCCGGCTTGCGCAACACCCGTCACGCACTGGGTTGCGCATTGGTCGCCGACGTCGCGGGCCTGGTCGCCGCCATCTTCGTCGGATATGCCTTCTTTGGCTGATACACCCGGCGGCCGACGCCTTTCGCGGGCATGCCTCGATGTCCTACAGGCCACGGCCCCCATGACCGACGCCGGAACCGAACCAGCGGTCCACCATGAAACCTGTTCCAACAGACAAGCATTCAAGGAGTTCACCATGGCAGATCGCGACGACGTTATTGACACCCTCAACGACCTGATCGAAACCTCGCACGACGGCGAATACGGCTTTCGTGAGCTGGCAGAACGTGCCGAAGCCCCCGAACTGAAGCAGACCTTCAGCCGTCGGGCCGAAGAAATCCGCGACTCGGTCGCCCATCTGCAGCAAGCGGTCATCGCGCAGGGCGGAAAACCGGAAGACGGCGGTACCGCGGCAGGTGCACTCCACCGCGGCTGGGTGGCGGTTCGCAGCAAGCTGACGACCGCCACCGACCTGTCGCTGCTGGAGGAAGCCGAACGCGGCGAGGATTCGGCCCTGGCCAGCTATCGCAAGGCCAGCAAGCAGGAACTGCCTGCGCCCGTCCGTGCACTGGTCGAACAACAGATGGCAGGTGTGCAACGCAACCATGACCAGATCAAGCAACTGCGTGACCGCCAGCGCCAGATGTCCTGACCAGCCGCTTTCTGCCGCCCTTGCCTATTTTGGTGAGGGCCAGAAGCAAGGAAAGCCCCGCGCGCCGAACGGCCCGCGGGGCTTTTTTCATGCGTTCGACTCTTCGCGGAGGCGTTGGCCGTACGGGGCACCGTAATGTTCGTCCAGCGAAAAATGCAGCAGCTGGAGCGGATGACCGCGCAGGAAAGTACAAACCTCATGCCGCACGCTGTCGCTGCGCTCGCGGCGCAGCACCACGTCGACGATCAGACGGGCGATGTGGGCCATGCCGGCTTCGTCGACGCCGCGTCGCGTGAGCGCCTGGACACCGAAACGCAAACCCTGCTGGCCGGCCGATCCCGGCATTTCGATGGCGTCGCAGCGAATGCCGGCTCGCGAGAGTGAATCCGCTGCCGTCCGCAGGGCCCCATCGGCCGATCCGATGCCGAGGTGCACCTGATGGGTTTCGGTAAAGCCGAAACTCCGCCCACTGACGTTCAGGCCTTCTGCATAAAGACCAGCAGCCAATGCCTTTGCATTGCGCACGGCGAGTTCTGCGTAAGGCCGCGCGAATATCTGCATTTCAACCAAGGCGAGATAAAACGGTGCGATGGATTCAGCGTGGCAACTGGCCGGCGGCGGATCGGAATGCAGGCCCTTCAGCAACGCCGACACCTTCGAATCGGCAGCATCGGCGACATCGGCGAAAGCGATATAGCCTTTTAGCGGGCCTGGAATATTGTCATGGGTATTACCCAGCAATATATCTGCACCACTAAGCAAAGGTTGGGGCACCACGCCGCCGAGAATCAAGGCACCGTCCTGGCTTGCGTCGTATGCAAGGATGATATTGCCCGGGAGTGCCGCGCGAATTTCGGCCAATGGCTGACAGCGCAACTGGGAAGACTGGTCCAGCAGCACCAGGCGAATATGCGGATTCTCATGCACCTGAAGTGCGACACGATTTATATCCACCAGCAGGGTGTCAGGCTGCAACGGCAGCTTGAAGGTTTCAATGCCCAGTTTGGCTGCCATTGAATCCAGACCGGCCTGGCCGCCGTCACTGACAGCGAAATGCATGAAACCATCGCCACGTGAGCAGCAGCCCTGCAACACGGCTTGCGCTGCGGCGGTACCGCCGTCGGGCCGGCAGTCGAAAGAAGCGGCAGAGAACATTTCGCGCCCCAGCAGTGCCAGCTTCTGAACCATGGCCGCCCGAGCTTTTGAATCATGGGAAGCACCTTGCAAGCCACCTCCCATTCCCCGCACCAACCTGCTCGGATAATTCTCGCCTGCGGCCATATTGATATGGGACGCCCGGTAATGATGTTCGAGTGCAAAATCAGCCGCGAGCGCGTCGCAGACGAATTCCATCTGCGATTGAAATGGCAAACCGGCTTCAACGATGGAACGCATGGCATGGCCCGCGGCAAGCGGTTTATTTGAAGGAAGGAATGACATCACGCCAACCTTTTTGCCAGCGTTGGCGGCCGATAATTCCTTCAAAACGCCCCGCCTGCAATGCGAAGGGAGGCGTTTTACCTACATTTTCCCGCGAATCAGAATGTCACATGGTCGATTATTCGCCAGGGAGATACTGGCATCTGCGCCCGAGGTAATCAGGCCGATACCACTGGCACACGCGGCGCGATCGCGCACATCAGTTCGTAACCGATGGTGCCGGCCGCCTGGGCCACTTCGTCGATCGGCAGCACCGTGCCGCCGGATGCCCGTCCCCAGAGCGTGACTTCACTACCAACGCCGGCATCCGGCACCGGAGCGAGGTCGACTGCCAGCATGTCCATGCTGACCCGCCCGACCAGGCGTGTGCGAACGCCATTCACCAGCACCGGAGTGCCGGTGTCGCACAGTCGCGGGTAACCGTCGGCATAACCGCAGGCCACGACACCTATCCGCAATGCGGCATCGGCCGTGAACCGCGAGCCATATCCGACCGTGTCGCCGGCCGCCAGCTGCTGTACGCCGATCAGCCGGCTCGACAGCGTCATGGCGGGCTGCAGTTGCCAGTGGGTGCTGTCGTTCAGCGGAAAGTCGGGCGCGCTGCCGTACAGCCCGATACCGGGGCGTACCCAGTCTGCCCGCACTTCGGGGTCGCCGGCGTGGCGCAGCAGGGCGGCCGTGTTGCAGAGGCTGCGTTCGCCGGGCAGGTCGGCTGTGGTTTGCCTGAAGACCTCGCGCTGGTGGGCGATGCCACGTGCGCCGTCGGCATCGCTGAAATGCGTCATGAAGGAGATTTCATCGACCTGCGGCAAGGCCGACAGCCGGGTGTACGCCGTACGGAGGCGATGCGCCGGGAAGCCCAGGCGGTTCATGCCCGAATTGAGTTTCAGGAACACCCTGTGCGGCGCCTGCGTCTTGTGGGCGGCCAGCATGTCGATCTGTTCATCGCAGTGCACCGCATGCCACAGGCCGAGCCGTGAACAAAGCTCCAGGTCGCGCGGCTCGAAAACCCCTTCGAGCAGCATCACCGGGCCGCGCCACCCGAGCGCCCTGACCCGTTCGGCCTCTGCCAGGTCGAGCATGGCAAAGCCGTCTGCCGCACGAAACGCGTCGAACACCCGTTCGATGCCGTGGCCGTATGCGTTGGCCTTGACCACCGCCCAGACCCGCGCGTCCTGCGCGGCGCGACGCATGCGGTCGAGGTTGTGGCTGAGAGCGTCGGCGTGGATGGTGGCGAGGATGGGGCGGGGCATGGCGTCCGGGACGATTTGGGTATCTTTTGAAAGCTGGGCGGCATTCTGGCAGGCGATAACTCACCGGCAACGGGGTCGGACATTGCGTCAGGTCGTCCCGGGCCTGCATGCTATAACCCGCCTTCCCCGGAAACCCGAAGAGTCACACCCCATTTCCGGCCGGCGCATCCCGTCGGCCAGCATGCCATCGATGAAACGCGGTTTCTTCACGATCATGTCGGCGCAGTTCTTCTCGTCGCTGGCAGACAACGCTCTTTTTGTCGCAGCCGTCGAACTGCTTCGCACATCCGGCGCAGCCGAGTGGCAACGTGCCGCGCTGGTCCCGATGTTCGCCCTGTTCTATGTGGTGCTCGCACCCTTCGTAGGCGCGTTCGCGGACGCCCGGCCCAAGGGGCGGGTCATGTTCTACAGCAACGCCATCAAGGTGGTGGGTTGCCTGATGATGCTGTTCGGCGCCCATCCCCTGGCCGCCTATGCCATCGTCGGACTGGGTGCAGCGGCTTATTCGCCAGCCAAGTACGGCATCCTTACCGAACTGCTCCCGGCTTCCCAGCTGGTCAAGGCCAACGGCTGGATCGAAGGCCTGACCATCGGCTCGATCATCCTCGGCGTGCTGCTGGGCGGGCAACTGGTGGGCCATCCGGTGTCAAGCCTGCTGCTCGGCATCGACATCCCCTACTTCGACACCGGCATCGACACCGCACCCGAAGCAGCCATCCTGGTGCTGATATTCGTGTACATGCTGGCCGCCTGGTTCAACACCCGCATCCCGCACACGGGCGTGCAGATGCGCCCGCTGCGCAAGGACATGAACCGCAGCCTCTGGTGCAACACGCTCGAACTGCTGCCCGACTTCTGGACCTGCAATTCACGCCTGTGGCGCGACCGGCTGGGGCAGATATCGCTGTCGACCACCACGCTGTTCTGGGGCGTGTCGGGCAACCTGCGCTACATCGTCCTGGCTTGGAGCGCCGCGGCGCTGGGTTACGGCACCACCAAGGCTTCTTCCCTGGTGGGCGTGGTGGCCATCGGCACCGCGGTGGGTGCGGTGGTGGCGTCCATGCGCATGCGGCTCGACATGGCGACGCGGGTGATCCCGCTCGGCATCTGCATGGGCGTGCTGGTGATCCTGATGAACTTCATCACCAATGTGTGGCTGGCAGCGCCTTTCCTGATCCTGCTGGGCGGCATCGGCGGTTTCCTGGTGGTGCCGATGAACGCCCTGCTGCAGCACCGCGGCCACAACCTGATGGGCGCCGGCCGCTCCATCGCCGTGCAGAACTTCAACGAACAGGCCTGCATCCTGGGCCTGGGCGCTTTCTACAGCGTGTCGACCAAGTTCGGGCTGTCGGCCTTCGGCGCCATCACCGCATTCGGCATCGTGGTGGCCGGCATGATGTGGATGATCAAGCGCTGGCACGAAAACAACCTGAAGAACTATCCGGAAGAGGTCGAGCACCTCCTCCAGATCGCCCGCCACGACGATCACCACTGAGGCCCGGCCGGCGCCAGGCGCCTGCCGGCTGCCCTGCCCGGGTGGTTCTTTCTAGAACCTGAAATCCACCCGTACCGGCGTCTTGCCGACCGTGACCTGCTGTTCCCTAACAGCCCCTCCGCTGCGGGCCGTAACCGTGTAGCGACCTGCCGGCAGATCTACCAGGCACACCGGGCCGCCGGCCTTCCATTCGAGCAGGCTTTTGCCGGAAGCATCGGCGAGGTTCACCTGCACGTCGGCGAGGTAGTCGCCGTCGGGCCGGGCGAACAGCAACGACAGCGGGTGGTCCTTCATCTCTGCCCGGAAGCGGGCGGATTCGTCCGAGCCGATTCCGCCGCATTTCTGCTGGACCGGATCCGACTGGGCATGGCAGGCCAGCGCAGCGCCGCACAGGGCAGCTGCCGCCAGCAGGCGTGAAGAACGAGAAGGCATCGGGATCTCCTGGAAGCTGTGCGGGCCGCACAGGAGACCGATTCTGGAAAACGCCGCGAAAAGCGGCGCACCCATCTGTAACCGCGCCGGATCAGGCCTGCGGTGCGTCCGAAGCCTGGGCAGCCTCGGGAACTTCGGAAACTTCGGGCGTGGCGGCAACCACCTGCGCGGCAGCGACCTCGCGGCGACGGCGCGCTGCATCCAGCGTCCGCGGCGCCTGGCGGGGGTCCAGGCCGTACATGTCGGCGAAGGCCTCGACGGTCGTGTTGCCGGCTTCGAAAGCCCGCAGGAGGGCTTCGTCGCGGGCGGCACGGGCCGCCGACTCGGCCAGCGCTTCGTCGAGCAGCGCGCCGGCGGCTTCGTCGCGTGTGCGGACTTTTTCGGAATAGGCATCGCGGCTCAGGCCGGACGCTTCAAAAGCCCGCACGATGCGCTGGCGCCATTCGTCGCGCAGCGCCTGCCTGCCTGCTTCCGGCGTCCGGTTGCCACGGCGGCGCCAGAGTTCCATCAGGGCCTGGTATACATGCTCTGCCGCCAGGTCTTCCACCGGCTGACCGGTCAGGTCGTGACGCGGGCGAGCAGCGGCCACGCTCTGCAGGTACTTGGTGGAACGGGTGTGCTGGCCCAGCGCTTCCTTCAGGTCCTCGGGCGTGAAGGCGTCCGGATGGGCTTCCCGCAGGTCCTGGAATATCCCGCGTTTGAGCGGCAGGAATTCGGCACCGAAGTGTTTGGGGTACAGCGACGCCAGTTGCTCCAGTGCTGGATGCACCGCGCGTGCGGGCTGGCGGGTGTTGCCGTTCGCGACAGCGGCAGCAGGCTTGCCGCCGGCTTGCGACTTGCCGCCACGGCCGCGGCGCGAAGGCCGCTTGCCGGCGCTGGCCGTGTCGGATGCCACTTCGGGAACTACGGGCACGGCGGGCACTGCAAGCACTGCGGGCGCAACGTCTGCGGGAGTGTCCGGCACGGGGTTGGCCGGGATGTTGTCGGAGTCGTTCACGGGGTCGGTCAGGTCGGGGGCGAACCCGCAATCATGCCAGCCCCCGACGGGTTCGCGGTTTTAGGCGGTCTCGGGTGCTGGTAACAGCGCTGCATCGAGTACTTCGATCCAATGCCGCACGGGTGTTTCGGTACCGCTCTGCAAGTGGGTGATGCAACCGATGTTCGAAGAAAGAATGGCCTTGGGCTGCAAGCGTCCCAGGTGGTGCAGCTTGCGGTCGCGCAGCGGCCTGGCCAGCTCGGGCTGCAAAACCGAATAGGTGCCGGCCGAGCCACAGCACAGGTGCAACTCTTCCGGCGCCAGCTGCAGGTCGAAGCCCAGGGTGCGCAACGAGGCTTCGACACCGCCGCGCAGCTTCTGGCCGTGCTGCAGGGTGCACGGCGGGTGATAGGCCAGTACGTCGCCGGGCGCTGGCGGGCGGATGCGGTCGCGCAGCGCGGGCAGCAGGGTCGGCAGCAGTTCGCTCAGGTCGCGTGCGGCGGCGGAAACCCGCGCGGCCTTTTCGGCATAGGCCGGATCGTCGCGCAGCAGATGGCCGTAGTCCTTGACGGTGACACCGCAGCCGGACGCATTGACCACCACGGCTTCGGCCTGGCCGCTGTCCAGCAAGGGCCACCATGCGTCGATGGTGGCGCGCATCTGGTCCAGGCCGCCCGGTTGATCGTTGAGGTGAAACCTGACCGCGCCGCAGCAGCGCGCCGACGGGGCCGTCACCAGTTCGATGCCGCAGGCGTCCAGCACGCGGGCGGTGGCGGCGTTGATGTTGGGCGCCATGGCCGGCTGCACGCAACCGGCCAGCAGCAGCATGCGGCGTGCATGCCGGCGTTTCGGCCAGGCTCCGGCCGGTGGCGCCGCCGGCACCTTGGCCTTGAGCGCATCGGGCAGCAGGCCGCGCACCGACTGGCCGAGCTTCATGGCGGGAGTGAACAGCGGCGAGGTCAGGCCTTCCTTCAGCGCCCAGCGCAGCGCGCGGTCGCCGGCAGTGCGCGGCACCTTCTCCTCGACGATGCGTCGCCCGATGTCCACCAGATGACCGTACTGCACCCCGCTGGGACAGGTGGTCTCGCAGTTGCGGCAGGTCAGGCAGCGGTCGAGATGGGTGCGGGTCTTCTCGGTCGGCGCCTGGCCTTCCAGCACCTGCTTGATGAGGTAGATGCGACCGCGCGGCCCGTCGAGTTCGTCACCGAGCAGCTGGTAGGTGGGGCAGGTGGCGGTGCAGAAACCGCAGTGCACGCATTTGCGCAGGATGGCTTCGGCTTCCATGCCGTCTGCGGTACCGCGGAATTCGGGGGCGAGGTTGGTCTGCATATCGCTCTTTTTCAGGGCACCGGCTGGAGCCGGCCGCGGTTGAAGATGCCGGCCGGATCGAACTGCTGCCGAAGCGCGGCATGGATACGGTCCAGTGGCGAAGTCAGCGGGGCGAAACGCCCGGCGGCATCTGCCCGGGCAGCGCGGAACAGCGTGGCATGCCCGCCGGCCGCCAAGGCCGCCGCACGCAACTCGCCGGCGGCCAAAACTTCACCGGCCGCCAGCCGGTACCAGCGCTGTCCGCCCATCCATTCGATCAGCGGCCCGACCGCGCCGGGCAGGCCGCCGCACAGCACCGGCGCCGTCTGCGGGACCGACAGCCGCCACAGGTCCTGGTCGGTTTCGCGGTCGGTGAACCACGGCAGGCGCTGGTCGCGGCAGGCCGCCCAGTCGCGGTCGGCCTGGTCCTGGACGATGCGTTCACCACCCAGCCTGGCGCAGGCGGATTGCACCGCCGCGACGGCGCCGCGCAGTCTCAGGTAGAGCGAGCCTGAAGCGGCGTCCGCAGGGTCTTCCTGAACCCAGCAGCTGGCGTTCAAGGGCAGCGGCTGTCCGCCCCAGGCATGCAGCATTTCGAGTGCGGTGTCCTGGTCGCAGGAAAATTTCAGGGTGGCCTCGGCCGGCGGCATCGGCAGCACCTTCAGGCTCACTCGCGTGATTGCGCCCAGCGTGCCGAGCGAGCCTGCCAGCAGGCGCGATACGTCGTAGCCGGCCACGTTCTTCATGACCTGCCCGCCGAAGTCGAGCACCTCGGCCCGGCCGTTGAGCAGTTGCGCGCCCAGCACGTAGTCACGCACCGCTCCCACGCTGGCCCGGCCAGGCCCGCTCAGCCCGGCGGCGACCATGCCGCCCAGCGTGGCGCCGGGACCGAAATGCGGGGGTTCGAAAGGCAGGCACTGACCGTGATCGTGCAGCGCGGCTTCAAGCTCGGCCAGCGGCGTGCCGGCCCAGGCCGTGACCACGAGCTCGCTGGGCTCGTAGTCGACGATGCCCGCCAGCGGCCGCATGTCGAGCGGCTCGCCGTCTACCGGGTTGCCATAGAAAAGCTTGCTGCCGCCACCCTGGATGCTGAGTGGAGTGGCGTGCGCGGCAGCGGCGCGCACACGGTCGGCGAGATGGTTCAGGGCAGGTGGGGTCGGCCTATGCATCACCGGATGTTACGGGTGCCCCACAACCCGGCGACCTGAAATTTATACGGGGACAACCCTCAAATTATTTGGCCGCAGAGGTTCAGCCCGCCGGCCCCGGATCGAAGAAGTTGACCGGCAGGCCGGCCACTTCGACCCTGGCCTGCAGGACCTGGCCGGCCCAAGGTGTACGGAGCAGTTCGGCCTGGGGCCGTTTCTCGCGCCCGGTGGTGACGAACAGGGTGCGCAGGTCGTCGCCGCCAAAACACGGCATGGTCGGGCAGACCGCCGGCAGCGGAAGGCTCTCTTCGTGTTGTCCATCCGCATCGATCCGCAGCAGGCGGCTGCCTTCGAACATCGCGCAGTGATAACGACCGGCGCTGTCCATGGCGGCACCGTCGGGGCGACCTCCGTAGTCGAAGCTGTCCGCGGTTTCCGCGGTCCAGCCCTCGGGCTTGGCCGGAAACTGGCGAAACACCCGGTGATGGCGAAGCACGCCAGGTGCCGCGTCGAACTGCCACTGGTGAATGCGGTGGCGCGGCGTGTCGGACCAGAAGGCACGGCTTTCGTCCGGTGTCCACAGCATGCCGTTGGCGGTGGTGGCGTTGTGGGCCTTCATCAGGGCTTCGGGTTTGCCGCTGCGCATGTCCAGGCACCACAGCTCGGCTGCCCGTTTTACCTTCGGTTCGTACATGGTTCCGGCCCACAGGCGGCCCAGGCTGTCGCACTTGCCGTCGTTGAAGCGGGTGGTGCCGGGGTCGTGCGGAAACCGCATCAGCAGCTCCAGCGTTCCGCCCCAGGCGCGGGCGCGGTAGACACCGTCGCGCAGCGCCACCACCAGGCCGCCGCCCCGTACCGGTGCGATGCAGCCCGGCTCGGAAGGCATGTCCCAGGCCTCGCGTTCACCGCCGGCGGGGTCGCCGCGCAGTATCTTGCGACCTGGGATATCCACCCAGTAGAGCAAGCGCTCCAGCGGATGCCAAAACGGGGATTCGCCCAGGATGTCGGGCGTGTCGAAGGCAGGGGTCCAGTCCAGGTTCATGCCGTGACCTTACCCAGATTCAGGGTGCGAACCTGTTTCCGGTCGCACAAAAAAAAGGGCCCGCATCGCTGCGGGCCCAACATCCAAAGGAGACTCTCGCTACAAAGCAAGTTCGCAGCCACGGACAAGATGCAAGGATCGTGCCCGGGTCTCGGCGGGTGTCTTAGTGGTAGGCGGTTTCGCCGTGGGTGGTGATGTCCAGGCCTTCGCGCTCGGACTCTTCGCTGACGCGCAGGCCGATGGTCATGTCGACCAGCTTGTAGGCGATGAACGAGACCACGCCGGACCACACCAGGGTCAGCAGCACGCCCTTCAGCTGGATCCACACCTGCGATGCGATGGAGTAGTCGGCAGCGGTTACCACCGTGACGGTGGTCCAGTCGGCGACGAAGCCGGGGCCGCCCAGGCTCGGAGCGTTGAACACACCGGTCAGGATCGCACCCAGGATGCCGCAGACGCCGTGCACGCCGAACACGTCCAGGGTGTCGTCGGCGCCCAGCAGGCGCTTCAGGCCGGTCACGCCCCACAGGCCGGCGAAGCCGGAGATCAGGCCGATGACCAGGCCGCCACCGATACCGACGTTGCCGGCAGCGGGGGTGATGGCCACCAGGCCGGCGACGGCGCCCGAAGCGGCACCCAGCATCGATGCCTTGCCGCGCAGCATGGCCTCACCCAGGCACCAGGTCAGCACCGCACCGGCGGTTGCCAGCATGGTGTTGGCGAAGGCCAGGGCGGAGGTGCCGTTGGCTTCCAGGGCGGAACCGGCGTTGAAGCCGAACCAGCCCACCCACAGCAGCGAGGCACCGACCATGGTCAGCGTCAGGCTGTGAGGGGTCAGGGCTTCCTTGCCGAAACCGATGCGCTTGCCGACGCAGAAGGCGCCGACCAGGCCGGCCACGGCCGCGTTGATGTGCACCACGGTACCGCCGGCGAAGTCCAGCGCGCCCCACTGCCAGAGCAGGCCGGCCTTGGCGTTCATCGCGTCGACCACGTCCTTGCCGGTGTAGGCGTCAGGACCCATCCAGAACCAGACCATGTGGGCCATCGGGATGTAGCTGAAGGTGAACCACAGCACCATGAAGGCCAGCACGGCGGAGAACTTCATGCGTTCTGCGAACGAACCGACGATCAGTGCGCAGGTGATGCCGGCGAACGTGGCCTGGAAGCAGGCGAACACGATTTCCGGAATGACCACGCCCTTGCTGAAGGTCGCGCCGTTGGCGAAGGTGCCCGCGACGTTGTCCCAGATGCCCTTCATGAAGAAGCGATCGAAACCACCGACGAAGGAGTTGCCTTCGGTGAACGCCAGGCTGTAGCCGTAGATGAACCACAGCACGACGATCAGCGAGAAGGTGACCATGACCTGCATCAGCACCGACAGCATGTTCTTGCTGCGGACCAGGCCGCCGTAGAACAGTGCCAGGCCGGGGACGGCCATCATCAGCACCAGCAGCGTGGAGACCATCATCCAGGCGGTGTCGCCCTTGTTGGGCACGGGAGCCGGTTCGGCGGCCGGCGCCACTTCGGCAGCGCCGGCGGCAGCCGGTGCGGCGGCCATGGCGGGTGCTGCGGCGGCGGGGGCTGCAGGCGTGGTGGCGGCAGGAGCCGAATCGGCTGCGGCAGCAGAAGTCGACGTGGTGGCGGCAGCGCCTTCACCGGTCGGGGTGGCGGGCGTCTGGGCGATGGCGAACGACGCGCCTGCGATCAGGCTGGCGCCTAGTACGAGGGAAGCAAGGATCTTTTTCATTTCGATGTTTCTTTCGTCCTGCGGATCACAGAGCCTCGCGGCCGGTTTCACCGGTGCGAATGCGGACGACCTGCTCCAGGTCGTACACAAAAATCTTGCCGTCGCCGATCTTGCCGGTGCGTGCCGCGCCTTCGACGGCCTCGATCACACGCTCGACCAGGTCGTCGGCCACGGCGGCTTCGATCTTTACCTTGGGCAGGAAATCGACGACGTATTCAGCGCCGCGGTACAGCTCGGTATGGCCTTTTTGACGGCCGAACCCCTTGACCTCGGTCACGGTGATGCCCTGGACCCCGATGGTCGACAGGGCTTCACGCACCTCGTCGAGCTTGAAGGGCTTGATGATCGCTGTCACCAATTTCATATTGACTTTCCTCCGATTTATTTGGAACCGGCGGGCATCATGCCCGCCAGACTGTCCTTACATCGCCTTGGTCAGGCCGACGATCAGGCGCGCCTTGTTGACGTCGCCGAAATAGTTCTTCTTGGTAGCACCCACGATGCCGGCCGTCAGCGAGACGCCGCCGCCGAAATCGTATGCGCCGCCGACGCTGTAGTCCACATAGTTGGGGGCGACGATGTCGCTGTTGAAGTTGGTGTAGCCCAGCGCGACCTTCAGGGTGGTGGCAGGAGCGACTTCCTGCGCGAAGGCCAGGTTCAGGTAACCGGTGTTGCGGCCCTTCAGGTTGCTGGTGCGGGCGCCGGCGTAGTTGAAGTAGTCGTCGGACACGGTGTGCGAATACTTCAGCACCAGCGGGCCCCAGCCGGCCGAGCCGTACAGCTCGACGGTCTTGGAGGCGGCGTAGCCCGGGTAGATGTAGGCCAGGGCACCGAAGTCCAGGGCGAAGTCGCCGGCGGTCATCTTGTAGCCGCCGTAGAAGTCGCTTTCGATGCTGTTGTTCGGTGCGGCAGCGCCGAAGTCGACAGACGAGTTCCAGTTGCCGAGGTAGAAACCGGTGTCACCGAAGGCGTAGTCGAAACCGCCTTGCAGTGCGGGCTTCAGAGCCTTGTTGGGACGCGACGAATCCTGGTCCTGGCCACGGAACTTGTAGTTCGAAATAGCCGTCACATTGGCGGTCAACTGGGCGCTGGCGGCCAGTGGCAGTGCGGCGGCGGTAACGGCTGCAAGTGCGAACAGGGCTTTCTTCATATCTGTCTTCTCCGGGGGGGGTGAAATTGGGGGGTGTGTGACAAATTGCCACCGAGCAATTTGCACGATCCATGCCAAGTAGCCCTGAAGTGGACAGGGACGCCCCCAGGACGGGACATGAGCCCATGTCGGTTGTGCATCTTGTACATATTTGAGAACAAGACTGCGCCATCCGGGGGCATCGCACACTGCGCCGCCCCTTTTGAGGGCTGAGTGAACATTCACTCACCGTTCTTTTATGCCCTAGATTCCGGGTTTCCCTTTTTCTTCATAAGGAAACCCCATGTCGATTGCGATCGTGCAAAGCCGGGCGCTGCAAGGCCTGGAAGCCTTGGCGGTGACGGTCGAGGTTCACCTGGCCAACGGTTTGCCCAGTTTCACGCTGGTCGGGCTGGCCGATGTCGAAGTGAAGGAAGCACGTGAACGGGTGCGGTCGGCCCTGGCCAACGCCGGCCTTGAATTTCCCCACAACAAACGCATCACCGTGAACCTGGCGCCGGCCGACCTGCCCAAGGATTCAGGTCGCTTCGACCTGCCCATCGCGCTGGGGATCCTGGCCGCCAGCGGGCAGATCGAATCGAGCCTGCTGGCGGGCTGGGAATTCGCTGGCGAACTGTCGCTTTCGGGTGAACTCCGGCCGGTGCGTGGCGCCCTGGCCATGGCGCTGGCCCTGCGGCGCGAATCGCCTTCGGTGCGGCTGGCCCTGCCCACCGCGAGCGCCAGCGAAGCCGCGCTGGTACCGGGCCGGGAGATCTTCGGCGCCCGCCACCTGCTCGATGTGGTGCGGCAGTTCCTGCCGCCTGCAGTCTCCGCCCAGGCACCCGAGGTCGACGGCTGGGGCCGTCCCGCGCCGCTCGAACTGGCCGGACAACCTCGCTACCTGGACCTGCGCGACGTGAAGGGCCAGACCTCCGCCAAACGCGCGCTGGAGATCGCCGCAGCCGGTGGCCACAGCCTGCTGATGGTGGGACCGCCCGGCTCCGGCAAATCGATGCTGGCCCAGCGTTTCGCGGGACTGCTGCCGCCGATGTCGCTGGACGAGGCGCTCGAAAGCGCCGCCGTCGCCAGCCTGTCCGGCCGCTTCGACCTGGCCAACTGGGGCGTGCGCCCGACGCGCGGGCCGCACCACACCGCCAGCGCCATCGCGCTGGTCGGCGGCGGTTCACCGATACGGCCGGGCGAAATATCGCTGGCCCACCACGGTGTGTTGTTCCTGGTTATGTTGAATCCGTCCCAGGCACTAACCAACTGGCGGCCGGTACTCAGCACGATCTCCCCTAGGTTTCTTTCCTCTTAATTTTCTAGCTTGTAGGGCAACTGGAGTGTGGTCAGCGATAGCTGTCCACACGGAAGGCGTCAGTGACTTGCGGTGTGGTCAACCTGCGAACCCCGTAGGGGCTGTCCACAGGCGCAAGCCTGTGGGCAGGCTGGTTGTCCATCACGCGCTCCGCTCTTCGCAAGGGCCATCAATGCAAAGCCAGAGCGCTGAATAGCATTCGCCTCACTGACCAAGCGCTAATTTAGGCGGGACATAGCTGAATTCAACCGAGCGCGCAAGTGTTGCAAAACGAGCTTATTTGCATTTCGCGAATAAGTATCTGATGCGGAAGAATTCGGGCAGTTCAACAATAAATTGCCCATGGAATACTCTCGCTACTCGGTAAAGCTATCAGGCGCAGAGAGCGCATTTTCAAAAAAATATCCCGCACTAGCCCATATACCATTCATTTTAGACTCGAATCAAAAGTATCACCGGCTTGCAAATAGGTTTTTAATTGAGCGGGGTTTGGCGACATGGCATCCCAAGAGCCGGCTTGCAAGACTGGCATGGAGAATACCCTCACCAGCGTCACTCAAAAACTACGCGGACTGGCTCGCCAATTTTTTAGATTGGTCAGAAACCCGCGCTGTTAGTTTAATTACATGCACATATGCGGCAGACATAAAAGGGCGCTACCAGAACGAAATGAGTATCGGTTCTTGGGCGCGAAATGGCACGAAGTTAGCCGCCAGCACCATCAATTCCCGCGTCGATCAAGCTTGTGATTTTTTGGTTTGGATGTATGACCACGGGCTTCGAGAGAACCCAGAAATCCCATATGTGGAAATAACAGTTGCCAGACCCTCAAGCACCAATACTTTCGGAAGACGGCCTATGCAGCTAGTCGTTCGGCAGGGGCGATTGAAGTCTAAAACCAAGGCCATTTACATGCCGGACGACGCATCTCTCAGTCGCTGGCTCGAGGGCGTTTATAGCAAATTTGGCCACACCTACGGCTTAATTTGCGAGAGCATATTACTCACAGCAATGCGCAGAGAGGAAATCCTCTCTCTCGATGAAAATTGCTTAGGCAAGGACCCATCGAAGTGGAAAGTTGTAAATCCCACTCGTCCGCTCGAGGATCAACAAATTCGAATATCAATTTTTAGAGGAGTGAAAGGGCAATGGGAAGGTTTCACTGAAGACGGCTCAAAGATCGGCCCGCCTAGAGACATTCTTGTCCCACTCGCCTTGGCACTGGCTTGGCACAAATATCGAAGGGAAGATCGCATGAAAGCTTTTGCAAACTGGATGCGTAAGGCCCCGAGTGGCCAACGACAGTCTCATGCGAAAAAGGCTGGCAGTTTATTTTTAGACGAAAAGAACGGCGGAAAAATTTCCGGCCCGAGCCTCTATTACCGTTGGAAATCTGTCCCGCCGCCAGTTCATGGATGGAGTATTCACGACGGTAGAAAATGGTGGGCTTGTGCGAAACTTTGGAGAGCCGTTAGCAATACCGGTTTTCTCGACGAGAAAATAACATCACCAAACTTTTCGGCACTAACCAACTTCGCACACAACACTATTCGACTCGAAATTGTTCCTCAATTGGGGCACATTGACGAGAATACCGTGGACGCGTACCTAACTTGGTTAACTGATATGGTCTCCAGCCCCCTTCGAATCACGCATCGGTTTGAACTTAAAAAATAATGTCTATCAGATCAATAAAAACAAAGGACCATCTCCGCGAATTTGCTGGTGCCCTGCACGCTGTTCAAGACTCAAACAATGCGTATAGCGACCCACTGCGGTTTTTAACCATGCACCCTCAAAAGCCAGTGCTTGTTGACTTGACGCACTTATCAACTGGCCAATCACAACCGCTTGGTACAGGACCTTGGAAAGGCCCTTACAAGGGCCGCCCCGAATTGACTCTTCAACTTGCAGCGGCCCTCAAAGACCGACTGACGCCACTGGCAGAAAAGTCCGTCACCGCCTACCTAAACGCTCTACGAAGTTGGTGGAGAGTGCTTGATGCTGCGGATATGAGTGCCGATGCCCCATGCGCGTCCGTTGAGCAGCTGACAGACATTCACAAGCAACTTGCTCTAGACAGTGGAATGCGTCGCACACCGTTCACACTGTTCCTGACAATCGTGAATACCGTTCGCGTTGCAGTCGGACAGAAACCGCTGTACTGGGTGCCTCCGACCGACGCAGCGCCTGTACGCGAACTGCCACCACCCTGGCAGGCTGATTTAATTAGGCATTCGCTCAAGCGTGCGTGGTATCAAGTTGTCGACCGTTGGCGGAACACCGAGGTTGTCCGTAGTTGCACGCCGATGCTTTCGAGCGAGCAGGAACTATTGCGCAAAAACTACGAACTCTATCGCCGAACTCAAATCCGCGAGCGCAATGTGAGACCGGATCATTTGGCCCTCATGAATGGCTTCAAAACTTTGAACTCATTTTATGACGCGGGATACAGTGCAGCCGTCATGATGAAGGGGTTTTATCCAGACGGAGACGATATACGCACCGCCTTTCACCTCTGTTTGATCTATTCGGGTTGGAATCCGGCAGTATTACTGAACTTGGACGTTCACAATGGCTACATTGAAGAACATCCTAAAGATGCCAATCGCTATATCCTGCGATCCATTAAAGAGAAAGCCGGTGGGGTGGAGATCACGTGTGACGGACTTTTCAAAACGGAGGCAGGCCCGGGATTTATCGTCCAGCTTCTTGTAAAAAAGACAGCCCCACTACGAAGGCAGCTGAAAAGAGAGCTTCGCAGAATAGAACATCAGTTGCACACCGCCGTTGATGCCTACGAACGAGCGACATTGACCCTAATGGCATCTCAGCTAAAAAGAGGCATTAAGAGCGTTTGGCTTTATGCCAGTGCCACCAACACTGACATTCAATGGCTGCATGACGACAACTTCGCCTTGTCAGGGAATAAACATTTCCTTAGACGCATAATTGACCGACTTAATTCGAAGCAACCGAAGCAAAAGCAGCTTAGCTACATTACATCCGGCGACTTCAGGGACTATTTCGGATCATATGCCTATATGGCAAGCGGCGGCTCCATACTTGCAGTTAAGCGTGTACTCCACCATAAAAGCATAAAATCTTCGATCATTTACGTGAATAACAAGTTCATACGCAGAGAAAATGAACGCGTATTTTTGCTGTTCATTAATGGTTTATGGGAAGAAGTCGAGACTCGCGGCGAAATTGATCCGACAGTTCTGGCAAGACTGGCAGTTGACTCCCACATGTCCCAAGAAGAGCGCAATCGGCTAAGCACGTACCGCTCCCTTATGACCACCCGAATGGGCACGAAATGCCTAGACCCGGAAAATCCGCCTTCTCATATAGAACCGACTTTTAAAAAAGGTGGCGGCAAACTATGCGGGGTTCAACGGTGTTTGCTATGCCCAACACACGCAATCATTCTGGAAGAAAGTCTTGACGGCCTTGTTCGTCGACATGATGAACTGCAACAAATCCGCGAGTCGATGAATTTTGCCTCATTCCTCGCATCCTCATTTCAAATAGAACTAGAAAACATTGAAACAGTAATACTCCTATTTCAGCAAAACTTGGCCCCCAGTCAACAAAAAATTTCCGGTCGAACATTAGTTGCAATTTCCTGACCGATGCATCATTCCGCTTAACTCACAGCAATAATGCAAAAAACAACTGGGGCCAATGCCCTACTCAAGATCACCAGCAAGTCAGCCTCGTTCACCGAGTCAGCTCCGTCCATACTCACCGCTTCGATTAGCCGCATAATTGAAATCAAAGGTCTATTCCGTCATGGCAATACACTGGACTTATGGGAGACTCCAACCGAGTGGCTTCCGCCGAGCAGCCGGCTTCCACATCGAATCGCATCCGATTTACGCAAGCGTATTCGCTCGTATTTAGGTGAATTTAAACATTTTGATAATTCCAGTTTTTTTGATGAAGTAGTTTTGCTTGCAAATCGCTACCTTCTGATGCTTCGCATAGGTCCGTCTGGTCTCGGAGCGCGCAGCCTCAATAGATCACTAGACGTGACAACCATTTCACACATTGCTTATAAGCCTTTGCCAGAGCTTTTAGCCCTGGGCTGCATTTCAGCAATTCGGCGCTCTGACCTTTGCGGTTCTAACGTGCTTCGACATGTAGATTTAGCCAGTGTGCAGAGCATAGGTGGTGATTCCGCCGCAAAGATTTTGATCGAAATTCAGCGAATGGAAATGCTGAAGGACAAGGACATGTGGCTGGACGTACCCCGGCAGACAAAATCTTTATTGATTCCGCTCTTAACCTCTGCCACACCAGAAGCTAATAAAGCCAAGTCTGCCGACCCTCACCTACCGCTTCCTGATTGGTATGTAGCTCAGATGGCATCTCGATCTCTATGGTTGAGCGCAAACCTTTCGGAAAATCTCATTAGAGTATCCGAAGATATAAGCAAAGTTTGGAATGAATTTATTGTCCGACGAGGGCGCGCGCCCAGTACAACGGTCGAAGGGAGAATCGTACGGCGTGTGCTCTCAATGTTTGGGTGGGTTAATGCAGAAGGCACGCCCATCGAAAACCTTCCATTTCAATTCAAGCCCGTCGGGGCAAATTACCTACAACTAAAAAAATTACTGAAAGCCAATGATCCGCAACCACGTAATTGGCCCCCAAAAAACATACGAGAACTGAAACACGTAATAGCTTCAGTTCAAATGGCGCATTATTTTATTGTTGCCCTTAGCATCGGCGCACGCGCATCCGAAGCGTTAAGCCTTGAGCGAACATCCGTGCGGTATAGCCCTGAGGGGAGGCCGCTCCTTTCAGGGCTGACTTATAAGTTGATAGAAAAATTCGCGGGTGAAGAGCGGGACTGGGCTATCCCCAATACAGCTGTAATTGCCGTTGAACGGCAGTCTCGACTTATGGGAGCAGCGGAGCGCCTATTGGTGGCGGTCGAAACGGGCCGACTGACAACCTCAGTTGAATTGAGCAACAACCTTTGGGGCCGAGTCGGGGCGCACTCCCGCAATTCGACGACGCCTCTAGTGACAATCAACAAGCATCTTCAAAATTTTGCTGAGACACTTGGGATGGACATTCAACCCAGTGGTCAAAATATTCGCTCGCATCGCTTTAGGAAAACACTTGCTCGCTTAGTGGCACTAGCATTGACTCAAGCTCCAAAAATTTTGATGGAGATTTTTGGCCATAAGTCTATTGAAATGACGCTGCATTACATTTTGAGTGACCCGTCTTTGCGCGCTGAAATTGAAATAGTTGTCAAAGAGCTCCGGATTATGACGGCGAAGAAGGCAGTGGAGGAGATGGTTGCCGAAGAGCGAAATTTACACGGCAAAGGATTCGGTGGCTACGGCGGTCTTGCGTCCATAACCATTTCTTCTGCTATTGACAAGCACAAAGTCGCGCTGCACAGAAGAGGGAGTAGCTGGGGGATGAATTCAGCATATGAACTTGCGGAGCTGCTTACCACAAAGGGCGAGGCATGGGACTATGTTCGCCGAGGCGTCATCTGCACAAAATTGCCAGGAGAAACTGGAGTGTGCAATCACAAGAAGGGACGGCCAGAGCCATCACAATGCCAGCCGACGTGTGAACACCGACTAGAGGAAGAGTTTCTTCGCGCGGATGTTGATGGCGTAATTCAAGACTGCGTGAACAATCTAGAACTTGCCAAGTCTTCTGGCGAATCTCTAGTCAGTTCATTCTGGGCGTCAGAAATTCGGAAGAACGTGTCTAGATTTCCGGACTTGCAAACCAAATGGCTTAAAAATTCAACGGTCGCTGAGGCATTGAGTCTTCTCAAATAACATGGACGTATCTCAGAAAAATACAGTCATCGCCCGCGAAGTTAAGCAGGCGAAAGACGTAAAGCGACGTCTCGCTCTTCGAGCACTACTTCTTACCACGGCCGAGGAGATGCGACGCGAACGGGATGAAGGTGGACACGACCACTCAGGTCGAGAGGGGAAAATTTATCTCGCCGATGTGTGCAGAAGGGCGGGCCTTAAACCAAACTCTTTGTACAAGAAGAATTATCGTGATCTTATTGGTCCAATCAATGCCGCTATAGCGGACAAGGTTGGGCCGAGTAGCCTCGGTCGCCCGAGGAATCGGAAGTCCGCTGACTCTCGAGCTTCGGAATGGAAGGCTCATTACGAAGCAGTTTTAGATCAACTTCGAATTGCCGAAGTTGAACTGCTTGAACACACATTCAGGACGGCAGAAACTCAGGCCATGACGCCACCGCACGCAGGCGGGAATCTCGTGCACCTCCGTCCCCCATTGGGCGGTGGGCCACCGTCGAATCATTGAACCCTTACATGGAAGTTTGTCCCAATGTCTTTTTCAACATTCACTTTCGTGCAAGTGGCCAGCCAGGGCGGCAAGCCGTCCGCCATACGAGAGTCTGCGCAGAACAGTGAGATGTGTGCATCAGCACGTGGTGTCGTATGACACCACGTGCTGGCTGAGTGCTCCACCCATATCCCCTACCGTGGGTCCGGCCTGGCGCTGAACGACACCGTGGCCGGTCAGACGCAGATCATTTACGACAACCTGCCTTCGGCACTGCCGTTCATCAAGAGCGGCCAGTTGGTACCCATCGTGGTTGCAGCGCCTTCGCGCCTGGCAGCCTTGCCCAATGTGCCGACCTTCGCTGACGTCGGTCAGGCTGACGTGAACCGCCTCGCCTTTTACGGCCTTGTCGGCCCCAAGAACATGCCGGCTGATCTGGTGAACCGAATTGCGGCCGCTGTTCAGAAGGTCGTCCACTCGCCCGAGTTCAAGAAGCGAATGGAAGAGACCGGTTCTTTGCCCATTGGCAACGGGCCGAAAGAGTTTGCGGTGCAAATCGACGCGGAGTACAAGGCGCTGCGCAAAGTCGTCGTCGAACGTAACCTGAAGCCGGAGTGATAGCCATGACGTCCAACATCGAACGCTTCCACACGAACGCACGCATGAGCAAGATCGTGCGCCATGCCGGCACGGTCTACCTCTGCGGTCAGACCTCCAGCGGCACGACGCTGGAAGGCATCGGTCCCCAGACCGAGGAAGTGCTGAGCCGTATAGACCGGCTGCTGGGAGAGGCCGGCAGCGACCGTTCGCACATCCTCTCCGTGAGCATCTACCTCAAAGACATCGCCGACTTCGCAGCGATGAATGCCGTATGGGAAAGCTGGATGCCGGCAGGCGCAGCACCGGCACGTGCGACGGTGCAAGCCAGCCTCGCTTCAGCACACCTGCTTGTCGAGATGGTTGTTGTCGCCGCCCAGGTCTAAGACAAGGTCTAAAGCGATTTCGTTGCCGGTCGAGTCTGTCCAGATGACTGGAAAGACTCAATTTCGGCTTCCCCTCACGCGCCGCCTAGCGTTACCCCCAAGACTACCGCCACGCCTGCCGTGATGACCCGCATCCCGGACGCGAATTGTTGGCCAATGCAGTGCACTGCAGCCCGTTTTCACCGGAGATGCCGCGCGCTGTGGTGATCGCCTTGAACTGGGCTTTTGCGGCCCTGGTGCTCCTGGCTGTGTTCCAGCTGCTGACCGACCTGCTTACGCTGTTGGCGATGCTGGTGCGGCGGCACGGGCTACCCTTCCAAGCCACTAATTTGTGGCGCGTTTTCGGCACGTTTTGCCGACTGGCAATTGCCCTAAAAACTACTAAGACCCTGGCTAAGCGGGCCCTCGAAGCGAGTAAGACGAAGCCCGGCGTGGTCACTCAACCATGAGGCGGAAGTTCTGCAAACCATCGCTTGTAAGGCGTAGTGGCAACCATGCGGCGATTGAGATCAGGGCTTCCGTCAGTCCACCAAGCCGGACCTCTTTCCCCGAGCGCGCGTTTGGCGGCATCGACCTCAGCTCGGGCGGCTTTTTCGGCAGTCTCGTCCCGTGCTTTCAGAGCCACCCCAACCTTTCGCCGGGCGCTCATGAGCCGGTCTACCCAGAACTGCCGCTCGCCTTCGCTGAGTTCAGGATTCGTAGCCCGCCACAGCCGCCCCTTGACGACAAAGTAGCGGCCGTCAGGGGTGGTGAGGTACTTCTTCGGATCAGGCACGGAATGCGATCAGCGTTGGTCTCAACTGACGATTGCGCTCACGCCGCTGTCATTACCTCTGTTCCTGCGAGGCGACTGCGCTCGATGCGTTCCACAACTTGTCTGGCAAGTCCTCTCAATGCAGCCAATTGCCGCGAGTTCGCTTCACGAGGGACCTTGTCGAACACGCAGAGGGTTCCAATGGCGTTGCCCAGAGAGGTTACCAATGGTGCCCCGGCATAGAACTGCACATCGGTCATCGCCGCGATCACGGCGTTGTCAGAAAAACGGGCGTCAGTTGACGCGTCGTTCACCACCAGTACCTCGTCCGGCATCAGGATCGCGTAGGAGCACACAGACTCGATTCGCGGCGTTTCTTTGCCTAGCCGGCCCGTTCGCGCCATGAACCATTGCCGTTCACCGTCTACCAGCGTGATGAGTGCTGTGGGCACGTCGAAGAGTGCCGCAGCAATAAGAACAAAGTCTTCGTAATCTGTCTCGTGGTCCGCGTCCAGCAAGCCGAGCGAGTGCAGGTCCGCCAACCGGGCTGCTTCTTCTTGCGGGCTTAGCGGAGGCGGGAACCGCAGTTTGGATGGGTGTGCCTCGACGCTCGGGACGGCCGGCAGGATGCTGCGCAACGCTGCGGCTAACTGATCGGTACTAAAAGGCTTGGGCAACACCTTGAAGCCATGCTCGTGGGTGCTGGCCAAAACGCTGCTGTAGCCGCTGCACAAAAGCACAGGTAGGTTTGGGTACTCGGCTGCGACCCTGCGCGCCAGGGTAATGCCGTCCATGTGCGCCATCATCACATCGGACAACATCGCAGCGAAGCCAATCTTGTCCACAGCCAGTCTCGCCGAGGCATCGTCGCCGTTGTCGATGTGAACGACCGTGTAACCGAGGTCTTCCAAAAGGGCGACGGTCGCACCCGCAACTTCCAGGTTGTCTTCCACGTATAGCAGCCGTCCCGCGACCGAACCCGCCGGTGTCGGAAGCATTGCCGCCAGTGGCGCGAGTTCTATTGGCAGGGGCCGCACGGAGACCGGAAGGAAGAGCGTAAAAGCCGTCCCTTCACCGACGGTACTGTGAACTCTGACGTCCCCTTTAGACTGCTGCGCAAACCCGATGACCTGCGACAGGCCTAGGCCGGTGCCTTGACCTACCGGCTTTGTCGTATAGAACGGGTCGAATACACGTGCAAGCAACTCTCGCGCTATGCCAGCTCCGGTGTCTGCTACGGTAATCGCAACGAAATCACCTTTCAATACAGGCCGGGTGGTACCCCCTGGAATCGACTCGACTCGCGAGGCTTGAATGCGGATTTGACCGGTCTGCCCGATGGCATCGCGGGCATTTGCGACCAAATTCACAATGGCCGCGTCGAACTGCGCCGGGTCCACGTCAATGATGCAGTCGCTGTCGCTGGACTCGAATATGACCTCGATGCGCGAGCCGACCAGGGTCTGCAGCATTTCCTTGATTGAAACGAGGTTGCGAAACGCATCGAAGACGACCGGCTGCAGCGTTTGTCGGCGCGCGAACGCCAAAAGCTGACCCGTGAGACGGCTGGCTCGCACTACCGCGCCAGAAATCGAGCCCAGCAGGCGTTGACGCCGTTCCTCAGCAAGGCGGGGCTTTTGAAGCAACTGCAGCGAGGTGCTGATCACCGTCAGCAAATTGTTGAAATCGTGGGCAATGCCACCGGTCAACTGACCGACCGCCTCCATCTTCTGCGCGTGCCGCAGTGCTTCCTCCGCAGCCATGAGTTCGCTGACGGCGGTGTTGACCCTCAGTTCGAGGTCCTTGTTGGCGTCGGCCAAGGAGCGCTGCGCCCGTACTTGTTCAGTAACGTCGTAGCCGCCCACGAATGTGCCGGTAACTACGCCCGCGGTATCGCGCACCGGCTGATACAGGAAGTCGATGAAGCGGTCCTGCTCACTCGGCGGTCGATTGGTGAGTCTGATGGGTGCCGCCCGTGCCGAAAACGCCTCGCCCGTCTGGTAGACCCTATCCAAGAGTTCATAGAAGCCCTGGTCCGCGAGTTCGGGAAATACATCGCGCACAGTTCGGCCCAGGAATTCACGCTGGCCGGCGATGTCGACATAGGCGTCGTTCACATAGTCGAAGCGGTGTTCCTCCCCATTCAGGATGGCAACGAAGCCCGGCATCTGTTGCAGCGTCTGGCGCTGCCGGGCTGTCATTTCGCGCAGTTCCATGTCCGCCAGGACCTTGGCCGTCGTCTCGTTGGTGAAAATGAAAAGGCCGGCAATTTCGCCGTCACTGCCGAGGATGCGTGAATAGGAGAACGTCCACCACGTGTCGGCCTGGCCGCGATCCGTCGCGAGCTTCCAAGGCATGTCGTTGAATCGCTGGCTTCTACCTGCCATCGCTTCGGCAATGATGGGGTGCGCCTGGTCTCGCGCATCCGCCCACACCTCGTCAAAAAGCGCGCCCATGGCCCATTCGACGCGGGGGCCCAGCAGCGGGATGTAGGTGTCGTTGAAGAAAAAATGGAGCTGCGGCCCCCAACACAGAATCATCGACTCTGGTGAGTTGACGACCAAGCTGAGCGCCACCTTGAGACCTTCCGGCCACTGCACCGGGTTGCCTAAAGGGTGATCCGACCAATCTCTTTGCAGGATCAGGTCAGCTGCGCGGCTGCCGCCGGCGAGAAAGGGTAGAGGCGATGAAGTGCGCACTTTTTAATTCTAGAGTTCCACATGCGCCTGATGCACCATGGATGAGTGCATGTGAAGATTTCGACGACGCACTTCTTGGTAACTTGCCGGCGGCCGGCATGTTGCGCCAGCAGATCAGTGACCTGCCCGTGCGCCGTCCCGAGACGCCTGGGACGGCTTGCTGACAGATTGCCAACTTCTTTTCCTACATTTATAGGAAGGTACCGGGGCATCCTGCCAGCAATGCAAAAAAGGAGCATGCATGAAGGCCTTGACATACCACGGTTCTAAAGACGTCCGCGTCGAGACTGTCCCCGATTCGAAACTCGAAGCCGCCGACGACATTATTCTCAAAGTCACGGCGACCGCTATCTGTGGTTCCGACCTGCACATTTATCGCGGAAAGATTCCGGCGATGAAGACTGGCGATATTCTCGGCCACGAATTCATGGGAATCGTCGAGGAGACCGGCCCCGATGTCACCGCCGTCAAAAAAGGCGACAGGGTAGTCATCCCGTTCACCATCGCATGTGGCGGATGTTTCTTCTGTGGCCGGCAGCTATTCGCGGCTTGCGAGAACACCAATCCTGGGCGCGGTGCCATTCTCAACAAGAAAAGTGCGCGCTCCTCTGCCGGCCTGTTCGGCTACTCCCACCTCTATGGCGGCTATGCCGGCGGGCAAGCCGAATACGTCCGCGTTCCCAAGGCGAACGTAGGCCCCCTGGTGATCCCTGCAGGCCTGGCCGATGAGCAAGTTCTTTTCCTGTCAGACATCCTGCCGACGGGTTATCAGGCCGCCGTCAACGGTGAGATCGGCCCAGGCTCCACGGTCGCAATTTTTGGGGCTGGGCCGGTCGGGCTTATGTCTGCTGCCAGCGCACGGCTTCTTGGCGCAGAGCGCATTTTCATGATTGACCATCATCCATATCGACTTGCTTTCGCCCAAGCAACGTACGGTGTCGAGCCCATCAATTTCGACGAGGTAGACGACCCGGCCGAGTACATCCTCGAGCGCACTGACCATCGGGGCGTAGATTGCAGCATCGACGCAGTCGGTTTTGAGGCGAAGGGCAGCACGGTAGAAACCGTGCTGACCGCTCTGAAGGTAGAGAGCTCGGCAGGGACGGTCATCCGCCAAGCCATAGCTGCAACACGGCGCGGCGGCATTATCAGCACCCCTGGGGTTTACGCCGGCTGGGTCAACGCCTTCCTGTTCGGTGATGCATTCGATAAGGGCCTCACTTTCCGTATGGGCCAGACCCACGCCCAGAAACACATGCCCAAGCTGCTGGAGCACATCCAGAACGGCGAACTTCGCCCGGAAGTTATCGTGACCCACACCATGGCTCTGGAAGATGCAGCACGCGGCTACGAAATTTTTGCGAAGAAGGAAGAAGACTGCCGCAAGGTCATCCTCACCCCGGGCAAGACGCCAACCGTCGGCGCTCTTTGAGAGGTAAACGCCATGAACGAAACTACCTTTGCCCGTTTCGCGGTCGTAACCGGTGCCTCTAGCGGGATCGGTCTGGAGCTGGCTCGCTGCTGCGCAAAAGATGGCTATCAATTGCTCATCGCCGCAGATGAGCCGGAAATCGAGGACGCCGCTCAAATACTGCGTGCCGGCGGCGCACAGGTTGAGGCCGTGGTCGCTGACCTCTCAACCAGTGCAGGCGTCGACGCGCTGGTAGCCGCCATCGGCGGCCGCCCGGTACATGCCTTGCTGGCCAATGCAGGGCGAGGATTGGGTCGGGCCTTCCTGGACCAGGATTTCGCCGACATTCGGCGCGTCATCGACACGAACGTAACCGGGACGGTCGACTTGCTTCAACGGGTGGTCGGCTCGATGCGTGACCGAGGTGAGGGAAAGGTGCTTATCACCGGCAGCATCGCAGGCCTGATGCCAGGGACGTTCCAGGCGGTCTACAACGGCACCAAGGCATTTCTTGACTCGTTTGCTCAAGCGTTACGCCACGAACTGAAGGGTACTGGCGTATCAATCAGCTGCCTGATGCCCGGCCCGACCGATACCGAGTTCTTCGAACGGGCAGACATGCTAGACACAAAAGTTGGCCAGCAGAAAAAGGACGACCCCGCCGACGTCGCCGCTGCTGGGTATAAGGCTATGCAGGAGGGTGATGCGGCAGTGGTTTCAGGCCTGAAAAACAAAATTCAAGCTGCTATGGCCCACGTAACGCCCGACGGTGTACTCGCAGAAATGCACCGCGGTATGGCAGAACCCGGAAAGAGCTAACAAGCGCTGAACGATATCGCTCAGGCGATAGCTTGAGAAAGCTTCGACGCCTGCAAAGATGGCCCTGTGAGTGTCGCAATCACTTGGGGCGTTAGCGTTCTTGCAAAAGCGCAAAGCCGATCTTGGGTAATCGGCACGAGGGCGAAAAAAGACTTGCGCTAGGGTTGCTGCGGGCCCAAATGAGGCGACAGTCTTCTGCGTGGAGGACGAGAACCCACACGTTTGAGTGTCTCTTTCTAGGGCTACGTTACGATAGGTATCCCCAACTTTTGCAAGTGCGAACGCCGCCAATTCAGGCGTGCCATGGGGATTCCACTTAGGAACACCTTGGGTTCAATGCCAAATGAGCCAACGGCGAGCGCACAGGCGCCGTTGGAAGAAACAACTGCTGTAGATGCAAAGGCACCGTACGGCAGCACTGAACTTCTTGTGCTTGTGGTTGAGCGGGACCCCCACGTCCGAGAGCTCGAAGCGCATTTTCTCCAACACGCGGGGTTCCAGGTGGCATTCGCCACCGATGGCCAGGAAGCTCTTGCCCAAGCACGTGAGCGTGTTCCCGACGTCCTCATCACCGAAGTGCTGGTGCCCAAGTTGGACGGTCTGGCTCTTTGCCGGCTGCTCAAGCAAGACCCCCGAACCAAAGACATCAGCGTCCTGGTTTTCAGCATCCTGGCAGCCAACAGCCGCGCGCTCGAAGCCGGTGCCGATGCATTCCTCAAAAAGCCTTTGGCCGAACAGCGGTTGATTACCACCGTCAAGACGCTCATCGACAACCGCCCGCGAAAGGCCAATGCCCCATGAGTTCCTTTTCTATCGCCGACGATGAGTCGGTCGAGCAGAACTCGCTCACGCGCCTGTCGACCGGCAACCACGAACTCGACACCATCCTTTTCGGTGGCTTTCCCGCGCACTCCATCAACATCCTGATGGGCGAACCAGGCAGCGGCAAGACCATCCTGGCGGAACGATTGATGTTCGCCAATTCCGATGAAAACGGCCGACCGGTTCTTTTCTTCACCACGTTGTCAGAGCCCGTCGACAAGGTGGTCCGCTATCTCCAGCAGTTCAATTTTTACGACGAGAGCAAACTGGGCACAGTCATCCAGTACAGCTCCATCGGGCACCAACTGGCCGAGGAAGGCGTTGGTTCCCTGGTGAGAATCATCAAGGAGGCCATTACAGACCTTCAACCGCAAATCATCGTCATCGACTCGTTCAAGGCCATCCATGACCTTTCCACCTCTGTGCCCGAGATGCGCAAAATGCTCTACGAGGTCGCGGGTCTCCTGACGGCTTACGAAACAACGGCATTCTTCGTTGGCGAGTACAGCGCAGACCAGATTTCGACATATCCGGAATTCGCCGTTGCCGACAGCATGATTGAGCTGGCACGCAGCAAGCATGGCACGCGCGACGAGCGTTTCCTGCGCGTTCTCAAGCTGCGCGGCAGTGCGTACCTGGAGGGCCTGCACGGCTTCCGCATCACCAACGACGGACTGGTCGTGTACCCGCGCTTGGTCAGTCCAAAGGACCCGCCCGCCTACGACTTGCTGACCGAGCGGGTTCCGACCGGCGTGAATGGCCTCGACACCCTGCTCGACGGCGGACTTCGGCGAGGCCGTTCGACCTTCGTCCTGGGCCAGACCGGCGCCGGCAAGACAACCTTGGCGATGCAATTTGTCATCAAGGGCATCCGCCGGGGTGAGCCTTCGATGTACGTCTCGTTCGAGGAGAACCCGACCCAGTTGGAAGTCCAGCTGGCAGCCTTCGGGATGGACGCAAAGACGGCACATGCGCAGGGACTCAAATTTCTGTACGTTTCACCGGTCGAGCTTCAGATTGACAGCATCGTCGCCACGATTTACCGCACGGTAAAAGAGTCGGGCATCAAGCGCATCGTCATCGACGCGGTTGGCGACCTGCTGATAGCGACCACCGATACCCAGCGCCTGCACAGCTACCTCTACGCACTGGCTCAGCACTTTGCCGTCGAGGGTGTTTCGAGCATCTTCACCTACGAGACCATCGGCAAGGACCTCTTCACCGAGACGCGCATGAGTGCCTTGGCCGACAACATCTTGCTGCTGAGCATCCAATTCGAAGGGCGTCGTGCCCAACGGACTCTGCGGATCGTCAAAGCGCGTGGCATTGCGCACGACCTGGATGAGCACGACCTGACGATTACGTCCAACGGCATCAAGGTCGGCTGATGCCGCTGCTATCCATTCACGAGGACAAGCGCGCCCAGCAGCTGCGAAAGCTGACGGAAATCAGCCGCGCGTTGACCTACGCGGTGTCCCTGGGTGAAGTGCTTGACCTCACCGTTCGCAGGGCAGCTGAGCTTCTCGAGTCGGAGCGGTCGGTACTGATGCTGACGGGGGATGACGGTATCCTTTCCGTACGGGCGTCTTTTGGCCTGGACACGGCGAAACTGGGTACCTTCCACGAACCGCTTCACGAAACGCTCATCACGCGTTTGGAAGCCTTGTTGCTGACCGGCCCAGAGGAGCATTTTCTTGGGGTGCCCCTCGTGGCTGGTGGCGATGTCACGGGTCTATTGGCGGTCGCCAAGCCTAGCGGTTCAGGAGATCAGGACGACGACGAATGGCTCTTGTCTGCCTTGGCCGACCAGGCGGCTGTGGCTCTTGAAAAGTCTCGCCTGGACGAAACAGCCGAGTTCCGTGAGCGTCTCATCGGCATCGTCAGCCATGACCTGCGCAACCCGGTCGCGGTCATCATGATGGCGGCGAGCGCGCTGACCCGGTGGGAGCAGATGGAGCCCGCTTCCATCAACAAGCTGATTTCACGCGTGCAAAGCTCCGGAAAACGTGTGACCGACATGATTCGGGACTTGCTCGACTTCACCCAGGCCAGGCTGGGTAACGGTATTCCTATTGGACGAAAACCGACTGAGCTGCATAGCCTGGTGCGCCAAGTTGTCGAGGAGATGGAGATTGCGCATCCAGAGCGGACCATTGCACTGCAGCACCTTGGCAATGGGCGGGGCGATTGGGATGCCGACCGATTGACGCAAGTCATCGGCAACCTGCTCTCTAACTCCATCGCGTACAGCCCACCGGAGTCCATGATTCAAATCATCACCGATGGCACGGCGGACCAGTCTGTATCGTTGTCGGTGAAAAACCAAGGTAAGGCTATTCCGGCCGAACAATTGCCGCACCTCTTTGAGCCAATGCGGCGTGCATCGGCGGACCTCACAAACATGCACCGAAGTGTTGGCTTGGGGCTGTACATAGTGAAGCATGTCGTTGAAGCGCATGGAGGCATGGTCGGTGTCGCGTCGACCGACTCGGCTGGTACGACCGTGCGGGTTGAACTTCCGCGTACAGCGTAAGTGACACATTGATTGACTCAGCCACCAAATATGCCATGTGGCATCTGCGGTCAGCGCTTGCTTTGGCGACGCGGGGTCGGAAGAGCGCCCCGTCAAGTATTGCAACCAAGGTGGATTAGTCGGCCGATTGTGCTGGAAGGCGCATTCTTCAAGCCGAGGTTTAGCTACCTGATGCCTGCTGAGGCCCAGACAGAATGTTTTTCATCACACTTTCCCCTGCGATTTGGGCCTCGTCGGCAGTTTGGTAACTGGTGCCTGCAACGGCAATTGGGGCACTTAGGGCTGCCTCCGCTTCGTCCATCACTAACCACCTGTGGGCTCCAGCCGGATCAGTCAACACGTGCACAGTGAGCTTGTTCATGACACCTCCTGGATAGAAGCTCCACATTGCTGCACTGCACAATTTTCTGACTTGGGATTTTCCCTAACGAACGGTGGCGGTCTTGGCAGTTTGTTGCCTGTGCCATCGACGAGCGACGCACTTGACCAGTGTCGCGGTACACCAGTCCCTAATTCGCCACGCATCGAGGAGGGGGCAAGCGCAAGCCGAACCGGGCCATCACAACCCGCAAGCCGTCGCCACAACGCGGAGTAGCCGCAATGCTAGTTATCAGCGGCCCAACTGAAAATTGACCGAGTTCTAGCGTTCTATACCTTGCCCTCGTCCAGTGACGCAAACAACTCCGCCACCCAGTCCGAGAACGCTCGGACGCGGGCGTTGAGTTCGCGCCCGCCCGGGTAAACCAAGCTGAAGGTTTGAGCGGGCCGCGTCCAGTCGGGTAGAACTTCGCGAAGGCTGCCATCGGCCAGGTGCGGTGCGGCTGCGACACGGAAGGTCTGGCCCACACCCAACCCACACACTAGCGCGTGGACGTGCGCCGTACTTTCGTTGCACAGCACACCGCCTTCGGGTTTGACCAGAATGGTCTGTGAGCCGCGATGGAATTCCAGCGCAAACGCACGGCCGGTCAGGGAAGAAAAATAACTGGCGAGTTCGTGGCCGGCACTGCCCTCGCCATCGCCATCGCCGCATAGTTCATCCGGATGCTTTGGCTCGCCTCGCAGGCGAAGGTACTCCGCGCTCGCGCAGGTCACCCAACCTAGCGAAGCCAGTCGCCGCGCCACCATGCTGGTGTCAGGCAGTTCCCCGCCCCGGATGGCGCAATCGACGCCATCGCCGACCAGGTCGATGGGTCGGTCGCTCACACCTAGTTCCAGGCGCAGAGCTGGATAAAGCGCTCGGAACCTGGGGAGCGCCGGCAGCAGGATGCGGTGGGCCAGCACCGAACCGACATCGACACGCAGCCGACCGCGCAACTGCACACGCGAGCCTTTAACGAGTTGGTCCATTTCTTCGACTTCTGCAACCACACGCAGCGCCCGCTCGTAGTACGCCGCACCCTCAGCCGTCACCTGTACTTTGCGTGTGGTGCGCCTGAGCAGCTTCGTGCCTAGGTGTCGCTCAAGGTCTTGCACCAGCTTGGTCACGGTCGGCCGAGGGATGTTCATCAGGTCGGCGGCCTTTGAGAAACCACCGGTTTCGGCGATGCGAAGAAAGACTCGAAGGGCAAGGAGTTGGTCCATATCCGCCCGCATTATTCATGGTCATGAATTATGTTGTAGCCGCCAGCTACTTTATTCATTGATTCAGCGCAATCAAACTTGAGCCATCAACCACACACCGGAGAAAAACATGGCTCAGAAACTCGCAGGCAAGGTCGCAGTCGTCACAGGCGGAACATCGGGCATCGGCTTGGCAGCCGCCAAGGCGTTTGCAGCCGAAGGTGCGGTCGTCTACATCACCGGCCGCCGCCAGGCCGAACTGGATGCTGCTGTTGCCGCCATCGGCTCGTCGGCCGTCGGCGTCCGGGCCGATTCGTCTCGACTCACCGACCTCGACACTCTCTATGCCGCCATCGCTGCCCAGCACGGTCGCATCGACGTGCTCTACGCCAATGCCGGCGGGGGCTCGATGCTGCCCTTGGGCGAGATCACCGAAGCGCACTTCGACGAGACCTTCGACCGTAACGTCAAAGGCGTGGTGTTCACCGTGCAGAAGGCGCTGCCGCTGCTGGAAAAAGCAAACGCAGGCGCTTCGGTGATCCTCGCAGGCTCCACCACCAGCATCCTGGGCACGGCCAATTTCAGCATCTATAGCGCCACCAAGGCCGCCGTGCGCAACCTGGCGCGTAGCTGGGTGCTGGACCTGAAGGGCAAGGCTATCCGGGTCAATACGCTGTCGCCCGGTCCCATCCAGACGCCCGGCTTGGTGGAGTTGGCTGGTCCGGACCAAGCGCAGCAACAGGGTTTGCTTGACTACATGAGCAGCCAGGTGCCGTTGGGACGCGTGGGCCAGCCCGAGGAAATTGCCAAGGTCGCCGTGTTTCTGGCATCGGATGACTCGTCCTTCGTCAATGGCGTCGAACTGTTCGCCGACGGCGGCCAAGCCCAGGTCTGAAATCAGCCATGACCCTCCGGAGAACACCATGAACACTGCGCCCGAACTACTTCGTACCTACCTTGCCGGCATCCAGTCACCGACAGAAAGTGCCGCCCTCTTTGCACCCGACGGCGTACTTGAACTGCCCTGGGTAGGGGCTCGCGCACAGGGACCTGCAGCCATCGAACGGCTGATTACGGGACTGCTAGGCAAAGTACCGGGTTTCGGCTTCAGGAACATTCATTTCTGGATAGAGACGCCGGACAGGACGTTCGCCGAATACGACGTAGAGGCAGCGATGGCGGCAGGGGGCCAGGTCTACCGGCAAACCTATACGGGCCTCCTCATTTCGGAGAACGGAAAAATCAAAGTGCTGCGCGAGTTTCTGGACACCAAGGCCGCCGAAGTTCTGCACGCATAGGCAGTTGGTTGTTCTGACCTACTCTCTCCAGGCCGAGTGCGCGCATCTTGTTCAGGGCGCTCCGGCAATCCATACTGAGCCCATGCTCCCGTTTCATCACGTGCTCGGTTTCACGCTGTTCCCGAAGGCCTGCAAAGCTGGCGAGAAGTGGGTCGGTGTCATTGACATCTTGGAGCGCGATGGACGGCTTCGCCATTTACCTTCCATCGAGGAATGGGACACTGAGCATGCTGCTGTCGCGAGCGCGTGCATCGACGCGGCAGGCATCGCGAACAGCATTCGAGGTGGCACCTGACCCTTGCAGGTCGAGGCTTCGGAGGCGAACGCAGCCGTCTGCGGAATTTAAGCCGCGTACTGGGTTTAGACGACAGGGCGCCCCAATGGAGCAAGTTGTTGGGCGTGAATCGCAGGTCAGCTGGGTGCTCAGCCACTGCTTGCTGCACGGAGCCTGTTTACGGTACTTCCGCCTCAACCTTAAGGCGCAAACGTCGTTCGCTACACCGAGTAAAAAAACGAGGTGAGGCTTTTCCCCTGGTCACTGGTATTTATAAGAGTCTCCTGTGAGCCTGGACTCTAAAACACCCACCTCAGAAGAGTTAACTACGCGCACATGCGCGGGCGCGCGCGGGGGTAGTTGAAGGCCGCTCAGTGACCAAGCAATGCCAGGGTGGCGGCGTCCTTTTCGGCATGACAATATTTCTGCAGGACCGCCTCGAAAACGGTCGACTCGGGCACCGCTTCAGCAAACAACGTCATCGACGACCGAAGCTTCATCGCGTCTGTGCTGCCGAAGATTTCAAGGGCGGAACGGTCGTCGACCTGAAGGATGAGTTCACAGCACTTTTTCAGTCGCAAACCCAACACCGGATGCTGCCAGTACGCGAGAGCCTCAGCCTTGCCAGCCAAGCCGAAATACTGGGCCGTCGAGCTCCGACCGAGCGACTGCAGCTGCGGAAAAATGAACCACATCCAGTGCGACTCTTTTCTTCCCGCGGCCAGCTCCTTGCAGACCTCCGAATAGATAGGCTCCTGCGCCTCGACAAAGCGTTCAAGCGACTTTCTTTTGTGGTCCATGGCATCTCCGCCGTATGGTCAGTCTGGTGAGCCTGGCAAGGACGCGTCGGTCGACACAGGCGCCTTCGGGCGCGCCTCCGCAAGCAGACGATCCGCTGGGAACATGCGCAGGAATTCCATGCTTTGTTCAGGCGGCGCGTCGAGCCAGGCGTCGTAGAGGCCACGCGGCAGGATCGTCACCATTCGCTTGTCCTGCAGCTCAACTGGACGCTTCGGGTCCGGCCTGTGCAGCTGATTGAAGATCGGATGCGCATCAGCATTCAGCGTCAGCATGGTGAAGCTGTATGCCCAACTGCCATCAGCAGCCTTGCGCCGTTCATACAGCCCTGCAATACCCAGCAGCAAGCCATCCGCCCTTGTGATGCGCGTCGGCACGCCCTTGCCGCTGCGCCAGTCCGGCTCGTAGATGGCCTGCGCCGGGATGATGCAGTGCTGCGCCCGCTTCCAGGCGTCCCGGAACGCTGGCTTCTCGGCGACGGTCTCGGACCGCGCGTTATAGGTGCGCTTCGCGATGGCGTCATCCTTAGCCCAGAACGGGATCAGCCCAAAGTTTCCAACGTTGACCTGCAGCGGTGGTACTGCTTCGTCTCCAGAATTGGCTTCAGGTGTGCGGCGAATGAAAGGAGCGGCGTAGCCGGGCCAGACCTCAGTCTTGTCCCAAGCGCCCGGGATGGCCGCGGCGGGGTAGTTTGACTGAAGCAACTGTCTTAACGGGGCTTCGTAACGGCTGCACATGTCACGTAGGCGGAACGTCGGCTACTGCACCGCCATCACTTTCCCCCACCGGGTCAGCAGACTCGTTTTCGTAAGCCTGATCGTCAACTGTGGCAAGGGCCAAGGTACCGGCGTTCAGCGCCGACTCGTAGTCCGCGAATACATCGTCCGAGTGGCTGTGTGGTTCGAACGCCAGTGCGACGTCGCCCGGCTGCAGCAGTTGCCATCGAAAAGAGCCGGCATCGTCACAGATGACTTGAAGGGCGTGGCTTTTCATGAAAACTCCTGTTGATTCCAAAGTCTGAGACTGCGCGCGGGTTGCAACGTGACCAACCGCTACACATACGAAAGCCTGTATATTTATACAGCCTTAGCTTCACGCTGTTTTGTCATGTCTCTGCCTTCAGTCCTATCGCTGCAAGAGCGACCGATACCCATTTCAATGCTGCCACTCAACCTGCCGCTGATGGGCGACCGAGTGCAGGCAGGGTTTCCGTCGCCTGCGGAAGACTTCAACTGCAAGCGCATCGACTTGACTGAACAGCTAGTGCAACATCCTCAAGCTACTTTTCTGCTGAGGGTCCGGGGTGACTCTATGAAAGAAGCAGCGATCTTCGACGGCGACGTGTTGGTGGTGGATAGAGCAATCCGGCCGGTCCATCGTCATATCGTTGTGGCTGTTCTGGACGGGGGTGACTTCACGGTGAAGTACCTTCACAAAAGGGCTGGCCAGCTTAGGCTGGTCGCGGCTAATCCCACTTATCCGGACATCGTCCCGCGCGAGGGGCAGGTGCTCGAAATTTGGGGCGTGGTCACCGCCAGCATCACCCAGTTCAAAAAATGAGCGTGCCGCTCTATGCGCTGGTGGACGGGAACAATTTCTACGTCTCCTGCGAGCGCGTTTTCCGGCCAAGCTTATACGGCCGTGCCGTGGTGGTGCTGTCCAACAACGACGGATGTGCCATCGCGCGGTCGAACGAAGCCAAGGCCCTTGGAATCAAGATGGGAACGCCCTGGTTTGAGATACGGGGCAAGCTGCCTGAAGGCGCCGTTGTAGCGTTATCGGCCAACTTCGGCCTGTACGGCGACATGTCGAACCGCATGATGTCCTTGGCCGCGGGCTTGGGGCCGTCGCAAGAGATTTACAGCATCGACGAGAGCTTCGTCGATGTGACCGGCGTGCGGGACGTGACTGCTCGCGCCAAGCGAGTTCGCGACCGCGTCCTTCAATGGACCGGGCTGCCCTGCGGCATTGGAATCGGGCAGACGAAGACGCTGGCGAAGCTGGCCAACTTTGTAGCTAAGACCGCTGAACGCAAGCCTGGCAGTTATCCCTCCGAACTGGCACAGGTGGCCAACTTGTCAGCGTTACCGGCATCGGACTTCGAGGCCGTGTTGGCGGCGACTGAGCTGGGTGAGGTTTGGGGCATTGGCCGCAAGATGGGTGAACAGCTTCGAGCCGCTGGACTCGTTACTGTGCTGGACGTTGTTCGCATGGATGTGGCGACGGTGCGACGCCGATGGGGGGTGGTGCTTGAGCGAACCTTGCGTGAGCTTCAAGGCATCCCGTGCGTTGAACTAGAAAGCCAACCGGCTGCGAAGAAAGAGATCGCGAGCACCAGGAGCTTCGGAACCCCTGTAACGCAGTTGGAAGACCTCATCGAGGCTGTCACCGAGTTCTGCCAGCGAGCGGCCGAAAAACTCCGCCGACAAGGCAGCTTCGCTGGCCAGGTTGGCGTTTTTGTGCACACCAGCGCGTTCCGCAAACAGGACCGGCAATACAGCCGCGCGATGGTCACCCCACTGCGGCGGCCCACCTCGGACACCGGCCACATCGTCCACGCGGCTGTACAGGGGCTTAGGGCTATCTATCGGCCCGGTTTCAACTACGCGAAGGCCGGCGTGCATCTCATGGACTTGCAGGACAGCTCGGTCGAGCAGCACGAATTAGCGCTTGATGATGGCGTGCCAGATCGCAGCAGCGTCATGGGTGCAATTGATGACCTCAACGTCCGCTTCGGAAAAGGCACCGTGGGTATGGCAAGTGCCGGTCTTTCGGGAAGTCGAAGAATCTGGACCATGAAGCAAGAACGGAAGACGCCGAACTACACGACAAACTGGGACGAGATGCCACAGGTGATTGCGTAAACGGGTCGTTGTATCCATGTCTCCGAGGGACGGTTCCGACTAAAAAAAAGTGCATCACGAGAATGCGCACGCATGCTTGTGTACTAAGGATTCGGTCACCTCCGTAACAAGCCACCGATGCAAACCCGGGGGGCCGGAGAGCACAGACACCGAAATTTGGACGTGATTTGTTGTTGTAGTCACATTAGCTTGACGGGCTACACGCGCATGTATGTCGAGTCCTACACCATATTTTTTTCCCTTCTCATCTTCTGCGTGGAAGAAGACCGTCTAAGCGCGCTCCGGTCATCTCTTACATGAACAAGGACAACAAGTCGTCTGAATGCGAAGCTTTCACTGTGCGCCATGTCTGACAACGCTTCCGCCAAGCCCTGACAAATATGCTTATGGACGCGATTCAAACTGGGGTTCTCTAACCAACAGGAATCCCCACAATGTTCGCTCACAACAAGCGCCTTCAGTACACCGTTCGTGTGTCCGAGACCAATCCCGGCCTCGCAAATCTCATGCTGGAGCAATTCGGCGGCGCCCAAGGCGAACTTGCTGCTGCATGCCGCTACTTCACCCAAGGCATCGCAGAAGAAGACCCGGGCCGCAAAGACCTGCTTATGGACATTGCGACCGAAGAGTTGAGCCATCTGGAAGTCATCGGCAACATCGTTGCCATGCTTAACCGTGGCGCCAAGGGCCGCCTTGCAGAAGGCGTGGACACCGAGGCCGACATGTACCGCCGTATTACGGGTGCAGGCAATGACTCTCACCTCACCCAAATCCTGTACGGTGGTGGCCCAGCACTCGTCAGCAGCGCTGGCGTGCCATGGACCGCAGCATATGTGGATTCCATCGGTGAACCGACGGCGGATTTGCGTTCCAACATTGCTGCAGAAGCCCGCGCGAAGATTGTTTACGAACGGCTTATCAACTGCACAGATGACCCCGGCGTGAAAGACGCCCTCACCTTCCTGATGACCCGAGAAATCGCTCACCAGAAGTCTTTCGAGAAAGCGTTGTATTCCATAGAGAACAACTTTCCACCGGGCAAGAACCCCGGGGACCCGCGCTTCACCAGCGTGTATTTCAACCTGTCGCAGGGCGAAGCAGTTCCCGCACCTGGTCCGTGGAACAGCCCGGACAATTTTGAAGTGCGCTCCACCATGGAAGAGTCCGTTGCCGTCGATGGCGGCACTGGCCTTCCGAGCGTAGGCCTGACGGACGAAGAAGTTGAGCTCGTGTCTGCGGCAGCAATCCGCACCGCTTCTGACCCTACCTCGGACCCACAAACCGGCGCCGAACTCGGTGCCACACCGCTTGCCGCGGCTGAGCTGACCAAAGCTCCTAAGGCAAAGAAAACCAAGTAATCGTGTGTGGCGCGTGATGGTGCCCTTGGGGCGGCTCATTGAGTCGCCCCGTTTTTTCCGAATGGTGAGTTGAGATGTCCTACGAACTTCTTGAAAAGCTGTCTCGTTTGCCACTTCCCTACGAGGCCAGCGGCGCCGATGCTGACCTTGCAAAGGCCTATGCCGCAGCAGGTCTCGTAGAAGCTCAATTCAGCACTTCAGGCCCACCTATCAATGCCACCCAGCATGCTCGCATTTCAAAAGTTACGCCCATCGGGCGCAAGGCGCTGCTGAAAAGCAAAGGCCTGCGATAAACACAACACAAAGAGACTCCATGATGAATACACAAAATTCCCGCCGCAATGCCCTGTTTTTAGCAGCGGGCGCAGTTGCCGCCACGATGATTCCAATCGAGTCATCCTTTGCTCAGGCAATGCCCTCCGGTGGCGCGTGGATGACGATGATTCAGACGCAGCACAAAATGATTGAAGCTACGTTTGAGAAGCTGATTGGCAGCGGCAGCGCCACATACCTTGAACAGCAGCGAATTCAAGACGTTCTGAGTTATCAGCTTACTGCTCACTCGGTCGCCGAAGAGAACGTCCTCTACCCCATGATTGCTGCCAAAGGAATGGTTCCTGAGTCCGACAAACTCTATCTGGACCAAGCACATGCCAAGGTGATGAATGCCCAACTGGAGATGACGACGCTCCATAAAAAAGGCGATCCTGCATGGCTGGACGTAGCCAAGAAATTGCAGGCAGCGGTCCTGATGCACGCCAAGCAAGACGAAGAGGCCAACCTCTACCCACGCTTACAGGCGATGCTGACAGCACAGGAAAACGCTGAAGCCAGTGCCCTGTACGAACGCGAATTTTTAACAGTTAAACCACGTCGTAATTCCCTCGCCTGAATTTTTAACAAAGGAGCAAAAAATGGCAATTAAGACCCTTCAAGACCTTTTCGTGCACTCTCTTTCAGATGTTTATAGCGCTGAGAAGCAACTGACAAAAGCACTGCCGAAGATGGCACGTGCCGCAACTAATCCGGCGTTAAAGGAAATCTTCACCTCACACTTGGAAGAAACGCATGGTCAGGTTGAACGAATTGACCAAGTGGTTGAAGCAAGTGGCCTGAAATTAAAGCGTATCAAGTGCGCTGCAATGGAAGGTCTTGTGGAAGAAGGGTCTGAGACCATTGATGAGGTAGAAAAAGGCCCGGTGCTGGACGCTGGTCTTATCGCTGCGGCCCAGAAGGTAGAGCACTATGAGATTGCGACCTACGGGACGCTTTGCGCGCTTGCAAAAACGCTTGGATTGGACCAAGCCATTATTACCTTGCTCCAAGATACCCTTGCAGAAGAAAAAGCTGCTGATGAAAAGCTGACTGCTTTGGCGGAAACCCAGGGCAACGAAGAAGCCAAATCGGCTGGTTAAAAATATATCTGGCTCTTCCCCGAGCCGGCTCTCAAAGCCAGCCGTGTGCTGGCTTTTTCTTTTCCCGGATCACACCAAATGAATGACCAAGACCCCCTTCTTGAAAGCAGCGACCGGAAAAGCAACGGACAGCGTAAAGCCGAGAAAAAGGGCGATACCCACTGGTCACAAGTTGCAGGCGAAGGTCCCGAAGCACCGAAGCAGCCAAACGAGCGCGATGAATCGTCCAGTAGTCAAGCCGGTGAACAGCACAACGATGCATTTGCCCAGGCAGCATATGCAGACGCTGCCGGGCCGCAGCAGGACACGGACCGTGCGCCTGTGACTGACCAGGTCTACAACGAATCGGTTGTGGAGGGTCAACGAGTTGGCGATGACGAAACTGTGGCAGGCACACGGGACCCTGCGAAATCAACGTCCTCCAAGAAAAAATGATAGAGCCCTGTCATCATGGAAAACTACAAACTTCAGTACGCGGCCCATAAATTCGGGGCGGAACTGATTAGGGATGGCGGAGTGAATTTCCGCATTTGGGCACCGGACGCAAGCACTGCGCGCTTAATCGTCACGATTGACGAAAAGTCTGCAGAACATCCAGCCAACAAGCTGGAGGGAGGGTGGTACGAGTGTTTCGTGGGAGAGGCTACGGCTGGCGTCCGCTACCAATGGAAGCTCAACGATAACCTCGTCGTCCCAGACCCCGCGTCGCGCAGCAACCCTGACGGGCCACACGAGCCAAGTGAAGTCACTGACCCCGACCGTTTTATTTGGGAAGGAGACTGGAAAGGGAGGCTATGGAGTGAGGTAGTAGCTTATGAGATGCACATCGGCGTTTTCACGCCTGAAGGGACCTATCAAGCAGCTGAGGCCAAGTTGCCCGGTTTGCTCAATCTAGGCATCACCGCCATTGAGCTCCTTCCCATATCTACATTTACTGGTAATTTTGGCTGGGGTTATGATGGCGTATTACCGTATGCGCCCTACCACGGTTATGGCACACCTGATGACCTCAAGCATTTTATTCAGACGGCGCACAAACTTGGCTTGATGGTCTTCCTTGATGTGGTCTACAACCACTTTGGACCAGACGGAAATCATCTTTCATCCTATGCATCTCCGTTCTTCTCAAAATCGCACCAAAACCCGTGGGGTGACTCGCTAAACTTTGACGAGGACGGAAGCAATGCAGTGCGCGAGTTCTTCATAGGCAATGCCATTTACTGGGTTTGTGAGTTCCGGTTCGATGGACTGCGCTTTGATGCAGTCCACGCCATCAAGGACGATAGTGAAGTCAATGTGATGGACGAACTGGCCGAGCGTGTTCGTGCTGCATGCCCTGAACGGCACATTCACCTGGTTCTTGAAAATGAGAACAACGTGACGGCGCGGCTTCCGCCCGAAGGCCAGTTCACCGCGCAATGGAATGACGACTTCCACCACTGCCTTCACGTCGCACTGACTGGCGAGAAAAATGGGTACTACGGCGACTTTGCCGACCGTCCTGTGGGTCTGGTCGCACGGTCTTTAGCCAATGGCTTTCTTTGGGAAGGATCGCCGCGAAACAACGAAGGCAGGCGCGAGCAGCGCGTTGAAGCAAAACCACAGCAACTGTCCGCGATGGTCAATTACCTGAGCAATCATGACCAAACTGGCAATCGTGCGTTTGGAGAGCGCCTCGACGAACTAATACCCCGAAACGCCAGACCGGTCGCCACGGCGCTGACACTGCTGACACCTGCGACGCCAATGATTTTTGCTGGTGAAGAATTCGGCGCCAGCACGCCTTTCCTTTATTTTGCAGACTATTGCGGTGAGCTTGGCGAGGCAGTCACAAAAGGACGTTTAGAGGAGTTTGGCGCTTTTGCGAAGCGTGCGAATGGACACCGAGGGGAGCTTCCGCATCCCTGCAGGCCAGAGACGTTCCTAACCTCAAAACTTGATTGGAGCCAATCTGAGAGCGCGCATGGCGAGGCGGTACTCAAGCTGGTTAGTCGGCTCCTAAGTGCTCGGTCGCAGCATCTGACTCCAATTGCAGGCGACCTATTGCACGGCAAACATTCCTGGTTCATGACAGGAGAGCAAAGCTTTATCGTTCGGTGGCGATACAAGGGTGGCATCGTAGTAGAGCTGTCCTGCAATCTAAGTCCCAGCGCCGCAGCAGTGAGTGATCGAAGCCGGCTTCCCTGGACACCCCTTTCAAACGTAGAACGTATCTATGTAATTGGTTCATTTGGCAAAGATTGGTGGACTCCTTGGTCAGCGAAGTGGGAGCGTGGACGTGAAATCTAATAGTAATATATAGATTAACCAAAGAATTTGTTCGCTTGTACAGCGAACTAATCAATTGTGCGCAAATTGATTCAAGTAACCGTCAGCCAGTAAACAGTCAATGCATGCCGAAAAACAGCCAACTTGAAAATGCTGGCGTAGGTTTCGCGGTGGCCGGCAGTTACCGCTTAGAGCGCCTTCGGAGCAACAGCACCGCCGCGGTGACGGCCACTCCCACCGCCACCTTGCGCAATACGCCGGCGCGGTCATGTTTCCACGCCGCGCCGATCCCCATCTCGCCCAGCACGTTAGGGATATGGCCGTGCACCAGGTCGCTGGCGACCCCTTCGACCACGTTCGTGCGGTCCGCCGCGAGAAGGATCATCCAGTGCCGGAGATCGTTCTCGCTGTATCTGAAAGCGAGGCGCCGCATGACGCCGCTGAGCCCGGATGGCGGCACGGTGCTTCCGAAGACCGGCGTGATCTTGCTGTCCCGCTCCGTGGAACACAGCACTTCCACCTTGGTTTCCTGTTGCGCAGGCTGGTCCCAGTGCAGCCCGGGAAGGCGCGCTGGCATGCGTTCTTTTGGGTAAGCGGGCCTGTCGGCCGGATCGAGGTCTGCTCCCCAGCCGGGGATGTGTGCGAAGCGTTCTTTGTTATCCATGATCGTTACCGTTGGGTGCTCAGACGCCGGTTGGTAGCAAAACCGGCTTGATGCAGTTGTCCAGCTTGCTGGAGAAGAGGTGGTACGCATCGGCGACTTCTTCGAGGCGGAACCGGTGCGTGATGACTTTGCGCGGCTCGATATGCCCAGCCTGGATGTGTTCGATAAGCCGGGGCAGATGCCGCTTCACCGAAGCCTGGTTCATCCGGAGGGTCAGCCCCTTGTTGACCGCATTACCAAACGGGACGGCGCTGAAGGTGGGTCCGTAGACGCCGACGACCGAGACCGTGCCGCCCTTGCGCACCGAGTTGATGGCCCAGTGGAGAACCGTGGCGGCGCCCCCTTGCAGCTTCATCTTCACGCCGGTGAGCGTCTGCGTGAAGTTGCCTGCAGCCTCTGCGCCGACGCAGTCGATGCAGATGTCGGGCCCGAGCCCGTCGGTCATTTTCTTCAGGTGGATGGCCATGTCGCCGACCGACTTGAAGTCCACCGTTTCGCACTGCGCGAACTCCTTGACGAACGCCAATCGGTACTCGATGTGGTCCACCACGATGACGCGTCCGGCACCGAGCAACCAGGCTGACTTGGCGGCGAAGATGCCGACTGGGCCGGCTCCGAAGACAACCACGGTGTCGCCCTCTTGGATACCGCCCATTTCCGCAGCCTGGTAGCCGGTCGGAAATGCGTCAGTCAACAACACCGCATCGTCCTCGTCCATGTCAGCCGGCAGGATCGTCGGACCGATGTCGGCGAACGGAACGCGGACGAGCTCTGCCTGGCCGCCGTCGTAGCCGCCTGCGGTGTGCGAGTAACCAAAGATCGCCCCAACTGCCGTCGCCTCGGGATTCGTGTTGTGGCAGTTGCTGAACAACTCGCGGCGGCAGAAGAAGCAGGTGCCGCAGAAGATGTTGAAGGGCACCAGCACTTTGTCGCCCTTCTTGAGGTTTTGAACAGAGGGGCCGATTTCCTCGACGATGCCCGTGAACTCATGTCCGAAGGTCGTGCCCACCCGCGTGTCGGGAACAAGGCCGTGGTAGAGGTGGAGGTCCGAACCGCAGATGCATGCTCTGGTCACCCGGACGATGGCATCGTTGGGATGCTCTATAACCGGCTCGTCCTTCTCTTCTGCCCGGACTCGGTACGGGCCGCGGTAGTTCATTGCCAGCATAGGTTCTTTCGTGATTGATGCCCTAGCGTTCGCGTCTGTTCCGGCCGGCGCTGTAAGGCCCTGTCCTACAAGTTTGTGGGCGTATCACCTCAATTAGGTAGCGCTCCTTCAAGCTTCCATGAAGCTTGGACGTTTTAAAATAACGCCAGCCTGAATTACCTTAGGAACAACATGCAGGAACCAGGGAACCGGCAAGTCAGCCATATTAATTTGAGTGCAGGCGCGTTTTCGCTGAACGCAGAACTTTCTGTGACGCCCGTCGGGCTGCTGTCGATTGCGGCGCTAGTGAGTGCAATCCTGCTTGCCACGGCAGCATTGGTGCAGGCTTCCAAAAAATAGTTTCGCAACAGAGATTAAGGAAGGCAAAAGACCTACGAAATCTAGGGCGGTGGTGACAGCACGGAACCACAATTTTTTGCCCCGAATTCCGGCCAAGTCGCCTGAGAGTAGGCTTGGAGCTCGTTTCTAGGGAAGTGCACGTCAGTGCCACCATTTCGGATTTAATGGGTAACTAATAAAAATTGCACATAAATGCAACCACATTATAAACACACCAAGTTTGCCTTTGGAAAATGCTTAAAATTTTCGATGCAAAAATAGCGGTGGTTCAACCATGCTTAACGTGCCGTCGCATCAAGAAAGCTATTCACTCTCTGAGTCTGTCAAACAGGCTATGCGCAAAATAGACTGCTGCTTAGAGAATTCACCGTTCGCCATGATCGTCTTAAGACAATGACAAATTTCTCGTTTGAGAGCGATGTAAGCCGCATAGTAAAGCTCCCATGACTCGAAAGTTGTGAAGTGGCGTATTCGCGGAGCGCCTAATTCAGGCAAAATTATTCGCATCAAGCAGTTTAGGACTAATGCTTTTCCACGCAGGGCAGAGGGACAGTTGGCACAGCCCGAGCCTCTGCTACACCGACCATCGCTAGAGCCAACCCACCACCAATCGGAGCACTTATGCAACAGGCACCATCTACACCACTCAATCCAGGTGATGACGCTCCGCCGGGCACGCCAGGCACCGGTGAAAACGTTTGCCCACAATGCGGCGGGAGTGGCCAGCTCAGCGGGCATCCATGCGAGAACTGCGCAGGAACCGGAAAAGTCAACGTTGGTGTTGGTGGTGCTTAGCTGCGCCCAGCCGCCACCTCTCACTTAGTGCGGCCAGAGCACCGGCAGGCGCGTTAACGTTTCAGCATCTTGAGGCCGCGCTGAAGGGTTTGTCTTTTTTTCCAATACGCGGCCCACGGGTCGTCTTTTTGGAAGCTGAGATATTCCCGCGCTGTGGCAATCGTCCACTGAGCCCCGCCTTTAAGCTCCGCGAGTTGCTCCCAGCCAATGGGCATCGAGACGCCCAATCCAGGCCTTGACCGCGCCGAGAACGCGCACGCCGTCGTCTGTCCGTGGCCGTTGCGCAGGTAGTCAATGAAGATTTTCCCAACACGGTTGCTACCGCCCATAACCGCCACGAACTTCGACGGTATGACCTTCGCCATGTGTTTAACGACTGCCTGCGAAAAGGCCTTGACCTCGTCATAAGAGAGCTTGGGCGTGATGGGCACGACCACGTGGAGGCCTTTGCCGCCACTGGTCTTCAGCCAGCTTTCAAGCCCGAGCTCGTTCAGCATCACCCGGGTGAGTTGAGCGGCTTCCTGCAGCATGGGCCAGGTGACGCCTTCGCCAGGGTCGAGGTCCAGAATGAACCGGTCGGGCTGCTCGACGCGCGACGCAGTGGCATTCCAGGTATGGAACTCGATCACGTTCATCTGTGCCGCAGAGGCCAACGCTTCGACGCTTTCGACCGCGAGTAGCGGCGTATGACCGGGCCAGATGTCTGCGTCGAGTTCGCGCACGCCGGGCATCTTGTGCTCGAGATGCTTCTGGAAGAACAGCTGCCCCGTGATGCCCGATGGCGCGCGTACGAGCGAGGTCGGTCGATTCTTCAAGTGAGGCAGCATGAAGTCGGCAATGCTCTCGTAGTAGTGCACCAAGTCGATTTTCCGTAGGCCGGTCGACGGGTCGATGACCCTGTCCGGGTTCGAGACCTTGACTGTGGTTGCCTTGGGCTTTGATGCAGGTTTGCTGACAGCGGACGCGGGCGCTGCGTTCGGAAGCTCTCGAACGATAAGGGCCGCAGGCTTATCTGTGCGAACCCCACGAAACACGGCATGGCGAACATGTTTCTCGGGTGTCCATTCCCCAAATGCGACTTCGACGACCACCGATGGCTTGACCCAACGCTCTGAACCCGCTTTGCGTTTTGTCCATCGGCCAGGCTTCGTTTCGGCTGCATCCAGGGCTGGCTTCGATACCTCGATCATGGACAGCATCTGATGGAGTTCCTGCCCAGTGGAGGACCCCCACCCTGTACCTACCGAGCCGGCATATCGGAGCTCACCTGATTCGTAATAGCCGAGCAGGAGCCCCCCGACTTCCCGTGCGTTGCTGGACCGGTCGGTGAATCCCACCACCACGAACTCCTGCCGATGCTGGCACTTCAACTTCATCCACGACTCGGTCCGCCCCGAGGTGTACGGCGCATCTGCCCGTTTGACCATGACCCCTTCCAGGCCCATCCTGCATGCCGCACCAAGCAGCTGTGCGGGTTGGACTTCGAAGGCCTGGCTGAGGCGAATGACCTCACTGTCACGCTCGGAAAACAACTCTTCGAGGACGGCTCGACGGGCTGACAACGGAACGGCCCTCAGGTCCATGTCGCCCAGGAACGGGATGTCGAAGACAAACATGACGACGTCCTTCGTCGCCGAACTGTCGATGGAGTTTTGCAGCCGATTGAAGTCCGGGACGCCAGCGTCGCTGAGCACAACGATCTCCCCATCGAGCCAGGCTTTGTCCAGGCCCAACGCAAGAACTGCGTCCGCGATGGGCTGCAGCTTGGTCGTCCAGTCATTTCCGTTGCGCGTGAAGAGGCGAATTTCGTCACCGTCTATTCGAGCCAGCATTCGGTAGCCGTCGAATTTGCTCTCGATGACCCAATCGCCTGCAGGCACTGAAGAAACCAATGTTGCGAGCTGCGGGGCGAGCTTTGCTGGGAAATTACCGGTTTTAGCCAAGGCCAGTGCTTCAGCACTGTCCTGCGACAACGTCTTCAGTGGCCGCGGTTCTTCACGAGGCTCTCGCTCTTCAACCAGGCCCAGTGGCTTGTCGACGACGCTATCGGGCTCGGCGGTGATGACGTTGTACTCAGAGATCGGTCGCGCCCATGCGTCGCCTTTCTTTTTGAACAGCATCCACTGGTCCTGCTTCTTCTCACCGGGCTTTGAAATGCGCACGAGCTCCCAAAGGCCAGCCAGCTTCTGGCCATGCAGTTTGAACAGAACCTTCCCGACCTGCATCCCTTCACGGGGGTCTCCTACCGGTTCCCATGTGCCCCGATCCCAGACGATGACGGTGCCACCGCCGTATTCGCCCTTGGGTATCTTTCCCTCGAACTCGTTGTACGAAATCGGGTGGTCTTCAACGTGAATGGCCATCGACTTCGTCTTGGGGTCGTACGAAGGTCCCTTAGGCACCGCCCACGACAGCATGACGCCGTCGAGCTCGAGCCGGAAGTCATAGTGAAGTCGCGATGCCCAGTGCTTCTGGATAACATAGGTGAGCGCATCTCCCGCCTTTTCCGGCACTACCCCGGCGGGCTCAGCTGTCTTGCCGAAGTCTCGCTTAGCGTTGTACTTTGCGAGTGGAACAGCAGGTGATTCGAGCGTTGACGAGGGAGCATCGTCGGACTTCGAGGAGGTTTTCCTGGCCCTGCGTAAAACCTTCGCTGGCTTCTCTGCCAAGACCAGTTCTGCCAGCACGGGCGCATGGTCAGTGGCCCCTTCCTTGCCACGCTCGTCCTTGTCGACCCAGGCATTCACGACCTTGAAGGCTTGGCTGGTGAGGATGTGGTCGATGCGCAGGCCGGCATTGCGCTCCCAGCGTTTTCGGCGGTAGTCCCAGAAGGTGAATTGAGGCTCCCCCGGATGCGGAACAGCCAAAGCGTCAATCCAGCCTTGTTGAAGAATTTCAGCGAATGCCGCTCGCGGCTCAGGCTGTAGCAGCGCGTTGTCGCGCCAAGTGTCCGGCTTGTAGATGTCGGCGTCGGTCGGGACCACGTTCCAGTCGCCCAGAAGGACCACCGGGTTGCCTGACGCCCACAGCTGCTGGGCCCGCGCTTTCAGACGTGCGAACCAACGCATCTTGTATTCGAACTTCGGCCCTGGCCATGGATTGCCGTTGGGGAGGTACAGGCACGCGTACAACACGCCGTTGATGGCGGCCTCCACATACCTGGCCTCCTTGTCAGCCGGGTCGCCAGGAAGCGATGTGGTGACAGTTAGAGGTTCATGGCCGCGGCTGAGGAGCGCTACCCCGTTCCAGGCCTTCTGACCGACCACCAGAGAGCTGTAGCCAGCACCTCGGATTGCCTCCGTCGGGAACTGCGCGCTTGGGGCCTTGAGCTCTTGCAGGGCGACAACATCGGGCTGGGTGCGCTGGAGCCAGTCGACAAGCAACGCAAGGCGCTTGTTGACGTTGTTGATGTTCCAGGTCGCGACCCGCACGGCATCAGCTCTTTTTGCCCTTCAGGTGAGCTTCGACCGCAGAGGCGTCATTGCCGACCGCCTTGACGGCTGCACGGAGTTCGTCGGCGGTGACACCGAACTTTTTCGACCAATCGCGAACTTCGTAGTCTTCGCTTAGGCTGATGCGGCTGCGGTCTTGACCGCCTGTCTTGGTTTTGTCGTCCGACATGGTTGCTCCTTCGGATAGTTGTGAGGTCACGCAGCTTTTTTCTGCGGCGTCGTCTTCTTTGCTGTGGCCTTCTTGGCCGGTGTTTTCGAAGCAGCCTTTGCTGCAGGCTTGGAACCACCCTTGAGACTTCGCTGTAATAGCTCGGTCAGGTCGAGCACATCGGCAGACTTGGGTTCCTCTTCCTCAGGCTGCAGGACGGTCTTGGCCTCGCCTGCCTTAGCTTTCTTTTCAACCAGCTTCATCACCTGGATGCGGAACTCGTCCTTGAAGTCTTGCGGGTCCCATTTACCAGTCATCTCTTCGACCAGCTGCTTAGCCATTTTCATTTCCGCAGCACTGACGTTCTTGTTGCCGGCAGCAGGTAGGTCGAGCGAATCAAGCGTCTTCACCTCATCACCCCAACGCAGTAGATTGAGCACAAGCGCGGGGCCGGAAGGGACCAGTGCGGCCAGGTGCTGCTTGGTGGCGATCACCACTTTGGCCAACCCAATCTTTCCAGTAGCGATCAACGTTTCACGCAACAAGGAATAAACCTTGTCGCTTTTGTTCACCGGGGCGACGTAATAAGGTCGCTCCAGGAAAATGAAGGGCATTTCCGTAGCGTCGATGAATCGCTCAATCTGAATCGTCTGGGTGGTTTTGGGAAATACCGCTTCGATTTCTTCTGGGCTGATGACGACGTATTTGTCGTCTTCAAGCTTTACGCCCTTGACAATATTTTCTTTGTCAATTTCTTTGCCGGTTTTCTTGTTGATTCGTTTGTAGCCGACAGGGTCCATGGACCGCTTATCCAGCCAGTCGAAGTCCACGCCTTGCTCCGAGGCAGCGGTGTGCAACCCCACCGGTATGTGGACGAGGCCAAACGTGATGGCACCCTTCCACAGTGTTCTGCTTCCTCCAGTGGCCATGACGTCGCTCCTTGACCGGGACCGCCCCGATGAACAGCCAGTGTCGATCCGTACTCAAAAAGCTCTTGTAAGGCGCCTGTAACGACTCGCTTCCAAGCCCGACGCTAAGTGCCGTAGCCTGCTTTCATGACTGCTCAACTCCGACAGATCGCCGTTCACGTCGAAGAACCCAAGGATGGGCAATACGTGTGGGTCCTGACAGAGCGCGGACGTGGCGACAATTGGGAAGAAATTGACCGCTCCAAAAATCATTACGTGAGCTTCAAAAAGGCGATGGCTGGCGGCCTTGTTGCGCTCGAAACCATGGTGGATGACCTAGACATTGGTCCAAGACATCCACCCGCGGACGACCCGTCGGACAATATTCGTAAACATTCCCTCCCGCGCAAGCCGGACGGCGATTCTGAAGAAACGCAAGCTAAGCGCCCGTCACTTTTTGGATTTGGGCCAGCGCGCTAGCGCCTTGTTCAACGTCGGCAAAGCCAATGGTGAGTACGCGTGGGCAACTGGCCGTGATTGTTTAAGTACCTAGAAAAACTCATCTTAGAGCTCTACACAGCTCCAGCCAAAATGCGCGGAAGAACGGCCTCACGGAGGTACCGGAGGAACAATGGCGCTACTGGATGACATGCTGGCTTGGTCAGCCAAAGAACTAAAAGACTGGCAAAGCGATGCCGTGCGACGTCTATTCCAAAACGTCACGTTGGGCGACTCGGACTACGCCGACCTGTTACTCATGTTGAAGGCCAGCAGGGGCGTGTCGGTCGAGCGTTTTCCCAAGGCCGTACCTTTGGCTGCCGAGCATTTGCCTTCCTTTGGGCCGTCTCACAATACGCTTGTACTCGAGGCACTCCACTCGTTGAAGCATGTCAACAGGCTTGCTGACGCGCAGCGACTCGTGTTTCTGCCGAATGGGCTGACGGTTGTGTTCGGGGAGAACGGCGCGGGGAAATCGGGCTACTCCCGCGTCATCAAGAGCGCCTGCCGAGCACGGATCAAAGATGAGCCGGTGCTGCCCAACGCCGGGGACAAAGACAACCTAAAGGCAACTCCAGAAGCCGTCTTCACGATTGTCCGGTCCGATGGCGCCCGCACTGAGGTGGAGTGGAAGGCAAACCAAGCAGCGCCGGATGAGCTGGCTTCGATTGCAATCCTGGATACGCGTTGCGCTAGGGCGTACACCAACCAGGAGGGGGAATTGATCTTCGCCCCATATGGCCTAGACGTGGTCGAAGACTTGGCGAGGGTAGTCTTCCCTCGCCTCGACCGTGCCGTTCGCGACGAACTTCGAGGCATCAACACCGCAGACACCGCGTTTGATGACTTGAAGCCCACGGCCACTTTGGTTGGCGCATTCCTGCGTGGCATCAGCCACCTGACCAATGACAAGACCCTCGAGGCGGAGTTGGAGTTCAGCGAAAAGAGCTCCGCCCGACTTGCGGAAATCGCGGGGGCGTTGGCGGAAAAGGCTCCAGTCGACAAGGCTCGAGAGCTTGATGAGCTTGCCACACGATGCCTTGCGGTCGCGACCTCCCTGGAGGAGATTGAAGTAGGCGTCTCGAATGACGCGCTGGTGGCCCTGCGCAAGGTGGATTACGACCTTGAAGTCGCCGAGCGTGCCGAAGCAGCTGCGGCGGCTCAGCTCCGTGGCGACGATGGCCTGCTCGAAGGCACAGGAGAAGCTGCTTGGCGACAGCTGTTCCTCGCTGCACAAAACTTTGTGTCAGCCCACGGTCATGCGAACGACCCCGGTGTGCCGTGCGCGTTATGCCAGACGCCACTTTCCGAAGCGGCGTCTTCACGGATGCAAAGGTTCGCCGCCCATGTAGCGGAAGATGCCAGCAGGCATGCAGACGAGCAACGGGGCAATCATCAGCGCGTGTTTGACGTCCTTCGAGCCGCCACACTTGCCGCACGCCTCGACGAGACGACCGTCGCATACATTGAACAGCAGGCGCCCGACTGGGGGGAGGGTAAGAGGCGGTATGAGGCTGAACTTGGTGCTCGTAGAACATGGGCGTTGGAAGCGGCTACGGGGCATGATTGGAGTCGTTCAGTCCCCCCAATCACCGCCCGACCAACCGATGCGGTTCGGCGCATTGCGGAGTTGGTCACTGTCCAAACGAAGACTCTTCGCGACGCGCAAGCAGGCCCATCGCGAGAGTCGCTCAAGAAGGAGCAGGACGAGCTCACCGCTCGGCAGTCGCTATCCCAGCGACGCGATGCCCTGTATGCGCTTGTTCAGGCAAAGCGCCAGCATCATCGCCTCTCTGCATGCCTCGACGATCTACGCACCAAGCCGATTTCTGACAAGGCTGGACAACTCGCCGAATCGGCCGTGACCAGGCAGCTCTGCGATGCGCTGGAACGAGAGTTCTCGCAACTCGGTGTCTCCCACCTGCAAACCTCGCTCAAGGCGCGGAATGAGAAGGGTCGCCCGAAGCTGAAGCTCTTACTCAACTTACCAGGCGGCCAGCGGCCGGAGGAAATTCTGAGTGAGGGCGAGCAGCGCGTCATCGCCATAGGCGCCTTCTTCGCAGAGCTGAGCGTCGCCCAGCACCGCGGTGCGGCTGTTTTCGATGACCCTGTTTCCTCTTTGGATCATCAGCGGCGCCAGCTTGTAGCTCAGCGCCTCATCGAGGAGGCCAAGGTTCGACAGGTGGTGGTCTTCACCCACGACACAGTGTTCCTTGCTGAACTCATCACCAGGGCAGAGGACCAAGGAATTCCGCGGTTGTTTCAGCACCTGACGTTCAGCCAACGGGCTTCCGGCCGCGTCAACGAGGGTCTGCCTTGGCGGCACCTTGCGACCAAGGATCGCATCGACAAGCTTGAAGGCCTGGCCCGTACTCTCGCGAAGGATGAACCTGACCTGGACAACGAAGTAGCCGGTGAAAGGTCACGGCACATCTACAACCTGATTCGCGAGGTGACTGAACGAGGTGTCGAAGAGGTCGTCTTTGCTGGTGTGCTTCAACGTTACAACGACTACATCCGCGTGCCCAACATTGCGAACACTGCGGGTCTTACGGACGCGGAGTGCAAGCCCATCGTTGAGGTCTACGACAAGGCAAAAGACATCATCACGGGCCATGACAAGGCGGGGGCCGGCGGGTTCACCGCTCCGAAGGCTGCCGATGTAGCCGCCGACATCGAGAAGCTCAAGAGTGCTCTGCAAGCCATCAAGGATCGCCGCAAGGCAGCTGGCTGAGCGCCGTCCAGAACCGAGGATCATCGGCACACGCTGAATTAGCGGTACGCGACGAGGCCAGAGCGTCGTAAGTGTGCCATGCGCCGGGTACGCGTCCGAGTTGGAGCAAGACCATCTGCCGGACTGCGGTTGCGCCGTAAGCGTCCGGCCAACCCATCTTGATTGAGGCCGGCCGACTGGCCAGGATGGTGTCCACTAACGACCGATAGGTGGACACCATAGAAGACGCCAAGCAACTCATCCGGCGACGCCACAGCGCAGCCCTCAAGGCCCAGGTTCTGGCCGAATGCTCCAAGCCAGAAGCGTCGGTAGCGCGTATCGCCATGGCCCACGGCCTCAACGCAAACCTGGTGCACAAGTGGAGGCGGCTGGCATCGGCACCGGTGTCTGCGCCATCCTTCATTGCACTCCCGCTCGCGCCATCGCCGACGGTGCAGGCGCCAGCCCAAGACCTGGTCATCGAAATCCACCGTGGTGCTCTGGCCATCAAGGTGATGTGGCCCGTTTCGGCTGCACCCGCATGTGCGGCTTGGCTGCGTGACCTGCTCCGGTGATACGCATCGACGCCGTCTGGCTGGCCACCGACCCCCTCGACATGCGCTGCGGCACCGACACTGCATTGACCCGGGTCGTCCAGGTCTTCGGCTCGGCCAAGCCTCACCATGCCTACCTCTTCGCCAACCGACGTGCCACCCGGATGAAGGTTCTGGTGCACGACGGCATCGGCGTCTGGCTGTGTGCCCGCCGTCTGCATCATGGTCGTTTTAACTGGATGTCGAACGCCCTCGGAACACAGGTCGGACTCACCCGCGAACAGCTTGATGCTCTGGTGCTCGGCCTGCCCTGGCAGCGTCTGGGCGAACATGGCTGCATCAGCCTGGCCTGAGCCCTACGCCAGTACGACCCGGCTCACCTGTTCAATTGGGGCGTGCGCCAGTAGTCGCCTGGACCGGTGTTGGGCAAACTCTCTGCCCATGCTCAGCAGCGACCAACTCCAGCAACTCGGCGAGGCCGAACTGCGGGTGTTGGCCAAGGAGTTGATGGCCCGGCTGTCGCACTCCGACAGTGAGCTTCAGGCCAAGGAGCGCAAGCTGGTCTGGAGCACGACTCGTATCGAACAGCTGACCCACGAGATTGCGGTTCTGAAGCGTTGGAAGTTCAGTGCCCGCAGCGAACAACTCGATGCCGCGCAGAAGAGCCTGCTCGACGAAGAAGTCGACGCCGACATCGCAGCCGTCGAGTTGGAACTGGAGTCGCTGCGGTCCACGCCTCGGTCGGCAGAACTCCAGCAGCCCCGTCGCGCGCCGCTGCCGCCACACCTGCCACGGACTGTGCTGCACCACGAACCCTCGAACACCATCTGCTCCTGTGGCTGTGCGCTCAAACGCTTCGGCGAGGACATCAGCGAGAAGCTCGACTACACCCCCGGGCGTGTTCACCGTCGAGCGCCACATCCGTGGCAAGTGGGCCTGCGCCAATTGCCAGAGCCTGGTGCAGGCGCCGGTGCCCGCGCAAGTCATCGACAAGGGCCTACCCACTGCCGGGCTGCTCGCACAGGTGCTCGTTGCCAAGTACGCCGACCACCTTCCGCTGTATCGCCAGGAGGGCATCTTTGCGCGGGCTGGCATGCCACTGTCTCGCTCGACCCTGGCCGAGTGGGTCGGCGCTTGCGGCGTGCAGTTGCAGCCGCTGGTCGATGCCCTCAAGTACGAGGTTCTGGGCCACGGTGTTCTGCATGCCGACGAGACCCCGGTGGCAATGCTCGCACCGGGCAAGAAGAAGACCCACAAGGCTTACCTGTGGGCCTACTGCCCCGGCGTCTTCGAGGGCATGAAGGCTGTCATCTACGACTTCGCACAAAGCCGTGCCGGCGAGCACGCCCGAGCCTTCCTGCAGCGTGACGGTGAAGCCTGGCAAGGCAAGCTCGTCTGCGATGACTACGCGGGCTACAAGGCCAGCTTCACGCAGGGCATCGTCGAGGTCGGTTGCGCGGCACATGCTCGGCGCAAGTTCTTCGAGCTGCATGCGAGCATACAGAGCGCGACAGCGGCCAAGGCGCTGGAGTTCTTCGGCGAGCTGTATGCAATAGAGCGCGAGGTGCGTGACCTCAATGCGGAGCAGCGCAAAGCACTTCGTCAGCAGAAGGCTCGACCGGTGGTCGACGCCCTGCACACCTGGATGCTTGCGCAACGCCTGCGAGCGACCGACGGCACCGCGCTGACCCGGGCACTGGACTACAGCTTGAAGCGTTGGGCGGCGTTGACCCAATACCTCGACGATGGACAACTACCCATCGACAACAACTGGGTGGAGAATCAGATAAGACCCATCGCGATTGGACGTTCGAACTGGCTGTTCGCCGGCTCGTTGCGTGCAGGCCAGCGTGCGGCAGCGGTCATGAGCCTGGTGCAGTCGGCCCGGCTCAACGGGCTGGACCCGTATGCCTACCTCAAGGATGTCCTGCAGCGGTTGCCGACGCACTCTCATCGCCTAGTCCATGAACTCCTTCCACATCGTTGGCAATCGACAGAGCAGCGCCAACGAAATACAGTCTAACGACCGGTGGTCGGTTAGGTGAGCAGCGGTCGAATGTACTGAACGGCCAGACCAATGAGCGCGCAGGCCGCAATCAACGTCATCACGCCGACCTTGAAGCGAAATAACGCGAGCGACGCGCCGATGATGATGAGCGCCGACACCGCGTCGAAGTAGCTATCAAAGCCCTTCGGCCATAGAACGTGGAAGGCGAAAAACAGGGCAAGGTTCAGGATGACCCCCACGACAGCTGCCGTGATGGCCGACAGCGGGGCCGTGAAGCCGAGCTTGCCATGCGTTGCTTCGATGGCCGGTCCGCCGGCCAGGATGAAGATGAACGAAGGCAGGAACGTGAAGAAGGTGACGACGGTCGCGGCCACAGCAGCTCCAGCGAACACCGTATCCGGGCCCATCACCTCTTTGAACCAGCCACCAACAAAGCCGACGAACGCCACCACCATGATGAGGGGCCCCGGCGTTGTCTCTCCCAGGGCCAGTCCATCCATCATCTGTGTGCCCGAGAGCCAGCCGTATTGTTCGACGGCGCCTTGGTAGACGTACGGCAAGACTGCGTAGGCTCCGCCAAAGGTCAGCATCGCTGCCTTGGTGAAGAACCATCCCATCTGGGTCAATGTGCCGTGAACGCCTTGAGTCGCAATAAGAACGCCAATGGCGACAGCCCAGAGCCCAAGCCCCACAGCAAGAACCTTCAGGAGGTACGCCTTGGAGAAAACAGCATGCGCCGGGGTAGGCGTGTCGTCGTCGATAAGCGCTGGCCCATATGACTTTTTGCCAGCGGCATGGCCTCCTCCAAGAGCGAACACCTGCGGCACCCAACGTGCGCCGAAATGCCCGACCAGTGCGGCGGCAAGAACAATGGCCGGAAACGGCGCGTTGAAGGCGAAGATGGCAATGAACGCGGTCAGTGCGATGCCCCACATCCAGCGATTCTTCAGGGCGCGTGAGCCGATGCGATAGGCCGCGTGCAGCACCAGCGCTGTCACGGCCGGCTTGATGCCATAGAAGATTCCAGCAACCACTGGAACAGTGCCAAAGCGCAGGTAAACCCAGGACAGCGCGATGAGGATGAACAGTGAGGGCAGTACGAACAGCACTCCCGCGACGATACCGCCCATGGTGCGATGCATGAGCCAGCCGATGTATGTGGCGAGCTGTTGGGCCTCAGGCCCGGGCAGCAACATGCAGTAGTTCAGGGCGTGGAGAAAGCGCTTCTCGCTTATCCAGCGACGGCGCTCGACCAACTCGGCGTGCATGACTGCAATCTGGCCGGCAGGTCCACCAAAGCTAATGAAGCCGAGCTTGAGCCAGAAACGCAAGGCCTCTGAAAACGATACGGGAAAAGGGCGTGCCAGAGCGGCATCTTCGGGCAAACGGGTGTCCACAAAAACTCCATGTGAGCTTCCAGCGCTTGGACGGGACACCGTCTGTCCTTGCAGGCCGGGAGGCTGTGTTCCCGACGAGTGCAATCTTAGCCGAAGGCCGCCGACCGGGGAGTAAACGTCAAGATGGGATAGCCGGACGTTTACGTTGCGCCGACGTCCCTTGAGAACGGAGGCGACCCCTTGTTCGTCCAGCTCCGCATAGAACTCGCATGAATCCCCGACGAAGGCAATGTTGAGGAGCTCGGAATTGCCTGCCGCACTGCGGAACTCGGTGTCGCGGAAGAGCATTTGTATGGCTAAGGAAAACGTTGGCCACCGCCGCTTCGTCAAGGTCGATTTGTCGTCAGAGCCTCGTAGATGAAGGGCAGATGACCACGATGGAGCCCGATACCCACACGGCAAAGCAGCACCCGGCCCGCCTTGTCGTGGGCTGACTCGACGAGGCTCGCACCGCTCGCCTGATCGTCGATGACACAGTACGGCTCGCCGCGATGGTGATCGGTGAGCCAGTCGTCGATGGCCTGCACCCTTGTGGAAGCTGCACCTCCTGGAGCGCTCCACACACCATGCAGTGACAGTGCGACTTGCTCGTATCCCGCCAGGCGCAGAAGTCTTTCGAAGGCGCTCCGCGACGTGAACCGAACCCAGTTCGACGTCACGACGATCTTGGCAGGGAACGCTTGTAGCAGCTCCATGAGCGTCAGCCCGGCGGGTGGGTGAATCAACCGCTGACAGAAATCCAGTGCTAGTTCATGGACATGGTGCTTGTCGAATGCGGCAGTTCGGTCGAGCACGAGCACATCGTCCACGTCCAAGAAGATGATGGGCCACTGCGGTTGGCAGGGTGTACCGCGATCCATCAAGTGGCACCCCCAGAATTGACCATTCTCTGCAAGAGTTGTTCGGCCACCAAGTCCATGCCACCTGGGTTGAGGACGATGTCGATGGGCAAACCGCCGAGTCCCACGGCAGGTTGAATCAGCCAATGGGCGAGCCACTCTGCCGGCTCGACCGCACCGTGAGCGCGTGCCGAGGCCTCCAGGCGCGCGAAGGCCGGCGTCCGCGCGAACTCCTCCAGCCGATCCAAGATGGAGCGCTGACTGGAAACGAATGTGCCGACTCCACCGTTTGACAGTTGTTGATGCGGTGTGTCTTCATCACTGGCCCCCTCCTGAAGCGCCAGCAGCGCGCGGTCGACGATGGTCTCGAAGGGACCGACGGCCCTGGCATGGTTCTGACGCGGGGTCAGCGTGACCTCGGTCCCCAGTGCAAAGGCCAGCCGGCACCACGCTGCCAGTGGGACGCTGCCCCAACCCTTCAGCGCCGCGGCAACCAATTCAGCCTTCACGTTCGCCTGGCGCGACAGCTCCCACTCGGAGATGCCGCGCTCCTCGAGTAAACGCCTCAACGCTTGTCCCAATTCGGCCTGGTTCACGGCGTACCTCCGGCTGATGCGGCGCCATCAGGCCCTGCCGGAGGGCGTCCTCTTACTCCACGCGCCCGAAGCGTGCCCAGGTTGGCCGCCTTAGACGCCATGGCTGCACGGTAAGCCTCCCTCAGCACGTGAGTCGAATAAGGTTGAAAATCCATTGGGCCAGTGGTGCAAGTCGCTACTGCCGCGCCATTTGCGCAGTCCCGGCGCGCACTCGCACTGCCTCAGCTTCTCTACTTACCGGGCATACGGGAAGGTCACGTCGTCCGACGGAAGCCTGTCGGATTTCACTATGCAGCCGACGTCCTGCACTAGCCACCGGAGCTCGCGATTGTTCCCCCGCGCTAACTACGACACAGCCAACGGAAATCAACTGGCTCACATGAGATGCCGGAAGATCAGGAGCGTCTGGACAAAATGCAACGCCGTGGTCATCTCGAAATACTGCAACGGCTGCTTCTCCAAGCATGCCCAGAAGGACCTCGCTAACGTCCCGCTTGCTCCATCGTTCACCGTCACTGAGGTAACACTGAACACTCATCAGCAGGTAGTCGTTGGCGCGAAGTAAGGCGAAAAGTTCAGAACCCGAAGCCGCACACATAGTTTGAACGTGGGCACCGTCCCCATCGGCGTTACTGACGGCTGTCGCCACGATCCAGGGCCTTGTTGTGTGTGGCCATCCCAAAGTACCTGATGCCACTTCCCAGAGAGATGGCGACACGCTGATGTTCAACATCGCTTGAATCCGAAGTACGGCCTATAGCCAGTAATTCAGTCTAGCGCATTGGACCCGTTTTTTTCTACTCAGGCGCAGGGTTTCGCACGCAGGTTGGCAAAGTCGTCATTACTGGCTATAGGCCGTGGCTCAGAATCGAGGTAGCCGAGATGCTCGGGGCGATGAAAACGCCTATAAGCTCCCTCGGAAATAAGCCTGCTGCGAACTCTTTCGATCCAGACGTCGCAGCAGCAATCGGCGCAACTTTGCGACGCCACAGGCAAGCAACTGGGATAGCCCAAGATGTCTTTCCAATCCTTGCCCAAGTTGATAGGGGCTTCTATGGAAAGCTTGAACGCGGCAAGGGTCAACCGACCGTCAGCATGTTGCTCCGGATCGCAAAAGCACTTGGGACGACAGGTTCAGCTTTACTGGACGAGGCTGAACGCCAATTACCGAGCGATTGGCGACCAGACGTAGAGCGAGGAGCCGTGAGTAGTGGTGCGCTCACAGCTGCTACACAGCGTGCCGCAGTCAGACGCTCCGCCGCCGTAGAGCGTGCAGCCGAGAGGAAGGCAACCGGGCTGACCGAAGCGGCTGCCGCGAAACCCGCAAAGGCCCCAGCCGAGAAACGACTCAGCCTAGGGCAGAAACAGGCCGGTCGCCCCATCCGAAAGGGTACTGGCAATGCTAAGTAGGTCGGCATGAGATGACGGCGCGAAGGTCGATGGCCCCGTCGCTTCGTATGCCGTACAGTCGGCTATGGCAGCTGCGCTAACCAGCTGATCCACAGAGGGAGATGGGACAGCTGGATAGTGACGGTCCAAACATAATCGTTGATGAATTGCCCGAGTTCGCCAGGGCGGCGCTGGAAGCCTTGCGCGAGCCGCTGGAAAACGGCCGCATCAGCATTTCGCGCGCGGCCCGCCGGGCGGAGTTCCCCGCGCGTTTCCAGCTGATCGCCGCCATGAACCCCACCCCCTGCGGCGGCCTGGGCACACGCGAAAATCCCTATCGATCCAGCCACGACCAGATCGTGCGTTACCAGGCCCGCATCTCCGGCCCGCTGCTGGACCGTATCGACCTGCAGATCGAGGTACCGGCCATGCAGCCGTCAGACCTCCTGAAGGCTCCGCCCGGCGAGGACACCGCCGCCATTCGCGCCCGCGCGCAGGCCGGCCGGCAAAAGGCGATGGACCGCCAGGGCGCGTCGAACCACGCCATGCGAACCGCCGACCTGGAAGTCCATGCAGCGCTGGACGACCGCACCATGGGGTTCCTGCAGAAGACCGCCGTGAAGCTCGGCTGGTCGGCGCGCAGCACCCACCGCGTGCTCAGGGTGGCGCGGACCATTGCCGACCTGGCGGGCATGGACGCCGTGCAGGTGGCGCATGTGGCCGAAGCCGCGCAATACCGCCGGGCCTTGCGCGCGCCCGACGGCTGACACCGTGCCGCCTCAGCCCAGGCCCGGCAGCATCCAGTCCTCGGCGGAGTCGAAGCAGCCGGTGTCGCTTCTCGAGTGAAAAAGAGAACGCCGCCGCTTCCGGAGGGAAGGGGCGGCGGCCCGAGCGGGTTGGCGTACCAGTTGGATCTATCGAGCTGCTGGCAGGGCGTGAGCCCTCCCGTCCGAGCCGCCAAAACGGGTCGAACGAGCAAACCGCAATACACGGGGCATTGCGGTCTCGATAAATCCAAACGGGACGCCAATCCCGGTCACGCTTTTTTTGCGCGACGGCGGAATGTAGAACAACTCGCCTGGATCGCCAAAGCCGCAGCGGCCTCTCAAACGTCGGAATGCCGGATCACCCGCCCGCCGAAAACCCCGGTCGCCGCGCCGTCCTTCCAGGCCACGGCACCGTTCACCAGCACCGCGTCGATGCCCAGCGCCTGCCGCATCGGGTCGGCCCAGGTCGCCTGGTCGATGACGGTGCCGGCATCAAAAACGGTGATGTCGGCGAAACAGCCGGCCTGCACCTTGCCGCGGCCGGGCAGGCGGAAATGGTCCGCCGTCAGCCCGGTCATCTTGTGCACCGCCTGCTCCAGAGTGAACAGCCCGACCTCACGGCAGTAGTGGCCCAGCACGCGGGGAAAGGTACCCCACAGGCGCGGATGCGGCGCGGTGTCGTGCGGCAGGCCGTCCGAACCGATCATGGTCGGCCCGAAGGCCAGGATGCGCTGCACATCGGCCTCGTCCATCAGGAAGTAGATGGCGCCGGCCGGTTGCAGCCGGTCCACCGCGTCTTCCGGCGACAGGCCCATCCTTTCGGCGATGACATCCAGGTCCATGCCGGCGTATTCCGGATGCGGCACCGACTGGGTGACGATGACCCGGCTGGAAACCGCCAGCCGGTCCTTGCGCAGCACGGTGGATCCGGCGGTGTAGGGATAGGCGTCCAGGCCGACCGGCTGTTGCGCCCTTTCCATGGCCTGGGCGATATGCACCAGCGTCTGCAGCGACCGCCCGTGGTTGTGTTTGCCGATCAGTTTGTGATGCGACAGCACCACCGGCGCATCGCCGGCCGCACCCACTTCGAAGGCCTCGTCCATGGCCTCGAAGATGCGGTCGCTTTCGTCGCGCATGTGGGTGGCGTACACACCGCCGTAACCACGCATGGCCTCGATGACACCGACCAGTTCGGCCGTGCTGGCGGGCATGGCGGCCGGGTAGGCCGCGCCGGTCGAGACGCCAATGGCGCCTGCTTCCATCGCCTCGCGCAGCAGGGCGCGCATGGCGTCGACTTCAGCCTGGTTGGCCGTCCGGTCGAGGCGTTCCATCGCAGCCACCCGCAAGGTGGTGTGGCCGACCAGGCAGGCTGCGTTGACCGCCGACGGATTGTTTTCCAGGTCGGCCAGGTATTCGGCGAAGGTGGCGAAACGGAATGCCGAAGCATCGTTGCCCAGCAGGTTGAGCGGTGGCGGCACCGCCTGGCCGGGCGCGGGGCCCCACGGCGCCAGGCTGATGCCGCAGTTGCCGGTGACGACCGTGGTCACGCCCTGGCTGAGCTTGGCCGGCATCTGCGGCTGCTGGCGCAGGTAACGGTCGTCGTGGGTGTGCGAGTCGATGAAACCCGGCGCGACGATGCGGCCGGTGGCGTCGATCACCTGGGCGGCCGTGTCGGCGGACAGGTCGCCGACAGCCGCGATGCGGTCGCCGGTGATCCCGACATCGGCCTGGAAACGCGGCGCACCGGTGCCGTCTACCACGGTGCCGTTGCGGATCAGGACATCGAAATGCGCCATCTTCTTTTGTCTTTCAAGGGCGTGGCAGCGAGGCCCTGCCGAGCCGACCGCCGCCCCCGGCGAGGGGGTTGGCGTCTACACGAAGTGAGAAAGCCCGGGGGAGATCAATCGATCGCTGCGCCGGACTTCTTGATCACATCCGCCCACATCGGACGTTCCTTGTGCGCCAGGTCGAACAGCGCGTTGCGCGGGCCGGTGGTCACCTCGAAGGCCTGGGCCGCCAGGCGGCTCTTCATATGCGGGTCGTTCAACGCCTTGTTGACGGCCTTGTTCAGGAAGTCCAGCACCTGCGGGTCGACGCCGGCCGGTGCGACGTAGCCGGTCCAGGCGACGGCGTTGTAGCCCTTCAGGCCCGATTCGGCCATGGTCGGCAGGTTGGGCAGGGTGGGGTCGCGTTTGCCGCCGGTCACGCCCAGGGCGACGACCTTGCCGCTGCTGATGTAGGGAGCGATGGTGGTGATGTTCTCGAACAGCACGTCGATCTCGCCGCGGATCAGTGCCAGGTCGGCTTCCAGGCCGCCCTTGTAGGGGATGTGGGTCATGAAGACGCCGCCCATCGACTTGAACATCTCGGCGCTCAGGTGGCCGGTGGTGCCGTTGCCGCCGGACCCGACGCTCAGGGCGCCGGGCTTCTTCTTTGCCAGGGCGATGAGTTCGGGCACGGTCTTCACGCCCAGTTCGGGGCGCACCACCAGCACGTTCTGCACGTAGCCGGCGAGGGCGACGGGGGCCAGTTGCCTGTCGGCGTCGTAGGGCAGCTTTTTATAGAGGCCCTGGTTGATGGCCAGCGTGGCGACGTTGGCGTAGGCGATGGTGTAGCCGTCTGCCGGCGAGTTGATCAGCGCCTGCGTGCCGATGATGCCGGAGGCCCCCACACGGTTGAGCACCACCACCGACTGGCCGATGTCGCGGCCCATCTGGTCGGCCACCATGCGCGACAGGATGTCGGGCGTGGTGCCGGCGTTGAAGGGCACGATGATGGTGATGGGGCGGTCGGGGTAGGCGGCCGAGGCGCCGGTGGCCAGCAGCAGCGCGGCGGCGGGCAGGGCGACGCTGCGCGCCAGCCGGCCCATCAGGGATTTGAGGAAGGACATGGTGGGACTCTTGTATTGAAAAATGAGTTCGGGAAATTTGGTTTCAGGCAGCGGCCAGCAAGCCCTGCAGCAGCGGCAGGTCGATGTTTCCGCCGGACAGCACGACCACCGCGTCGCGGCCCTGCAGATCGAGCTTTCCGGCCAGCAATGCGGCCAGCGCCACGGCGCCGCCGGGTTCGACCAGCAGGTGCAGTTCTTCCAGCGCGAAACGCACGGCCGAACGCACTTCCGCGTCGCTCACCGCGGTAGCGCCCGCCAGGAAACGGCTGTTGATCTCGTAGGGCAGCTCGGCCGGAATGGCCGCCATCAGGGCGTCGCACAGCGTGGTTGCGCCGGGCGCGTTGGGCACCCGCTTGCCGGCTTCCAGCGATCGCACGGTGTCGTCGAAACCTGCGGGCTCGACCGCCACGAGGCGGGTGTCGGGGCTCAGCCGGTCGATGACCAGGCCACAGCCGGCCATCAGCCCGCCGCCGCCGCAGGGCGCGGCGAACAGGCCCAGGTTCTGGCGTGCTTCGACAGGCAGGTCCTGCAGCGCTTCGAGCGCCACGGTGCCCTGGCCGGCCAGCACGTCCGGATGGTCGCCCGGCGGCACCAGCGTGCCGCCGGTCTCGGCCAGCAGCTGCATGCCGATGTCTTCGCGGCTCTGGGTGCGGCGGTCGTAATGCACCACCCGCGCACCCTGCGCGGTAGCCTTGGCGACCTTGTTGGCAGGCGCGTCGACCGGCATCACGACCGTGGCCGACATGCCCAGCTGCTGCGCGGCGGTGGCGATGGCCTGGCCGTGGTTGCCGGTCGAATAGGCGACCACGCCGCGGGCGCGCTGGTCGGCCGGCATGGCCAGCATGGCGTTGAAGGCACCGCGCGCCTTGAAGGAACCCGTGACCTGCAAATTTTCCAGCTTGAGCCAGACCGGCGCGCCGGCCAGTGCGTCGAGGGCGGCGGAGCGCAGCAGTGGCGTGCGGCGCACCCGGGCGGCGATGCGGTTGGCGGCGGCCTCCACGTCGGCGAAGGCCGGGACACGCATGTCGCCCAGCATCTCGTGCCGGATCTGTTCGGCGGGGCGGGGGCGAGCGATGGTCGCCATGGCGGCGTTTCCGTTCATTCCGGTCATGTTGGTCATGTCGTTCAGCGTCCGGTCCACACGGCCGGCTCGACGCTGCCGGTCTGCGCGGTGATGCGGCCGTAGGCTTCCACCCGGCGATGCGCGGCAAAGTTGAAGATGGTCGTGCGGCCCAGGCGGCACATGTCCAGGTCGCAGTCGGCGACGGCGAGGCAGTCGTCCCAGGTGGTGGTACGGGCCATGACTTCGCCCTGCGGGTTGACGATGACCGAATGGCCTTGCAGCTCGTGGCCGTCTTCGTCGCCGGCCTTGGCGACCGCCACCGCGAAGGTGGCGTTCTGGTAGCAGCCGGCCTGGATCGACAGCTCGGAATGGAACACCCGCAGGTGGTGCGCCTCGAATCCCTTGTTTTCCATGTTCAGGCTGGGCGTGTTGTAGCCGAGCATGACCAGCTCGACCTGCTGCAGGCCCATCTCGCGCCACGACTCCGGCCAGCGGCGGTCGTTGCACAACATCATCCCCATGTTGACCGGCGTGTCGCCGACCGGCGCGCGCACCACCGGGAAGCCCAGGTTGCCGATCTCGAAATAGCGTTTTTCCAGGTGCTGCACACGGCGGGTCGGCGAATACTCGACATGGCCCGGCATGTGCACCTTGCGGTACTTGAAGATGATTTCGCCGCTGGGCGCGATCACCACCGAACTGTTGAAACGGCGCTTGCGCACCGCGCCGGTCTCGTCGGCCTCGAAAGAGATTTCGGCATAACCCAGGTACACCGTCAGGCCGTAGCGGCGGATGGCGTCGAACAGCGGCTGGGTGGCGGCCGACGGCAGCTCGGTTTCGTACCAGTGGTCGATTTCGTCCAGGTCCTCGTGGTACCAGCGCGGGAAGAAGGTGGTCAGCGCCAGTTCCGGAAACACCACCACCTGCGCGCCGCGCTGGTGGGCGCGTTCCAGAAGGCGAACCATCCGCGCGACCGCGACATCACGGCCTTCGTCTTTTTGCAGGGGCCCCATCTGGGCGGCGGCCACGGTGATCAGCTTGGACATGGGAATTCGGTCTCTTTGGTTGAACGTCGACCGAATGATGGAAGCGCCGGCCGTGCTTCCAAAGCCCCTCGAATGCGCGGTGGCGTGCGCCGGATGCAGCGCAAAAAGACGTCGCAAGCCCTTGATGCGGCTACAGAATTTTTGGCAAACGCAGGGTCAGGGTTAACCCGATCCATAACCTTTGTCTATGGACAATCCCTAAATCGTGATGGGCTGCAACACGGATTTGTGTCGACATGGCAGAATTCGTACCTATGGAAACAATTCTTGTTTGCAATTGATGGATGCCTGCCGCCCGCGATCGGCGATGGCACCGGCGCCGCTCGACCGGCGCCGCATGCTCGGAAACGTGGCGCTCGCCGCCGCGGTGGCGGCGGGAGCCTTCGTGGCCGAGCGCTGGCGCCCTCTTTCGTCGCTGGGCGCCGATTTCGCGACCGGCACGGATGAACGCCGCACCATCACCCTGGCCGACGGCAGCGTGTTGTGGCTGGGTGCCCGATCGGCTGTCGATGTCGATTTCAGCGGTAGCGCACGCCGGTTGCAGCTCCGCCAGGGTGAACTGGTGGTTCAGGTGGCGGCCGACCCGGATCGGCCGTTCGGGGTTTCCACCGCACAGGCGACCGTGCGGGCGCTGGACGCACGCTTCTCGATGCGCCAGGTTTCCGACCGCACGCTGGTCACCGTGCTGCAGCACCGGGTCGAGGTCCGCAGTGAAACCGGCATGAAGCTGCGGCTCGAGGAACGACAGGCCGCGCAGATCGATGCCGACGGGCGCATCCGGCAGTTGCTCTGAGGATTCCCTCGAAGCGCATGCGCGGCGCGTCAGGCCGCCATGCGGTCCACCGGCATGGCCTCGGGAAGGTCTTCCTTGTCGAGCAGGTGTTTCAGCGTGGCCAGGAAACCCTTGGCGAGGTTCGACAGAGGGCTGTTGCGCGAATGGATCTGGTAGATGTGGTGGGCGAGCTGCGGGCGGATGGGCCGCAGCACCATGGTGTCCGACAAAGACGCGCCGTAGCCGAAGGACTCGATCAGCGCCACGCCGACGCCCTGCCGGACCAGCGCCAGCGCCTCGGGCGTTGAACGGATCTCGATATGCGGCGTCACCGCGCCGTCGGCCAGGAAACGGCTGATGAGCTGGCCGAACGGCGTCTCGCTGCCGTAGCTGATGAGTGTCTGCTCGCGCAGGTCGGCAGGGGTGACGGCTTCGAGCCTGGCCAGCGGATGCCGGCGCGGAATGGCGCACATGATGTTGCCTTCGCCGATCACCTTGGAGACCAGGTTGGCGCTGGGTGGCGGGGGCATCGACGAAATGCACAGGTCGGCCCGGCCCAGCAGCATGTGCGGCAGCATGGCGTCGAAAGGCAGCGGCCGGTAGTTGATGTGGACCTCCGGGTGACGCGCCCGGAAACGGTCGATGGCGCGCGGCATCAGCCATTCGCTGTAGCTCGGACTGGACACGATGCACAGCTTGCCTTCGTTGCCCTCGGCCAGGCTGCGCGCCAGGGTGTTGAAGTGCCCGACGCCGGCGATGATGGATTCGACCTCGGAAAACAGCCGCCGCGCCTCGGGCGTGGGCTGCAGCCGGCCACGCACCCGTTCGAAAAGCAGGAACTTGAGGCGGCTTTCGGCGGTGGCCAGCACACGGCTGACCGCCGGTTGCGACACACACAGCATGCGGCCGGCTTCGCTCAGCGAGCCGGTGATCATGATCGCGTGGAACACCTCGATCTGGCGCAGGTTGAGGGGCGTGGGCTGGGGGCGCGGGACGATGGACATGGCAAAACGGACCGACGCAAAAACCACGCCATCGCGTGCGATTTCAGTGGATTCGTAAAGCCTTGATACATACAGGCTAAATTCAATCAAACGATTGAATTGGTGATTTAATCGCCCCGCCATGCCGCCAGACCACACACCGACCCCCACCCCGGCCGACACCGGTGCCACCCGGGGACGCCTGCTCGATTGCGCCCTGCGCCTGTTTTCCGAGCGCGGATTCGCCCGCACCTCCACCCGGGCGCTAGCCGAGGCGGCCGGTGCCAACCTGGCCGCCATCCGCTATTACTTCGGCGACAAGGCCGGCCTGTACCGAGCCACCTTCCGCGAGCTGTGCAACAACTGCGGCTCGTCGGTCGACTTCGACGGACACCCGTCGCTCGAAGCCCTGCTGCACACCTATTACGACAGCTTCGTCGAACCGCTGAAACAGGGCGACCGCACGCGGCAGGCCATGCGCCTGTACCTGCGCGAGATGCTGGAACCCACCGAGCAATGGCAGGCCGAGCGCGCACGCGACGCCCACCAGCATGCAGGCCTGGTCGCCGCGCTGTGCCGCGCGCTGGGGTTGCAGCAGGCCGACGACGACCTGCACCGGCTGGCCATCGCCATCACCGGCCTGGGCATCCAGCTGATGGTGGCGCGTGACCTCGCCGAAACCGAGCGCCCCAGCCTGCTGGCGTCACCCGAGGCGCTGGACGCCTGGTGCGCGCGGCTGGTGGTGTTCGCCCTGGCCCTGGTCGACGCCGAACGCGCCCGGCGCGCTTCTGCAGCCGCTTCAACTCCTTCCCGCCCGCATTCCTGATGAGTGATTCCATGAACCAGCGTTTCCGATCTGCCCGGCTGGCGATGGCCGCGGTCGTCGCGACGGCCGTGCTGACGGGCTGCGCCACCGCCCGGCCGCCCGCCCAGCTCCCACTCCAGGCCCCTGCCGGCTGGCACGCCACCTTGCCGCACGGCGGCAACCAGGGCGAGATGCGCGACTGGTGGCGGCAGCTGAACGACCCGCTGCTGGTCGAACTGATAGACGCGGCCGAAGTCGCCAGCCCGACGCTGGCCCAGGCCCGGTCGCGCCTGCTGCAGGCGCGCAGCACCCGCACCGTCAGTGGCGCTGCGTTGCTGCCGTCGGCCGATCTCAACGCCAGCATCCAGCGGGGTTTCAATGCCCAGGTGCTTGGCATCGCGACGCAGGCGCAGGTCGGCCCCACGGTCACCTGGGACACCGACCTGTTCGGCGCCAACGCCGCCGCCCGCGATGCCGCCGAAGCCCGTTTGCAGGGCGCCCGCGCTTCGTGGCACGACGCCCGCGTGGCGGTGGCGGCCGATGTGGCCAACCAGCTCGACACCCTGCGCAACTGCCAGCGGCTGCTGGCGGTGGCGGCGTCCGACGCCAGGTCGCGCAACGAGACCGCGCGGCTTTCGGACCTGTCAGCCAAGGCCGGCTTCCAGGCACCCGCCGACGCCGCGCTGGCCCGGGGCAGCGCCGGCGACGGCGATGCACGCCTGACCCAGCAACGCGCGAGCTGTGAAGTCAACCTGAAGGCGCTGGTGGCCCTCACCGCCCTGGACGAAGACACGCTGCGCCAGCGCATCGCCGCCGCGGGTGACATCGCCACGCCGACCGCCCTGTTCATGATTCCGCCGCTGCCGGCCCAGCTGCTCGAGCAGCGCCCTGACATCCGCGCCGCCGCACTCGAAGTGGCCGCCGTCAGCGCCGAGGTCGGCGAAGCCGAAGCCGCACGTTACCCAAGGCTCACGCTCCAGGGCTCGTTGTCCCGGGCCCGCCTGTCCTATGGCGGCCGGGACCTGGGCTTCACCAACTGGCAGGTGGGGCCGGTGGCCTTGTCGCTGCCGATCTTCGACGGCGGCCGGCATGTAGCCAACATCGCGTCGGTGCAGGCCCGCTACGACGAGGCCGCCGCCCAGCTGAATGCCAAGGCCCGGCAGGCGGTGCGCGAGGTCGAGGAGTCGCTGGTCAACCTGCAGGCCGCCAACGACCGGGTGGCATCGGCCGACACTGCTGCCGAAGGCTACCGCAAGGCGCTGGAAGGGACTCAGGCGCGTTACGACGCCGGCCTGGCCAACCTGATCTCGCTGGAAGACGTGCGGCGCACCGCGCTGGCTTCCGAAACCGCCCGCGTCAACCTCAGGCGTGAACGCATGGCGGCGTGGATCTCGCTGTACCGCGCAGTCGGCGGCGGATGGCGCACCGACGACGCGGCACCGGGCGACCCGGTACCGGTCGCAGCCGCCCGCCCGTGATCGCGACCCGAGTCATTCGTCCTGAGCGTCATCCCTCTTCCAGAATTTTCGCCATGCAACGCAAAGCCTTCCCCCTGCGCCCCTCCGTCCTGGCCGTGGCCGTCTGCAGCCTGCTGCTGGTCGGCGGCGTGATCGCCACCCGCAGCGCCAGCGCCGCAGACCCCGCACCGACCGCCCGCCCCGCCCTGACCGTATCGACCGCACTGCCGCAGAAAAGCTCGCTGGCGGTGGCGCTGACCGCCAACGGCAGCATCGCGGCCTGGCAGGAAGCGGTGATCGGCTCGCAGGCCGCCGGGCTGCGGCTGACCGACGTCAAGGTGAACGTCGGCGACAACGTGCGCGCCGGCCAGGTGCTGGCCACGTTCGCATCCGAGACACCGCGGGCCGAAGTGGCCCAGGCCAGGGCCTCGCTGCTGGAAGCGCAGGCCACCGCCGCCGATGCCGCCGCCAATGCCGAGCGCGCCCGCACGCTGGACCGCAGCGGCGCACTGAGCACTTCGCAGATCGCCCAGTACATGACGGCCGAACAGACTGCCAAGGCACGCGTCGAGGCCGCCAGGGCGGTGTTCGACGCGCAGCAGGTGCGCCTCGGTTTTGCCCAGGTCCTGGCGCCAGACAGCGGCGTGATTTCATCTCGCACCGCGACGGTCGGTGCCGTGGTGGGCGCCGGCACCGAGCTGTTCCGCATGGTGCGGCGCGGCCGCCTCGAATGGCGCGCCGAGGTCACTTCGGCAGAGTTGGGCCGCATCAAGCCCGGCCTGCCGGTGCGTGTGGTGGCGGCCAGCGGGGCCGAGGTGGACGGCACGGTTCGCATGCTGGCGCCCACCGTCGACCCGCAGACACGCAACGGCCTGGTGTATGTCGACCTGCCGGCCCAGCCGGGGTATGGAGCGCCCGGAAAACCCGGCGCGCCGGTGTTCCCCGGGATGTTCGCAAAAGGCACTTTCCAGCTCGGCTCCAGCGATGCGCTGACGGTGCCGCAACAGGCCGTGGTCGTCCGCGAGGCCTTCAGTTATGTCTTCGTGCCCGACGCCGAAAGCCGCGTGTCGCAACGCAAGGTGATGACCGGCCGCCGCCTGGGCGACCGCATCGAGATCGTCTCCGGACTGGCGGCAGACCAGGCGGTGGTGGTGCAGGGCGCGGGTTTCCTCAATGACCGTGACGTGGTGCGTGTCGCCAACGGAGCGCCCAAATGAACGTTTCCGCCTGGTCCATCCGGAACCCGATTCCGGCGGTGATGCTGTTCGTCATGCTCACCTTCGGCGGCATCCTGTCGTTCAACGCGATGAAGGTGCAGAACTTCCCCGACATCGACCTGCCCACGGTCAATGTCACCGCGCTGCTGCCCGGCGCGGCGCCCGGCCAGCTGGAGACCGACGTGGCCCGCAAGATCGAGAACTCGATCGCCACGCTGCAGCGGCTCAAGCACATCAACACCACGGTGCAGGACGGCACCGTGACGATCATGGCCCAGTTCGAACTGGAAAAGCCGGTGCAGGAAGCCGTGGACGACGTGCGCTCCGCCGTCGGCCCGGTGCGTGCCGACCTGCCGGCCGACCTGCGCGACCCGATCATCACCAAGGTCGACCTGGCGGGCCAGCCGGTGCTGGCCTATGCCATCAGCTCGGACAAGCTGGACGAGGAAGGCCTGTCCTGGTTCGTCGACGACACGCTGGCGCGCAGGCTGCTGGCGGTGCGCGGTGTGGGTGCGGTCAACCGGGTGGGCGGCGTCAATCGTGAAGTGCGCGTTTCGCTCGACCCGGGCCGGCTGCAGTCCCTGGGCGCCACGGCGGCCGAGGTGTCGAAACAGCTGCGTCAGGTGCAGAACGAAAGCGCCGGCGGCCGCACCGACCTGGGTTCCGCCGAACAGCCCGTGCGCACCCTCGCCACGGTGCAGGGCGCGGCCGAGCTGGCGTCGCTGCAACTGGCGCTGTCGGACGGCCGGCGCGTGCGGCTGGACCAGCTGGCGACGGTCACCGACACGGTCGCCGAGCGCCGTGCCAGCGCCCTGCTGAACGGCAAGACGGTGGTGGGTTTCGAGGTGGCGCGCAGCCGCGGATCGAGCGAGGTCGAAGTCGGCGCGGCGGTGCAGAAGGCGCTGGCCGAACTGCAGGAAAGCCATCCCGACATCCACCTCACCGAGGCCTTCAACTTCGTGCAGCCGGTGGCCGACGAATACGACGGCTCGATGCACATGCTCTACGAAGGCGCCATCCTGGCGGTGCTGGTGGTGTGGCTGTTCCTGCGTGACTTCAGGGCGACGCTGGTGTCGGCGGTGGCGCTGCCCCTGTCGGTCATCCCGGCCTTCATCGGCATGTACATGCTGGGCTTTTCGGTCAACGTGGTCACGCTGCTGGCGTTGTCGCTGGTGGTCGGCATCCTGGTGGACGACGCCATCGTGGAAGTCGAGAACATCGTGCGCCACCTGCGCATGGGCAAGTCGCCCTACCAGGCCGCCATGGAAGCCGCCGACGAGATCGGCCTGGCGGTGGTCGCCACCACCTTCACGCTGATCGCCGTGTTCCTGCCGACCGCCTTCATGAGCGGCATCGCAGGCAAGTTCTTCAAGCAGTTCGGCTGGACCGCCGCGCTGGCGGTGTTCGCCTCTCTGGTCGTCGCCCGCGTGCTGACGCCGATGATGGCGGCCTACATCCTGAAGCCCATCGTCGGCGCCGAAAAGGAGCCGCGCTGGCTGTCGGCCTATACCCGCTGGGTCGGCTGGTGCCTGAAGCACCGGTTCATCACCATGGTGCTGGCGCTGCTGTTCTTCGTCGGCTCCATCGCGCTCATACCGCTGCTGCCGACCGGCTTCATTCCGCCCGACGACAACTCGCAGACGCAGGTCTATATCGAGCTGCAGCCCGGCAGCACGCTGGCGCAGACCAGCGCCGTGGCCGAAGACGCACGCCTGCGGCTGGGCCGCATCGCACATGTCGGCAGCGTCTACACCACCATCGGCGGCGGCTCGGCCGGCGGCGACGGTTTTGCAGCGCCGGTGGCTGGCGAGGTGCGGCGCGCCACACTCACCATCCAGCTGGACCCCCGCGGCGAACGGCCCCGAAAGCAGGTGATCGAGAACCAGATCCGTGATGCGCTGGAAACCCTTCCCGGCGTACGCCTGAAGGTGGGCCTGGGCGGTTCCAACGACAAGTACGTGCTGGTGCTGGCAGGTGACGACCCACAGGCCCTGGCCAGCGCCGCACAGGCGGTGGAACGCGACCTGCGCACCATTCCCGGCCTGGGCAACATCGCATCAAGCGCCAGCCTGGTACGGCCCGAGATCGCGGTGCGCCCCGACTTCGCACGTGCCGCCGACCTGGGCGTGACCAGCGCGGCCATCGCCGAGACGCTGCGAGTCGCCACTGTCGGCGACTACGACGTCGGCCTGCCCAAACTCAACCTCGCGCAGAGGCAGGTGCCGATCATGGTCAGGCTGGACGAAAGCGCCCGGCAGGACCTGGCGGTGCTGGAACGCCTCACGGTGCCCGGCAAACGCGGCCCGGTGCTGCTGGGCGACGTGGCCACGCTGGAGGTCTCGGGCGGTCCGGCCGTCATCCAGCGCTATGACCGTGCGCGCAACATCAACTTCGAGATCGAGCTCGGCGGCGTGCAACTGGGCGATGCGGTCAAGCAGGTCAAGGCCCTGCCTTCGGTGCGGAACCTGCCGCCGGGCGTGCGGGTGACCGAGGTGGGCGATGCGGAGGTGATGGGCGAACTCTTCGCCAGCTTCGGCCTGGCCATGCTGACCGGCGTGCTGTGCATCTACATCGTGCTGGTGCTGCTGTTCAAGGACTTCCTGCATCCGGTGACCATCCTGGCGGCGCTTCCGCTGTCGCTGGGCGGCGCCTTCGTGGCGCTGCTGGCGGCGCACAAGAGCTTCTCGATGCCTTCGCTGATCGGCCTGATCATGCTGATGGGCATCGCCACCAAGAACTCCATCCTGCTGGTCGAATACGCCATCCTCGCGCGCCGTGAACACGGCATGACCCGCTGGGAAGCGCTGATCGACGCCTGCCACAAGCGCGCCCGCCCGATCATCATGACCACGCTGGCGATGGGCGCCGGCATGCTGCCCATCGCCATCGGTGCCGGCAGCGCCGACTCCAGCTTCCGGTCGCCCATGGCGGTCGCGGTGATCGGCGGACTCATCACCTCCACCGTACTGAGCCTGCTGGTGATCCCCGCGGTGTTCACCTACGTGGACGACGTGGGGCTCTGGTTCGGCCGGTTGCTGAGGCGGGGCAGGACGCCACCGGCTCCATGAGATGCAACAGGTAATTCACTGCGGAAAAGTCGCGCTGTTCACATAGATAATCGCCAATCCTTCGGCGATCCGCATGAACCTGATCCCGCTCCGACCTGAATCCATCAAGCTAGGCATTCCACTCCCGTTTTCACTCAGGACGGATGACGGAACGCTGCTCGCCCGCCGGGGACTGGTTGTCTCCACCCGCAACCAGCTTGAATTCCTGGTCTCGCGGGCCGGCACGCTGTGCATCGACATCGAGGAGTCGCCGGAACACCAGCGCGCCTACATGGGCCAGCTCGACACGCTGATGCGCGAGCAGAAAACCATCGGCGAGATCGCCCAGGCGCACATCACCCCCAAGGCCGCAGTGGTGGCGGAGGCACCGCGCGAGGGCCCGCCCGACTGGCTGGAACTTCAGTTGCGGGCCACCCAGCTGCTGCGCAATTGCGACCAGCCCGAATTCCTGGCCAAGGTTCGGCGGCTGTATGCCGAATTGCTCTACTGCAGCAAGAACCAGCCTGACGCGACCATCTTTGCGCTGATTCATTTCGCATCGCGCGAACTCGCCATGTACAGCGCGACCCACGCGATGCTGGTGGCGGTGATCTGCTCCATGGCCGCCCGCGACGTGCTGCAGTGGGACGACGCGGCGGTCGAATCCCTGGGCATGGCCGCCCTGACGATGAACATCGGCATGACCGAGCTGCAGGACCAGCTGGCCCAGCAGGCCGGCCGGCCGACCGAAGCGCAGATGGCCCTGATCTCCATCCACTCCAGCCGCTCGGCCGACATGCTCGAAGCGCTGGGCGTGACCGACGCCATCTGGCTCGAAGCCGTGCGGCGCCACCATGAGCCACCGTCGGGCAAGCTGTCCGACATGACGCCGGGCGACCGTGTGGCGCGGCTGATCGAACGAGCCGACATCTTTGCGGCACGCCTGTCTCCCCGGGTATCACGTTGGGCCATGCCTGCGGCCATCGCCATGCGGGCCAGCTATTTCGACCACGAGCACCGGGTCGACGAAGCCGGCGCGGCACTCATCACCGCGATGGGGGTCTACCCGCCGGGCTCGTTCGTGCGGCTGGCTTCCAACGAGGTGGGCCTGGTGCTGCGGCGTGGGCGGACCGGCACCACACCGAAGGTGGCCACGGTGCTGAACCGGCAGGGCATGCCGGTCGGCGAGATGTCCATGCGCGACACCGCCCTGGCCACCCACAAGATCACCGCCAGCCTGCCGTACCGCGAAGTGAAGGTGCAGTTCTCGCTGGAGAAGATGCTCGTCCTGATCTGACCGGGGTCCGGCCGACCCATGAAAAAAGCGCCTCGACGAGGCGCTTCTGTTGGGCTAAGCAGGCTCTCAGGCGGCGGTCTGGGGCGCAGGATTGGCGGCAGCGACGGAGGCCGCGATTTCCTTGCGGTAGCGGTTGAGTTCCTGCACCGTCTTGAAGCTCTGGTTCAGCAGCAGGCTCAGGTTGTGCAGGATCCGTTCGCCCACCTTGGTTTCCCATACGGCGTCGAACTTGATCTGGCTGTCCAGCCAGTGCTCGAGCCATTCGGGGTCGGGCATGCGGCTCTGCACCGTGTCGTTGGGGAACAGCGCCTTGTTCACGTGCAGGTTGGTAGGGTGCAGCGCCTGTGCGGTGCGGCGTGCGCTGGCCATCAGCACCCCGACCTTGCTGAAAGCGCTCTTGGCCTCGTCACCGAACTTGGCGATGGCACGTTTCATGTAGCGCAGGTAGGCGCCACCGTGGCGGGCCTCGTCCTGGCTGAGCGTGGTGTAGATGTGGCGGATGACCGGTTCGGAATGCCATTCGGCGGCACGGCGATACCAGTGGTTCAGCCGGATCTCGCCGCAGAAATGCAGCATGAGGGTTTCGAGCGGCGGCGCGGGATCGAAGTCGAAACGCACTTCGTGCAGTTCCTTTTCAGTCGGGACGTATTCCGGCTTGAACCGGCGCAGATACTCCATCAGCACCAGTGAATGCTTCTGTTCCTCGAAGAACCAGATCGACATGAACGCCGAGAAATCACTGTCGTGGCGGTTGTCGCGCAAAAACATTTCAGTCGCCGGAAGCGCGGCCCATTCGGTGATGGCATTCATCTTCACCGTTTGCGCCTGCTCGTCGGACAAGAGGGACGCGTCGAACTTATCCCAGGGGATGTCGCGGTCCATGTCCCAGCGGACTGATTCGAGTTGTTTGAAAAGTTCGGGATACAGCATGAGAAACCTAGTTGACAGGCGCGGCCCGGATTTTAAACAGCCCCGGCGGACATCTCCTCAAAAACTCCAAGGTATTCAAGGACATACGAAATACCGGGTTTTCCAGCGCCCAAGAAGATCACTGTCGAATGTCGCACCATCGCGCCTAACATGGTGAACATGAACCCTTTCGACACACTTCCAACTGCCCGTCGCACTGTGTTGCAAGGGCTCTCGCTAGCACCTTTGGCGATGTTTTACAGACCGGTGCAGGCAGCCACGGCCGGGTGCCCGGCATTGCTTCAAAAGACCTTCCTGCGCCTGCAGGACGAGAAGCCGCAAGAGCTTTGCCAGTACGCAGGCAAAGTGTTGCTGATCGTTAATACAGCCAGTTTTTGCGGCTTCACCCCGCAATACAAGGGCCTTGAAGCACTGCATGCCAGGTACCAGGACAAAGGTCTGGTGGTGCTGGGTTTCCCGTCCAACGACTTTTCGCAGGAGTCCGGCAGCAACAAGGACATCGCCGATTTCTGCGAGAACACCTTCGGCGTGAAATTCCCGATGTTCACCAAGACCGCGGTGCGTGGCTCCGACGCCAACCCGCTGTTCAGAGAACTTGCGGCACAGACCGGAAAGACGCCTCTCTGGAACTTCTACAAGTATCTGGTGGGCCGCGACGGCAAGCCGGTGGCGGCGTATGCAAGCACCACGTCGCCGGACGACAAGGACTTTGTGAAGGCCATCGAGCGGCAGCTCGCGTCCCGCTGAAGCAGGCCGGCTTCTTCGGCCACATCCAGGCCGTCAAAGCCTGCGTACTGGATTCATGGGAACCCATGTTTTGATTACAAAAGCTTACTCAGTGTCAGTTCGACACGGGAACCATCCAGTTTCGATGCGGCTCACACCTTTCCTGATCGGCATCGTCCGGACACCTTTTTTTTTGCTGCGAAGCCTTTCTGGTCTGTGTGACCGGACTGCAATCCCGAGGCGACTCTTCTCCTCCTCCCTCCCTCCCTCCTTCGTGTCGGGGCGCTTCGCAGCAATCTTGTATTCGCCGAACCGGCCGTTCTCCAGGGAGGAAGCGGCATGAAGGTCGCCGTCATCGGTGCCGGCATCTCGGGCATGGCCGCCGCCCACGCGCTGCGTGAACATGCCGACGTCACCCTTTTCGAAGCCGCCGCTTGTTTTGGCGGCCACGCGCATACCGTGGACGTCACGCTGCCAGGGCACGACGGCAAACCGGTGACTCACGGCGTCGACACCGGATTTTTGGTCTACAACGAACGCACCTACCCTCGCCTGATCGCGCTGTTCCAGGAACTCGGCGTGCCCACCGTGCCTTCGGACATGTCGTTTTCGGTACAGGTGCCGCGTACCGGACGTGCGCCGCTCGAATGGAGCGGCACCAACCTGTCTACCGTGTTCGCCCAGCGCAGCAACCTGTTGCGGCCGGCCTTCTGGTCGATGTTGCGCGACCTGATTCGCTTCAACCGGACAGCCACGCGGCTCGCCCGGTCGCATACGGCGGCCGACACCGCCGACATGCTGCAGCCACTGGGCGTATTCCTGGACCGGCACGGGTTCGGCACGCCCTTTCGCGACTGGTACCTGCTGCCGATGCTGGGGTGCATCTGGAGTTGCCCGACCGACCAGATGCTGCAGTTCCCGACCGCGACGCTCATCCGCTTCTGTCACAACCACGGCCTGCTGCAGGTGGTCGACCGGCCGCAGTGGTTCACCGTGGCTGGCGGATCGCAGCAGTACGTGAAGAAAATCGTGGCGGGCATCGTCGACAAGCGGCTGTCGACGCCCGTCCTGCGCATCGACCGTGATGCGGCCGGGGTGATGGTGAGCACGGCCGACGGCATCGAACGTTTCGACAAGGTGATCGTCGCCACCCACAGCGACCAGGCACTGCGGCTGCTGGCATCGCCCACCGGCCAGGAGTCGGCGATGCTGGGTGCCATCCGGTACCAGGCGAACCGCGCGCTGCTGCATACCGATGTGTCGGTGCTGCCGCGTCACCGGGCGGCATGGTCGGCCTGGAACTACGAGGCCGCGCCACCTTCGACCGAAGGCGGCCAGTCGCCACGTGTCTGCCTGCACTACCTGCTGAACCAGTTGCAGCCCCTTCCCTGGCAGCAGCCGGTGGTCGTGTCGCTGAACCCGCTGGCCGAGGTCGATCCGGCGCAGGTACTGGCCGAGCGGCACTGGGAACACCCGGTCTTCGATGCGGCAGCCGTGCGGGCCCAGGCCGACCTGCCGACGCTGCAAGGCCAGCAGCACAGCTATTTCTGCGGCGCCTGGGCGGGCTATGGTTTCCATGAGGACGGCCTGGCTGCCGGCCAGGAAGCCGCGCACCGCCTGCTGGAAGACAGCACCCTGAAGGCCGCCGCTTGAACGCTCCGGCACGCCCGCTGATCGGCACCGGCGAGGTTCGACACCGCCGCTTGCGTCCGCGTGCCAATGCGTTCGTCTATCCCAGTTGTTTTCTGATGCTGCCGATGCGCACGCTGCGCGCCGATGCGGCAACGGCCGGCGCGCTGGCCTTCAACCGGCGCGGCATCTTTTCTTTCCGCGAGACAGACCACGGCGACGGCCGCTCGCCCGAAGCCGGCGGCACCCTTGCCTGGCTGGATGAACTGCTGGCCGCGCAAGGCATCACCGACGCCACCGGCGAAGCCTGGCTCCACTGTTTTCCGCGGGTGTGGGGCCATACCTTCAAGCCGGTCAGCTTCTGGTATTGCCACCGGCCCGACGGCAGCCTGCGCGCCATCGTCGCCGAGGTGCACAACACCTTCGGCGAACGCCACAACTACCTGCTCGACAACCCGGCGTACGGTGTCGACCTGATTGCCGAAAAGGTGTTCCACGTATCTCCCTTCTGCGAGGTACAGGGCCGGTACCGGTTCCGTTTCATGCGCTCGGACAATCCGCCCCGCACCGTGGTCCGCATCGACTACGACGACGACAACGGCCCTCTGCTGCTGACCAGCATCGGCGGCGAGTTGCAGCCCCTCACCGCCGCCACCGTGAGGCAGGCACTGCTGGCGTTCCCGGTGCTCACGCTGGGCATCGTCTGGCGCATCCACTGGCAGGCGGTGCGCCTGGCGGTCAAACGCACACCTTTCTTTCGCAAGCCGCCACCGCCGACCATGTCCACAACGGCAGGCGGGCGGCCTGAAACCGCCAAGGCGACTTCAACGTACACATCCCCATGAGCGCCATGAACGGAACCACAGCTTCATCCCCCGCTTCGCCCGGCGAGTTCGGCGAATCCGGATTGCCGAGCCATGCGCCGGCCGCCGCCCGGTCGGTGTTTTCGCTGCTGAAACGGCTGAGCCACGGACAGCTCACGGTGCAATTGCCGGGCGATGCAGGCCTTTGCCAGTTCGGTCAGGCAACCGAGGGCGAGGCCAACGGGCTGGTCACGCTGGACAACTGGAACGTCTTTGCCGCGGCCATCAGGTCGGGCGACATCGGTTTTGCCGAAACCTACATTGCCGGCGATTGGCACACACCCAACCTCACCGCCCTGCTGCAACTGCTGATCGCCAACCGGCGCGAAGTGGAAGACATGGTCTACGGCAACTGGGCCGGTCGCCTGCTTTACCGGGTGCGCCATCTGCTGAACCGCAACACCCGCCACAACAGCCGCCGCAACATCCACAAGCACTACGACCTGGGCAACGATTTCTACCGGCTGTGGCTGGACGAGACGATGAACTATTCGTCGGCCAGCTTCGGCGGCGACCTGACCCAGCCCATGCCCGCAGCGCAGGACGCCAAGGTGCGCCGAGCGCTACGGATGGCCGGGGTGAAGCCCGGCGACCGGGTGCTGGAGATCGGCTGCGGCTGGGGCGCACTGGCCGAGAAGGCGGTGGCGGAATTCGGCGCTTCCGTGACCGGTGTGACGCTGTCGACCGAGCAACTGGAATATGCGCAAGAACGGGTGCCCGCGGCGGACCTGCGACTGCAGGATTACCGCGATGTCGCAGACGGTCCGTACGACGCCATCTGCTCCATAGAAATGGTCGAAGCCGTGGGCAGGGAGTATTGGCCGACCTACTTCGGCGCAGTGTCGCGGCTGCTGAAACCCGGCGGCCGCGCCTGCATCCAGAGCATCGTCATCGACGACCGGTTGTTCGAGCGTTATTTGCGATCGACCGATTTCATCCAGCAATACATCTTCCCTGGTGGCTGCCTGCCCAGCCCGTCGGCCTTCAAGGCGCAGGCCGAGGCTGCCGGCTTGAAGGTGGTGGACAGTTTCGCCTTCGGCACCGATTACGCGGAGACCCTGAAACGCTGGCGTGAAAGTTTCGTCGCAGCCCGCGCCCAGGTGATGGCGCAGGGTTTCGATGAACGGTTCATCCGCACCTGGGAGTTCTACCTGGCGTACTGCGAGGCGGCCTTTGCAGAAGGCAATACCGACGTGGTCCAGTACACCCTGCAGAAAGCCTGAACAGGCTGGTCAGCCGGGTTTCGAATCGGCGAAGCTGGCGCGCAGTGCCAGCTTGTCCATCAGCCGGGCCAGGTTGGAATGATCGGCACGCCAGGTGATCTGCGGGAACCGGAACTCGAGCCAGCCGAGGCAGCAACCCACGGCAACGTCGGACAGGCTGAGGTGGATGCCGCTGCAGAAAGGCTTGTCGCCCAGGCCCTGGGCCATGGCCTTTACGCCGTCCTGCATCTTGCCGAGCTGGCGGTCGATCCACACTTGCGAACGTTCGGATTCGGTCCGGCCGTCAAAACCGCCGGCTTCCAGGCGGGCCAGCACGCCGGCGTCCAGGACACCGTCGGCCAGGGCCTCCCAGGTCTTGACCTCGGCGCGTTCACGGCCCGAAGGCGGGATGAGTTTGCCGACCGGCGACAGGGTGTCGAGATATTCGACGATGACACGCGAATCGAACACCGCCTCGCCACCTTCCATCACCAGGCAAGGCACCTTGCCGAGAGGGTTGGAGGCCGAAACCGCCGACGCGGAATCCCAGGGATTTGCAGGCACGAACTGGTAGTCCAGCTTCTTTTCAGCCATGACGACACGTACCTTGCGTACGTAGGGGCTGGACAGCGATCCGATCAATTTCATGCTTCCGATTCTATCGATGGCCCTTCAATCTCAGTCGTTCATCTGCCACTCCGACACGCCCACCTACAATCCGTGACATGAGTCCAGTCTCCGTTTCCCCCGCCGCCGCTTCTGCGATTTCCGCCCTTTCTCCCCTGGACGGCCGCTATGCCGGTCGTCTGGCCAACCTGCGACCGCTCATGAGCGAGCAAGGTTTCATGCACCGCCGGGTGCAGGTGGAGATTGCCTGGTTCATCGCCCTGTCCGATTGCGGTTTTGCCGAATTCAAGCCGCTTTCGCCCGGCGCCCGCACTTACCTGCTGGGGCTGGTGAAGAACTTCAGCGAAGCCGATGCCATCGCCATCAAGGACATCGAGAAGGTCACCAACCACGACGTGAAAGCCGTGGAGTACTGGATCAAGTCCAGGTTCGAGGCCCGGCCCGAACTGCTGGCGGCCTCCGAGTTCGTGCATTTCGCATGCACCAGCGAAGACATCAACAACACCAGCCACGCCCTGCAGCTCAAGGTCGCACGCGAACAGGTCATCCTGCCGGCGGTCGACGGCATCATCACCACCATGCGCGCCATGGCGCACCAGTACGCCGACGTCGCGTTGCTGGCGCGTACCCACGGCCAGACCGCCAGCCCGACCACTGTCGGCAAGGAAATCGCCAACGTGGTGGTGCGCCTGGTGGCCGCCCGCGAACGCATCGCCGGCGTCGCACTGATGGCCAAGATGAACGGCGCGGTCGGCAATTACAACGCCCATCTTTCAGCCTGGCCCGACTTCGACTGGGAAGCGTTTTCCCGCAAGGTCATCGAGACCCCCGAGCCGCTGGGCCTGGGCGTGACCTTCCAGCCCTACAGCATCCAGATCGAGCCGCACGACTACATGGCCGAGCTCTTCGACGCGGTTGCGCGCCTCAACACCATCCTGGTCGACTGGGCGCGCGACATCTGGGGCTACATCAGCCTGGGTTACTTCAAGCAGCGCCTGAAGGCCGGCGAAATCGGCTCGTCGACCATGCCGCACAAGGTCAACCCGATCGATTTCGAGAACGCCGAAGGCAACCTGGGCCTGGCCAACGCACTGCTGCGCCACCTGGCCGAAAAGCTGCCCGTCAGCCGCTGGCAGCGCGACCTGACCGACTCCACCGTGCTGCGCAACATGGGCGTCGCACTGGGCTACAGCGTGCTGGCCTACCACTCGCTGGCCGTCGGCCTGGGCAAGCTGGAACTGAACCAGGAGGCCATCGACGAAGACCTGAACGCATCGTGGGAAGTGCTGGCCGAACCCATCCAGACGGTCATGCGCCGCTATGGGGTGCAGGGCGCCTACGAGAAGCTGAAGGAAGTCACGCGCGGCAAGACGGTCAGGCCCGAAGACCTGCACGGCCTCATCCGCTCGCTGGAAATCCCGGAAGCTGAAAAAACGCGCCTGCTGGCCATGACGCCGTCCAGCTACATCGGCAAGGCAGCCGAGCTGGCCCGCCGCGCCTGATCGCGATTCGATGGCACTCAAATCGACGATCTTCAAGGCCCAGCTCGCGGTTGCCGACATCGACCACAGCTATTACGCGGACCATCAGCTGACGCTGGCCCGCCATCCCAGCGAAAACGACGAACGCATGATGGTGCGGCTCGCCGCGCTGGCGCTGTCGGCGCACGAACTGCAGAGCACGCTAGGCGGCGACGGCACCTTGAGTTTCGGTGCCGGTTTGTCGAACCCCGACGAGCCCGATGTCTGGCTGCGCGACTACACCAACCGCACGCGGCTATGGATCGAGGTCGGGCAACCCGAAGAAAAACCCCTGATGCGTGCCTGCAGCAAGGCCGACGCGGTACAGCTTTTCTGCTTCGCCCATTCCGCCGACATCTGGTGGAAGGGCATGGAGAACAAGGTAGCGCGGCTCGAGAAGCTGCAGGTTTTCCGCATTCCGTCCGCCGCCTCGCAAGAGCTCGCGTTGCTGGCCGAACGCAGCATGCAGATTCAGGCCACGATCCAGGAAGGTTCGCTGATGCTGTCGAACGACAAGGGATCGGTCGAGATAACTTGCGAGCGCTGGAAGTAGCCTAAGGCTCCGCCGGGCCCTCTGCGGCCCGTTCTGCATAACGGTTGAACCGCCACGAACTCGCGTCCAGCGTGATGCGGCGCCAGGTGGCGCGCTTGTCGACCGCGCCCATGCCCGGCCACAGTTGCACTTCCTCGAAGGTGCGGCCACAGCCCTTGCAAACCTCGTCGCCCTGGCTGGTCGAGCAGATGGCGATGCAGGGGGTGTCGGGGGTGCTGTCGTACCAGCCCATCCAGGCGTCCCAGGCCTTCGCAGGAAAGCCGCGTTCGGCCACCTCGTCTTCATGGAAAAAAACCATCAGGGCATAGACCTCGGCCAGCGCACGGATCTCCGGAGCCAGGGTCACGCCGTCTGGCGAAGGCTTGCGTGCACGCCAGTAGTTGATGGCGGCTTCGATGTCGGTGATGTGCAGTGCGGCCATGGGGAGGGCGATGATAAGCGCCGGAACACGGGTCATCCGGTGACTCCTGCACGCCAGAAACACCCCGCAACACTGCGGGTGAACCCGTTTGCAAATTACGCCGGGGTAATGTTCTAATTCGCTCACGAAGGGGAGTAGCTCCCGCTCTACACCGTCAAGCGGTGTGGAAAATCGGCAAAGTCGTCAGTACGAAGTCTCCGAAAAGACTTCCGGCTTCGTCGGGCACCAGCTTCTGGTGTCGAGCAAGACCTTCGATGCGAACCTGGGACCAGGTTCGGTCGAAGTGTCAGCCGGTTGGCGATTGCTCCTTCAGCAGCGCCGACCGCGCACATCTCCACCGAGCCATCCCAGGTTGTTATCGAATCTCGAAACAACCCGGAGTGTGTTTCCATGGAGTTTTTTTCTGCCCCCTGGTGGTCGGCCCTGCTGGCCATCATCCTGATCGACCTCGTTCTCGCCGGCGACAACGCCATCGTCATCGCCCTCGCAGCGAGACGCCTGCCTACACACCTGCAGAAGAAAGCCATCGCCTGGGGCACCGTGGGCGCCATCGTCGTGCGTTCGGCCATGACGGTCGGCGTTGTCTGGCTGCTCAAGATCCCGGGGCTGATGCTGGTCGGCGGCCTTGGCCTGCTGTACATCGCCTACAAGCTGCTGGCCGACCAGGGCCATGACGACGGCGAAGAACATGCATCCGGTGCCAGCACCTTCTGGGGTGCCATGCGCACCATCGTGATCGCCGACGCCCTGATGGGTATCGACAACGTGCTGGGCGTGGCCGGCGCCGCACACGGCGACTTCACCCTGGTCGTCATCGGCCTGGTGATCAGCGTGCCGATCGTGGTCTTTGGCAGCACCCTGGTGTTGAAGCTGGTGCAGCGGTTCCCGATGATCATCCAGATCGGCGCTGCCGTGCTGGCCTTCACCGCCGCCAAGATGATCGTCAACGAAGGCCTGCTGGCATCCATCTTCAAGGGTGAGGAAACGTCCCACCAAGTCGCGTACTGGGGTGTCTGTGTGCTGGCCATCGTGGGTGTGCTGGGTGCCGGCTGGCTCAAGACCCGCCGCGCCGTACCCGGCTCCGAGCGCATCGACCAGGCCCGTACCGCCGACGCAGTGAACCCCACCACCAAATAAGGAAGGAACCCGACATGGCCAAGCTGTCCCTTCCCCGCCGCCCGGATTCGACCGAGCTTTCCCAGCAGCCGCAAGCGCAAGTGCAAGCAGTGCAAACGCAGCAGTCTTCAACCCCTGAAGGAGTCGTTCCCATGGACAAGATGATCGTGTACGTCGATGACCTGGCCTATGCCCGCGAACACCTCGCGCCGATGCTCGACTCGCGCGGCCTCGCGCCGTCAGGCTGCTGGATCGTGGTGGCCTGCGCACCTCGCATGACCCATCGCATCAGCAAGTGGGTCAGCCACAGCGCCCGTGAGAACTGGCGTGCCAAGTGGGCCGACAAGTTCTTCGGCGACCTGATGCCCTTCATGACCGCCAAGGGTGACAGCGCCGTACCGGTGCTGGCCAAGGGCCCGCTGGCTCCACTGACCGAACAGCTGAAAGCCGAATACCCCGGCGCCCGCGTGCTGGACATGCGCCGTCCCAAGTTCGGCCAGGACCTTGCGCCGGTCAGCGATGCGGTGCCGCAGCGCGATCCGGCCAGCCGCTGGGCAGTGCCGGGTGCGGTCGCCGGCATGGGTGCAATGCTGGTGCTGGCTGCCGAATAAGCGGTCCCGGGGACGGCAGGCGCGATGCTATCCTGCGCCGCATGAAGCTGATCCTCAAATGGCTGCTCAGTGCGGCTGCCCTGCTGTTCGTGGCCTACCTATACAGCGGCGTACAGGTGCAGGGCTTCGGCTCGGCCCTCGTCGCCGCCGCCGTGATCGGGTTGTTCAACGTGGTGCTGCGGCCGGTGCTGGTGGTCCTCACCCTGCCGGTCACCATCATCACGCTTGGGCTGTTCCTGTTCATCATCAACGCGCTGATGTTCTGGGCCGCGTCCGGCGTGCTCGAAGGTTTCCAGGTGCGCGGATTCGCCGCCGCCCTGGTCGGTTCGCTGATCTATTCGGCCATCGGCCTGTTAATCGAGACGGCGCTCGGCGGCATCTTCTCTAAGTCTTGATTCGGCTTCGCGCAGCCGGGTGTCGATGATCGACACCTCCATGTAGTCGGCACCGGTGCCACGGTTGCGCCGCATCCATTCCTGGCCGGCCTTGTAGCGGTCTACCGCGCCTGCCCAATCCATGTGCGAAGCCTGGACCTCCGCCTCGGCCCGCAGCGCACGCAGGGGCTGGTTTTCCTGGCGATATACCGCGGCCAGGGCCTGCCATACGCCGCCGTCCTGCGGCTTGACGGCCAGCCACGACTGCAGCCGATCTGCCAGGCCCGGCACCACCGCGCCATGCTGGGATGCCTGCGCCAGCAGCATCAGTTCGGGTCGGCCGATGGCTGATCCGGCGGATGGCAGCGAACCCAGGGCGGCCACCGCCAGATTGCCGCTTCCCCCGGCGATTTCAACCTCGGCAGCCAGCAGCCTGGCCAGCCGGACGCCCTTCGGATCGTCCATCACCAGCGCGGCGAGCCGCGCCACCTGGACGCGCGCAGCGGGCATTTCGCGGCGGCTGGCACTGGCTAGCGCGGCGTTGTAGAGCGATGCGGCTCGGCGTTTGAACGGCAGGCTGTCGAAACCCGGGAGACCCGGCTCGGCGGCCCAGCCTCGCAAGGCGTCCGCACCGGGCCGCGACACGAAACGCGCGCGGGCCGACATGATCGCGTCTTCCAGACTGCCGACCGGAATGCGTGGGCCGTTGCCACCTTCCAGCGGCTGGCGCGAACGCATGTCCGCAATGCGCTCGGAAGTCAGCGGATGGCTGCGCAGGTATGGATAACCGCCGCTGTCGTTGAACCCGGAGGCTTGCTGCAGTTTCTCGAACATGCCGGCAAATCCGCGGCCGTCGAAACCGGCCTGCGTCATGACGAGATAACCCACGCGATCGGCCTCGCGCTCCATCGACCGCGAAAAGTTGAGCTGCGTCTGCGCCTGCAAGGCCACGCTACCGGTGACCATTGCATTGGCCGCCTGGGGCGACTTGCTGGCAGCCAGCGCGCCGAGCACCATGCCCGCCAGGAACAACGGCGAGGTCCGGCTCTGTTGCGCCATCAGCCGCGAGATATGGCGCTGGGTGACATGGCTCATTTCATGAGCAAGCACCGAAGCGAGTTCGTCGCGCGACCCCACCACCGCGATCAATCCACACAGCACGCCCATGTAGCCGCCGGGCAGGGCAAAGGCGTTCACGCTGCGGTCGCGACCGAGGAGGATTCGCCAAGCGAAGCGCTCGTCAAGTTCAGCGTTGAGCTCACCCCGGCTCCGGGCCGCAGCCAGCAGTTCGTCCCAGATGCCCTGGAGATATTCGACCAGCACGGGGTCGTCGACAAAGTCGGGATCTCGATAGAGCTCGCGGATGATGCGGTCACCGAGGCGGCGCTCTTCGCCCGCGGTCATGTCGGCGCCGTCGCCCAGGCTGGGAAGCTGGGCCCAGGCCGGCGGCAGGGCGAAGGGCAGGCAGAGCGTGGCACACAACAGCGCGCGCAAAGCTCGGATGGCTCGCGATAAATGCATCGCCGTATGATGCTTGAAGGCATGAAATGTTCGGTTCTCCATCGAACAAAATCCGCTTTTCACGAGCTATCTTTGACGAGTCATCCATGAGCCAACTTACCCATTTCGACGCCCAGGGCCAGGCCCACATGGTCGATGTCGGCGGCAAACAGCCGACCCACCGGGTCGCGGTCGCCACCGGCCGGATCGTCATGCGGGCCGAAACGCTCGCACTGATCGAAAGCGGGACTGCAAAGAAGGGTGATGTGTTGGGAGTGGCACGGATCGCCGCAATTCAGGCGGCTAAGAAGACCAGTGATCTGATTCCCTTATGCCATCCGCTGGCGCTGACACGGGTGGCAGTCGAGTTCGCGACGCAGACCACGCCGGCGGCGGTGAGTTGCACAGTGACGGTGGAGACGTTTGGGCCGACGGGCGTGGAAATGGAAGCGCTGACGGCTGTACAGGTGGGATTGCTGACGATCTACGACATGTGCAAGGCGGCGGATCGGGGGATGGTGATGGAGGGCGTCAAGGTGCTCGAAAAGCATGGTGGCAAGTCGGGGAGTTTCGTTATCGCTCAGAACGAAAAGTGACCGGTTCGAGGTCAGATTTGTTTCGGCGGCTATTACCGTGGCTCGGCAAACACGCTGAATCGGGCTATGACACGTTCACAGCAGATGGCAACCGTCAGCTTAAAAACCACGAATTCGATGCGGCGGTTATTAGCTTTGGTAAAGCCGTGGCCTTGGAGCCGCACCGCTCAACTGCATATGTAAGCCTTGGGTATGCGCTGAAGGAGGCAGGCAACATTGACGAGGCCGCGCAAGCATTCAATGATGCAATTGCCAAAGATTCCAAAAACGCCGAAGCTTTTTATTTTGCCGGAAACATTGCTCATATTCGTGGCGGCCATTCAAGCGCAGTGCCAAAACTGCTAATTGCCATACAGTTAGACAAGTTTCTTGCACCAGCCTATTCCGAAGCTGCGTTGAGCCTTTTTCAGCTGGGGCGTTTCACGGAGGCTTTGACGTTGATGTCAAACGCGGTAACGTTAATGCCCTCTAATGCGATGCTGCATTTTGCAATGGGCAACCTGCTCGCAGAAGCGACTCTTTACACGGAAGCCGTGCAAAGCTATAAAATTACCCTTGGACTTTGGCCTGGCCTCGCCGAAGCGCTCGCTAACCTGGGGAACTGTGAGCGTCATCTTGGCAATATCGACCAAGCACTATTGCATCTCGACGCCGCGCTAAAACAACAACCAAACAACGCCGCTTGGCAAAGCACTCGATTATTTACCCTTCAATATGCGGGGACCTTCGATTGTCAGGCACTTTTTGAAGAACATCTCAAGTTTGCCGACAGATTCGAATCGCAGTGGCTAACCTCACCTGTACGCTCTTCGTTCGATTCATTCAATAAAGATCGTCGGCTCCGGGTTGGTTATGTGTCGGGAGATTTCCGGCAACATTCTCTCTTGTACTTCTTCGAACCAGTGCTGACGTTTCGCAATTCAAGTCGAATTGAGATTTTTTGTTACTATACATACCCTGTATCAGACATAATAACCGATCGTTTACAAAAGAACTCTGACCACTGGCGAAACTGCGCTTCCCTTTCAGACGGTGAATTAAGCGATCAAATTAGAGCGGACTCGATCGATGTGTTGATCGACCTATCTGGACATACCGGCCATAACCGGCTTTTGACGTTTGCACGCAAACCTGCGCCGATTCAGATGACTTGGCTGGGATACCAAGCTACTACAGGCCTCTCAGCGATCGACTACCGGATTACAGACGGAGCCATTGATCCACCCGGTCAAACTGAAAAATATCACACTGAAAAATTGCTTCGGCTTTCACGAGCAGCATCCTTCGAGCCAGACCCACGAAGTCCTCCTGTCGGCAGACTCCCATTCGTTGAAAGTGCAGTATTTACATACGCATGTCTTAATAATCCGGCGAAAATCACGTATGATTTTATCGCAGTGGCTGCCGCAATTCTGAAACATACGGAAAATACCCGCCTGATGCTTGGCAACGCCAATGCGTCCAATTCGGCGGCCCTGGTTTCGGCTTTCGCCAGCCATGGGATTTATGACAATCGTCTTGCATTTATTCCCAAACTTGGAATGCAGGAATATCTTGCCCTTCATGACCAGATCGATCTGGCGCTCGACACGTTCCCTTATAACGGCGGCACCACGACCATGCATTCTTTGTGGATGGGAGTGCCGGTATTGGCGCTCGATGGCGAATCATCCATCAGTCGTGTGGGCGCAAAAATCATGCAAGGTTTGGGTCTGCCAAAGTTCGCTTGCGAGAACAAGGAAACGTTCGTCGAACGTGCAATAGAGTTAGCGCGGTCACCCGCCTACATGCAGGAAATCCGAGCATTGCTGCGTTCGCGGATGTCGAGCGTATTGGTCGAGCAATCGAAAGAATTTGTTCAAGAGCTTGAGTGCGCACTCATTGAATGCGCGTACGAGTATTCAACCAATCACGCGGAAAGATAAGCTCTAACGGCTGCTAGTCCCAATGAGGGCGTCTGCACTGGTGAGGAAACAAAGCTTCCATCGTTCCGTTCGAGGGAGAATACGTCGAAGCCCATATGCCGCACTAACGCAGACCGAGCAGTGGCCAGATAGGTTTTGTTTAACTCGACATCGTTAGTGATGTGAATGCCTAGCTGCCGATGTACCGCGATGCGAGCACCAGCGAGACCTGCTTGGTAAGACCACTGTTCTTCAAACAATCCGTCAGCATCCATAAGATCTTCGGTAAAAGGCACTTGTGCAACACGTTTAGCGTTAACCGCCAAGAAACCGCCTTCCAATACAGCCATACCGAGCGCGACTTTATTCAGACCGGGACCGGCAATACGCAACTCCGAAAATTCGGCTTTTTCATTAAGCGGCATGGTGTATCCACAAGCGCGCTGATCAAAATCATCCAACCGCCAGTCGAAGCGATTCCATCGCTTGGCACCGGAAAATCCTACAACATCGCAAGATCCGAGCGCACCTGCAAGTTCAGTCCAAACCATTTCATTATAAATTTGGATATTCTTTTGCAAAAATATGACAATATCCGAATCATCAGCCCGCAAAATTCGTCGATATTCCGCAGACTTTTCATCCTCCCTGCACCGAAAAAACTCGATCAAGCCACTGTATCCCAATGGGGCAGGCGGCATTTGCCGCAGGATTCTTTCGTACAAATCAATATCATCACATGGAATGATACATTTTATTTTCCGAATATCATGTTGGCCCCTTTGGTCCGAAAGCGGCACAGGCGGGCCGAGCACCGCCTTGAACAAAATAAGCTGGAGTTGATCCCGAGTGTCCGTTATGCTGCTTGATTCGAGCGACTCAAGACTACCGGCAGCACCGCTCAAGTCGTTCGACAGAATTTGAAATCGAATGACGTTTATCAAAACTCCGCAATGCTCCAAAATATGGAACCTGGGAAGCACGCTCAGCAAATATGTCACGGCTTGACTAAAATAACCATCCTTCGTCATCTCTTCCGTCGCCATGATATGAGCGGCTGCAAAGTCCGGGTAATAAAGCAAACAGTAATCCACAATCCGTTTTGCCGCATTCCAGTTGCCATAACTCAACACTGCACCAGCACGCCGAACCAACTCTTGCGGCGGTAAAGGAAAAATTTTTGGGACGTAGCCGTCTACGCCCTGTCTTGCCAAGCTGTTGTAAATCCGTTCAAGCTCATTCGCAAACTTTTTCCCATCCCCCAAACTTCCGGATTTAAACCTCTCCCGCGCTTCAGAACGAAACTTCTTGAGAAAATTAATATCCTGTGAAATTGATACTGCCTTTGATATGTATTGCTTGATATCTGAAACAGCAAGATCGCCTGCCCCAACATTGTTGACGACCGATTTCCCCATTCTGCTGATCAAAGATTCGCCAACAAGTGTCACCACGGGAACTCCCATATAGACGGCAAAACATGTAGTAGTGCCACCATTGAATGGATGTGTGTCCAGCACAATGTCCAACTCATTATATGATTTAAAGAACTCGACTGAACTGACCGGTCCTAGTAAATCAAATCGGCTCCTGTGGATTCCCGCTGCGGCAAGCAATCCCTCAAAATAACTGACCGTTTCTGCGCTGTTGAAATTGACCGAACGCAACAGCAGACGACTACGTGGAACCCTACGCATTATTTCCGCCCACGCAGCAATCATTTTTTTGTTTATCTTGGAAACATTCCCAAAACAACCAAAAGTGATGTGCCCCTTCTTCAGTACTGGCGGCTCGCTCGGCAGAGGAGCATCACCACGTGGATCGAAACACCAAAAAGACTCCGGCAAAACAAGTTGCCGCTCGGCGTAGTACGAACTTTCCGCATCGCTTTGGATATGTGGATCTACAAACTTGCCATCAATTGTCGAAAGTCCCGTAGTGGGCGGGTAACCCAGTCCGGTCAACTGCACGCGCGCCAATCGCTCCTGCAATAACCAAAGCCGATTGTGTGATGTATGACCCGCCAGTTCGACCAATATATCGAGATTGTGTGACGCAATCAGGCGAACAATTTCTTCGTCTGTATTCTTATGAACCACATGAAAATGATCTGCGTGCGCTTTGATCTCATCAGTCTGACGGTCGGACGAAGATGAATCATGATAAAGAAATAGCTCTACATTATTTCGATCATGCCCTTCAAGAAGCGGGCGAAAGAAGTAGCGTACCGAATGATCCTTGAAATCCGGTGACCAGTAACCTACGCGTAACTTTTTACGTTCGCCGACAGGGCCGAATGTTCTCAGGCTGTGTTTGATTTCATTCGAAAGCGGACTACATGTGCCTGCCCAGAAATGATGTTCCGATGCCAATACCGACTCCGGCTGGTCTACATAAGCCGAGTGCCAAAGGAAAGAATCAGGAATTCGTGAGTTATCGAAATAGGCCAGCCATGCTCTGAGGCTGAATTTCTGTGCCGCGTCCGTTTTACCCATACGAAACTGCAGCGAAGCATAAATAGAATTAATGAATGGATAATCCGGGATAACCAGCTGAGCACGCGCCAGAGAATCGATGGCCTCAGTGATGTGGCCCCCCTCGGCGAGGCATTGCGCATAATTGACTGCTACTTCCATATTCGAATCATCCAGTCGGTGAGCTAATTCGAAACTCTTGAATGCTTCTTGCTTTTCTCCAATTTCCTGCAGATAGATCCCCAGCCGGAGGTGCGCTGCGACATTACGCGGCTCCACCTCAATCATTTGCCGAAGAAAATCGATCGCCGCCTGCCATTCACGTTTTTCGACCGCCAAACCTACGCGCTCCGCAAGGTCAAGCGTTTTCTTTTGCAAGGTTGCTCTGCCAATCAAACGACCAAGTGTGCTTCTAAGAATGGATTTCAACATGAGGGAAGTACCGCGCAAACTGCGCCTGTTAATTATGCAGGCTTTTTGATCATCGCCATGACCAAGCCTTCGGTTGCAATATCAGTAAATTCAGGCGAGTAACCTTTCTCTTTCAACTCCCACTTGAGCGAGTTAGCCAGCACCGACCGACGAATGATTCCGATTTTTTTCCCCTTCATTTTTCTCTCCGCCTCTTGGTAAAGCTGCTCAAGTGATCTGGTAATCTTATTAACAGAGATTTTTCCCATGGCCTCGCCCGAAAGAGAAGCAACGGGTAAGGTTTTGAAAAGCTGTTCGGCAAGCTCATGTGCCACCGTTCGCTCCTGAGAAAAATCAAATATGCGAAACAAAATAACCTCGTGAATAAGACGGGCAAAAAAAAGGCCCCTCGAAAGGGGCCTCCGATTTCATACAGTTTAACCGCGGCAAGATGCGGGCAGATACTTCGCGGGGGAGCCGTTGCAGGTCCAGGTAATAGCACCGCCAGATGTAGTGTTGATTGTTCCGGTTAGCGAGACCACCACTTGCGACGTAGCACCGACTGCCGAAGAGGCGGCGGAGACGTAGACGCCGACGCTGGTAGCGTTGGTCGACAGAGATGCACCGCTTACCTTGCCGACGTTAGGAGGCAGGCAGTCGCTGGTACCTGGCGCCCAGCTGCCGTTGCTCTGCCAAATTTCGGCCATGCAGGTGCGACCTGCGCTGGCAGAAAGAACCAGTTCTGAAACCTTGGCACGAACCGTGTAATCCTGGTAGGCGGGAAGCGCCACAGCAGCCAAGATGCCGATGATCGCGACCACGATCATCAGTTCGATCAGGGTGAAGCCCTTTTGAACATTGCGCCGAATAGAACGGGTCATAAATTTTCTCCAGTTGGAAGGGGAATAAGCACCTCACACGCAGCAGTTTTCATGCCAGTAACAATTTGCGTACTGCGGTGCGGCACACACAGGCTCCACTGACAAATTTGTCACTGCAGACCGAACACAGCACCCCAAACAGGCAAAACTGTCACAAGTGCGTTAGTGCATTTCGGTCGAACGACGGGCACCGCTGCAGGATTCACACCGTCCACCCGTTTCAACCGATCAATCTTCGCGACGATCCGAGCGGGGCGCGTGCCGTATGCTGGCTGAGTGAGGCACGGCCAAACCCTTCATTGCTGATGTGGGCGAAAGGATCACTGCCCTAACATGCATCTTGTCTACGATGTGTTAGAGGCTGGATTGCAACCGGTTTTTCTGCTGGTTATCCAAACTAGCTCCGCCAAAGGCGCTAAGAAAATTTAGCGGTGACCGATTGCGTGGTTTGCAATAACTCCAAAATCAATCACCTGCTCTGCAATGCGCTCATAGAGAGTAATACATTCACCTAGAAAAACGGCGCATCACCGAAGGAACTATTTAAGATGAAACTAAATAATATTATCGATGTATAAACAAACAGCGCCCCGCGCCGGAACATCCCAATACTCAGTTCCTTACGCGCATCCTTATGGCTGTCCTTCAACGCGGCCGGCCGGGCTGGCAAGTTTCACGCTGAAGACCGTCACCGCCTGCTGCCGGCCTTTCACCATGACGCGATCCAGTTCAAGCCAGGCAAAGTCACCGCCAGCCTGGGCGCGAGTGCTTTCGCTGACGACCATTTCAACGCCGTAGCCGCTACAAAGGCCTTCCAGCCTTGCGGCAAGGTTCACTGCATCGCCGATGACGGTGTAGCTGCGCCTGGCGTCGGAGCCCATGTCGCCGACACACATCATCCCCGTATTCAGCCCGATGCCGATCTGGATGGGCGGCAAGCCCAGCGCGGCATGTTCGACATTGAGTTCGCGGATGGCGGCCGCCATGCCGATGGCAGCGCTGACCGCCAGGCGCGCATGGGCGTCGGTGCGTTGCGGCGCTCCCCAGAACGCCATTACGCAGTCACCCATGTATTTGTCGACGGTGCCCCGTTGCTGGCTGATGACGTCGGTCAGGCGGCTGAACACGCGGTTGAGAAGGGCCTGCAGGGCCAGTGGCTCCATGGTTTCCGAAAAGGCCGTGAAATCACGCATGTCGCAGAACATGACGGTCATTTCGCGGTTGTCGGCCTGCATGGTGTATTGGTCTGGCTCCCGCACCATTTCTTCGACCAGTTCGCGTGGCACATAGGTGCCGAACAGGCGTGCAAGCTGCCGTTTGGACCGGGTCTCGACAAAGTAGCCGTAGGCGATGTTCAAGGCGAATGCGGCCAGCGCTGCAAGAACCGGCACCGCCAGCGGCAACACCAGGCCGACGCTGGCAAACAGCCACAGGTTCGCGCCGACCAGCGCGCCGAGTACGGTCAAGGTCAGCATCACGCCGACCGGCACGCTCAACAAGGGCAGGCAAAAGGCCAGCAACAGGCCGGCGGCCAGGGTGGTGAGGGCTGCGTAGCCAGCCTCGTAGTCGGGGCGGACCAGGGTGCGGCCATCCAGCAGGCCGGACAGGATATTGGCATGCACTTCGACGCCCGGATAGGCCTCCCCGACGGGGGTGACGCGCAGGTCGAGAAGGCCTGGAGCGGTTGTGCCGACGAGCACCAGCTTGCCGGCCAACGACGCAACATCGAGCTTGCCGTGCAGCGCATCGACGGCGGATATGTAGCGGAACGATCCGCCCTTTACACCCCCCCCGCCACGGTACGGCACGAGTGTGGCGGCGCGTTCGTCCACCGCGACGATCTGCGGGTTGTCATCGCGATCCAGCAACAGGCCCTGCAACAGCGCGGGTTGGCCGGCACCGGCTCCGGTTCCGGGAACCAGGGCGGGCACCACCTTGGGGTCGCCTGTCAGGCTGCGATACATGGCCAGCGCAAGGGATTCGTAATAGTTGCCGCGGAAACCTGCTATCAGCGAGACCGAGCGCACCTCTCCGTCCGGGTCGGTAATTGAATTCATGAACCCGCCGTGCGGCGCTGCCTCTTCCAGCGGCGGGATGTTGGCGGCGACGCTGCGCCAGCTTTGCACTGCCAGCGGCGGCAGCGAGTCACCGGAAATGACGGGCGGCGGCAATGCCCCGCGAAGTCCGCCCACGGAATCCTGGCTGAAGTAATAGCCCAGCACCGCACGTCGGCCGCGCAGGGCATCGGCCAGGAGGCGGTCGTAGTCCAGGCGTGATTCGAGCCGCCGCACGCTGTCTGCAAAGCCGGGCTGCGATTGCAGGTCGCCTGCTGCCAGTTCACGCAGGCTGTCGATTCCCGAGCTGCGGTCGTGTTCGCCGAACAGCACGTCGAAACCGACCACCGCTGCCTGCTGGCGACCAAACAGTTCGTGCACCAGCCGGGCAACCTGGTCGCGGCCCCACGGCCAGCGGCCGACCTCGGAGAGACTGCGTTCGTCGATATCGACGATCACCACCCGCGGATCCAGGCTGGCGGGCATGGTGGCCCGCAGCCGGCTGTCGTAAATCGAACGCTCCGCAGCGTCCAGGCCGGGCAGTCGGACCACGCCGAAGAGATGCGCCAGTGCCAGCAGTACCGGTAGCAGCGTGATGGCGATGCGGCGCGCGTGGCGCGTCATCCAGCCCGATGGGGGGCGAAACTTGGATTCGGCCGGCACCCTCGGCGCGGAATCAGGGTGCGCTCAGGGCGAACTGCATGCGGATGCCCGCCAGTTCGACCGTGTCGCCGTGGCGCAGCATGACCGGCGCCTGGCCGACGATCGAACCGTTGATGGTCGGCACCGCGGCGCCCTCGACGTGCGCGAGGCTGTAGCCGTGCGGCCGGCGTGTGATGGAAGCCACGCCCACTCCGGCCTTGCCGACGGTGGTGACCAGCTTCACCAACTCTACCGACCGGCCGGTGGCGGCGCCGGACAACACCCGGATGCTGGCGGTCTGAAGGGTGCCCATGTCGCCGGCCATGGCGGTGTCCGGAAAGAAGGTCGCGGGCATCTCGGTGTCCGGGAACGACATGAGGGATGACTGGCTGTATTCCTCGGCCGCGGGCGAAATGGCGGCACCGCCGGGCGGAGCCTGGCCTTCGCCATCGAAATGCAGCTGGTATCGGCCGATCTCGACCACGTCGCCATTACGCAGGGCATGCCGGCGCACCGGGCGGCCATTGACGAAGGTTCCGTTGGTGCTGTTGAGGTCTTCTATGACCAGTTCATGGCCCACGCGGCGCACAGCGGCGTGTTCGCCGCTCACCGCCAGGTTGTCGATCACGACGTCGCTATAGGGACGTCGACCGAAGGTGGTGTATTCCTTCGTGAGCACGACTTCGCGCAAGGCGACACCTTCCAGTGACAACAACATCCTCGCCATCGCCGACTCCTGCTCCTGATTTTTTCGAACCTCCGACGACCATCGCCTTCGATTCCCTACGAGCGCCGCCATTGAAAAAATCGGCTGCTGCGCACGACTGGCTCGCCTTCGGACGAAACCAGCAATACGCTCACATTATCGCGTCCCCCGGCTTGATTTGCGGCATGCACCAGTGATGTGGCGGCTGTTTCAAGCGAAGTCGCAGCCAGCAGCAATGCGGTGATGCGTGTGTCGGGCAGCATGTCGGTCAGGCCGTCCGAGCACAGCAGGTACAGGTCACCTGAGGCCGGCTTGAGTTCGAACACATCGAGTTCGCCGCTTCCTGGAAACCCAAGAGCCCGGGTGACAAGGTTGCGGTTGGGCGCGTTCAATGCCGCGCCTTCGTCGATGAGGCCGGCGTCGATCTGTTCCTGCAAAACCGAATGGTCATGGCTGATGCGGTCGAGTCGACTTCCGCGCAGCCGATAGCAACGGGAATCGCCGATGGAGCCGATCATCACCCGCGACGGCTGGAACACGCCGAACACCAGCGTGGTGCCCATGCCATAGCATTCGGGCTGCTGCTCGGCGACAGCCATGATGGACTGGTTGGCCGACCGCACATAACGCCGCATGGCGCCACGCATGGCTCGGCTCGTTGCCGTTGCGCCACTGATGGCCAGCCAGGTGGCGAAATGCTCCTGCATGTAGGCTGCGGCAATGCTGCTTGCAACCTCGCCTGCACGGTATCCGCCCATGCCATCCGCCACGACCGCGAGGCCCACCGACACGTCGTGCAGCACGACATCTTCGTTGTTGGTTCGGACGCGCCCCGGATCGGTCAGGGCATGGAATTGGTATTGCATGACAGCCGGCAATGGTAGCCGCCCGAAATGGTTCGTAACGACCGAATTAGACGGTTGCGAACGCAAAAAAGCCCGCTGAAGGCGCATCCGAAGATGCAGCCGACAGCGGGCTTTCGACCTTTGCTACAAAGGGCCGGATCAGGCCCCGTGCGCCTTGTGGGCCTTGGCATTGGCTCGGGCGGCAGCAGCCTTGCCGACGACCACCACCAGCACCGCGCCGAGCAGGGCTGCGGCGTACTTCATCCAGTGGTTGGCTTCCACCAGCGAACGCAACGACACGTCGCTCATGATGGTCTCGCCGGCCACCCAGCCGATGAGGGCCGCACCCAGCACCACGATGATGGGGAAACGTTCCATCAGCTTGATCATCAGCGTGCTGCCGAAGATCACCAGCGGGATGCTGATGGCCAGGCCGAGGATCAGCAGGACCATGTTGCCTTCGGCCGATGCGGCCACGGCGATGACGTTGTCCAGGCTCATGACCAGGTCGGCCAGCAGGATGGTGCGGATGGCCGCGCCCATGGTGCCGTATTCCTTGGCTTCGCCTTCTTCCTCGTCACCTTCGGACAGCAGCTGGTAGCCGATCCACAGCAGCAGCAGGCCGCCCACGATCTGCAGGTAGGGCAGTGCCAGCAGCTTGGCGGCCACCACGGTCAATACGATACGCAGCACGACCGCGGCACCCGAACCCCATAGGACGGCGGTGCGTTGCTGGGCCGGCGGCAGCGAACGGGCTGCCAGAGCGATCACCACCGCGTTGTCGCCGGACAGGATGATGTTGATCCAGATGATCTTGATGAGGCCGATCCAGAATTCCGGCGTACTAAGCATGTCCACGGTTTTAGCTCCTGTTATATAAATTATGCGAATAATGCAAAAGCGCGCCGGAGATGCATATCGACATCTCCGGCGCGCTTTTTTGCGCACGGCAGTTTACCGGCGCGGGCGCTGCGGGAAGTGCGTAGTTTTGCGTACCCGTCGCCGGATACGCCACAGTTCCCGCGGCAGTCTGCTCAGATCAGAGCAGGCCCTTGAGCAGGCGGCCCATTTCGGACGGGTTGCGCGTGATGATGAAACCACACTCTTCCATGACTGCCAGCTTGGCGTCGGCAGTGTCTTCGCCACCGGAGATCAGCGCGCCGGCGTGGCCCATGCGCTTGCCCGGAGGGGCGGTGACACCGGCGATGAAACCGACGATCGGCTTCTTCATGTTGTCCTTGCACCAGCGTGCAGCTTCGGCTTCGTCGGGTCCGCCGATCTCACCGATCATGATGACCGCGTCGGTTTCCGGATCGTCGTTGAAAGCCTTCATCACGTCGATGTGCTTCAGGCCGTTGATCGGGTCGCCGCCGATGCCGACAGCCGACGACTGGCCGATGCCCAGTTCGGTCAGTTGAGCAACCGCTTCGTACGTCAGGGTGCCCGAACGCGAAACCACGCCGACACGGCCCTTCTTGTGGATGTGACCGGGCATGATGCCGATCTTGATCTCGTCGGGCGTGATCAGGCCGGGGCAGTTGGGGCCCAGCAGCAGGGTCTTCTTGCCGCCTGCGGCTTCCTTGGCCTTCATGCGGTTGCGCACCATCAGCATGTCGCGGACGGGGATGCCTTCGGTGATGCAGATGGCCAGGTCCAGGTCGGCTTCGACAGCTTCCCAGATGGCGGCTGCGGCACCTGCCGGCGGCACGTAGATGACCGACACGGTGGCGCCGGTCTGCGAGGCGGCTTCCTTCACCGATGCGTAGATCGGGATGTTGAAGATCGACTCGCCGGCCTTCTTGGGGTTCACGCCCGCCACGAAGGCGTTCTTGCCGTTCGCGTATTCCTGGCACTTTTCAGTGTGGAATTGACCGGTCTTGCCGGTGATGCCCTGGGTGATGACCTTGGTGTCTTTGTTGATGTAGATCGACATGACGCTGTTTCCTTACTTGGCCTGGACGGCTGCAACCACTTTTTGGGCCGCTTCGGCCATCGAATCGGCGCTGATGATGGGCAGGCCGGATTCGGCCAGCATCTTCTTGCCCAGCTGTTCGTTCGTGCCCTTCATGCGCACGACCAGGGGCACCGACAGGTTCACGGCCTTGCAGGCGGTGATGACGCCGGTGGCGATGGTGTCGCACTTCATGATGCCGCCGAAGATGTTGACCATGATGGCCTCGACCTTGGGGTTCTTCAGCATGATCTTGAAGGCTTCGGTGACCTTCTCCGGGGTGGCGCCGCCGCCGACGTCCAGGAAGTTGGCCGGCTC